>Ga0210406_10003481_pt1 | contig 17219 bp, 15 predicted proteins | sample IncBWC30MmetaG_FD_155454 | JGI IMG/M metagenome (GOLD analysis project Ga0210406, IMG submission 155454) | Forest soil microbial communities from Barre Woods Harvard Forest LTER site, Petersham, Massachusetts, United States - Inc-BW-C-30-M | ecosystem: Environmental > Terrestrial > Soil >... | reverse complement strand
GTGACTACCGAACAGGCGCGTGAGCTGTCCCGGCTGAATAACAAGCTCTACGAGTGCGTGCTCCAAGAAGAAGCGAAGACCAAAGAGGATCAAGTCGTTTCGCACGTGATCATCAAAGCCGACGTGCGCGGCTCAACGAAAATGACCCAAGACCTGCTGTCGCGCGGGCTGAGCCCAGCGTCGCATTTCAGCTTGAACCTGCACGAACCGGTGAAGAAACTGCTGGACCGCTTTGGAGCCAAGAAAGTCTTTATCGAAGGCGATGCGGTGATCCTGGCGATCTTCGAGTCAGAGTCTACCCGCACGTACGCCCGTTCTGTCGCGAAAGCCTGCATTTTGTCGCGGCAAATTCTTGCCGTTTGCAATTCCTATAACGACCGCGCTGCCGCCAGCGATCTTCCCGCTCTTGAACTCGGTGTAGGAGTCGCGTTTCAAGGCTCCGCGCCAACATATTGGACCGATGGCGACTCCAAAATCATGATTTCCAAGGCACTGAATCTGTCAGACCGCCTTTCGGGTTGCGCGAAACTCGCGAAGCGCATGCTTTCCGGACAGAAGTCGCACTTTTGCGTGTACCAATTCCTGACCGCGATGGAAGGGGCTTCGGCGGAAGAGTTAGACGAATTCCTCGTGCGCTTCAACTTGAATGGCATCGAACTGAATGAAGAGGGCTTCGAAAAACTATCCGAAGAGATTTCGCTCGATTCCGTGGAAACAAAGCTGGAAATGCCGTGGGGCAAAGAAAACGTAACGCTGCACTACGGCGAAGTGCCGATGGGAGAATCGGTGGAATTGCTCGTTCTGCGCAAGAGCCTCGCGCGCGAACTCCTCCCCGCCGGCAAAATCGGCGCGCCGTCCTCGCATCCTTACTACGAAGTTTGCACCAGTCCGAAGCTCTACGACTTGGTTGCAGCGTTGATTCGCACCAAAGCAGCGGCTGCCGCAATTGAAACCGTTCGCGCCTGACCCTATACTCTCAACGGAGGCGAAAGGGGTCCGGTGATCTTCCCGGCCTTCAAAGCCGTTCTGAGTGGTGCGCAACCGTCCGTATCAAAACGCAGCACAGCGCAAATCGCTTGATTCTAAAGCCTATTTTCGCATGGCACTGCGTCTGACTCCGCAGCGTTGCGCATCGATTTACAATCCCAACCGACACCATTACCGACACCGGAATCGCGGCACAGGGAACAGACATTGAATCTCAGGCAGGCACTGACTTTCACGGCCCCCATTGGCACGGGCCAGAAGATCGTCGCTCTGCGGGTCTCCGGCTGCGTCTGAAAATCATTGGGGAAAGCGGCGATGAAGGACATGGCCCGGACCGGCAGTGTGTTTGCCTTGCCGTGTGCCGGCTGACATCGAAGACCTGGCAGCCTCTGAGGCTCAGATATGGATCCCCCTGATTGCCCGAAGGGGTTAGGAATCATATTTTGGCCAGCCACAAATACGTACTCGGAAAGAGGGCCAACATTTTTTGCTCGCCAAAAAAGTTTCCGCTTGCTGTTTTTGTGTTTTCTTCTGATGATCCCGAACAATGATCGTCCCAATTGGGACCCGACTAAACTTCACACTGTATTGTCTGCCTTCTGGTTCCGAAGACGATTCAGCGTCAACAGGCTAAGCTGTTGAACGGAGGAAGAAGACCCTCCAACCCCAGGCAATTTCGGCTTCTTTAGACGTTAAATCTCCCGCATCCTTGCCTGCTTTGCTATCCTGAGCCGAGACTCACTCGATGGGTTGCTCAAAAAAACAAACGCTTTTTCGGAATCTGTTCGCAGTTCTCATCTTTGCGGGTTGGCTACGACTACCGCGCCGCCTTTGCGCCTCCCGATTCTACAGATTGGACTGACTCGCCGTGAAACTATCGGCTGTCAACACTCCGGCCCTGAAATTCCCTTTTTTTCGCGCGAGCAGCGTCAGATGGCGTAAAGTTAGCTGGGGGCGGACGAAATGCTCGACGAGGGTGTGGGACGGTCCGAGCGGGAGGTGATTTCAGCGGCGCAGTTCAGAAATAGCTACCTCGGCGGCTGTTTTTGCATCTTCTCCTAGGACGGCAGGAAGTTCTGCGCAAGCAGTTCTTATCTGCTCGGCTTCGGCGGGGACTACCTCCTTAGCTACAAACACTGTTCGCCCTAAAGCGTAGTCGGCCGCGAACTTTCGGGCGCTTTCACCAGCCTCCCTGAGCCAGCGGGCATTTGGATCGAGTTTGTCACACAGGATGACACCGCAGCGGCGGCCTTTGCATGGGAATATTAGCTTCGAGTCATGCACTACGTCGTTAACTCGAATCGGAATGATCGAAATCTCAGGGGCGGTGCCAAGCCCCTCCGCGATTGCGGTCACGAATCGCCACCAAAAACCATTCGAATAACCCAAGTAGGCTGCGCTGGCATAGTCACCGCATGCGGCCAGACACTTCGCGTGCAGGTTTAGGGAAGGAGATTCTTTGGGTGGCTCATAGTATCGAACGATGTGATGAAGGGCCGGAACGAAAGCCCCACTAATCACGTGCCTGCGAGCTACGGAAGTTAGACTTTGGTGGCTTGTTATACAGCGTGCAAGCTTCGCGGAAAAACTCAGCAGCGACCTCGTCAGCCTACGGAGATCACTCAGCAAGAATCCGCGATCTGTTATTTCACGCCGAGTTGGCTCAGTGCCTTGTGCCGACGCGGCAATCTCTCCTTCGGGCCGGACAGCCTCCAATTTCTTTGGCAGAAGATGCAAATGTACGCCCCAATGAAAGCGTACGCGGTCGGTATAAATCCAGATGTCTCCACCGCGATGCACCAGTTTTGTCCGGACAGAGTTGATTTCCTCAAACCAAGGAAGACGGCCGCCAATGGACCTGAACTCCTGAGCAATACGGTTCGGATTCCGTTTCACCCACTCAGTTAGCGAATGAAAGCTCTCGGTCGGTGCCTGCCCCTTTTTACTCGCCCCGAGAGTTGCAATGGCATCAGCCATGATATCGCAAGCGGTCTGGAGCGTGACAAAGTAGGAAGAAGTGTCCACGTCAACGGATACGAGGTCGTGGGAGCGCCATATATCGGGCGTGACGCCTTCAAACCACAACAGACGCGACGCCAAATTCGCAAGGTTTAGAATGTCATGGGCGTAAGAATGTGCAAGTTCCTCCAAATGGACTCCGTCATGATGCGGGGTGGAGGCAATATGCATCAAGACGTTAGCGAGGGGTAGGTAATAGTCAAACCGCGTCAGCTCATCGGTCGGATCAACATCAACGAGTTGTCCTAGAGCACGCATTGTGACCAGTTCAGCTCTTGTCAAACCGTAAGGAAGCCCTGAAATCGCGAAACTTGCACCAATCTTGCACCCCAGCTCGCAATCGACTGAAAGCAAACCCCGAAAATGTGACTAGCCGTTCGGCTATAGGCCGGCCACCTTTTGGGCTCGCGCTCCCCGCAACGTTTCGAGTTATTCGTCATGTTTTAGCAGCGCGCTTCGCCTTCGCCGCCAAGTAGCTCTTTGTTTTTCGCGACTCCCTATAATGCTCGCCCAGCTTATTCCAGAGGGCTTCCATCACGTCATCTGCTATGAACATCGGATGCATCGGATCTTCATGAAAACAGCAGTCCTTCATTTCTACATCGATAAGTTTTCCGAGATGAAGAGTGAAGGGCAGGCCGGGTACCTGCGGCGAAAAGCTATGCCACCGCTTCGCCGATTGTTTTACCGGGCCTGTCAGAACCACTAGGTGCGAAGATGGTTTTTGGCTCGGCAGACTCTCCTCCCTCCACCGCTCCAAGAACTCATCAAACGTCGCCACGCGGCAAGCACGATAATCAAGACCGTTTATGCGTGCCAGAACGGCGTCGAGGCGGCGTTGCGCCAGGCGTTTCGTCGGAAATTCTCGTTTCGTACCGAGAACCACGTCGCGCCTAACCCTCCGCACCGTGCCGTCCAGACCGATCACGTCTTTCCTGTACCGTCCAATCCACTTATCATTTTTCTTGCCGGATAGAAACACGCTGCCTCTCTGGTAGCGCTTCCTTGCCATCGAGTTGTTCCTGCTCGATGACTCAGTGACCTCGACGGACACTGTATGCGCAGTTTGAATTGTCGGCAAGGAATTGTGTAGTACAGCCTGACGGCGGCCCTGCGCGGACTCGTCGCGTGCCTGCAATGGTGCCCCTTCCCGTGGTCGCTCGGTCACCCATAACCCAGTTCTTCCTTTCCTGCTTTCAAATCCCGGCGCCCACCGGGTCGCGGCTTCCTGCTGGCCGGCGCGAACGGCCGAATCTCACTGTTTGCCAATGGGAATAACGTTGAGAAGCGGCTACTCTCTACAGAGGCCCCATCTGGAGGTATCCAATGCCCCGAGTAGTTCCCAGCCGAGTCTTACGCCTAATCGACAGCATTCCTCTCCCAGAGCGAAATGGGGTCGTGAGGATGAACAAAGTCGATCCGGCCTTACTTTCCGGCCTCATAGACTTAATCGAACAGGTGCCCGAAGAACTCCTTACGATGGACAACGATACCTACACATATTTTATTTATGCCAAAGCGCAAATCAGGGAGATACTCGCGACCTGGACCTCAAACCGAAACGCTGGCCACGACCCTCAGACCTTCCAATTCAGCACGCCGACCAATCCACTCGCCGCGATCCACAAGGCATTCACAAAGTGTCAGGACGATTCCCCATCTCCCGGCACATCTGAACTCAACTTCATCACCGACTCGGATTCAGAGCAAACCTACGAAACGATATCGGTGCGATCAATCGAGCTCTGTCGAATGGCGAGTGGAAAGCCGCGACTGTTCTCGCAGGCTCCGCAGCCGAGGCCCTCCTCTTGTGGGTACTCAAGCAACGCGCACCTACGGATATTACGACCGCCATCGCTGCTGCCAGATCAAGTGGAGTCCTGACCACGAAACCAGACGCGAATCTAGAACGTTGGAATCTTCACGAGTACATCGAAGTGGCTGCACAACTCGGCATCATCAAGCCAAATACCACCAAGCAGACACAGCTCGCGAAGGACTGTCGGAATTTCATTCACCCGGGCGTCGCTCAACGCCTCGGCGAAAAATGCGACCGCGCTACTGCCTTATCCGCTGTAGCTGGCATGGAGCACGTCGTCAGGGACCTCACTCCATAAACACTTGTTTTCGGCCCCGCGAAGAATCAGTGAACCGAAATCTTTGTGACTTTCCATGGCACGAGCTTCGAATTCAAGAAGTGAAAGGCGTCATAGTAGGGATTCGAAATCTCCGCCAGAGCCGCCAAATGGCTTTGGTGCAGCTCTGACAACGAATCCCACCACTTCGCAGAAAAGAATGAATTTTCAATATACGTGAGCATGAACTGGACTAGGATGCCAGGCAGCTGGTCGGTCGTCCTATTCAAGAGTGTTGTCATGAAGCTTTCTGATGCGGATGCCTTGTCCGACCAGGTGAACACAGCCGCTCCACCGGTGTCAGTCACCGCCGTTCCGAAAAGGAGACTATCAAGCGTCCGGTCATCATGCAGAGTTTGGAGTCGATTCCCGCCCAAGTCGTAGTCGGGAGTCATCGCACCGGCACAGCTTATGCAGAGATCACCCTCGAATTCGACGATAGCGCTCGAGAAGCCCTGGTACGTTTCTGCCAGGAGCTGCGTGTCCATTGCGGTCTTTAACTCTTGAGAATCGGACAAACCCTTTGCCTGGCCGGCGGTTAAGGTAGCATGAAATTCTTGAACCTCTCTCTGGCCCCAGGGAGGCAACCCACGATCAACTAGTCGCCGAACTTGCGGCGACGCCTTTAACGCCCCGGTCTTTTGAAAGATCTCGTGACAGAGCGCCCGGTATCCTAGCAAAAAGCACTGCTGTTTTGAGCCGGTGAATCGCACTTTTTCAATCGGGCTGAATGTAGAAGCGTCGTGCTTAGCGCAGAAACCCGTGAAAGTAGAAGCGTCTCGCCACTCGACCCGATGGAGCTTGATATTCCCGCTGTCGTCCCTTCGCATGGGAAAGAAGGTCAGCACCTGCTTCTTGGAGTCCACCATCTGATGTAGCACTCTCGATCTTTGGATTGAATGGGCGGAAACTATGGCATTGCAGACCCCTGGCGACGCGGCCGGATGAAGGCAGCTCTTGAGTTTCCATGCCTGGTGCATTGTTTGTTCGAGGGCTTGGAGTGGCAGTCCTTGCTCCGACTCACGGTTGAGATGACATTTTTTGTACTTTTTCCCGGAGCCGCACCAACACGGTGCGTTTCTAGGGGTGCCTTTGGCCATGGGCTTATTTTAGCTCTCTGGTTTCGATACCTCTAAAAAACAAATACATGTGTTGGTGCTGGGGGCGGAAATGAGCGATTTGCGCTGGAGGAACCCATGAAAGTTGCCATCTACGCGAGAGTGAGCACGGCGAACAACGGCCAGGATGCTAGCATGCAGACTCGCGAGCTTCGGGAATACGCCGAGCGCCGCGGCTGGACCGTCGCTGGCGAGTACGTCGACGTCGGGATATCGGGCACGAAGGAGAAGCGACCGGAACTCGATCCCTGATTCCGTCGACGTGGCCGCGGACTGAATCAACGGGGGGTTGCGGACTTCCAAAAGTGGGCGCCTGCCTTTCGACAAAGAGTTATTTTCGGATTGCCGATTTCATGCAATTCGAAGCAGTGTCAAAGTAGTGTCTCATCGGGTTTCTCGGGAAGACGAGCCAAGTCTATGTTCATCCGATCTTCGTTCAAGCCCTTTGGCGAATCGCCGCGCCTGGATGCATCGAACATCTCAATGAAGTATGGCGTCACCACGTCCAAGAAGGCCCGCATGTCCATGCCATTAGCGATTGCCGGTAATGCGAGCGAGGCCGCGTCAGGAGTTGTCTTCGTGTAGAACTGGTGGCTGCCACCGCAGCTGCCGTGCGCTCCGTTCTTTCTGTTCCGCCATGCAACGATACACCTCTGCCCCACGGACGCCACGTTTCGCGAAACTTCATAATTCAGTTCTGCCAAATAGCCAGCGACCGTTTGTGCTGAAATCCGTCCGTGGTCATACGCGCCTACGACCTTAAGCAGTTCGCGCTTCCATTTCTTTCGGTTCAGGAGGTAACGAGCGCCGCTCCCACCTACCCCCAGCCGGGGTGGTCTGGGCTTGGCAGGCAAGGAACGCTGGAAGACATGCCGCGTACACCGAAAGGCGTATGTCTTGCGATCGGGCGCAAACTGAAGGTCTATGGAATAAAATCTCGGTTCATCCCCGATGAACGCCGGTACAACCACGTTGTGCGCAGGTACACCCTCTCCCGGCATGCGTACCAGGTGTGGTGGAAGATGTTTCTTGATGGCCTCCCCCAGGACCTCAAGAGACCGCTCCAAAAGAAGTGGCCGGCCACGTAATACGTTACTCATCCATGCCGAAGGTTCGGTTCCCTTGGCCGTATCCCCGAGCCCGCAGTACCCAAGGATTGCCAGTCCGTCCGACGTATCGAGAAGCATGATTTTGCAGGAATCGTCTCTAGGTGGACGATCCTCGTACGTCACACGCCGGTCCGCAAGCAACCAGATGGATTCGGGTCCGGTCTCAGCTACAACAAGGGTCATCGGTCCGCAGCCCTCTTCTGTTTATTCCACACTCCCCTCGGCGGATGTCGGCAACTCACCAATCTAAACTTTGCGGGGATTCTACTCGCTGCTTTCGATGAAGTCTAAAGTTTAGACTGGCTTTGGCCCCCGCGCCGACATTCCCACGCGAACTTGAACAACCTGTTTCTAGTTGCAGTACGGGCAGGCAATCGTCAACTTGGAATGCCGCTCTTCGTTAGACGTCCTACCGACCTTAATCTGATGTGATTGTCACCGTTCCGGTTCGGCCTTCGTAAATCATCGTGAAATATCGGAGGAAGGTTCTTCCAATCAGAGCTCGCTGACTCTGTCCTCCGGCGGCAAGGTTTACTCCCGCAAACACGCCGCAAGCGATTAAATCAGTTACGATAGCCCGAACGGTCATCCCGCCCCAAGGAGAAAAACCATGCCCGACAACGAAGCGGCTAGCTCGAAAGTTGACATTAGTGCGTCCGAGGCCTGCACCCGGTCTGGCGTCTTCGCCTTGCTTATGTCAGTTCTATGCTTTCTATTAACCCCCTACTGGCAAAGCCGCGAAAATGAAGTCTCTCTCAAAAAATACGTCGCGTATAGGTGGGACCTCGTAACAACTGCCGAGACGATAGCCGAAACTCCGACCTGGCGGATATACAAAGCGTCGCATCCAAGCGCTGAGTCCATATCCATCGCGCAGTTGCTTGATGTCAAAATAGAGCCATCGCCGATTGAGGCAAAGGCGCCAAAGGCTGAGCCTAAACTCCCGAATAAGCGTAGAAACGAATCACATCCTCAACCCGCTACAGAAAAAGGGCAAGAACCGGTCACAGTCCCTGGCAGACCAAATCCTCCGAAAGATGTACGCATCACAGTGGCGCCAACAGATTTGAGTGTGTCCATGCTTCGGCCAATCGACTACATGGCGCGGATTGCTGAGCTGCTCTCTCTTCTCAACGATTCCGATGTACTTAGTCGCAGCAGGCGCGTATCAAGATTCTTCGACGTCTCCATCGTTCGTTGGGCTTCGAAGCGAAGCAATCTGATGTATGGAAACGCTTTTTCCGGCTTATGCATTCCAAAAATGGAACTGGAGATTCTGGATCAGAGCAAGAAATCGAGTTATGCCGATACCTATGTCCCTAAGCTCGATGACCAACTGGTGCGGAGTTGCTTAGCTTTTGAAGATGTGCAGGACTTGGCGCACTTCGAGTTGCCAAGCCTCACCAATCCAACGCCATTGGGAAGTCGTGACTGGACTCAGATTGAATTGTCACCGGGCGCATTGCCGCGGGACCCATACATGGCAACAGTAGTTGTTGAAATCCTTCTGTTTTTCGCTCTGATCCACTTTGGCGCATACGCTAGAGAAGCGGTTTTGTCCCCGACATTTCCTGCCGCGGGAACACTGTTTAGTGCCTTTTCCAGACCGCCCCTAACTCTGCTCGTACTACTTTTTGCGCTATGGTGTCCACTGCTCGCATCTCTCGGCGTGGCCGCGACATCGCGCGAATGGCCATTGTGGATTTGTAGCGGGCTGATTCTTTATTCGGTCCTGTCGATTCATCTCGTGCTGCAGGAGAAATCCTATTTTTCGAGCTTAAGTCTGCGAGTCTTCAAAAAAGTCATTCCAGCGGTCAAGAAAGCATGAAAGGGTTGCCGAGGTCGCCACTCACGCCACCACCGAGAAAACTTCCCACCAATTCGATGGGCTTACCACCAACTCCCCACCAAAACAGGCCATCTACAGAAGGTTTTTCAGCGCTTAAGCCGGGTAAGGTCACCTGAATCATCGTGAGCGGGCGATGGGAATCGAACCCACGTCCGAAGCTTGGGACCACCCCTTAAATGTTAGCTGACGCAGGAGTACGCTAGGCACGACCATGTCGAACAGCGGTCTCGGATATTCCCTCGCAGAAATGCGCGCAAGCGCGAGCTCCAATATTTCACCTTCGGCTTGAATGCCCATCGATTCGCGGTCGGTAAAACCACTTGATACAAACTGGTGGTATCGCAGCGGGAATTCCATCGGTTATGACCGGTCGGAGACACTTTATTCTTCCCAATTGAGACGATTGTGCGACGGCAAGTGCCGCTTACTGCCTATTCGGCTCTGCGAACGAGATCGCTAAGTCTCATCCCCAATGCTGATGCCAGGGCGTTTGCAACCTCAATACCCACGCTTACCTTTCCTAGTTCGATGGAACTGATGTACGTACGATGAACGTTTGCTCGCTCCGCAAATATTTCTTGGGATAAACCTAGATTTTCCCTCTCGTGCCGAACGGCGCGTCCGAAGGTAAGGCGTGAGAATCTCGTTGCCTTGGCCACGCCCTCCCTTCTATTATCGTGCAGACGATCAATCTACAGACGATCCTCTACAAGGCAAGATCTAGGAAGCTGGAGGGTCCTCGTACGCTGCTGAGATCGGCGAGCCGCAAAATGACAGAAGAAATCTAGTTGTATTCCGTCGTCCCAAATGAGACGCTGGCGTCAGTACCGTATTTTTGGCCTGAAAGCGGGCTACGAACTGCTCGTGTCATCCGCGGTGGCGTTAGTCATTCTTGCGTCAACTGCAGCGGCACAAACCAAATCCGATCCAGACGGCCAGGCGCAGCTGCCTCTCAACGCCGAAGAACTATTCAAGAAGTTGGCGCCATCCGTCTTTGTCGTAGAAGCATTGGATGAGGACGGATCACTGGTGGCGATGGGCAGCGGCGTCGCTATCCAACCGACTCCACCAAAGGCGGGTGATGGGATTTGGTCCTTCGAGGACCTCGATCGCTTTCTAGCCGCCGCGAAATCGAAACTGATCGTCACAAACAACCACGTTATCGATGCCGGCGTCGCCTTCCGAGTTAGGCAGGGGGAAACAATCTTGCCCGCTGAGATTGACCACATAAATCTTCATTCTGATCTCTGCCAACTTCGCGTGAACGGTTTGAACACACTTGGTGTGCAACTGCGTTTCCTAAGGGACGTGGGGATTGGAGAACGGGCCTACTCGATTGGGGCTCCAGAGGGTCTCGAACTCACGATTTCTGAAGGATTGGTATCTGGACTCCGAGATTTGGATGGCGAGCGCGTAATTCAGACCTCGGCAGCGATTTCACACGGGTCGAGCGGAGGAGGACTGTTCGGCGCGGACGGCCGATTAATCGGAATCACTACATTCACGTTTTCTAGAGGACAAAGCTTAAACTTTGCTCTTCCAGTCGACTCGCTACTTGAGCCACTCGGACCCTGGAATCAGGACCTAGTCGCAAGGCATACCGGTCACCGTAAGAACCCAAAAGAGCTAAGAACCAAGGAAAACGCCGATTTAATTGATCTTAACGAAAAGACTGCATCCTTCGCTGAAAAGGCCATTTCAAGGAATCCCGATGATTGGAAAGCGCATTTCGACTTGGGGAGCAGTATCTCTCTTTGGGACCCACATCGGGCAGTCATCGAATTAGAGAAAGCTGTCGATCTAAAGCCCAATGAGTCTGAGCTCCACCAGCAACTAGGCATTGCTCTGGGGCGTGTTGGAGACCCGTATGCGGCTGTTCAAGAACTGCGCGAGGCAGTGCGGCTCGATCCGACGGACAAGTGGACTGAATTTGCACTTCTAAGGTGGTTGGTGGAGGATGACGATATGACGTCTGTCCTCGCGGAAACTAGAAAAATTGCTGGGCTGATCTCCGCTGGAAAATCGCCACTCGACGTCGTATTCCTTGCGAGGCTTCCTGTTTGGATGGTCAGACAGGGAGAAAACGATGCAGCCCTGGGCGTATGTCGAATTATCGAATCTTTGAACAAAGCTACGACCGATGGTCGCGTTTGTCTTGCCCAGGCCCAGCGGGAAGATCGACAACACTCGATCAGGCTATTTCAAGATGCAACACATTTGGATCCAAAGGATGCAAGCCTGCATCACTCCCTAGCCTTGCTCGTGGAAGAGGATGGGGATTTGGTTGCTGCGACGGAGGAATACCTCCGCGCCTGTGAACTTGACCCACAGAACCCTGCTTACAAAGCTGACTGTGAGCGCGTTCTGAAAGGCCGAGGGCAGGGAGAACCTCACGGGCCTAAGCTGCCGCTCCTCTGAGCGCACAAGAGAGAACCTGCTTATGGCCCGACGAGGGCATTTGATGACACGTAGGGGCACATGACGCTTTCGCAATCGACCAGTCCAGTGCAATTTGCTCTGGAAAGTGGCTTTTGTCCGACGAGCCCAGAAAAGGGACCTTCCCAATTGAGACCACAGCCTTTGCCGGGCACAAAGGTGTTCATCAACGGCTGCAATCTTTTATGCTGCGCACATGGCGATCTGCACATTTTCTCTTGTCCAAGAAGAGGCTTTTTGGCAATCAAATTGCCACTTTCCCATGGGAATTGGAGGTTCGACATAGAGTTTCGGACAACTCGTGGGTGAACGCGACATAAAATTACATCGTGGCGCACGCGCGCAAGGAACGCCAGCCCTCGTACCGCTCTTTGAGCACTTAAGGTGACAAATTACGTGGTAAAGGAGAGCAGAATTCCGGGCGAAGACAGCTGAATTAGCGGTCGGTCTTCTTCTGGGGTCTGCTTTCTGTAAAGACTGTGAGTGTTACCGCCTGGCCGTATCGGCCCTACGGAATCTAAGCTGTTTAGCGGCCGTTAAGGCGCTGCCAAACACTTCGACTTATTTAATCTTCATCAAATATAACAGTGATAATTAGTTCCAAGTCAGAGCTAAAGTGGGATTCAGGTCAAAACGCCGGATTCTGGTCACTAGTATTTGTCGGGAAAATGCACCTATTTGAAACCAACATTTATGTAACTCTTTGGGTCCTTTATCGACACGCGAAACTCGCCGGGGGCAGGGGCCTGTTTGTCCGATCCTTTCTTTGGCAGCAAGCGGAGGCAACCTCTTCTAGATAGATTGAAGCAGATCCAAATGTTTTCTTCACGTTTTCGTTTGGCAGGAAATGGGCCTTTTCGGCGTAGATCTGGTCATTCTTTCTAGGTTAAGTGGCAACAATCGAGCTTTATGACTCTTAGGGTGCACTGGCTTATGCGCGCGTTAACAGGACTTAGCAGGGTCAAAAGCGTCTTTCTTTTAGACCGGTGCACGGCCGAAGGCGTGCCGCCCGCAAGCACACGCGCCAGACTATTTTCGCCTCTCAAACAGGTCTGAATTAAAGGGCGTGCTCGGATACTACGAACTCGGCGGGTCAATCAACTCCATTGCGGATGGAGGATACCGAGTCCGCCTCGGAGTGCGTGGACAATGTCCATTGTGCAGACGGTTTCCTCTTCATATACGCCTTCTTTCTTGAATTTGGCGAAGCTCTGACTGAAGAGCAGCTCGGCGTCTTGCACCTCCGGAGGCCAATGGCCCTTGTCAAGGGTGCCTCAACAACGCCGGATTGGGCAAACCTGCTTATCAACTGCGGCAACGCTCCAACGTACCCGGCGCCTAACTTTGCCGTCGCAACACCGCATCACCCGCACAAGGCTCTCTAGTTTCTAGAAAACGGTACCATTTTCCATGGCAATGGGGAGCGTTGTGCGTCCACTGCGCTTGTGCGGAGATCTATCATTGAGCCGCTCTCTCAAATTGATAATTTTTCGCCGTGTAGGTTCCACCGCCATCGTTCCGCTCGGTTTCGGTCTCAAGGCGGGCTACTGTGAATCCGTCCACGCTCAGGCTGTTTGAGGTCTGAAACAGTCGGGCCATTATTGAGCCGATCAGGCGTTTGCCGGTTTCTTCATTGGGTTCGCGCAGCCCGGGGATCTGCACTTCTGCATCGTAGGCAATCTCGTATAACCCGGACGCTGTCAACGACTCGCCCAGCTTGCCTTGATCGGCAACGGCTAACGTTAGGTTTCTGAGAAACGTCAAGCCAGGATTGCTGACGCGCTGCTGTGCAGCTTGGTGGCCATCCATCAGGGGCGCCTCGCCGAGAATGTTTTGCACAATCCAGTCCAAAGTCTGCGCCCAGTCACGGAAGTCGTGCCTAGTTTCGTTTGAACGCTCGCAGCCCATGCCAATCCAGCTCTCCACGATGGCGAACACTGCGCCGAGATAATATGGCTGTTGTGCTCGGACATGTTCGAGGAGGTCACCTTCAGGATATCGGCGAAATCTGAAACCGTCCTCGCGCTTTCGAATTCGCACGAAGCTGCTACGGTTGGCGAAATCGCGGGTTGTTTGGACGCCATTGCTCGTAAGCAGCACAATGAACCAATCGGGGTTGACCATAAGCTCGCGGCAGTATGGCAGACGAACGGGGAATGACTTTTCAGCCGTTAGCAGAGCCTCGATGTGCGGGGAATCGAGGGGGCCCCGGAAGTTGTCCAGTTGGACGAACGGACGCCCGGCAATCAAGCGTGAATTCAAGCTCTCGTCCACAGAGCCGACGCCGCCGCTACGCAGCGTCACCAACGATGGTTTCTCGTTGTAAACGGCGGCGACAAGCCTTTGCCGATATGTCTTGCCGGATTGCGATTGGTTGGCTTCCGCCACGTCCGCCGGCACGTTGCCCTGCAGGTGCCTTCCAAGTTTCAACGCCGGGGTCACAAACGACGCCAACGCGCGCGAGCGGTCACCGGGCGACTGAAAATCAAATTCACTGACGAGTTCCCGCAAAGTCGCAAGGGCTTCCGGAATCTCGACTCGCGGCGGCATCTGTCCGCCGGTGACGAAGAGTCCGGTGCCGGGGTGATAGCCCTTCTCGACGACTTGAATATCGCCGCCGGCGTTTAGAATCACTGGACAGTCAATCAGCCCAGTGATGCGCGGAAGAATCGTGCGCGCCTCCTCGGATTCGAGTAACGCCATCGCCATGTCCTGCGGGATGATTGCAGGCTTCAATGTAGGCTGGCCGTCGCGCCCGACCCGCCAAACCAAAAGTCGCGCGTAGGATTCAAACCGAGAACGTGCCGCGGCTGGCACGACTACTTCAAGCGCAGACGTACCGTCATTCTCGGAGATAACCACCACTGCACCACCGCGAGTGAACATCGTTTGGGTCGGTGCGATGCGTCTGAACAGCTCGTCCGCTGTCGCCTTGATCGTGACGCCCGAGCCGGGCATAATTATCGCCCCGTCGATGCTGGCTGCACCGACCTCGAAGGCATAATCTTCCAACAAATCTTTGGTCCTGCTGGTCTCGTTCACGGCGTCACTGGCCTCCGGGTCGGCGTGAGATTTTCATCGGCATTGACCGACTCCCAAGGAGTCATTTCTTCATTGCTTTTGACTCTGAAGAGGATCCCCCATGACGCGCGTCGGGTGGTCTCGCCTTATAAAACTCGCAAGTACGTCCCGAGAAATCAAAACTCGTCGCCCGACTCGCCGGACCGAAATCTCCCGCGCTGAAATTAGGTGTTCTAAAGTTCTCACAGAAATTCCCAACGCCCGGGCGGCTTCCCGTTTGCCAAGCAGCAATTGTTCGAGCATTTGCGTCCTCCTGCGATCATTCTCCGCGGATAACGAAAGCTGTCCAGGTCTTGCGGGATTTAAGGTGAAGCAGGCTGGAATCTTCGTGCGCCGTAACTTGCCGACTGATAGACACTTCGGGGCCAGGTGAGATGAAGCCCAGGTTGCTTTAATTGTGCAAGGAGGAACTAAATATCCGTGCAGATCAAATCGGTCTTGGTGCGCAGACAGTACTCTCGGAGCGCATTTCTGGCGGTACCTAACGCAACGTTGAAACGACGAGAATACACGAGGGCAAGCACTGATCGAGGACTGGCCCGACGATTCAAGAACGCAGCGATATCCTTCTCATCGAAGTGTAACTTCTCGAGTCGAAACCGCATCACTTGAGTATTGCCTTCGCATCTCTTCCTTATCTTCCATGCCGGCAGCAATTTAGTCTCCCACAGGCTCGCCATCTGTCTTCCGCGCACCATTGCGCTGAGCAGGCGAGCATCCTTAAGAGGCGCCCCGCGCTTGTTCGGCAATGCCAGACTCTCGAGCACCAATCTGAGAAGCTTCTGCCGCCAGCGATGCTGTGGTAACTCACCTAGAAGGCGAATTAGCACCGCAAAGTTAAAGGCAAGATCTCTTTCGAATGTCTCCCAGCCTGGATAAGGCAAACCCCTGATAACAACCGAATCCGAATAGATCCGAATCGCCTCTCGAAACGGCTTACCCAATCTTCCCAGGCCGAGCAATGGTTCGACGTTCAGTCGTGGCGGAGGCTCCGGATATTTGTCCTTAATGAAGCCAGTCTGTTCCACTTGCCCCTCCGATTTGACGCCTCCCCGGTGATCTCCATACCAATTGAGCCGACGATCCTCAAAGCTTGTTCGGCGACCTTGGTCCGCGTCAAGACAAATTGTTGCGGTAGGTTGCGTGGAATTGCGAGAGGGTGCGTTCCACCTGAGACCCTAGTCGGAAGTTTCCTGCCAAGACATCCAGGCGCCTATAGATAGCGCTTGACAAACCTAACTTGTTAGGTTTATGAATCCGAACATGAGATGTCCTCTTCACCATGTGAAATTGATTTGCTTTTGTCCCGCCTGCCGAGGGGCAGTCCGCTCAAAACGCAAAGCACAGTCATCAAGGCAAAACGGTGCGCTTGGTGGGCGTCCGAAGAAGAAAGGGAAGGACAATGCTAGTTGAAACTCCGATCGAAGTTGCCGAACCTTCGCGAGGGAAAACTCGCCGTAAGGTTCGTGGTGTGTTCGAGAAGGTGCCGGGCTCGGGTGTTTGGTGGATTCGCTACTCCGACGCTCAAGGGCGCTACAGGCGTGAGAAAGCCGGAACCAAAACAGCGAGTCGCGAGCTGTATACAAAGCGAAAGCAGGAAGCGCTCGAAGGACGCAAACTGCCAGAGAAACTACGTAGCCGGGCCGTGTCGTTTGCCGAGATTGCCGACGACGCCATCACCTACATCAAGGGCCGTTACGCTCGCCCTGCCGATGACGTTGCACGAGTGGAAGTTTTGAAGGACTGGTTTACTGGCCGTGCTGCCGAGTGCATTACCCCGCAGGAGGTCGAAGCTGCGCTCGAAGAAGCTGAGGAAGAGAACGATTGGGGCTCCTCCACCGTCAATCATCATCACACGTTGCTGTCGCTGACGTACCGTCTTGCAATCCGTAATGGGAAAGTGAAGCAAAGCGCCGTGCGGGGCATTCGACGCAGAGCCGAAGATAACAGCCGCGTCCGATTCCTGACTGCCGACGAAGAAAAGCGTCTCCGCGACGCCCTGCGCTCAAAGCCAGAATGGGCAGAGCATGAGCCGGAACTCGACCTCGCGCTGCACACCGGACTGCGCCGTAGCTCGATGTATATCGGACTGGTTTGGGAAAATGTCGACCGGGTGGCCAAGACTCTGACCATACCGCGTACCGACATGAAAAATGACGACCCCGTCACGCTCCCGCTCAATGGGGATGCGATGCGTGCGCTCGCTATTTTTCGGACACGTGGAGACGGCACAGGGCGGGTTGTGCGCAATGAGGCCGGGGAGACATTGAAGGTGAACGCTCACTGGTTTGTGCCTGCCGTGCGAGCCGCGGGGATCAAAAATTTCCACTGGCATGATCTTCGCCACCACTATGCCTCCATGTTGCGACAAACAGGCACGCCACTAGAGAACATCGCGGAACTCCTGGGCCATAAGGGGCTCGCGATGGCGAAGCGGTATGCCCACTTGAGCATCAGCAACCTGCACGAAGCCGTTTCCAGGATC
>Ga0210406_10003480_pt1 | contig 17222 bp, 16 predicted proteins | sample IncBWC30MmetaG_FD_155454 | JGI IMG/M metagenome (GOLD analysis project Ga0210406, IMG submission 155454) | Forest soil microbial communities from Barre Woods Harvard Forest LTER site, Petersham, Massachusetts, United States - Inc-BW-C-30-M | ecosystem: Environmental > Terrestrial > Soil >... | reverse complement strand
CGCATCGCATGATGCTCTTATGCTCCCTGCAGGGATTTTTCTAGCCTATTGGAATACTAGCGCGGAGACATAGCATTTTGAAGCTGCTCGCAACGAGTGCCTTTTGGCCTCAAAGTTTCGGGAACCACAGTGTCGATTCCCCATGCTTCCGAGCGACCCATATTGTGAGCCGCTCCGGAAATTTGACCGTGCGGGCATTCCTCGTAGGTCAGTCAGCTCAATTGAGCCACTGCTGCCGTAAGGCATCCGCCTGCTGAAGTGCGTGAAGTTTCAGGTTAGCTCCTTGCCCGAACCAGACTCTGTTGAGCCGGCGATCTCGGCCGGCCTCGTTGGCATGACGGTAGTCTTCGTAGCGCGTTACCGAATTGTACGCACCCCACAGGGTGTGACTTTGGCAAACGTCAGGAGAGTCACCGACCTCGAAGAGTTGGGCAACGCGATCCCAGCGTTCGGGCCGCTTCTTCGCTTTGCGCTGATCTTCGGTGCGCGGGTAGACAGCTTCGAGGTAGGTATCAAAGCGTCCGGCATTCACCTGTACCTTTGCCAGGAGTTGGAACAACTCCTCCGCCTTTTCGAAAGTCTTCCAAATCAATCCCAGCAGTTCCTGGACGTTCTGAAGCCGGTCCTGCATGTGCCGGGAGTGGCGAATGGTGTGAGCCTTCTCTCCAGACTCCAGCGCAAGCATCAGCGTGTTCTTGCAGACAACACGGATTGGCGTGAACTTCACGCTGACAGAGCCGCGGCCATCATGTGCATTTGAGAGCAATAGGTACTTTGAGCAAATGTCGTCTCCAATCACTCTGATCTCGCCTGGTACCCTTGCCAGTACCCAAATTCGTTCTCCGTTGCCGAGTGAACCGGCAGTCTCAAAAACAGCTTTGTGGTCCCCGATGATTGGATCGAAGAAGTCGAATGCTTCCTTGTTCTGGAGCGCTAGGTAGCGTGAGCTCACAACTCCGAGAGGAACTTCAATCTCATTTGGTTTTCGCGGCATGCGGACCAGGTGATACCGACGGGCCTTCTTGTCGGCGTGCGTACCGACGTTTGGGATCGGCCTCATCACCACTTCCCAATTCAGGCCAGCAGTGCGGATCATTTCCAGCGCGTTGGCGCGCTCCGGAATGGTGGTCCCGAGACCGTGCCACGGCGTCTCTCCGTAGTACGCCATCGAGTCGATGTTATGGGCCATAGATTATCTCTTGATCGCCTGGTCCTGGGGTAAGACAGTCGAAGCCCCCTGTGATGGCGTCTCGGCAACGACCGCGCGTGGGGCGTATGTCTGGTATGCCAGACACACGCCCGCAATAGTATGCCCACCATGAAAGCATGTCCAGCGGCAATCATGCCCTTTTGGTCCAGTTGGGAAGACGTATCCAGAGGCTCCGCAAGGCAAAGGGGTGGACACAGACCGATATGGCAGTTTATCTGGACATGAACCGGGGACATATCTCAGACATTGAACGAGGCAAGCGCGAAGTTGGAATTATCACCCTGCAGGTGATTGCAAAAGGTCTGGACACGACCATGGCGAGCCTGCTCAAGAGCCTATAGGTGCTCGAGTGCTCGACGGTCAAAATGCGCATAGGTTCAAGCATGGGGGGTGGCGAATGCGGCAGGTTGTCCGCACCTCACCGTTGACTTCCAGCGTCGGTCCTTTGCTATCACTTCGGGGGAACTCCAAAATCTAATCTCCGAACCGGGTTCCCGCTTATGCTCGAAGTGATTGCCAATGCGCTTCGGTCACCGTCGGCACGCCGCATCGATGAGTCCTGTCGTCCTTATCGGAACAGCAAAGAAGAATGGGGATACTCCTTGACCGTTTGGGACGCGGGGCACTACCACATGATTTCAGTGTCTCATGTTGACGAGATACCAACGCTTGCGACCATCGCCGAAGCACTGGTCTCGCCCGCCAAGGATGTGAAGGAAGATGGCCGATACCGTAACGCCCGCGGGACGCTCGGCTACTGGGCGACTGTAAGGAGCGGAGACCACTGGTACATGGTCTCTGTTTCCGACATGCTGCAGCCCTACCATAAACAGTGGTGGCTCGAACATATCAGCTAGCACCCTGCGCGCCCCCCGTAGCGTTATCGATCTTGGAACCCCAGGCGTCAGGAAGGCGGGACGGCGATGCCGCCCACAGCCCGTTCAACTACCTCAATATCTCTGGCATCCTACGATTGGCTGTCAAGGCAGGCACAATTCAGATAGACAGTGATGCAATCAAGGTAATGAAGGAGGTACGTGATGGGGCAGCCCACCCACCAGAGCCCGCCGGATGTACTTGATTTCAATCACAACATCGGGATCAGTGGAGCGCAACGCCTGAAGAATCCCATCATACTCAGCAGTTCCAAGTGTCTGGTTTACCAGAAGTCGATATGAGGGCTCAAAGCACTCCCGAACCTTCTCGTAAAATGCGGAGCAAATTGGCTTGCCGAAGCAAAACGATCTGCTGAGCGACGGGGGTCAGTCGACTCAACCGCGATGCTTCAATCATCAGATCAAACGGTTCGCGCAAGAACAGCCACGGAACCAAGATCGCGGCGAGCACCATCGAGATGCCCAAGGAGACGACAATTTGTAGAAATGGCCGTACTCGATTTGTGCCACAGTGGTTGGTATTTTATGCCATCAACGGGTATTCGAGGTTTTTCGTTCCGCTTGTGTCGGTTGTGCGATAATTCGCCTTCCCCCGTTATTCAATCGCATTGGGCCCCCTATTTGATTGCGTCTAGTCCGAAGATCACCGGCCTTCAAGAGCTGGTATGGCAGGAACCCATGGTGCGACGTAGAGCGGTATTCAGGATATGAACGCAGAGACCCACTCGCAGCTCGCCAACTTCATCTGGAGCATTTGCAACTTGCTCCGCGGCCCGTACAAGCGGAACGAGTACCGCAAGGTTATTCTGCCGCTGACCGTGTTGCGGCGTTTCGATTGTCTGTTGGCGCCTACCAAAGCGCAGGTGCTCAAAGAACACTCTGCGATCAAGGCGAAACCGGAGAACGTTGTCCGCAGTTTGCTCGAAAAGATCACCGGGCGGCCGTTTTACAACCTAGCCAAGCTGGATTTCTCCAAGCTGCTCGACGATACCAACCAGCTCGCTCCCAACCTTAATGCCTACATCAATGGCTTTTCCAAGAACGTGCGCGACATCATGGATCGCTTTGCCTTTGATCAGCAGATCACGCGCATGGCGGAGAAGAACCTGCTCTACGAGGTCATCAAGGCTTTCTCCAGAGTAGACCTCTCGCCTGACCGTGTGGACAACGTGCAGATGGGATACGTCTTCGAGGAACTGATCCGCATCGGCGCTGAGCAGGCGAACGAGGAGGCCGGGGAGCACTTCACTCCACGCGAGGTCATTCGCCTGATGGTGAATCTCCTGCTGTCGCCAGAAGAAGACCTTCGCCGCAGCCACGTGGTGAAGACGATCTACGATCCCGCATGCGGCACAGGCGGAATGCTTTCGGTCTCCGAAGCCTACATTCGCAAGCTGAACAAAAATGCCAAACCACTTCTGTTTGGCCAGGACTGGAACGATGAAGCGTGGGCTGTCTGCAAATCCGACATGCTCATCAAGGGCGAGATGCCGACAACATCCGGCGTGGCGACACTTTCACCAAGGATGGCTTTGACCGGGACGCCAAAGGCAAGAAAATCCAATTCGACTACATGCTGGCTAATCCGCCCTTTGGTGTGGAGTGGAAACAGCAGGCCCGTTTCATCGAGACGGAGGCCAGCTCTCTGGGCTATGACGGTCGCTTCGGTGCAGGACTGCCCCGCATCAACGATGGCTCATTGCTGTTCCTGCAGCACATGCTGTCGAAAATGCGCGCGCCCAAGGAGGGAGGCAGCCGGATTGGCATCGTCTTCAACGGCTCGCCACTATTTACCGGCGACGCCGGCAGCGGCGAGAGCAACATTCGTCAGTGGATCATCGAGAACGATTGGCTGGAGGCTGTCGTCGCGCTGCCGGATCAGCTTTTCTACAACACTGGCATCTCCACCTATATCTGGGTTCTGACCAATCGCAAGGAGCAGAGGCGCAAAGGCAAGGTGCAACTGATTGACGCGCGCCAGTTCTACGTGAAGATGAAGAAAAGTCTGGGAAACAAGCGTAACAAGATCGGCGACCCGGCAGATGAGCCGCGTGAGCCAGACCAGATCGCCGACATCTCCCGCATCCACGGCAACTGCGAGGACGGCGAGACGCACAATTTCACTATCGATGGCAAGCAGAAGACCCTCGTCGTCAGCAAGGTGTTCGACAATGCCGACTTTGGCTTCAACAAGATCACCGTGGAGCGTCCGTTACGGCTCAATTTCCAGGCTACCGCTGAGCGAATCGCTCGACTGGAAGAGGAATCAGGTTTCAAGAACCTTGCTACCAGCAACAAGAAGGCCGAGAAGGCAAGGCTTGAGGAAATTGCAGTAGGCCAAGAACGTCAGGAACAGATTCGTGCACTGTTGCGAACATTCGTAGCGGCCACGGGAGAGAAGCTCTACAAGGACCGAAAAGGATTTCTGATCGATCTGCGTGAGATTGACCGCCAAAGGGATGTTCGTCTGGGTGGCGCCGAGATCAAGGCAGTGCTGGCCGCGCTTGGCGAGCCCGACGAGACGGCGGAAATCTGTCGTGACAAGGACGGCAACGCGGAATCAGACCCCGAGCTGCGTGACACAGAAAGCATCCCGCTCAAAGAAAGCATCGAGGACTATTTCAAGCGGGAAGTCCTCCCGCATGTGCCGGATGCCTGGATCGACCACACTAAGACCAAGGTAGGCTACGAGATCCCACTCAACCGGCACTTCTACCGTTATGAACCGCCGCGGGCCCTGGAGGAAATCGAACAGGACATCCTTGTCTTAGAGCAGGAGATCGTGAAAATGTTGGCCGACGTGACTGGATCGAATCGCGAGGCGATCAAATGACCGATGCTTTTCCGACGCTGGACGTTTCGGATGTCCAGCGAGTCAAGGCTTATCCGACGTACAAGCCGAGCGCGGTGGAATGGATCGGAAATGTGCCAGAGCACTGGGAAGTGAAACGCCTTAAGTACTCGGCCACGATCAACGATGAAACACTTCCCGAGACGACAGATCCTAACTACGAAATCAGCTACGTTGATATTAGTGGTGTCGATCCCGTCAGGGGTATCACTGCGACCGAGAACATCGTGTTTGAGAATGCTCCCTCGCGAGCAAGACGAATTGTGCAAGATGGTGACACAATTGTCTCGACAGTACGCACCTATTTGAGGGCGATTGCAGCGATAAGGAAGCCTGCCGACAATTTGATCGTTTCCACTGGTTTTGCGGTCGTTAGACCACGATCCGTAAACTCTAGGTTTCTCTCGTTTACTCTGCGTGAAAGCGGCTTCGTTGACACAATTGTCGCGCGATCCGTTGGTGTTAGCTATCCAGCTGTGAATGCCAGCGGGATCGGTACAATTCCTATTTCTCTACCGCCCCCGAATGAGCAACTGGGCATTGCCAACTTCCTAGGCCGCGAGACCGATAAAATCGACTCGCTGATCACAAAAAAGCAGGCGCTGATCGAGAAACTGAAAGAGAAGCGCTCAGCGCTAATCTCGCGCACGGTGACGCGCGGTCTGCCGCCCGACGCGACCCGCGCCGCCGGGCTCGACCCTCACCCTTCGCTGAAAACCTCGGGACTGGATTGGCTCGGCGAAGTTCCCATGCAGTGGGAAGTGAAAAGAATCAAACATGTCGGGTCGATCCGATACGGCCTCGGCGAACCACCTGAATACACGGTAGATGGATTGCCATTCGTTCGAGCCACGGACATCAAGAGGGGAAAGATTGATCTCACTGCTCTCAAGAGAGTGAGCCCCGAGGATGTCCCGTGGAGTCGGCGGCCCCAGTTGCAGCTTCACGAAATCCTTGTGGTCCGCAGTGGTGCTTACACGGGAGATTCTGCGATTGTGACCCCGGAAGTCGTAGGTTTCCTTGCTGGGTATGACATGGTCCTCACTGTTACTAGAGCCCGTCCGCAGTTTGTGGCCTGGGTTCTGCTGTCTAAGTACATGTTGGAAGGCCAAATTTATCTCGAACGCATGCGAGCGGCACAACCTCACCTGAACGCAGAGGAGTTGGGTGGGTTCGTTGTTCTAGTTCCGCCGCGAGCAGAACAGGCTGCGATCAGCGCCTTCCTCGACCGAGAGACCCAAAATATTGATGCCATGATAGCCAAGGTCGAAACTGTGATCGACCGTTTACACGAAAGCCGCAGCGCCCTGATCACTGCTGCCGTGACCGGCAAGATTGATGTGAGAGGGAGCACTCATGACAACTAAATTCAAAGGTACGATAGATGCGCTGAAAGCTAGGATCGAAGGCGCTAGGATAAAGGGAAAGTGGTCTGACGATGGGAAGAAGCACAGTTTTCGAAGCGACGAAGGCGCGATACTAAACTGGTGGCCGAGCACCGGAACGGTTAATTTTCAGGGGAAGGAGGAGGCAATGCTAGCCCTTGGAGCTGCCGTTTCGTCGTCGGCTCCTGGGTCTGTAGTTGGCGCAGCACAAAAGCCAATGCCGTATGCCAGACAAATATTTATTGTGCACGGCCATGACGCAGAAGCTCGCGACCAGTTGGAGCTCACACTTCATCGTCTCGGATTGGAACCATTTGTTCTCATGAACACGAGCGGAGGGGGCAAAACGATCATCGAAGCGCTGGAGGGTAAGATTGGGCGCGACTTCTCGTCCGATTTCGGAATCGTCCTGATGACGCCGGACGATATTGGATACGCAAAGAAGGATGGCGAAGCTCGGGCGGAGCCGCGTGCCCGACAGAATGTGATTCTTGAGACCGGGATGCTCCTTTCTTCCCTGACTAGGAAGCGAATGGCCATTGTGGTGAAGGGGCATATGGAAATTCCGTCGGACCTTCAAGGGCTAATTCGTTTTGGATACAACGATCATGTCAGGGAAGTCGTTCCAAAGCTCTGCCAGCGCCTCCAGGAAGTCGGGTTCGAGCTTCAACCGGAGCAGATTGCTGCGGCGTCACAGTAAAGTGCAGAGGAACAATGCCTGGTCAAACGACAGAACTAGCCTTCGAGAGTTACGTCGAGATCATCCTGCGCGACCGTGCGGACTGGCACCCCGGCAGCCTTGCCGAGTGGGACGTGGAACGTGCTCTTTTCCCCACGCAAGTCTTTGACTTCCTGCAGAACACACAGCCCAAGCTGTGGGCTGAAATGCGGAAGCTCCACGAAGCTGGATTGGAGACCCTGCTACTCAACGCGCTGGTCAAGGAACTCGACCTCAAGGGCGCGCTCCATGTCCTCCGCCATGGCTTCAAGTTCTACGGCAAGACATTCCTTATGGCTTACTTCAAGCCGGCACACGGCTTGAACGATGAAGCGCTCACGCTTTACGGCAAGAACAAACTGACCTTGACCCGACAGGTGCCTTGCCATCCCGGCAAGCGCGATACGGTGGACCTGTTGTTCGCGGCGAACGGCCTGCCGGTCGCAACCTGCGAGTTGAAGAATCCCGGCACGGGGCAGAACTGGCGCCATGCTGTCACGCAATACCAATCCGACCGTGACCCAGGCGCGCCGCTGTTTCGGTTCAAAGCCCGCGCGCTGGTGCATTTCGCCGCCGATCCTGATGAAATCCATATGACCACGCGCCTGCGCGAGCAGGCTACGCACTTCCTGCCCTTCAACCGGGGAAGTCATCCGGGAGAAGTGCAGTGCGGCGAGGGCAACCCGCAGCACCCGTCCGGCTACCGCACAGGCTACTTCTGGGAGGAGGTTTTGCAGCGCGATAGCTTCCTCGACATCCTCGGTCACTTCATGTTCATTGAGAAGACGGAGGAGAAAGTTGATGATGGCCAGGGCGGCCAACGGCGGATCGTAAAGGAAGCAATGATCTTTCCCCGCTACCACCAGCTTCATGCGGTGCGCAAGATCGTCACAGCGTCCCGCAGAGAAGGGACAGGCAAGAACTACCTGATCCAGCACTCAGCGGGTAGCGGCAAGACCAATAGCATCTCCTGGCTCTCTCACAGGCTGGCCAGCTTGCATGATGACGCTGACCACAAGGTTTTCGATTGTGTGATCGTAATCACTGATCGCCGCGTGCTCGACCAGCAACTCCAGGACGCGATTTACCAGATTGAGCACGCTCAAGGGGTTGTCAAGGCGATCGACGAGGATTCAAGGCAACTGGCCGAAGCGCTGATCGACGGGACGAAGATCGTCATCACAACCTTGCAGAAGTTTCCGTTCGTGCTCCGTGGGCTGTTGCACGTTGCCGGAGCAGAGACCCAGGAGCGCGCCACCGACGAAGAAAGACGGCGAGCGGGGGAATGGGAAGCCGCTATCGCGGCGCGAAAGTATGCGGTGATTGTGGACGAGGCGCATTCGAGCCAGACCGGTGAAACAGCGCGGGAGTTGAAAGCAATCCTGGGGAATACCACGGTCACAGAGAACGGCGAGGGCGAAGCGGACTGGGAAGACCGCTTGAACCAAGTGATGCAGTCGAGAGGACGCCGGCCGAACCTGAGCTTTTTTGCGTTCACAGCCACGCCCAAGGGCAAGACTCTGGAACTGTTCGGCAGGACCGGGACGAGCGGGCTTCCCGAGGCATTCCACATCTACAGCATGCGCCAGGCAATCGAGGAGAAGTTCATCCTCGACGTGCTGACAAACTACACGACCTACAAGCTTTACTACCGGCTGCTGAAGGCCGCTGAAGACGACCCCGCGTTGCCAAAGAAGAAGGGCACCCGCGTGCTCGCCAAGTTCACCAGCCTTCATCCGTACAACATTGAGCAGAAGACCGAGGTGATAGTCGAGCACTTCCGGGAGAGTGTGCGGCACCGCCTCAACCAGCGCGCGAAAGCGATGGTAGTGACCTCGTCGCGGTTGCACGCGGTGCGGTTCAAGCTGGCGTTCGAGAAGTACATCGCCGAGAACGGCTACACCGACATCAGGCCGCTTGTAGCGTTCAGTGGCACGGTGCGCGACCCGGACACCGGCCTCGAATACACCGAGCCGGGCATGAACCGTGATGTCATAACAGGCAAACCGATCGGTGAGGGGCAACTTCCCGATCGTTTTGAGTCGCCGGACTATCAAGTACTGCTGGTCGCCAACAAATACCAAACCGGTTTCGACCAACCGCTCTTGCATACCATGTACGTGGACAAGCGGCTGGACGGTGTGCAGGCTGTGCAGACGCTCTCGCGGCTCAACCGTATGATTCCAGGCAAGGACGCACCCTTTGTGCTGGACTTCGTGAACGAGGCGGAGGACATTTTCCGGGCATTCAAGCCGTACTACGATAAGACCGGGTTGCGGCAGGCTTCCGATCCGTCACAGTTGGAAAGGCTGAAACACGAACTCGACCAGGAGCAGGTTTACCACTGGAGCGAAGTCGAGGCATTCGCGCAGGTTTTCTATAAGCCTCCAGAGCGACAGGGCCCGCCGGATCACGCGAGCATGCAACGCCATCTCCAGCCCGCGGTTGATCGCTTCAAGGCGATCACAGACGCAGATAAGAAGCTGGCTTTCTCGGACAAGTTGAACGGCTACGTCAAAATGTACGCCTTCCTGAGCCAGATCATTCCTTACGGGGACCGTGAACTTGAGATGCTGTACAGCTACGGGCGCCTTCTCCTGCCTCACCTGCCGCTTGATCGCGAGACCATAACCGTAAAACTGGGGGATGAGGTCGAACTCCAGTACTACCGACTACAGCGTATCCACGCTGGCCCGATCGACCTGAAACAGGGTGAGGCTCAAGCTGTGAAGAGTCCCACAGAAGTGGGAACTGGCAAGGCGAAGGACGAGAAAGCACCGCTGTCGGAAATCATTGAAGTGCTCAATGAACGTTTCGGGACGGAGTTCACGGAAGAGGATCGACTCTTTTTCCAACAGATCAAGGAGAAGGCCAGCAAGAACGAGCAGGTCATCCAGACAGCCCTTGCAAATCCACTCGACAAGTTCGAGTTGGGAATTCGGAAGTTGGTCGAGGACTTCATGATCGAGCGTATGGGAGAGAACGACAAGATCGTAACCAGATACATGGCAGACCGCGATTTCCAGGCGGCCGCCTATCCGATTCTGGCGCGGGAGATCTTCGATGCTGTGCGGGCGCATCAGGCAGGCGCGACGGAGAAGGGAGCTTCTTAAGAGGCGTTGGCCAGTATAGGGTTGCTCAAAACTTGGGCATTGTTGCGAGTTGCTCGCGAGATTGGAAGAAAAGACTCCTTAGGTCTTTTTGGCTGGGAGTTCGCGGTTCAAAACGGAACGGTCGCGTTAAGAGGCTGACTTTGGAGCGACCACTAGGCCCTTTTCAAATGTGTCCCTCATCTTCCGACTAACGTCCTCCCTGCGTTTGTTGGTCCATCCCTGGTACCCCGTCATCACGTAATGCGCATCCGCATATGTCTTCCAGAGCGGATCGGGATATGGTTCAACAGAGAGGCCCATCGACAGGGGCACGCCGGCGAAAAACTCTGAGACGCCCCAATCTGGATTCGTCACGCTTTGAAAGGCAGGCAGCGGGATCAGGCTAGCAAGTCCAACCGACGGTCCGTCGTCCTTCGTGTCGCGCGCCCTAATGCAAAAGGCACCGCTAAGGACGTGACCATCCTGGTAGAAGGCGCCATTGATACCGCGATAGAGTCTTTCGGTATCAGCCAGAAGATTCGGTGGTGTAGTTACGTCAGCAGCCACTCGATTTGAGGTTGCACCCCCTCCAGAGTAGTGTCCCAATAACCTTCAGACTCAACCGCATCCAGGGGCTGCCACCGCTGGAGAGTGATGCTCTCACCGAGCACGGTTATGAACAACTCTTTGTTGTCCTTCTTGCACTCGAACCGTAAGCTTCCGTCGGGAAGAGGACCCAATAAAACACAAGGGACCACAGAGTTGACTACGCACTGCGTAAGGAACAAGTCTATAACCTTGCTCACACTCGCGAGCGTCTCTGCCGTGAACGTCTCGCCCTTGTTAGCGTCCCAACCCTGCGAGAAACTTTGCAATTGCCTCAACCTGTCCCGCAGGGCGCAGATTTTTCGCGCGATCTTGTCCGCTCTTGGTATATCGTAAAGTGTCCCAGGCATCAACTGCGGGGCGGGGACCCTGTAGATTCCGCTGTTGACAATGCGATTGAAAGGGAGGGCAGGAGCCGCCGCCGATCCGATCTTTGCAACTACTACGACGTTCGTGAGACCAGCAAAGTCCGGAAACTGCGCGCCTGAAACAGAGGTTTCAAGCGGCAAGGTGAGTTCAGGGAATGAGGTGGTACTCAAGACGAAATTGCCGTACGTCTGTTTCAGTCCATCACGCACATTCACTAGGTTTGAGGAAACAATCGGAGACCACGAGAGCAGGGCGCCAGCCTCGTCGGAATCGGGCACGTTCCCAAGATGAACACTGTGGTTGGTCATTCAATTCGCTCCCATTCCCTTTGTGCAGAGTCGGTAGTCAGATCGGCAAACCCGCGCACGATCCATTCGTGAGCCGTTGCAAACCAATCGTTGAGGGAGTACCTCGCTCCTGCAGGCCCACCGCAAGACATTCCGAGGACCAGCACGCTTCTCCCGTCCGCTCGGGTAGCCTGACTGAGGTTTGCCTGGCCAACGCCCCGTTGGTCAGGCAATTCGAAAGTCCACACCGTGTTGACGCTGGTGGGCGCGGTGAGAAATTCTGCTTTAATGCCAGACCACTGAAACAACTTTGCGCGACTCTCCAGCGACCCAGCGAAATCCGAGGCGCTGTGTTCAATGTGATTTATGTATGTTAGTTCGTATCGTAAAGGACGAACGTTACCGAGGCTCATTTTTGTCACAAAGTTGGAGAATTTGCCCCAGGTGTCTAGGAACCGGGGGAAAATCACCTTCTCGAAGCGCGGATACTCGTCAGTATCCCGCACTTTTCTCCAGTTGAAGTGCAGCCGGGACTCCTGCAATTGGATAACGTAATTCTGGTCCTTGGAGAGAAGCAAAATGCGCCGAAGTGGCGGCATCGTAAGTATCTCCAGCCTTGGCCCACCTTCCACGATGTCCGGAAATGGCGGTTGGTCTTGCGTCGAGGGATAATCAGCAGCGAACTCTCTCCAGAACTGGCCGAAGTGTCTCATCTGCCAGCCCTTTAGCTGCTCGAACTGGACGCCCACGGCGACCTCAATTACTGGGGGTCGCTTGAAATTTGGAAGAGGCCGAATAGCGCTTCCCTTGTCAGACAGAGTTTTCTTAGAGTCTCAGTGCCCAGGAGAACTTAACTATACCAGACTCACGGGAACTCCCAACGCTTCTACCCGCTACAAGAATATCGCTCAACTTGGTACCTTCCGAGCCCTATTGGGTCGCTCCGGGAATTCGACCGTGCGGGGCACTCCTCCGTAGGTCGTTCCACTCAATTGAGCTACCGCAGCCGCAGGGCGTCCGCCTGCCGGAGTGCTTGAAGTTTCAGGTCAGCTCCTTACCCGGAACCAGACCCGGTTGAGCCGGCGATCTCGGCGGCTTCCTTGGCATGGCGGCCCCGTGGATTGCTTGGCATTCTTCCGGTTGGTGAAGCGGCGACTTTTATTCGCCCGCACGAACGTCGTTGCACGATATGAGACAAGCTTTCGTGCCGTGAGTCTTGCGCCGCGGCCATCTGGCAGTAGTGTTCAGAGCCGTGCCGTCTGGCGGTGAGAGCCGCTCTTGCTGGCCATAACCGCGGTGGGAGTGCTAGAGTGCTTGATTAAATCGTCGGCCCCTACCCGACTTGGCGTGCACCAACAGGTGCGGCGGCTGCGCCGACCAGTCCAGTCACGAGTGCATAATTGGTCGGAAGGGAGCAGGCATGGACGACACAACCAAACGCTTGATGCTTTCAGGTGGTGAACCGATTGAGTATCCGGGCTGCTGGAAAATTGACGGAAGGATCGAGGGCGAGTCCGATTCGTGGAGTGTCGTCCGCAAACCAGACGGTACTTGGTGGTACGTCGCGGTCAATCACATTTTCCCGCCCGAAGGCGGACTCTTGCGCATCGAGCTTGGCGACAAGATCGAAGACCTGAAGATCATCGCAGAGTGCGACGAATTCTACGCCGGGATGCAAAAACAAATGGAGGAGATGATGAAGGAGGGCGATAGAGTCCGAGTTATCAAAACCGGAACGACGGGCGTAGTAAAGGTTTTTGGCAGCGTGCCGGGCGTGCCGAAGCTCGTCAATGTGGCATACGACGGTGGAGGCGGCTGCAATCACAGGCCGGAGGAACTCGAAAAGGTGAAGGATACCTTCACACTCTAGAAGTGCCGCGCAAAAGAACATGTCAATTGACGATCCGATAGACGCCTTTGAGCAGCAGTACATGAATGACGAGGCCGAACTTCCCGGCAAACTCGCGAAGTTCGCCGCCGATATTGGCTTCAAGCTGGCCATACCCGACAGCGGACTCGCGGCGGAGATTCTGCTCAAGGTGATCGACGCCTTGTTCGATAGACCGTCTGGAACGGAACGAGTCAATGCGTTCTTCGAGTTGGTCATCGGAGAGTTCAAGCATGTAGAGAAGACTAAAGCCAACCATGAAGATGTTCAGAAGGCGATCCAGTTGGCTATCTGGTACGACAGGCACGAACGGGATGACGCCAAGCGCGAGCGCTATGTCAAGCTGATCGGTAACGCCGTGAGAAGCGACGAGCAGATTCAGGACATTGCCTCGTTCGTGCAGACCATCGAGCAGCTTAACGAGCGCGACGTGACCGTGCTCAAGGTGCTAAATGTCGTTATGAATAAACCGGGAGACTGGAAGCCTCAGGGGAATCCCGCCGTGGGCGAAATTATGAAGCTACATCCCAACACCTTTATCCAGCGCGCACAGGAGCTTGCTGTGCAGGTTGCTACCGCGCTCGGGCAGAAGACAGAAAAGAACATCTTCTCCCGGGAGGAAGGTTACGGAATCTGCAATCGTCTCCAGGGCTTCGGTCTGGTGCACATGGTAGAAACTCAGGCCCGCGAGCTTCCGCTTACAAATTACGCCTTCCGTCCTTCGACGCAAGGGATACGACTGCTGAAACTTCTTGGAGAAGACGTGCCGAACTTCGACAAATATTTCAAGGGTTAGCCCCACTCCGCGCGGCCTCTTTTGCTAACAGTCTTCGTCCGCACAATTGTGTTCAAAGTGGGAATCCATTGCAATTTTCGGCGTTCCAGTCCTGGGATCGCTCTGCACCATGATCTTGAGGCAGAACTTGGTCACATGTTGCGGAGTATCATCAAAAACGTCCCTATACGTAGCCCCACCACAGACATAAAGGTGCAAGCTTCCGTTGTATGCTCCGTGAAGTACCTCAGTAGAAATGGGAAGGTCTTTCGACCACAGGATGGCCTTTGGGCCAAGAGCCAAGGGAACGCACTCCATTTTGTTAAAGTCGGGAAAGGCGTAGCTCTTCGGGAGTTCACGTGGCGTGCCGATCATGGCGAGATAGACTGCCAATTGCCTAGTTGGCGTGGTGCCACTGTTTTCCCAGGTCGCCCGAAAACGGTATCCGGTTATTTGGCGCTCTCGATTCATGTCGGCAAGAATCTCCGTCTGCGTCAAGAAGACAAATGCTCTCTGGACTGCCTCCAAGTTCTTGCGACTGATCTCGTTGGAATCCTTCATCGCGGTCCATTGATGACCGATGCGTACCCAACTCAAGATAGAGAACACGACATAGATAAATGTGAGAATGGACATTACCCATTCGCCGTGCGTGAGCCAAGTTCCCAAGCTCGACATTGTACCGTTGAAACGGGGAGCGCGCTCGCTTTATCGAAGAATCACAACCCGCTCCGTGATCTGAGAAAGCCGACTCATCGCTGTGCCATGCCAACTCCACGCACGCAAAAAGGCTTCTCTCCGCTTCCGATTCCGCTAAGCGGGCGTGGCGCTGCTCTGTGCTTTCAATCGGCGCTGGTCGCACTTGCTGATTTTGGATGCGCTTCTCGATCTCTCCGTTCCAAATTACGCGATAGCCTTCCATTGCAAAAGCCCTCCGGGGCAGAAGGATAACGCAGAACACATCAGTCATCTATGTTCTAATGCCTGAACGGGAAAGCCTTGCTGCGGAGATTACTCGTCTTCCGATTCGAAGAAGTGTGGCAATGATTCTCTTACGCCTTCTCGCTCCTCATAACTCCACGCCACGTCTTCCGCCTTTACGATGAGCGCGGTGTACTCGGGGATCGCCTCGCCTGTCTCGACCTTTGGTCTCTCCATAATGTAGAGATCGGCGACCTCAAAACTCGTTTCTTCCCATTTGTAAATTCCGGTTTCAATTCCCGGAATGAGGTGACCCTTGATGCGCTGCCCTATCCTTAATTCACCAAAGTACTTTTGGTCAGGAGCATCCATGCCGTACAGGAATGGATGGCGCTCCTGAGAGTGAATCAGGACACCATCATGTTTTGCCGTTAACACGTCATCAAACAACACTGAAAACTCAACAGCAGAAGGCTGGTACGTTGCGTGTTGCAATTTGAGAACAAGATCGAGAAACACTGAAAGGCAGAACTCCACGTTTCGCTTTCTCCAATTCCCAGAATGCCCGTGCGTCCGTACTTCCCACCTCGGCTCCTCAAGTCCAAGCATTGGAAGAAACTGCTGCATTCGGATAAACGCGCCCGGATCGACTCCGTAAGCAGTCAATTGAAGAGCCACTTCTGAGTCCGTTTCGCCGACGCCAATATAAATTGGGAAGCCTCTGACAGCTTCTTGCATGGCGCGCGCGAGTTCTTCCAGAGATTCGCGATATTTCTTCGCTCGGGCAAAATCCAGCGCGCTCGTGTAGAGTGTCCTTACGTCGAGTTCAGCGATTAGCAGGGAAAGATCGAGCTCTGCCAGCGTAATTCCAATATGCATTAGACACGCCTCGTCGAGATGATCCTCGGCTCGGCTCAAAACGCGGTGGAACTCCGCGACGTTAGGCAAGGCTCCATGATGCTTGAATGAAACACGCGCTCGGTTCAGGGTGTTGAAGAAACTTCTTCCCGGAAAAATGGTGTTGGTTGCTTTTTCGATACTCTCCAAATATTCGGGTAGTCCGGCCCTGTCTTTAGGCTGCGCGAGGACGTGTTCGGCTATAGCCGAGGAGATCAACTCTGAAGCATCTTGCGTCGTCATGATCCCGCGCGCCACAGTGAGAGCATCGCTTTGGGGTGTCAGGTTTGGACCGAAACTTCTCAGCAATTCGCGCCCAATGAGCAAGCGGTTAAGAACTTCGGCAGAGAGAGGCGCTGATGGTGAGGGCATAGAAGTTTGCCAGGGCAGAATATTACTCTTCCCGCTCGAACTCTTCGATGTAAGTTAAGCCGTAAATTAAGCGCCGACTGAGAGGCTTCTGCTCCGTTTGGGGGGGGTCTAGCTGATCGTAAGTGACTGATTCCGCGCGGCAGGGCTTAGAAGCGTTCCCCTTTTAAGGCGTGGGTTCGGAGGGTCGAATCCTGCCAAGTAATGATGGTCCCGCGCTGGCTGGCCAATCCGCTGTCCGAGCGAGTCCAGTCAGCCTCCGGCGCCAGTAGAGCGACCTACTTCGTGCGGCAGCGCCGCGTTCGGGGCGGGCATGGTACGGGTAGAGTGCCGTGTAGTGCGGCGCTGGGGACGAACTCTGGAGATGCAATCCACTGTTCCGCCGGTGCCACGAGCGCAGGTCTTGACTTCCTCGAATCCCTCCGCCACCCTTGATCCATGACCACACCAGCAATGACAGACCGACAGCTGATCGACTATTCGGGTGAGCACCTGATGCACGAGCTGAGCATGCTCTGGGAGCTGGCAGAGATCTTGCCCCAAAGAAAAGCAGGCACCGAAACATCCGCCTTCGTCGAGTCTTTCGGCGTTCACTTGAGAAACCTCATCGACTTCTTCTATCGTGAAGGGCGCGGGAACGACGTCACGGCTCAGGACTTCCTCGAAGCAACCGCCACTTGGAAACCCGGCGAACCCGCCATACTCACGAAGGCACACCAGCGGGCTAACAAAGAACTAAATCACCTCACCCAGGCCCGAATAAGCGGGAGTCCACCAGAGAAAGCATGGGACACGGCTGCGCTGCTCAAAGAAATCGACTTGGTGGCGAAGGTGTTCGCCGCCAAAGCCTCGACCAAGAAGCTTCATCCCGAGGTTCGGAAGTTCCTAAACCTCGCGCCGGAAGCAACCCTAAAGTGGATCGCCGACAACGTCACCCATTCCAATGTAGCGTCGTCCT
>Ga0210406_10003479_pt1 | contig 17222 bp, 18 predicted proteins | sample IncBWC30MmetaG_FD_155454 | JGI IMG/M metagenome (GOLD analysis project Ga0210406, IMG submission 155454) | Forest soil microbial communities from Barre Woods Harvard Forest LTER site, Petersham, Massachusetts, United States - Inc-BW-C-30-M | ecosystem: Environmental > Terrestrial > Soil >... | reverse complement strand
AGCGACGCCTCGGCGGCGTTTACAATGCCGGGTTTGAGAATCTGAAAATCATGGACATCGCGGAGCGGATCACGCGCGAAGTACCTGCAACAGTGAATGTGCTGCCTTCGAATGATCCGCGCTCCTACCGTGTCTGTTCAGACCGCTTGCTCGCGACTGGGTTTGTTCCTAACAAAAATGTTGAGACCGCAATTCGCGAAATCGTCGCCGCATACCGAAGCGGTGAGCTTACCGACGAAGCCATCTGTTATAACGTGAAATGGATGAAGTCGCATAACTTCGAAAAAATGGAGGCTACAGCTTGATCCGGCTGGCGCTGCCGCTCTGCGGTATCGTGTTTTTTTTTCTATTGTCACTTGCCACTGTCCGTTTGTTGCGGCCCAGACAACCTAAATCGTATTTTGTCAGCTATGCAATTCTGCTCTTGATCGTATCAGCCTGGATCTACATTTCGATTTGGGGCGTAACGACGCTAGACGACGCTCTCGGCCTGACAGCATGCATGCTCGTGCAGGCACTAATGTGTTTAACGATGTGGAATTCATTCTACAGCCTACTTTGGGGATTCTCGGGCGGACTGATGCATGATCTCCTCAACGATCCGTCTGTCCGGCACGTCGATTGTTTAGTACGATTGTATGACACCGAGGTTGGGCTTGATCGGATCTTGGCGCGCCGCCTGCCGAACCTGGATCGCGGTGGCTATATCGGCTTTCGTAATGGCGTTTTGCAACTCCGCCCCAAAGGTCGATTGATCGCGTTTGGGACGTGGTGTTCGTTCAAGGTTTTTTCCCTTGGCATGGGCGGTGGTACAAAATAATTCCCATGATTGCGAAGATCGCCATCGCGGCAGCAGCGATGCTGTTGGCACAGGTTTTGATCGTCGCTGTTCTGGCTGCGGTCCAACGCCATGTCAGTATTTACATGACGATTATCGGCGTGAGCATAGCAACCGCACCGGTGGTGTTCATCTTAGGTCGGTTCCTGGTTGGCCAAAATTTGAGCATAATGGCCCGCATATATTTGATGCTCGTGGATCTCGCACTCGGCGGTTTTCTATTTCACTTCATGACCCTTCCCGACCGTTCTGTTACGTTGCGAATTCTTGTTGAACTATTAGTGGCTCCGAGTCAAACTTTGACAGTCGATGCTCTGAAGCACCGATACAGTGTGCGTTCCATGATCGAGTCTCGTCTAGTGCAGTTATCAGCCGGCGCTTTCATCGACATCTCGCCGGAACGCGTTATTACCTTGAAGGAAAAAGGAGTGTGGTTCGGACGATTTGTGACAGGAGGGCGTCGGCTGTTCAGAATTACGAGCGCGAATTGATTTGCGCCGTAAAAGGAATAGTTCGACACCAACATAAGGAAAATAAAGTGAATAATAACGTCTTGATTCTGGGCGGAGGTGTGGCAGGTTCGTCGATGGCCTATTACCTCAGCGAAAAAGGATATGAAGTTACTGTTGTTGAGAAGAACAGCCGAGTGGGAGGGCTCGCCAGAACCTGCTATTACAGCGGTCATCCTTACGAATTTGGCCCGCATATCTGGTTTTGGCCTGGCGGCCCCGAGGACCCAATCAATAATACCGTCGTAAAGCTGACAGGTAACGAACTGTTTCATATTGACCGTCGGCTCTTCACTTATGTTGAAGCGGATGGGCGGAAGTACAGGTATCCGGTGCATTATGAGGATATTGACCAGATGCCTGAGCGACAGATAATCCACCAGGAGGTCCGGAAGAATCGGGACGACAATCTGAAGCTGATTGAGAGGAAGTTGCCCGAGCTAGGGAAGTGCAAGTTCGCCGACTACTTTAGCGAAGCGATTGGAGACACACTTTATCAGAAGTTCATGGCGAACTATACCTGGAAAATGTGGAACATTCCTGGGAACGAGCTTGAGACTTCGATGGTCTGGGCCGATCGTTTCCATCATGCCTATACGAAGAAAGATGAAAAAACTCGAGGCTTGGCGGGCTACGATCCACTTAAGTTCGAAGACCACACACTGGGTAAGGGAATCCGTTTTCAGGTCTATCCTAAAGGTGGGTGGAATTCAGTCTGGAACGCGATGGTCTCCAGATCTAAGGTTGTGCGCGACCAGGTTACCAGTATTCAGGATGAGCACAAGCAGCCCTATATTCTGATGCGGAGCGGAGAGAAGTATTATTTTGCGGACTACCACACGGTTTTCTGCTCCATCGACCTCGACGAGCTATGGGGCGAGGATACCCTGCCATACACCGGCCGCATGATGATTCCCCTCTTGATCCCAGGGCTAACGAATGCATTCCCGGAGGGCTCGGAATCGATCCACTATTCATCTTGTGAGTTTCAAACGCGTGTAACAGAGATGAAAGTGATCACCCGCCACAACAGCCCCGACACGCTAATCCTGATTGAAGTACCTGTCTTACCGGGGGCTGCGACTTGTTTTCCGAAGAATGCATCCGACTACGCTGCTGAGCACAATCTGATCACCGAGAAAGCCTACCCGCAGCAGTCCGAAAAGGCGTTCGCAAGTTATTACTCGTACGTGGATCGCGGCAAGAAAATCCCGAATCTGCGTTATGTCGGCCGACATGCTGAGTTCAAATATTGGGGTATGCCGGAGACTGTGAATTCTGCTTACCAGAAGTCGCTTGAGTTTTCACCCATGTAGTGCCGAGGAGAAGTGCAATTGGTACAACTCAAAGTCTCAGGCGCCCCCCGGGTGCTTGCCTCCACGACCTCGCATAAACGCGAGGCTCTGCTGTCAACGCTCGATATCTTCGCCCGGCTCGGATTGCGTGATCTCGATTTGAATTTGTATCATATTTTAGAGGCCGGCGTACGGGTAGATGCCGTTATGAAGGCGGTTAAGAAGCATGACTTGCGTCTGTGGGTAATGTCTGGAGGTTGGTGCGATTTTTACGACACATCACCCGAAATCGAGAAGACCTTCGCGTCCGTGGCACGTCAGGTCGCTATAGCTAGCGAGTGCGGTGTAAATCTAATTCGCCTGTTCTTTGGCCGATTGAAGTACGAGTGCTATTCGCCCGGCAATTTAGAAATCATTTGTAACAATCTTATGCGTCTTTCGGAGACATATCCTCACATACTATTTGTGTTCGAAAATCACGATGGCGCATCGCTGCATCCTGAAGTGTGTCGTGACGTACTCACTCATGTCAATCGTGGCAACGTGAGGATGAATTTCGATCCGATAAACTTCGAACGGTCGGGCACTAATTCGATTGCGGCACTTGAACAGGTTCGCCCACTTATCGGACATGTGCATCTCAAGGGGCTCCACAAGGGCGAGTATTGTGAATTTGGCGAGGGTGATGTAGATCTGATGCCTTTGCTGCGGTCATTAATTGGTAACGGTTATCAAGGTTGGTTTACGGTCGAATACGAAGGTAACAACGATGGTACGTTGAGACTCTATGAGAGCGTGCTTCGAGCTAGGGCTGCTATTGCAGATCTCACACATTCTTGAGCGTGATTCTGTTTACCAACATATACTTTTGTAATATCGATGGATGTTGCACGCTAGGCAGCCGCTGCGGAGTTGCATGAAGGCGGCGGTTTTCCTTGATCGTGATGGGGTTTTAATTGAGGACGTACCGTTAATGACTCGTTGGGACCAGATCAGCCTCATCGCGGGTGCCGCCCAGGCGTTACGCTACCTCGGTGAAGTAGGCTTTAAACTCATCGTAGTGAGCAACCAAGCAATAGTAGCGAGAGGTCTGCTTCGAGAAAGCGACATTTGCGCGATGAACCGGCGAATCGCTGAATTGCTAGTGCGAGACGGCGCGCCTCCCATCCACGGATTTTATTTCTGTCCTCATCACCCGAACGCGACCTTGCTGGCGTACCGGCAAACGTGCAATTGTCGCAAACCTGAGCCTGGCCTGCTCCTCACTGCTGCACGCGAACATGATGTTGATCTAAAGGCTAGTTTCGTGGTTGGGGACCGCCTGACCGATATCCTGGCTGGTGCGAGAGCTGGATGTCGAACTGTACTGGTGCAGACCGGTGCACACGACGCGCCGCTGATTGAGACCGGATCTCCCATCCACGACGTGATCACACCCGATCACGTCTGTCGAAATCTTGGCGAGGCTGCCAAGTGGATACTGGAAAAGATGTGAGAGCCCTTGTTCTCAGTGCCGGCTATGGAACTCGCTTAGGAGACCTCACGCGGTCCACTCCGAAGCCGATGTTGTCAATTCACGGTCGCCCGATTCTAGAATATATTGTTCGCAACCTTGCCTCGCAGGGAATACATGAAATAGCGATTAACTTGCATTTCATGCCAGAGGTGATCCGCAACTACTTCGGTTCAGGTTCACAATTCGGCGTCGATTTGGTTTATTCCTATGAACCTGAGCTCCTCGGGACGGCCGGTGCCGTTCGTTGTCTGGCTACGTTCCTGGGATCTGCTGACAGCTTTCTGGTGCATTATGGTGACGTTTTGACGGACCAGAACTTCCTAGCTATGCAGGAATTCCACCAGAAAAAGAGGGCACTCGTCAGTATCCTAGTGCACAGCCGATCCTTGTCAAACAGTGTCGTCACTTTTGATAATGATTGGCGGGCGCTAAGCTTCCGGGAACGTCCCGCTACTCAAGTTAGCCCGCCAGGGCGGTACTGGGTTAATTCTGGCATTTACGTCTGTGCTCCTGGCCTGATAGAACTGATACCAGATATCGTGCCCTGTGATTTCCCTCGCGATGTGTTTCCGATGCTGGTCCGCGCGGGACAGCTCCGTGGCTTTCCTTTGTCTGGATATCGCTGTGCCATTGACTCGACTAGCCGCCTTTTGGAGGCGGCTGAAGCGATCGAGAACAAGCGCTGTAAAATAAACTGTGCACCACATGTTGCTTAGCCTTTAGTGCGGTGAAACAAGGCATTGGCTGTTCAAACCATAGTTGCCCGCCACGGTGCTTGGCGAACAGCCATGGTCGCTCGTGAGTTTTCGGTAGGGATGCGTGACTCCCGCTTGCTGCCCGCTGAGTTCACATTCATAGCGAGGAGGGCGGCTGAAGTGAACCGCAAAAGCACACTGCCCAACTGAAGTATGGCAGTAGGATCCCGTTCTACCGTGTGTCGATTCCCAATCGGAACACGCAGAGCGACTAGCGGCGCAAGCTACACACGCGGTCAGTTTTAGCAAGGCCAAACGTGGGTAAGCATTCGGTGAACCCCAGCAGTGAAGTTGAGGGCGCGAAAATAGTATCGAGCTGAAGCGTCTAATTCGGTTTACTAGCTGATCAACCTCGGAACACATCTGGCGCCACGGTTGCCGTAAGACCGCCCCTCAAGCACGCCGCCGGAAGCGCGGATTCAAATCGGATTGAACCAGCTTTAAAACGGTACAAGGGCGAAATAAGCTTCTCCAAGCAGTATTTGGGGATTCCGGAGGAACGCGGTTCATCCCGAATGCTAATCCGGGATGATTCCGAACAGTGATCCGGGATGAAGGTGAACACCGATTCCGGGATGAAGCCGAACAGTTTTAGGCCGATCCCGGAACCGCGTTCGGCTTCGCCGGATTAATTTCCACAGGGCTAACGGCGCTGGATAACCACAATGGCAGGCAGCCTCCCCATGAAAGGGAGGACCGCTTGCCAGCAAGGAGATTGTCCATGGGCAAGACCAAAGAAGTTCTTAGATTGAGGTTTGAAGTGGGCCTGGGGCTGCGGCAGATCGCTCGCAGTTGCTCGATTGGCCTCGGAACCGTCCACGAGTATCTGCAACGAGCCGAAGCTGCCGGAGTAACGTGGCCGCTAGGTGAGGACTGGGATGACGAGCGGCTGGAGGCTGCCTTGTTCGGCGGTCCGCCGCGGGCTCGCCCCGCCGTGTTGTCGATGCCGGATTTCGCCGAGCTTCATCAGCAGCGGCAGTTGCATCCGCACCTGACCCAGCGGTTGCTCTGGGAGGAGTACCGGCAGGCCAACCCGGATGGCTATCGTTATTCCCGTTTCTGCGAGTTGTTTAAGCGATGGCGCCGGAAGCAGGACGTGGTGCTGCGCCAGGAACACAAGGCCGGCGAGAAATTGTTCGTCGATCGGGCGGGAACCACGATCCCGATCTACGACGCTCGCGGCGGTCCTGCGCAGGAGCCTCAACTGTTCGTCGCGGTTCTGGGAGCCAGCTCCTACACTTACGCCGAGGCCACCCGCGATGAGCAGTTGGCAAGCTGGATCGGCGCACATGTACGGGCCGTCGAGTTCTATCAGGGTGTTCCGAAGCTGGTCGTCCCTGATAACACCAAGACCGGCGTGACCAAAGCCTGCCGCTACGATCCCGACCTCAATCCCACATATGGCAAGAGCTTCGTAGCTTGCGCTTTGGCGCAGAAGGCGTGCCGCGATGGTTACTCGGCACTATGCACGCGCCCAATCGTTGTTCCGCGATCTAGCGATGGCGTGTGCCGATGGCAGCCTGCGTAATCTGCTTACCCGCCTCAGCCGGCGAAACGCCTTCTCATGCAACTCAGCCCAAACGCGCGAACTGGAACGGAACACTTAGGAGGCGTACGGCTTTTCGGCTGTGCCCCAGAGTCAGCACGAACAGCCGGGTGCGCCGGTACTTGCCTGTGTGCGGGTCGCGCACCTGGGACCGGTGCCGTAATCGACCTGGGCCTCCTCGCCGGGCGCGGTCTGGATGACTACCGGGCTTCCGGCGTGGGAGACCCGCGCAGCTTCCGCACGAAGCGCTTGACGCTGGAATACTTCTCGCTGAAACCGTGGCCGTCCACCAGATCCTGCCAGACGGCCATGGCGTTACGGCCTTTAGCCAGCGCAGCTTCGATGAACTCCCGATCCGGTTCGCAGGCACTTGCCGACGAACTGCGGCCGGGCCGCGTATCGCTTTCCACTGGCCCAAGCCCGCCCGCAGAGTCGGTGGACACCTCTATGGCCGGTTTTGCCTGACTGTGTCCCCAACCTCCCGGAGCCCGCACCGGAACACCGGCAGCTTTCAATACGTCGCGGCAGTTTCGCGCCGAATCCGGGTGACTTGTTGAATGCGCCGCAGCGACCAGCCCAGACGGCCCAGCGCGATGACTTGCTATTTCTTTTCTTCTGTCAAGACATTCACCGCCGGAGGGTAAACCCTCCGTCACAGTAATGTCCTAGATCAGCTATCGCGTTGGCGGCTTTTCAAGGCGTCCACCGATGGCCGGTTTTGGGTGTCCCCCGAGGATCAATCGCAAACGCGTCGGATGTCAGCGCAAACGTGTCGGACCGGCAGCCGGACAGCGTGTCGTCGCGCTGCCGGACGAGCAGGAAGCGTTCGACTACTTCGCCACTGTCCTGCGCGAGCAATAGCTAGCGCTCGATGAACTTGAGAAATTCCATGGCGAGCGCATCATGGACTGCGCTTGGCGTTTCCGGCGTGCCAGTCGACTGGAAGTGAGTGTCCTCTTGGCGCTATGCGAAAAGATCCGCCGCTTATCTTCGGGGAACCACTTCCCTCGAGAAACTCTCGCATCATGAACGCCAAATCGAGCGATCGCTCATAAAAGCCACACGCGAGCTCGATTTACTGCACATGCACCCGTTCTATGCCCGCAACATCCGAGCATTCCCAGCGCCCGGCAATGTTGAGCGCAAGGAAAAAGGGCGGTTCAATCCGAGGAGCCCGCTCAATGAATATTGAATTTACAAAACAAACCCAATTTCTAATAACCCCATTGTCCTGTTGGAGTTCACTGAGTGACGCAGTCCAGCTTGTCAATCGCGAAACCCAACCGCCGAACATCAGCCGAGATGCCGAGCTCCGAAGGAGACTTCGGCGTTATTCCCCGAAACACAATAGCTTTGACCGGCGCTGGCAGGTCAAAGTCGAGCTGCGATGTAGTTGGCTCAGCACGAAGCACGACCGTCTTGACACTCTTATCCATCTGCACCTGAAGCACTTGAGGCTCCTTGCCAAGGGCGCTGCCGGCCAGATGCAGGGTGAACCGTCCTCGCACTTCTCGCGAAAGCACGATCCTTGCAGGGTCCTCCGCCGACCAAACCCCCCACGATTCCGGTTGCTGAAATCCGATCAGTTGGCCTCCCGTACAGGCGCCCGTCAAGAACGGATCGCTGGGGGCTAACTCCGTTTGCCGAACTGACGCCGTGCTACTGGGCTGCGCTCCACGCAAGTAGAGATGATACCTGCCGAAGACTAGACTCTCGGCATAAGGAAACGTGACTTGACGCGCTGAGGTCACAAGGGCCCACTCCTGCTTCTCAAGAAGCAAATCCGGCGTGATTGGACCCTGATTGGTCACGACCTTGAGATGGTACGCAGCCGGAAGATCGAACAGCAGCCGGTACACTTCTCCGTCTCCTGGCTCGGTATCGAAGACGGTTCCGGCATCCAGCCGTTCCTTGCCGATTATCTTTTCGAAAACCGCCGCGGCCCGATCTGTCACCGTCGGCGGCTGAATCACAAATCGAGAGATATAGTAATTTCCCACTATCGAAACGAACCCAAAGGTGCACAAGAAAACCACGGAGGACATCCTGCGCCAGGCATACGCCAACAGCGTCCCGCATGTACACCCCAAGACCACCCATCGCCCGATGTTGGGGTTCATGGTGAACCAGAATCCATCAGGAAAGTCCGGGAAGAAGATGCTGTAGTGGCGATCCAGCACGAGAATGCAGAACGCCGTAAAGGCGCACATCGCTATGCAGCCACCCCGGAATACGTTCTTGACCCATGGTCCCTGCCAGTCCAGTTGTTCATAAACCGCGAGAAACAGAACAATCAATAACGGCAGGACGAAGAAGTAATACCGCACATGCACCCGGTTCAATTGCTCATAGGGACTGAGGCCAACAACGGACACCGTGAACTTACTGGTGGTGATTAGCAGCAGGCTGCCGGTTGAGACCGCGAAGATCAAGAGCATCCTCAATTTGATACGCTCTGACAGGCTGCGCGTCACCACCGTGCCGCGCAAGAGCGCCATTAGTATAACCAGCGCCGGAAGAGCATAAAAAGAGAGCACCAGCGCAACATGCCCACCCATCACGTAGAGAATCGGAGCGATCGACCAAGCTGCGCTGCTCTTGTTCACCAGCGTCGTGTAAGTTGGGCCCAGTGAAAACCCAAACTGACCCAAGGTCAAATAGTCCAGAAGTTCGATGGTCGTGAACGCAGAGCCCACGACCGCGGCCGCCGCAAATCCGCAAGTAGTCCAGCGACACCATTCCGGCACAGACAATTTCAAGATCAGCAGCGCGAAAAGAACGACAGGAATCAGAAGCAGGCCATGCGGCTTGATCAGCGAAGCGGCGCCGAGTACTATCCCTGACAAAAAACCGGTATAAACCGGATGGTCGTGGCTATGACGAATAAGTATGAACGCCAGGCAAAGGAAAGCGCACATAAACATCGTTTCGGGCATGACAAACGCGGTGTACACGCCCATAGGGCCGATGCCAACAGCGGAGAACTGCCACGCTGCTTTCCAGGAAGAGACGAACATTGAGGCGATCGCATATAGAATGACGAGGCTGATCACAAGGAACAGCACATTGATCAGGCGGGCCCCGATCGCATAATTTGCTCCCAGGAAGAAAATAGGATGATTCACCCACAGGTACAGCGAATTGGGAACCCATGCCGCCAGTTCATCGCCCAGCAGCATCTGTGGCTGCCCGGCATACTTTGCTCGAATGAGAAAAATACCCTCATCGCCAAAGATAAGAGGATAATTGACAGCTAGATTCCGGATAAACGTCCCCAGGCCAACAACAAAGATCAGGATCGTTGCGGTTGACCAGTTTGATTCAAAGCTCGAAAGTCGCCGTAGCGGGACCTTCAGAAAGTTACCAACGCTAGTCATCCAGCACGTCGCGAAAAGCGCAAAACCGGCCTGGCGTGTCGCGCAGTACCGCGCGTAGCTTGTCCTCGCACTTACGGATGCCCCAATAATGAATGAGCTTCTCAAAGCCCCGCAATGGCAGCTGCGGCTGATCCACATCGATCTCCCGTGGATGTAGGTAGAGGATAACCGGCCTTCCCATCCGGTTCTCATTGACTATAGTGCGGCGGATCATCCAGGCGGGAAAAAGCCGAAAGTACAGGCCCATCTGCTTGCCCATGAACTCTATGCGCGGCATCGGAAATTCAAGGACCTTTTGTGTCACTCCGTTCACCACTGGGTAATGCACGTTTTGAGGAAAATCGGGAATTCCGTACAAAAACGTTTGACCCGGGAAGACTGACGACGAGTAACGCAGTCCCAGACTCTCCAACACCGGATAAAACCACGCGAGCGTCTCCTCTTTGACGGAAAATGACGGCGCACGGAATCCGATAACTTTTTCACCCGTCAAATTCTCCAAAATGTCGCAGGACAGCCTGAGATCGGCATGGAATTGTTCTGGACTCATGGGATAGACACTCCCGTGGGCATATCCATGCGACGCGATTTCATGACCATGCGCCTGCAGCTTCTTCACAACCGAAGGAGTTCGCCGTCCAACGGCGCCCAGAATGAAACAGGTCGTCCTCACCTCGTGCCGGCCACAAGTGTCGATCAGCCGGTCCACCAGCGACTCCAAATGGGTGGGTTCGCCACGGTGGCGCGACATATCGATGCCTTGATAGTTGACGTGATACCACTCCTCAATATCAAGAGTCAGGAAGTTCCTGCCCTTTAGATCAGGCGTTTTGAACGCTGCTACTGAGGCTGGAAGCGCTTCCGATTCAGGCGCACTTGGTTCGTGACCCAGCATTGCTGACAGCTTAATTCATATGAGATACTCATCGCAATGGTCTCCGATCAAACGCAGCGGGAGACGGTTTCCAGCCACGGCGGCGGAATCTCATGAGTTCCACTCAAGCCACTCTGGCAGTGGCCCCGCAAAGTTCCACGACGACCTGCCCGATAATACTCTTCCCCGCTTACAAGCCGAGTTTAGAGTTGCCCGACCTGGTTCGTCAATTGGCGAGTGACGACCGCGTGGGCGCGGTTGTGGTGGTCAACGATGGTAGCGGCCCAGCGTATCGAAGTGTATTCGAACTGGTTGCAGCCACCAAGAAAACCCATGTACTCACGCATGTCGTTAATCTGGGAAAAGGGGCCGCGCTCAAAACCGGACTCAACTACGCGGCCTGTCAGTTTCCCGAGGCTGTCGGTGTGGTTACCGCGGACGCCGACGGGCAGCACGTTCCTGACGATATTCTGCGCCTGGCTTGCTCTTTGATCGAAGATCCGGCTGCCTTTGCTATCGGTGCGCGGATTTTTTCGCGTCAGATTCCGCTTCGAAGTTATTTGGGCAACCGCCTTACTGGGTTCGTGTTTGCTTGTCTGACCGGTCGTCACTTGCACGATACGCAATCCGGCCTGCGTGCGCTGCCGAAGTCGCTTATTCCGTCCGTTTTGCGGATCGAAGGACAACGTTATGACTATGAAATGAGCATGCTCTTCTACGCGGCGACAAAATACCCCACAATTCGCGAGATTCCGATCGAAACTGTTTATCTTGAGCACAATAAATCCTCACACTTCAACCCCCTGGTGGATTCGGCCAAGATTTATTACAAGGTCTTACAGTTCTACGCTTCATCAGCCCTCGCAGCGCTCTTGGACTTGATCGTGTTCGGCGTTGCAATGAAGCTGACTCGTAATCTCCTGCTTAGTTTTCTCGTAGGACGCCTTCTCATTGCGGCCTTTGTCAATTTCAATATCAACCGGCGCTTGGTTTTTCAGAGCAAGGCGAATCTGTTCCGGAGCTTGGCAAGGTACTATTTCACTTTTGCAATTTTCGCCGCGGTGTCGTTCAGCGTCATTCGCGTACTCATTGCCGGCGGCATGCAGCCGGTATTTGCAAAGGCAATAGTTGAGACGGTGCTTTCAATCCTCAGCTTCGGTGTACAGGGGATCTACGTTTTCGCTGAAAGGAAGTTCAGGACAGATGATCGCAAAGCCGCCGGCGCAGTTTGAGGAGATCCCGCCGGAGACTCTTCGACAAATTGCAACCGTCAGTGTTCGAATGCCGCGTTTGTATTTCTATCCGATTCGTTTTGTGCGCAAGTTCTTCTGGGCCCGCCTCAAAGCGATTCATCGGAGCATGTTGAAAACCGTTCCCCAACGCCGCGTCGCTATCGATTTCGGCTGCGGGAGTGGGGTTTTTCTTCCGACCTTGGCCAACACGTTCGAGCTGGTTCAGGGAATCGACATCGAGGCTAACGAGGCAAAAGAGATCGTCAACGCCTACAAACTGGAAAATGTGCGGCTCGTCAATGCCGATATCTATAATCTGAGCGATGCAGAGATCGAAAAGGCGGACGCCATCGTAGCTGCCGACGTGTTGGAGCATTTCAAGGAACTGGACGTGCCCATCCGCCGCTTGTACGAATGGCTCAAAGACGATGGTTACTTATTCACGTCCGGTCCGAGTGAGAATATCCTAACGCGGTGGGGCCGCATCCTTGGCCGCATCGAGAAGCCGTGGGATCATTACCATACTGGCTACGAGGTCGAACAGTTTCTGGAGCAGCACGGGTTTCAAAGAACCTCATCGTCTTATCACGTGTACCGCGTCATGCCGATGTACATTTTATCGGTCTGGAAAAAAACTGCCCGCTCACCCGAGTACCACTAGAAATCCTGACTGCTCTCCTCCATGTCCAATACCGACTTAGTGTTGATCACCGGTGCCAGCGGAGGCATCGGCAAAGTGCTTACCGCGCTCCTCCTTGAGGCAGGTTGGCGGAATATCGTTTGCCAATACAGCACCCGTCCGGACGGTATAGCGGAAGTGTTATCGCGCCATGACCTCGATCCTCGAGAGAGACTCTTCCATGCCGACCTGACCGATGAAGCCCAAGCCGAGGAGTTGCACCGGCGAATCCGCAGTGCCTTCGGCGCGCTCTACGGATTGGTGACGTTGGCCGGCGGCTCCAGCAATTCGGTCTCCTGGAAATTGTCCACTCAGGAGTTCCGAAAGATCCTGGACGTGAATCTCATGAGCACGTTTTTGACCTGCCGGGAGTTCATCCCGGAAATGCGTGAGCAGGCGCGCGGGCGCATCATCAATATTTCGAGCATAGTTGCCTATACAGGCGCCGCCGGCACGTCACACTACGCGGCCGCCAAAGCCGCCGTAATCGGCTTCAGCAAGTCGCTGGCGCTGGAACTGGCCCCTAAGCACATTCCGGTATCTGTCATCTCGCTGGGGTATTTTCAGTACGGGCTAATCAATACTATTCCGCAGGAACATCAGGACCGGATCAAGTCCCAGATACCCGCCCGACGTTTCGGTGAAGCGGCAGAATTGGCTGGCCTGGTCTCATACCTGCTGAACGAATCGGGAGCCTACTCAGGGGGACAGGTATACCACCTGAACGGAGGGCTCTATACTTGAGCATCGAGCAAAAACGCTTGGTGCCCGCCAGTTCGGCTTCTGAGTATCAGCATCTTTTTAAGGACTGCTTTCCCGAAACCGCAGGGACCTCGATTGAAACGGCCGAGCATTACCTCTGGAAATACGGCGCCCTCGGTAAAGCCGCCCCAGCTTTCGAATTTGGTGCATATGAAAGAGCCCGCTTGGTGGGCTACTACGGCGCCCTGCCGTTCACTTATCACGTAAGCGGAAGCCCCCACATGGCAGGCATGGTTTGCGACGTGATGACTGATTCCCACATGCGCGGCAAAGGCATTTTTACGATGCAGGGCCGATATGCGACCGAAAAGATGGCCAAAGAGGGCGTTTCCTTCGTAACCGGCTACCCCATTCGGCCCTCCGTGTTGCCCGGGCATATCAAAGTCGGTTGGAAGGTGGCCTTCGACCTTCCCGTCTATTTCAAGCTCCTCGATCCTGCGACTCTACTCGCTCCTCGTGGCCTTCGCGCGTTGGCCCCGGTTGTGCGGCCACTGTGCGCTGCGTACCAGACAGTGGCGCGCGGATTAGCTCCCCGCGATGACAGCGGCGTCTGTCGCCAATTTGCGCCGGACGAGTTCTTCGCGTTGCCCGAATACCAAGCGTTTCAAAAGGCATGGTCTTCCCAGTATCAGATTTACCTCGTTCGCACGGCGGATTTCTTTCGCTGGCGCCTGAGCGCTCCGGCGACATCGTATCGCATCCTCGCCCAATATCATGGGCGTGAGTTGACCGGCATTGCGGTGGTTCGGAACAGCATTATCGACAATCTCGATGTGACGGCGGTGGTGGACCTCATGATTCTTTCCGAACATGCTTCGGCCGCCGGCGCACTTCATCGAGAAGTCGAACGCTTTGCGCGGGAGTCGCGCACCGCCGTAGTTGTCATTATGACCACTCGTCCCGACGCCGCCCGCTGGCGCCTCTACCGTTACGGCTTCCTGAGATCGCCTGTCAAATTCAAGCTCATTCTCAAGTGGCTGTCCGAAGCGCCTGTGCCCGCTCCTTTCTGGCAAGCGGAGGCGTGGCACCTGTCCTGGGCGGATACGGATAATCTCTGATTCTTTCTCTACCTGAACTGAAGTCGCTGCTGGTAGCTAAAGGTGTGTGTCCGCTACGAGCTATTTTTGCGAACCACCGATTAGCCCTGCAACGCCAACGTTGGCGCTCATCTCATTCGGCGTAGTATCCGGACCGCGTTTGAACGAGCAGGCCAGGCTGCCTTGTGGTCAACCGGATCTGGCGGTATCCGCCTCCCGCGCCTTTCCGCTCCGGCGTGTATCCGATGCTGTATTGATTACGTAGTTGTTCTTCAATCGACGCGTAGATCTTCTCGATGGGGTTTTCCTTAGAAACCTCGAAATATGCTCCGCCCGTTTCCCGCGCCAGCCGTTGCATGGCGTGCTTGCCTCGCGCGCTGTAAATTGCATGGACCCCCGCCGCGGTCGGGTAGTATGCAAACCATGGCCACCGACTAAACAGAATCGAATAGATAATCGTATCTGCCCGTTGAGCGTATTCGATCGCCGTACCAATGGTTGTCTTACTGCGAACATCCACGCCGTCCGAAAGAATGACAAAAGCTTTTCGCCCCGGCTGCTTTCTCATCTGATTCTCCGAGCAGTCGCGAACCGCCCGGTAGAGCAGCGTCGCGGGCCGTGGCGGGATTCTCAGCTTATCGAGAGCTGAGGCCAGTTGCGTGCGCGACGAGGTCAGATCCTGCACAACTTCCACTTGGACGTCGAAATGCGCTACGAATGCCCGGTCTTTGTCTTCGCGCAGCACCTGGTCGAGAAACGTGTAGCTGGCGTGGCGCTCACGCTCGATCACGCCGATTTGGCTTCGGCTGGTATCCACCAGAAGGCCGATCGTCAGCGGCAGATCCGATTCCCGCGAGAAATACTTGATGGTCTGCGGAACTCCAGCCTCTTCGACAAGAAAATCTTCCTTATTCAGGTTTGTGACGATGGCGCCGCCCCTGTCGTGCACCGTCGCGAGCAATGTCACGACCTTCACTTCAGTCGAGAATGTGGGCTCCTGCGCAAAGGAGCGGAAAGCCACTCCGAGCATCAAATCGCGTCGCTTAATTTGCATATGAAAAGTTCCCACATAACCAGCATGGTCCAGCCAAGCGTGGCTGCCTATTTCCCCATGACGGTTCTGCATTGCAAGTGTCTCACTTTAGGATTCAGTCTAACCAAGCCTTCGATGCGAATGGCTCTCGATGCGATAATGGTTACCTTATGAGCGTGGCGGGACAATCGTTGCTGGAACTGACAACTTCGAGCGTTGAGGGAGGCACCGGGACCGACTGGTTTCGCGATGCTCGAGTTAAGCGCCGGATTCCCAACAACGATCCCTAGATCCAATCCGCCTGGGAAAGCGAACACAAGTAGAGGTTGATGGCTCTCGAACAGTTTCACCTTTCACACCTCCGTCTCGTCGAAGCGGAGAGTATTCAGATCATCCGCGAAGCCGCCGCCGAATTCTCGCGGCCCGCGCTACTGTATTCGATCGGCAAAGACTCCTCTGTCTTGCTGCGACTGGCACAGAAAGCCTTTGCTCCAGCGCCCTTGCCGTTTCCGCTCCTGCACATCGATACAACCTTCAAGTTCCGCGAGATGATCGAATTCCGCGATCGCACCTGCCGCGAGCTCGGCTTGAAACTGATCGTCCAGACCAACCACCGGGCGATCGACGAGGGAGCGAATCCCTTCTTATTGGGAACCTCCAAGTGTTGCGCTCTGCTCAAGACCCGGGCGCTGCTCGACGCCTTGCAGGAAAACCGTATCGACGCCGCCATCGGCGGAGCTCGCCGCGAGGAAGAGCGCTCCCGAGCCAAGGAAAGAATTTATTCCTTCCGCGACGCCCTCGGCCAATGGGATCCGCGCAATCAAAGGCCGGAGCTGTGGAGCCTGTTCAATGGCCGCATTGAGAACGGCCAAAGTATCCGGGTCTTTCCTCTATCGAATTGGACTGAACTCGACATCTGGCAGTACATCCACCAGGAACACATTCCCGTCGTGCCGCTTTATTTTGCCAAAGAACGGGAAGTGTTGGTTCGAGGCGACCTTCTCATTCCGGTGGAACACAATCCGCCCCTGCGGTCCGGCGAAGCGCCCCAACTTGTCCGCTGCCGGATGCGTACCTTGGGCTGTACCCATTGCACCGGGGCGATCCGCTCCAGTGCGGACACTGTGCCCAAAATTATCGACGAGTTGGAGCTTGCCGTCCGCTCGGAGCGTGAAAACCGGATTATCGATCACGACCTTGACGGATCGATGGAACTGAAAAAACGCGAGGGCTATTTCTAGTGCCACAGGCAACCCCTCACGGCGAACGCGATTTGTTGCGATTCATTACCGCCGGCAGCGTGGATGACGGCAAGTCAACGTTGATGGGACGGTTGTTGCATGACTCCAATGCTATTTATCAGGATCAACTCGCCTCCTTGCACGCCGCTTTAACCTCGAACGGAACCCATGGCATCGACTTCGCGCTGGTCACCGACGGCCTGAGGGCGGAACGGGAGCAAGGGATTACGATCGATGTCGCTTACCGCTATTTTGCTACCTCCCGCCGCAAGTTCATCATCGCCGATGCTCCCGGCCACGAACAATATACGCGCAACCTGGCCACTGGCGCGTCCACTGCCAGTCTTGCCGTACTGCTCGTAGATGCTCGCAAGGGTTTGTTGACACAGACTCACCGGCACGCCGTCATTGTCTGGCTGCTTGGCATCCGCAACTTCGCGGTGGTGATCAACAAGATGGATTTGGTGGGTTTCAGCGAAGAAATATTTCACCGCATCGAAAGCGAGTTCGCGCAGTTTATCGCCAAAC
>Ga0210406_10003478_pt1 | contig 17223 bp, 15 predicted proteins | sample IncBWC30MmetaG_FD_155454 | JGI IMG/M metagenome (GOLD analysis project Ga0210406, IMG submission 155454) | Forest soil microbial communities from Barre Woods Harvard Forest LTER site, Petersham, Massachusetts, United States - Inc-BW-C-30-M | ecosystem: Environmental > Terrestrial > Soil >... | reverse complement strand
AATCGAATCGAGGCTCTTCAGGTCCACGGCGACATTTTCGGCGTCGCCCGAGATTCCGCCGCTTCCGGGAGCACAGTAGAGCCTCTTGATGCGTGGCGACTGCCGCAGCTTCCACGCAATTGCGTGCTCGCGGCCACCGCTACCGAGGACGAGTACCTTCATGATCAGAGCCTTGCCAACGCCCCTCACAGAAACCTGCAAACAATCATGCGAAAGGAAAGAGTAGGGTTGTTGCACACAGCCTGTCAAACATTCGACGGCGAGAAATAGAATACGGTAGTAGGCGGCGCGCCGCGGCGCGCGAAACGGCCAAATGGACGATTCGGCACCAGAACGGATGGAGGCGGCATTGGATCGCGCAACGGTGCGCGAAGCGGCGGCCGCGGGGCATCCTTCCCTGGAGGGGGTGCATAGCTCCGTCGCCGTGCCTCACCATGACGCCGGATTCTGGCAGCAGTGGCGGGCGTTTGTCGGTCCCGCGATCCTGGTCAGCGTCGGATACATGGACCCGGGCAACTGGGGCACAGACCTGCAGGCAGGTGCGCAGTTCAAGTACAACCTGCTCTGGGTCGTTGGGCTGGCGAGCCTGATGGCGATCTTCATGCAGGTGATTTCGGCGCGGCTCGGCGTGGTGACCGGCAAAGACCTTGCACAGTGCTGCCGTGACTGGTATCCCGCGTGGACGCGCTGGCCCAACTGGCTGCTGAGCGAGTTGGCAGTGGCTGCCTGCGACCTGGCGGAGGTGCTGGGAAGCGCGGTTGCGTTGAACCTGCTGTTCCACATCCCGTTGTTCTGGGCCGTGATTATCACCGGCCTCGATGTTCTGCTGCTGCTGGGCCTTCAGAGCTTCGGGATGCGCACCATCGAAGCCATGGTGCTGGTGCTGATCAGCACGATCGCCGCTTGCTACTTCGTCGAGATCTTCGTGCTGCCTGAGACCCAGCCCAGCTTCCTGGAAATGGGAAGGGCACTGGTGTCGCCGCACTTCCGGCAGGCCGGAATGCTGTACCTCGCCATCGGTATCATCGGCGCTACGGTGATGCCACACAATCTGTATCTGCACTCGGCGCTGGTGCAGAGCCGCAGGCTGCAGAAGGACGAGCCGTCGATGCGCAGCGCCATCCGCTTCAACACCATCGACTCGGTCGTGGCGCTGACGATTGCGTTTTTCGTCAACTCGGCGATCCTCGTGCTGGCGGCGACGGTGTTCTTCGGGAAAGAGAGCGTCATTGTCCCGGGAGGGCAAATCGTACATTTCCGCGCCGATAGCGACTGGATACGAGTTGCCTACCTGACGCTCGCGCCGCTGCTGGGGACGGTCGCTGCCAGTACGCTGTTCGCCGTGGCCCTGCTGGCCAGCGGGCAGAGCAGCACCATCACCGGTACGCTTGCCGGACAGGTGGTGATGGAAGGCTTCATGCACTGGCGCATCAAGCCGTGGCTGCGGCGCATGATCACGCGAACTCTCGCCATCCTGCCGGCGGTGTTCGTGATCGGAATACGCGGCGACAGCAGCGTGACCGACCTGCTGACCCTGAGCCAGGTGGTGCTGGCGTTGCAGCTTCCGTTTGCTATGTTTCCGCTGCTGCAGTTCACCAGCTCAAGCAAACGCATGGGGAAGTGGAAGAACGGTTGGTTTCTGCTTGGCGCGGGATGGGCGAGTGCTATCCTAATCACCGCCATGGACGTCTATGGGCTGCCTGAGTCGCTCAAAACCGCATGGCACGTAATCGCCGGCGGCCAATAGGAAATCGAAGCAGCCATGTACAACACCATCCTGGTCACACTCGACGGGACCCCGACGGACCGCGCGATCATCGAGCACATCAAGAAGTTGGCGACGCTGGCACACAGCCGCCTGGTGCTCTTGCATGTGGCCGATGGCTGGGCCGCCCGCACGTATGGGCCGGACGCGGTGAGTCCGGAGATCTCCGAGGATCTTGGCTACCTCAGGAAGGTGCAGGACGAGTTTCTGGCAGCCGGCATTCCCGCCGAGTCAGAGCTGGCCTACGGCGATGCTCCCACCGAGATCATCAAGTGGGTGGAGCAGAAGGGCTGCGACCTGGTTGCGATGAGCACGCACGGGCACCGCTTCATCAAGGACATCTTCCTCGGTACCACAGCGACGAGGGTGCAGCACAACATCAGCGTGCCGGTGCTGCTGCTGCGGGCGAAATAACGCACAAAGTCTCGCCTTCGAAATACTTAGAATCACGAACCGTGCGGCTATTTCTCCGCAAAATCCTGAGTCCCTAAACCTTATAGGTAAAACCCTGTCTGCGGCACTGACACAAAATTTACTAGGGCACAAAGAGCACCGCAGATTCAGAAACCTGCTGATGCGGAATTTCGTCTTACCGGTGAGAGGGTTTGATCGTAGACGGGAGGTATTTTTATGGCGCGCATTGCGGGATTGGAGAAGAAGCAGGCTCCGTGGCATCTGCGCTGGTTTTATAACGCCATGCGGAAGATGTTCGGGAAGGACCTGACGCCAGCGAAGCTGCTGATGCGAAAACCGGGAATCATGTGGGGAAGTATCGCCATGGAAGCAGGTTTAGGCAAGAAACGGCGAGTGTCGCTGCGTTACCTGCAACTGGCGAAGGTACGGACGGCGGCCCTGATCGGCTGCCCATTTTGAGTGGACATCAATTCTGCCGTGGGCAGAAAAGCGGGGTTGACGGACCAGAAACTGTTAGCGGCAGCAGACGGCAACCTTGGAGAGTTTAACGATGTGGAACGCCTGGTGATCGAACTGGCGGACGCCATGGCCGGCAGACCGGCGAACATTTCCGACCATCTGTACGCGCGCTTGCGCAATCAGTTTTCCGAGGAACAGCTACTCGAGTTGGGAGCCCAGATTGCTTTTGAAAATTATCGGGCACGACTCAACCGCGTGTTCAACGTGGAGAGCGATCAACTTTATTCGCCGGCAAGTAACTACGCGGGCGCGGAGCGCATAAATAGCACATAAATATTGTTGCCGGGGCCGACCCGAAGCGGGTGACAGCAAGCGGCGGACGGGTAGTACAGAGAACCGCCTAGGTTCTATTGCGGATCGTTCCCGGACGTGCGCAGATACCGACTGCGCAAGCACCCATCGCAACGCCCCTATCCACTTCCCGCTCCCGCGTTCTAAGATAGATGGTTCAGCACTGCGCGAACCCAAATCCAGTTGACCTGCCTCTACATATGCAAGAAGGGACGTATTGATGAATAGCTTCGGCAGTCGCTCCGTCCTCCGCGTTGGTTCCAAGGAATTCGAAATGTACAGCCTGAGTGCCGTGCAGAAGCATGGCTGCCCGATCGGGCACCTGCCGTACTCGCTGCGCATTCTGCTGGAGAACCTTTTGCGGCGGGAAGATGGGAAGTCGGTGAAGGCCGATGACGTGCGCGCGTTGGCGGCGTGGAACGGGAAGAGCGTTCCGTCGCAGGAGATCGCTTTCATGCCGAGCCGCGTGCTGCTGCAGGATTTTACCGGCGTACCTGCGGTGGTCGATCTGGCGGCGATGCGCGATGCGATGAAGGCGCTGGGAGGGAATCCGGGCCTGATCAATCCGCTGCAGCCGGCGGAGCTGGTGATTGACCACTCGGTACAGGTGGATGAGTTCGGCACCCCGCAGGCGTTCCAGCTCAACGCCGAGCTGGAGTTCTCACGCAATAAAGAGCGCTATGCGTTTTTGCGGTGGGGACAGACGGCGTTCAAGAATTTCGCAATCGTGCCTCCGGATACCGGCATCGTGCACCAGATCAACCTGGAGTACCTGGCGCGCGTGGTGTTTGTCGGCGATAACGGCGAGACCGGCAAGCCGCTGGCTTATCCCGACACGCTGGTGGGGACTGACTCGCATACCACGATGATTAACGGACTGGGCGTGCTGGGCTGGGGCGTGGGCGGAATCGAGGCCGAGGCCGCCATGCTGGGGCAGCCGGTGTCGATGCTGATTCCACAGGTGGTGGGCGTGCGGCTGAAGAACCAGCTGCGCGAAGGCTCGACGGCGACCGACCTGGTGCTGACGGTTACCGAGATGCTGCGCAAGAAGGGCGTGGTGGGCAAGTTCGTCGAGTTCTTCGGGCCAGGCCTGCACAACCTCCCGCTGGCTGACCGGGCGACGATCGCGAACATGGCTCCGGAATATGGCGCAACTTGCGGCATCTTCCCGGTGGACGACGAGACGCTACGCTACCTCCGGCTGAGCGGACGCACGGAAGAACACATCAAGACTGTCGAGGCGTATTACAAGGAGCAGGGGCTGTTCCACACGTCCGATACGCCGGAGGCCGAGTACAGCGATGTGCTCGATCTCGACCTGGCCAGCGTTGAGCCGAGCATCGCCGGACCGAAGCGTCCGCAGGACCGGGTGGCATTGTCGGCGGCGGCAACTTCGTTCGAGCAGGCACTGCCGAGTCTGCTGAAGCCTGGGCAGCACGTCCCACCGAAGCAGGAAGCGCGCTGGGAGGGCGAAGGCGGACACGACGGGTCAGTCGGATCGGGCGGGCAACACGCAGTGGCAGTCGAAACCGAAGTTGCGCTGGAAGAAGCGTTGGGTCATGGCAGCGTGGTGATCGCGGCCATTACGAGTTGCACCAACACTTCGAATCCGTCCGTGCTGGTTGCGGCTGGACTCCTCGCGAAGAAGGCCGTTGAAAAAGGCTTGACGGTCCCGCGGTGGGTGAAGACTTCGCTCGCGCCCGGATCGATGGTGGTGACTGAATATCTCACGCGCTCCGGACTGCTGCCATATCTCGAGAAGCTGAAGTTCCACGTGGTCGGATATGGATGCACGACCTGCATCGGTAACTCGGGGCCCCTGCCCGTTGAAGTTTCAAGCGTGATCGCCGACAAAGACCTGGTTGTGGCGTCGGTGCTGAGCGGCAATCGCAACTTCGAGGGACGTATCAACTCGGAGGTGCGGGCGAATTACCTGATGTCGCCGCCGCTGGTGGTGGCGTTTGCGTTGGCAGGACGCGTCGATGTGGACCTGTATAGGGAACCGCTGGGGTACGGCAACGGCAAGCCGGTCTTCCTGAAGGACATCTGGCCGACCGCAAAGGAAGTGGCGGACGTGCTGGCGGAGTTCATCACGGGCGACCTGTTCCAGTCGGCGTATAAGGATGTGTTTCGCGGTGATGCGCAGTGGCGCGGACTGAAAGTGCCCGAGGGAGAGACGTTCACGTGGGACGACAAGTCCACCTACGTGAAGAACCCTCCCTACTTCGAGAACATGCCAAAGACACCGGCGCCGGTGGCCGACATTTCGGGGGCGCGGGTGCTGTGCTATCTCGGCAACAGCGTCACGACCGACCACATTTCACCGGCAGGCTCGATCAAGCCAAACAGCCCGGCCGGACAGTATCTGATCGGACACGGAGTGACCGTCGGAGATTTCAACTCCTACGGATCGCGGCGCGGCAATCACGAGGTGATGATGCGCGGGACGTTTGCCAACGTGCGCCTGCGCAACAAGCTCACGCCGGACCGCGAGGGTGCTTACACGCGGCACCTGCCTGACGGCGAAGAGATGTTCATCTACGACGCGTCGGTGAAGTATCGCGGCGAGGGAACGCCGCTGATGGTCCTGGCGGGCAAGGAGTATGGTTCGGGTTCGTCGCGCGACTGGGCAGCGAAGGGGCCGCGTTTGCTCGGCGTGCGTGTCGCGCTAGCGGAGAGCTTCGAACGTATCCATCGTTCGAACCTGGTGGGCATGGGCATTTTGCCACTGCAGTTCCTCGACGACGAGAACGCCGAAACCAATGGCCTGACTGGCGAGGAGGTGTACGACGTTGTGGGGCTCACCGATGTGCTAGCCAGCTTCGCGCCCGGCAAGACGGTGAAGGTGCGCGCCAAGAAAGCCGAAGATACGATCACCGAGTTCGACGCGACGGTGCGCATCGACACGCCGCAGGAGGTGCTGTACTACCAGCACGGCGGGATTCTACAGTATGTGTTGCGGCAACTGATGCCGAGCAAGTAGCGAGAAAGCCGCGAGCGTCAATTCTTGCGCGTACCCCGGGCTAAAAAGCGAGGTCGCCGCGCCGAGAAGCCCTCACAACATTGCAATAATCCGCAACTTTATAGTCAAAATCGACACGCGCCTTCCAAGTTGAATCGAGGCACTTTAGTTGGGCACTCCCAATTGGTGTTGCGGAAAACTGCAACTATAACGTCTGCACAAAAGATGGAAACAGGTAGCATCGGAGTAGTTCCGATTTGACACGAATGTGATTCCGCCTACCCATTCGGTGCAATAAGTTGGCACCCATCTGGACCATCGCCAAGTTACCAGGTAAAATGCGGCGACCAAGGTTACCGTTCGTGCGTTTCTATTTCCCTGAGTAGTAGCCGTCGCGCGCTTGTACGGTCATGTCTTTCTGCGTGGTGGTGACCTGAATCTTGTGGTAGTTGCCTTCAGCGCCGGCCTGGTCAGGAGTGAAGCCAAGGCTGTACTGGTTGCGCAATTCCTCGCCGATGCTGGTGTAAATCTGCTCGATAGACTCCTTCTTGGAGACCTCATAAAAGCGCCCACCGGTTTGCTGCGCCAGTCGTTCCATGACGGCTTTCCCGTCGGCATGGCCTTGCGGACGGCTGCCACCACCGCCTCCTCCACCGCCGCCGCCGCTCGGATAACCGCCACCGGGGTAGCCTCCACCCGGGTAGCCACCACCGGGATAGCCACCGCCATGGCGGCCTCCGCCTGGGTAACCGCCTCCGGGGTAGCCACCGCCCGGATAACCTCCGTGCCGTCCGTTTCCGGCAGAGTTGTTGTAGGCCTGGGGATCGGCGAAGAGGATGGCGTAGACGAGAGTATCGGAGCGCTGGGCGGCTTCAATGGCACGGTTGAGGATGACCTTACTGCCCTGATCCACGCCATCGGAGAGGATGATGAGGGCCTTGCGTCCCTGCTGTTTGCTCATGAGCTCGTCGGAAGCAAGGAAGACCGCGTCGTTGAGCAAGGTCCCTCCACCGCTCCAGCGAGCAGGCGTTGGGCTACCGCCTTGCGATTGATCCCGGTTCGGGACCGCGAGCTTTTGCAGCGCGGCCTCCAGCTTGGGACGCGAGTTGGTGAGATCCTGCAACAGTTCGACCTCGCTGTCAAAGTGCACGACGAACGCCTTGTCCTTCCACTCCCGTAGGAGATCTTCGAGGAACGTATAGCTGGCAGTGCGCTCCTGTTCGAGGACGCGGCGCTGGCTCAGGCTGGTATCGACCAACAGCCCGAGAGTCAGCGGGAGATCAGTCACCCGGGCGAAATACTTGATTGGCTGCGGGCGTCCATCGTCCTCCACCCTAAAGTCGTCTTTGGTGAGGTTGTTGACGAGCTGTCCCTGTTTGTTGCGCACCGTGGCGAGGACGTTGACCACGTTTACATCTTTTTTGATGGTGGTGGTTTCCTGCGAGTCAGGTTGCGCCGATTGAGCCGGCTTCGCCTCCCGTGATGGCTGGGTCTGCTGGGCTTGCAGCGTGAGTGCAGCCAGCAACAGCGCCAGCAGTTCGAGAATCAGTCGCGAGGTGATGTGGGGAGTGTTTCTGACGTGCGGATCGATTGCACGGGCGGCGAATTGCATGTTCTTTCCTGGGCGGAGCGGAGTCCGGGTTCAGATTTGCTCGAGGACAAGTAAACCCCTTGCGCCGGAGGAAGTTGCAGCGAGCGGTCAGGGCGCGGGGCAGGCAGCGTCGGCTGCCAATTGCACCGCCCCGTTCCGCAAGGCCCACGCGAGAAAGCCGTCCGGAGCATTTTTCGCGCCCGCGAGGTTGGTCTTATGGATGCTCTTGATCTTCTGCCACTGGATACCGCTGAGGTCGGCATTTCCCAGGTCGGCGCCATCGAGGGTCGCCTGGGACAGGTCGGCCCCACCAAATTGGACGGCACAGAAGTCGCCGTCTGCAAGGTTAGCTGCGAGCAGATTGGCACGCCGGAGGTTGCTCTGGCGAAAATTCGCTCCGTTCAACGCGGCGTAGGAGAGGTCGGCGGACTCGAGGTTGCTGTTACGCAGATCGGCGGTGCTGAAGTCGGCGCGCGACAGGTTCGCATTTCGCAGGTCGATACCCTGGAGGAAAGCCGACGACAGGTCCACTCCCACCAGGGAAACGCCGTCGGCATTGAGCTCGGAGAGGGCCTCGATACGGCCTCCGCTGCCACCCATGTGCTGGGCGGTATTGATTACCTGCCAAGCCTGGTAGTGCTTCTGCTTGAGGCGGTCTCCCGATTCGCTGAAGTAGAAAATCACCGCAATCAGGACGGAGAAGCTGCCGAGATACTCCAGCACCTCAAGGAACGACCAGTGGCTCAATGCGTGGGCGATCCAGGCGAACGGCCACTCGATGACAAGGAGAGGCAGCAGCCAGCCGGGCTGATTGGCGGTGAAGGCGGCCCAGGACTTCGGCCGTTCGTGCTTAACCCGCAGCATCATTCACACTCGAGGAGCCACGTACCCTGAGAGGAGCGGAGGTGGCATCAATCGCGCACGACGTTGCGTCGCTATTGCATGAGAGGCGCGAAACCGCGCGAAGTTACAGAAAGGTAAAATCGGAGGGCGCGACTTGCGGGAGTTCGCGACCAACTCTAGAATCGCCTATTGCCCGGGAGGAAGGAATGCCGATGGTGAGTGTAGGTGACGAGGCGCCCGATTTCGATCTGCCTGCGGTGGTGGGCAACATCAGGCAGCGCGTCAAATTGAGTGACTATCGGGGGAAAAAGAACGTCGTGCTGGTGTTTTATCCGGCGGACTGGACTCCGGTCTGCTCGGCCGAGTTGCCCGCGTTCAACGCCGAGCTCGAGAGATTCGCCGGCTACAACACGGAGGTCGTGGGGCTTAGCGTGGACTCGATCCCCAGTCACGTTGCCTGGCAAAAGAAAGAAATCGGTATCTTGAGCCTGCCGCTGGCCAGCGACTTTTATCCGCATGGAGAAACGGCCAGCAAGTACGGGATACTGCGTACGGGAGATCCGGTGCCGGGCATTAGCGAGCGGGCAGTTTTTGTGGTCGACAAAGAAGGCAAGGTGGTTTATGCGAAGGTATATCCGATTGACCGGCAGCCGGAAACCGAGGAAGTTTACGAGGTGTTGCGCAAACTCTGATCTGGTGACGGAAGGATTGGCCGAGTTCGACCGAAAATAGGAAAACCCCGCCCAAGGCGGGGTTTTCCTATGGCCGAGAGTCAGTTCTCAGCTGGCTTTGGCTTGCTGGTAGGGGGTTTCGTGAAAGGCGCCGATCAGGATCTCCAGCACCTTCCGCACATCGTTGAAGCCGTAGTCAGCGCGCAATTCGGAACGGCCTGCGACCACCTGGTCGCGCCACAGGCCTTCCGCCATGCCGATGATCGCGGCGCGCACTGCGTCGAGATTGACGTCGGGTCTGATCTGGCCTTCATTGCGCATGTCCTGCAGGATACGATCGAGAATCTCGCGGAACTGATAGGTCCCCCGCCCCAGCAGGACGATGTTGCTGTCTTTCCGCATGCGCCGCGCTTCAAGCATCAACAGGATCTTTAACTCGGGGTCATTCTCCAGCTCGACTGTAACGGCCTCCAGAACGGAGAGCAGCCGATCGGCCGGTGATCCGTTAGGGATCATCTTGATGCGATCGCTCATGACGGTCCAGCCACGATCAAATATTGCCACCAGCAGCCCCTGCTTGCTGCCGAAGTGTTTCATCAACTGAGATTCACTGGTGCCTGCATCGCGAGCGATCGCAACCGTACTGGTATTTTCAAACCCGTTCTGGGCAAACAGCCGCTTGGCGGCTAGCAGGATGCGATCGTGCGAGGAAAGTGCAGTGTTCATTCGTGTTGTCATGTATCTAAACTCCTATGTCATGACCGGTTGGACAGTAGTAACACATCTGATCCAGGGATACTGCGGGTTGGTTCAAAAAAATCAGTTCATATCCCGTCGTTTCCCCACGAGAGGCAGTTCTTTCTAATAGTACTTCCACTTTCAGACGCCGAGCGTTCCAAAAGGTGAGCCAGCCGGTCGGACGGGCTTGGTGGTCGGGTATCTCATTGTCCTACTGCGACTTAGTGGATTTTGAGGGCGATGAAGACTTGGCTGCCACCTTTTGTGGCGAAGAATTTGTACCGGCTTCCTTCATTACCTTGTCGATCAGCTGATAGAGCTGATCGCGGTTTACCACCTCGACGAACGGAGTGCCGCGCGTAGTATCGCTAACGACATAGATCGTTGGGGTGTGGTCGATTCCGACCCGCTGTCCGACGGCGTAGTCGGCTTTGACCTTGGCGGCGAGCTCGCCTGAAGGATCCACGACAAACGGAAACACTACCTTATTGTCGGTGGCGAAGCGATCGGTCAAGCCGCGCAGGTTCTGCGGCGTGATCTGCGGCTGGTTGGCGAAGATGAACAACCGGTAATCGTCGCCCAGCTTCTTCGACTTGGTGTCGAAGAAGCGCGCGTTCACAGCCGCTTCGAACGACCAGTTGTGCATGGGCAGCGGAAAGTCGTACTGCACCAGCGGAATGTTGTATTTCTTGGCGGCCTCATGCAGCAGCGGTGCGGCGCGGGAGCAGTCGGGACACTGCAGGTCTTCGAAGACCAGGAGCGCGACCTTGGATCCCTTGGGCGGACGCAGCACAGAGGTATCACCCGCCCAGGCAAAAGCGCTGGCCAGGAGCAGGCATGAGGTGAGCAGGAGAGTTCGAGTTAAAAATGTTCGTTTCATTGCAGTGTGCGTGACGCGGCCGAACAGGGCACTCGCCATACTCCCAACATAGTAACGGAAATTGCGGGTAGTAGTCTCGGGGAACATGGTCGCTGTGGAGTGCCCAGTAGGCGCCCAGATAATGAGACGCGCCAAGCCCTCTTTGGTTTGGCGGGTGAGTTGGTGGTTGCAATTTTCCTGTCTTGGAGCACAATGGGAGACGTTTTGGAGTTGAAGTTCGCTCGAACCCATCACCACTCTAATGTGCCAAGGACCTGGGTCCCGCATGTTCGTCCGCAAGAACGGTTTGCCTGAAGTCCTGGTTCTGGCTGCCTCGCTGCTGGCGCCATCCCTGATCTCCCGGGAAGTTTTCGCGCAAGACCCGCAAGGCAAGAGTTTTGACCGGATCAGTGGCGTGGTAGTCAACAGCGTCACTCACGAGCCCATCCCACGCGCACTGGTCGTCAGCGACAACCAACGCTTCGCAACTCTCACCGACAGCAGCGGCAGGTTCGAGTTCGTGGTTCCGGAGGCCTCCGCCGCAAATGGAGGTTATCGTCCTTATACGGTCACGGCGCGCAAGCCCGGGTTCCTGAACCCACAGAATGAGCCAGGCCCGGTCGGACAGAGAATTCAGGAAGGAAAAGAAGTCGAAATCGCACTCGTGCCGGAAGCTCTGATCGTGGGCCACATCACGCTGCCGTCGTCGGAGGCGCCTGACCCGATCGAAGTGGAACTCTATCAGCGGCAGGTGCGAAAAGGGCGTGCCCACTGGGTCTCAGTGGGAGTGCAATCTACCAGGTCGGACGGTGAGTTTCGGTTCGCCGAGTTGTCCGCCGGAACCTACAAACTGCTGACCCACGAGTTGAGGGATGAGGACCCGAAAACCTCGGTTCCCGGAGGACAGGTGTACGGCTACGCACCGGTCTATTACCCGAACGCGAACGGCTTTGCTTCGGCGGGGACGATTGAGCTGACCCCGGCAAAGACGGAGTATGCCAACCTGTCGCTGGTAAGGCAGCCGTATTACCCGGTCATCGTGCCGGTCGCCAACGTTCCGCAAGGGATAGGGCTCAATATCAAGGTCTCGATGCAGGGCCGTGATGGGCCGGGCTACGCGCTCGGGTACGATCCACAGAAGCAGGCGATCGTGGGTCTGCTGCCCAACGGAAGTTACCGGCTGGAAGCGGTGGTCTTCGGAGGGCAGGTGCTCAGTGGCGTGGCGATCATCACGGTGCGTGGCGGGGCCGAGGGCATGGTACTGCCCCTCGCTGCCAGTCCTCCGGTGATCGTGAATGTGAAGGAACAATTCACCGCTGAAGTCCCACCGGCCATGTCGGTTACACGAGGCCCCGGCGGCAAGATATCGTCGCAGCAACGAAAGTTCGACGTCACCGTGATGTTCGAACCGGCAGACGACTTCGGCGCGCAGCAGCAGGTTGCCTCGTCGCGTGGGCGGCCGGGTACACAACCCGACACGGTGCAGATGGAGAATGTCGCGCCCGGGCGCTACTGGGCGCAGGTGTATTCCTCGCATGGCTACCCGGCATCGGTGACGGCCAGTGGTGTCGATTTGTTGCGTCACCCGCTGGTCGTCCCGGTAGGGAGTTCCGTGCCTTCCATCGAAGTGACGCTGCGGGACGAAAGCGCAACCATCGACGGAGTGGTCGAAGGCACAAGCGGCCTTTTAGGTTCGGCCGCGCCGATTTCGCAAGGAGCTTACGGCTGGGCCGGACCGCCGTCCACGGCCTCGAGTGCACGGGCCTACTTCATTCCGCTGCCCGACAGTCCAGGGCGCTTCACCGAGACGTTCGTCAATCAGGATGGAAAAATTGGGGAAGTATCGTTACCGCCCGGTGACTACCGCGTGCTGGCGTTCAGCCAGGTGCAACCCAGCCTCGAATACGAAAACCCAGTCGCTATGCGGGCTTTCGACGGAAAAGGACAGGTCGTGAGGCTGGCAGCGGGACAGAAAGAGCATGTTCAACTGCAGCTGGTTTCCACGAGTGAATAAGATGCCCAGCTCTTCCGCATTGCGATGCCTCGTCGTCGCGGTCGGTGTGGTGCTGCTATGCATGCCGCTGTTGGTGGCGGCATCTGAGATTCCATTTGGGCCCTTCCAGGTTTCGGGGATCGTAGTCAACAAGGTTGGAGCACATCCGCTCGCCGGCGCGCGCGTCGTTGTCGGCAACACGAAGAACCGCGAGAGCGTGGTGTCCATGGTCACCTCCCCGGACGGGCGGTTCACGTTCCACGTACCGGCCGGCAAGTATTCGCTGGGCGCGGAAAAACGCGGCTTCCTTACAACTTCGTACAAGGCGCACGAGCAGTTCTCCACAGCGATCGTAACCGGCGCGGGTTTCGATACGCAGAGCCTGGTTATCCAGCTTGCTCCGGAACCGGTGCTGAAAGGCAAGGTAATCGACGAGGCGGGCGAACCCGTCCGCAATGCGACGGTGACGGTCCTGAGCGAGGGCCACGAGTCGGGGATCAGCCAGATCCGGCCGGTGCTCCAAGTCAAGACCGACGACCAGGGCAGTTACGAAGCGACCCCGCTGGCCGAAGGTACTCACTTTGTGTCGGTACAGGCGAAGCCGTGGTACGCCGTGCATGGACTGCCTTCGCGAGGTGCAGAAGCGGCGGCCCCCGCGGCGGTGGATTCATCGCTCGACGTCGCTTATCCGATTACCTACTACGGCGACACGGCTGAGTCCGACGAGGCGACGCCGATCCCGATACGAGGCGGCGACAAAGTGGAGGCCGATATCCACCTGGGTCCGGTTCCCTCGTTGCATCTCGTCGTGCACGTAGGTGGAGACCAGACGCGCGGGTATTCAATGCCGATGATTCAAACGCAGTCGTTCGACGGAATGGAGCGCGTTGAAACCGGTCAGGTAAACGGGATCAGCACCGGCGTCTTCGAAATCACGGGGATCCCTGCAGGCCATTACACGATCCGCCAGTTTGGAGGGCCGCGCACTCAGGTCAACGAGCCCACCGAGGTCGAACTCAGTCCCACGAACTCCGAACTCGACATGTCGTCGGGCAACCCGACCAGCACGGTGAAGGCTAAGATCCAAGTGGTGGGCGAGTCGAAAGTGCCGGTGCCTATGAGAATAGCGATACGAGACAGCAAAGGACGGGCCGCGCAGGTACGTCCGGTGAGCGCCGAAGGAGAGGCAACGTTTGACAATATCAGCGTCGGCCAATACAACTTCACGGCCGGCTCGCCTAACACACCTTACTCGGTGAGGATCGCGTCCACCAACGGCGTGACTGCCGGGCGCAAGCTCGATGTGTCGTCCGGATCATCGGTCGAAGTGACGCTCTCGCTGATTGCCGGCGAGGCGACGATCGAAGGTGTGGCTCAAAAATCCGGCAAGCCGTTTTCCGGCGCGATGGTCGTTCTGGTGCCGGAGAACCCCGAGCTAAGGCGGGAGTTCTTCCGCCGCGACCAGAGCGACATGGATGGAACGTTCAGCCTCCTGAAGGCGTTTCCCGGCACCTACACCGTGATCGCAATCGAAGATGGATGGGACCTCGATTGGGGCAAGCCCGAAGTCCTCGCGCAATACACGAAGCACGGACAATCCATCACCATCGCGGCCCAGTCAAGGGGCTCGGCAAAGCTGGAGGGGCCGGTCGAGGTGCAGCCGAAGTAGCCAGGGTGAAATGCTCTACACGCCGAATTGCTGCAAGTGGCGGTCGACGTGTTTGTACATGCCGGTGCTCCATTCCATCGCGGCCAGCGGGCCGAAAAAGGGATGGTCATTCGTGGCGCACTTGGATTCGCCGCTCTGGTGAAATTCCCGGACACACTGCTTCAGTCGTTCCTGCCCTTCGGCAAAGGCGCGTGAATCGACCATCTTGAGCTCTCTCGAAGTCGGCGTGCCGTGGCCGAACGGCTTGTCATTGGTCATCAGTTGGCGAAAGCGCGGGCCGATCACTCGACCGATAAAAGTTCGTTTCGCAACCATCCTGCCGGAAGCCATGTCCGGGGCCGCACGGCAGTGCGCCATCATCTGTGCAAGGTCCATCTTGCCTCACTGCCGCCGAGACGACGGCTGAAGCTGGTCGATCCGGGAGATCAGCGTGTCGACCGCCGTGGGCTGAAAAAGATTGTTCATGCGAATCCCTCCACGGTTGAGGCAGGTGGGCGGGAATGTAACCCAATCGCAGCCGGAAATCCAGCCGGGTTTGAGACGAAAAACCGCGTGTGCTAGGATTTTGAGTTTGTTCCACCACGCGCAGGCCGGCATGGTGCCCGCCTTTTTTGCCTCACCGGCAACCCGGGTATGACAGCACGCTTGCAGTGCGTGCCACCGGGGAAGAGCGCCTCTGAGACAGTGCGGAGTCCCGACCTGCGGTTGTCGCGGTGGCAGGACCTTTACTCAAGGAGTCTTAAGTGAAGACTTACGAAGGCGCTAACATCCGAAACGTCGCCCTGGTTGGGCATTCACACTCAGGCAAGACCTCGCTGGCATCCGCCATGCTTTTTACCTCCGGGGCCACGCAGCGCCTCGGCCGCGTCGATGAAGGCAACACCATCACCGACTATGACGAGGAAGAAATTTCGCGCGGCATGTCGATTTCCGCCACCACTGCCGTCCTCGAGTGGGGCAAAACCAAGATCAACCTGGTCGATACTCCAGGCTTCAACATGTTTATCCACGAAGCCGAGATGGTGCTTCCCGCCGTTGATAGCGCGCTCGTCGTTGTGGACGCGGTGAGCGGTGTGGAAGTTGTGACCGAACGGATCTGGCACTATGCCGACAAGTTTTCGTTGCCGCGCGCCATAGTGTGCACCCGCATGGACCGGGACCGCGCCGACTTTACCCGCGTGATGGAATCATTGACCACGGCTTTCGGCCGCACGGTAGTTCCCGTGCAACTTCCGGTGGGATCGGAGAAGAGCTTCACCGGAGTCGTGGACCTGGTTAAGATGCACGCCTACACCTACGACATGGGCGGCAACGGCAAGGCGAAGATCGGCCCGATTCCCGCCGACATGGAAGAAGCGGCCAAGGCCGCTCACGAGCGCCTCGTGGAACTGGTCGCCGAAGGTGACGACGCGCTGATGGAAGAGTTCTTCGAGAAGGGAACCATCGACGAAGAGCACATCGTCGCCGGCCTGCACAACGCCATTCGCGAAGACAAGATTTTCCCCGTGCTCTTTGCCTCCGGCCTGGGGAACATTGGTACCGACGAAGTGCTCGACTTCATCGCCGACTACCTGCCCACCGCGGTCGAGCGTGGCACGATCAAAGCAGTGGCAACCGCCAATAATGGCGAGCCGCCGGTGCGCAAGATCAGCGACTCGGAACCGTTGTCGCTGTTCGTCTTCAAGTCCATCAGCGATCCTTTCTCCGGCCGGATCTCGTTCTTCAAAGTAGTTTCAGGAATACTGAAGAACGACGCGACGGTGCAGAACTTCAATCGCGGCGGCTCGGAAAAGTTTGCCCACCTCTCGACCATGCAGGGCAAGACCGCCGTCCCGGTCAACGAGCTTTATGCCGGCGACATCGGCGCGGTGGCGAAGCTTCGTGACACGCTCACCGGGGACTCGCTTGGCGACAAGGGCGCGCCCATCCAGTATCCGCAGGTGACCTTTGCAGAGCCGGCAATCACCTTCGCCATCGAGCCCAAGACGCGCGCCGATGAAGACAAGCTGAGCAACGGCATCCACAAGCTGATGGAAGAAGATGCCATGCTGCGTTTCTTCCGTGATCCCCAGACCAAGGAATTCCTGATCGCCGGAACCGGACAGCAGCACATCGAGGTGGTGGTCTCGAAGCTGAAGAACCGTTACCACACCGAGGTCAACTTGAAGGCGCCGAAGGTGCCGTACCGCGAAACCATTCGCGGCAAGGCCGACGTGCAGGGGCGCCACAAGAAGCAGAGCGGCGGCCACGGCCAGTTCGGCGACTGCAAGATCAAGATGGAGCCGCTGCCCCACGGCGGCAACTTCGAGTTCGTCAACGAGATCTTCGGCGGCTCCATTCCCAAGAACTTTATTCCGGCGGTGGAGAAGGGCATCGTGGAAGCGGCGGCGCGCGGCTTCCTTGCGGGGTATCCGGTGGTGGACTTCCGCGTGATCCTCTACGACGGTTCGTATCACGATGTGGACTCGAACGAATTGTCGTTCAAGACCGCAGGACGCATTGCCTTCCGCAAAGCGATGGAGCAGGCCAAACCCACGCTGCTGGAGCCCATCATGAACGTCGAGATCACCATTCCCGACGAGTTCGCAGGCTCGATCATGGGCGACCTCAACAGCCGGCGCGGCCGCATCCAGGGCATGGACAACAAGGCGGGCAAGACGGTCGTCAAGGCCGTGGTGCCCATGGCCGAGATGCTCACCTACGGCACTGACCTGACCTCGATGACGCAGGGGCGCGGCAGCTTCTCCATGGAAATGGACCACTACGATTATGTTCCATCGCAGCAGCAGGAGAAGATCATCGCGGCAGCCAGGGCGGAGCGCGGCGAAGTGGTGGAAGAAGAAGAGTAGAGGGTAGCGCCGATAACAAATTGAGCTTTACAGGTTGCGGGAAAACTTGGTTTCGGCCT
>Ga0210406_10003477_pt1 | contig 17225 bp, 8 predicted proteins | sample IncBWC30MmetaG_FD_155454 | JGI IMG/M metagenome (GOLD analysis project Ga0210406, IMG submission 155454) | Forest soil microbial communities from Barre Woods Harvard Forest LTER site, Petersham, Massachusetts, United States - Inc-BW-C-30-M | ecosystem: Environmental > Terrestrial > Soil >... | reverse complement strand
TTCGCAACCAGCGCATCGCCTCCGAGAAACGCGTTCAACAGCTCACCGCCGAACTCCAAAATCTTCAGGAGCTCCAGCATACCCAGGCTCATCCCAGAAATTTGATTGTCGTCAAAAAAGATCGCACGCCGATCTACGCGAAAAATGCGGAGAACTCCCGGGTCCTGTTTGAAGCCTCCACCAATGACGAATTTGAATTCCTGGACGAACAAGGCGAGTGGATCCATATCACCATCTCCGGCGATTCGCGCGGCTTCGTTCGAAGAAATGTCGTCGAGCTGCCCGAAGGCCTTGGCGGCAGAATGCAATCCCAGGCTGGCGGCCCGGAAGAAAAATTTGCCGGGTTCCGCATCGAGCGCGAAGAAAACGGTGATTTTCCCGGCGATTGGGCGCCGCTCAAAGGCAAGAAAGTGAAAATCTTCACCGTCCAGCTGCTTTCGCAAAATGCGAAAGAGACGGGCCCAACCGTCCGCCGCAACTATTGCCTGGCACTGTTCGAAAAGGGATTTCGTGAAGGAACTAGTTCAAATCCAGCGCCCGAAGGTGTGGTGGTAATCTTTGATGCCGCAGACGGCGGCATTGCCGCGGCAACCTCTGTAAACATTCAGAAACTATCGTCCGGTGCTTTGAATGGCGAAGCGTTCTGGCAACAAGCCTATCTGGATCCTCCCGAGGTATTCGCTCCCACTCCGAAATAGGATCCGCCGCGACACTCTCTGTTCCCTCTGCTTGCCCAGAGCGCACTTGGGGATGGTGTTCTTCCGCTTCCACTGGCGTTTACCCCGACTTGGCCGGAGTGTTAACGCTTTTCTATTTTCTCTTTTCTACTTCAGCGCCAGCGTAGACTCCCTCACCACCAACTCCGCGGGAATTTTCCGTCGCACCACCGGCGCGTCTTGCTTCTCATCCATCGCTTTGATCGCGTCCAGCATTATCCCCACGCTGAGGCTGCCCATCGCTCCCATCGGTTGCCGCACCGTCGTCAACGAAGGCACCGACAATCCCGCCTGCGCGACATCATCGAACCCAACCACCGAACAATCCTCTGGCACACGCAATCCTTTTTTCTTCAAGGCGCGCAACGCGCCAAGAGCCGTCATATCGTCGTAAGCCAGCAGCGCCGAGAACGGTTTCCCCTGCCGCAGCAATTCTCCTGTCAACTGCGCCCCGGCCTCAAAGCTAGAATTCGGATCGCGCGATTCCGGCAACTCCAGAATTTTCTTGGAATCCAGCCGCAACCCGGCCGACTCCGCAAACGCGCGAATTCCCTTCCACCGTTGCCCGCTGCTGGAGAGCGCTTTCGGCCCGCGCAGAAAAGCAATGTCGCGGTGCCCCAGCCGGTAGAGATGCTCCAGCGCCATGCTTGCGCCGCTCTCGTTGTCCACCGAAACCGTACTGACCGAATGATTCTCAAAACTTCGTCCGGCAATTACCGTTGGCACCTGGCATTCCGTCAAGTCCGCCAGCAGCTTGATGTCCGTCACCAGCCAGTTCGCGATGACCACCAACCCCTCCACGCGCCGGTCCAGCAGCATCTCCAGATACCGTTCGAAGCGGTGCGGTTCGTTGTGCGCATCCGCGATCAGCGAAAGATAGCTCGCCTGGTAAAGGGCATTCTCCAGCCCGCGCAGAATCGGCGTGCAAAACGGATCCGTAATGTCGATCACCATCACGCCGACTATGTTCGACCGCTGGCTCCGCAGCGATCGCGCCAGCGGATTCGGCCGGTATCCCATCCGCTTCGCCGCGCTTTCGATTCTGCCTTTTGTGTCGGCGGGGATGTAGCGCGACAACGGCGCGCCGTTCAGCACAATCGAAACCGTGGACGCCGAGTAGCCGCACTCCCGCGCCACGTCTCGAATTGTGACGACCCCGGTTCTCCCCATCGGCTGCTCCTTACTTCGGCGCGCTGTACGTGTAACGCAAATTCCCCGGCATGCGGTCCGACCGCGAGCGTGTGTTGTATTCGAACTGATACTTCAAGTGTTCTTCGTCGAGCGGATATTCTTTCCCGGTTTCATAGGGATAGGAAACCAGACCGTGCCTTGGCAATGGTTCCACCGTGAACGCGTACGCGGCATAAAAATCAAAATCTTTCTCGAAACCGTTCGCGTAGAAAAAGTAGTCGCGCGTCCAGCCTGCGGAAAGTTTCGGCAAACCTGCCGGATCAAATTCCAGTTCCACGCCTTCGCCCGAGCCAAACACCGCAAACTGATCGTCCGCCGCGCCGAGCAGATTTTTCACGTCACCGTAGCGAGTGTAGTTTCCCGCGGCGCGCGCATACGGTCCCGTGGGGCTGCGGTGCGAATACGAATAAACCGTGTCGCTCGCCGGCTGCAGCCTTATCTCTTTCGGATAGCCCAGGAAAGCGAGCGAAGCCGTGGCCAACGGCACTTCTTCCACCTTGATCCCTTCCACCGGAGGCGTCTGGTCAATCCGCACAGCATCCCAATATATTTTCAAATTTGAAACAATGCGGATGCGTCGAGTCCCGGCAGGAACTTTTCCGGTGAGGTCCGTCACCATCGTCCGCGCCAGGCCCGCAGGAAATCCCATGTCTTCCACCACGCGTTTCCAGTGTCCTTGCGCGTCCCGCGCCTCCACGTACGGCGCGATTACCTTGATCCCCGCCTGGTCCGCCGCATACATCGAAGTCGCTGTGAAATAATCCGTGTAACCATCCAGCAGCAGCCGCAGCGGTTTCTGCGCGTCCCACGCGCCCAAATCCAGCTCAATCCAATGCAATTTCGCGAATCCCGCGAACGGCAATCCCTCAAATTCCGTCACATACTTCCGGTCACGTTTTGCCAGCAGCGGCAAGACATCCTTGCCCTTGTCGTCCCAAGCGCCCGCCGGAACCCGCGCATTCTGCGTGGCGATCACGCGAAACTCCGGAAACGGCGGCGCGCTGACGAATCTTTCGTTCGGGTTCACTTCTATATTCGAGGGATGATCCACTGCCACTAGCCGCACCTGATCCAGATAGACCGTCTCTTCCATCGGCTCCATAAACCGGAAACTCAACTTCCCATTTTTTTCGTTCACACTCTTCGCCGGAACTTTCAAATATTCATCCGGGTCCGGCACATCGCGTTCTCCCGGCGCTACCCAGTGCCCCACCACTCCCGGCCCGATCATGTCGGCAATAAATTCGTATTCCCGCCCGTTCCACGAAAATAAAATTGGGCACGAACTCCCTCTTCGATCAAGCTCGGCAATCGCCTGCGTTTTTCCAGCTGCCAAATTAATTTCGTCCTGCGGCACGCCAGTTGGCCAAAGCAGCCGAACCACGTCCACCGCCTTTTCCTTGCCCAGTCCAACCAGCAATCCAGGGCCGCTCTGCCCCAAATATCCTGAAGCGCCTGCGATTTCCCATTTCTGATAAAGTCCGCCGGCAAAAATCTCCAGCTTCGTTCCAATGCCGCTCTTGTTGTCGTTCAGTGCCTTCAGGTCAATCCGCATCCAGTGGTTCTGGCTCGCGCCCACATTCTGCAGCACCAGCGTCTCGCCGCCGGCCTGGGTCACCACAAAATCCGGGCTCCCGTCGTTCTTCAAATCCGCCACGGCAAGTGTGCGCGGCTCTTTCAGTTTCACTCCGTCGAGGTGCACTTTTTTCGTCACATCCGACCAACCCGCATCGCCAAGATTCCGCAGCAAGCGAATTTCTCCCCCGTTTGCACCTTCTCCCACCGCGGCAAGATCCAGCCACCCGTCATTGTCGTAATCCACCCAGGTGATTCCCGAGCCGCGGATCCAGCCAAAATCCGGCAGCGCCACTCTCTCCAACCGCTTTCCTTCAACATTTCTCCACAGCGAAATTCCCGGCGCGCCCGCATGCGTAAATGCCAGATCCATCCACCCATCTTTGTTGAAATCAAACGCCACCACTCCAACTGCCGGGGGCAATTTTTCCTTCGCAAAATCAATCGCTGGAAACTCCGTAAACTTTCCTTCGCGCGGGTTCAGATACACATCCGCTCCATGCGCTCCTCCGGCCAGCACCAAATCAATCGCCCGGTCATTATTGACATCCGTGCTGATTGCGCCGCCAGCCGTCGCTTCCACTCCCAACCCCGTCTCTTCCGAGACGTCCGTAAACGTCGAATTCCCATTGTTCCGCCACAAAACATTACGCGCTTGCTTCCCATCCGCGCCTTCAGCGACGAACGTCAAATACAAATCCAGATCTCCATCATGGTCGTAATCCACAAAGTTCGGCGAAACACACCCGGCCTGGCGGCGAATCCCCACTTTCTCCGTCACATCAACAAAGCTCCCGCCGCCTTCGTTGTGGAACAAACGCACGCCATCGCTTTCGCAGACCGCCAGGTCCGGCTTTCCATCGTTGTCAAAATCTCCCGCCGCGCAGCCAAAACCTCCGCCGCCGGCGCCGAGTCCCGCTTTCGCAGTAACATCCTCAAATCGCCCGCCGCCTAGATTGTGCAACAGTTGACTATTTCCGTTCCCTGCTCCAACCAAAAACAGATCCGCCTTGCCATCGCCATCAAAATCCAGAAAACAAGCCCCGTTCTTGCCTGCGGCGTCTCCCGAACTCTTCCCCACATCGCTGTTCAGCTTTTGCAACGGCTGCACGTCGTAACGCACCGCAATCTCGGCCGGGACGCCCGTCTCCCCGCCCGCCACAAATTCCGCCTGCGAAAATTTCCCCTGGTCCCCGTACCCCGCCCCAAACGGAATCCCCAGATGGTCCGCGGTAATTTTCTGGAATCTCTTCATTCCCTCGCGCGCCGCTTCCGTGTCGCCTTTCCTCTGGTACGCCCGCGCCAGTCCGAACTGCGCCGAAGCATGATACGGCGCAAGCTTCAGCGCTTTCTGGAACGCCAGAATTGCCTGGTCATATTGCTGCAGCTGCGAATTCAAGTATCCTTCGAAATAAAACGCGTCAGGTTCTTCCGGCGCAATCTTCTCCACATGCTGGAACGCCGCAATCGCCTTCGCAGGATCAGCTGCGTCCTTGTACACCAGCCCCAGGTTGTACCAAGCGATCGGATTATTGGGTAACTTTGCGGTCGCCTGCTCCAGAGCCGCGCGCGCCTGCTCCATCTTCTGTTGCGCAAGCAATGCGATCCCCAAGTTCATCCTTGCAACCGCAAACCCAGGATCCGTCGCCAGCACCTGCTCAAAATATTTCTGCCCTTCCGCCGCCTTCCCCTGATTCAAGTACGCCACGCCCAATGTATTCAGCCGAAGCGCCCCACTTGAGAGAGTCTTCTTCGGGCTCCTGTTCGGCGGGTTCTGTGTGAATGCCTTCGCCGTACGGCGTGGCGCGAACACCAGCAACGCCGGCAACAGCAACGCCGACACCCCAAGAATCAAATTCACGCGCCACAAACCCCGGTTGCTGGCTTTCATTTGGGAAAATTCCTTCCAGATCCGCCACTCGCAAATAAAGCTGGCTGCTCACCAACTTGCTGAATGTTCCGCTCGATTGTCTTGGCTGCCGACTTTATCGTCAATCGATTTTATAACGGCTTCCCGCTCACTTCTTCCCATGCGCCTTGACCAATCCCGACCGGCCCATTACCTTGCTTTCGTAACCCATGGCCCACCCTATTTATTCCTGCATCGCTGAAACTCTCGAAAAATTCCGCCGCAAGGAAATTTCTCCGGTCGAACTCATCACCGCGCACCTCGACCGCATCGCCCAAATCCAGCCCCAGCTCAATCCCTTCGTCCACATCGATGCCGAATCCGCCCGCGCCCGAGCCCGCGAGTCCGAATCCCGAATCGCGCGTGGAGAGACTCTTCGCCCGCTCGAAGGAATCCCCCTCACCGTAAAATCCTCCCTCGACGTCGCCGGTTGGCCCTGCCCCGCAGGCTCGCTCCTTCGCAAGGATTTCATTCCCACCACCAACGCGCCACTCGTCTCGCGTCTCGAAGAGGCCGGCGCCATCCTACTTGGCAACACCAACACGCCCGAATTCCTGATGGCCTACGAGACTGACAACCGCCTGAGCGGCAAAACGTCCAACCCGTGGAATCTCGATTACTCTGCCGGCGGCTCCAGCGGTGGCGAGGCCGCGGCGATCGCTTCGGGTTGCTCGATGGGAGGAGTCGGCAGCGACGGCGGCGGTTCCATCCGCACGCCCGCGCATTTCTGCGGCATCTGCGGACTAAAACCCACGCCCGGCCGCATTCCCGCTACTGGCCACTTCCCTCCCGGCGCCGGTGCGTTCGCCTGGATCGGCGTCGTCGGCCCCATGGCGCGCACCGTCGCCGACCTGCGCGCGCTGTTCCAAATAATGTCCGGCCCCGATGCCGGCGACGCGCTCTCCGCACCAGTCCCGCTGCACGAAGTTGCGGCGACAGATCTTCGCGGTCTACGCATCGGGATTCTCGAAAATCCCGAACTCGGCCGCCCCACGCCGGAGACACTTTCCGCGTTGCGCCGCGCAGCACAACTCCTGTGCGACCTAAATCATCGCGTCGAACCCTTCAAATTGGAAAAATTGGATCAGGCTCTCGAACTGTGGTGGTTTTTCTTTGGCCCGGTAATCGCCGATCTGTTTCACCAATCAACAATTGGAAAAGAATCCGAGCTCAGTCCGATGCTGGCCGACTATCTCGAAGTGGCACTGGCCGAACCGAAAGTTACTCTCGAAGCTTTCCAGAAAGCCTGCGTGGACCGTGACCTCGTCCGCGCCTCTCTTCTCCGGCAGCTTCGAAACGTCCCGATTCTGCTCTCAGCGGTTTCCACCGCGCCGGCCTTCAAACACGGCGCAGGCAACTATCGCCCCAACGATCCACACAACTACCGCGACACCATGCGCTTCTGCCAGTGGCTAAACCTTGCGGGCTTTCCAGGCCTTTCTCTTCCGATGGGCCAATCCCCCGAAGGCCTCCCCATCAACATCCAACTGATCGCCCGCCCCTACGAAGAAGAACTCCTCCTCGCCGTAGCCGCGCAACTCGAACAAGCCCGCGGCCCATCTCCGCCTCTCTGATCCACATCCTCCTCTTCTCAGCGTCTCTGCGAACTCAGCGTTAAATTCCTCTCTCCGTCCTAGTTTTTCCCCGACGTCAACTCCGGACTCGAAATCGTCTTATCGCTCCACTTCTCGCGGTCCTTATCCAAATCCGCATCCATCAATTTCCTCGCACTCGCAAATTCCGCCTGTGCCTCTTCTTTCCGCCCGAGTTTCATTAGCAATTGCCCGCGCAAGTAATGTGCCTTGTCGCTTTCCGGCACCACCTTCAGCGTCTCTTCAACCGCCCGCAGCGCCTCCTCATACTTCCCCTCTTTCTGATAAATCTTCGCCAACCCGAACCACGCCCCCGGGCGCCGCGGATCGCGCTTCAACGCCTCCCGGTAAGCCTCGACCGCGTCCGCATCCCTCTGCCCCTGCGCGTATATCTTCGCCAACTGGTAGTAGTCGTCCGCCAACTCCGGATCGATCCGGCTGTCCTGCAAGAATTCCTTCTCCGCTTTTCCGGAGTCCCCTGTCTCCACGTATCCGATTCCCAAATTAAAGTGCAGAAACGGCAATTCCGGATTCGTCGCTTCCGCCTTTCGCAATTCCGCAAACGCCGCGCCGTATTCCTGATGCTGCAGGTACGCTTTCCCCATAATCAGGTGAAATTCCGGCGTGCCTTCTCCCACTTCCAGCATCCGTTTCATCGCCCGCTCATCCAGTTCTTTTTTCCCGGATTTGCTGGCCGCGATCCCGAGCACGTACAGATACATCACATCCCCGGATCGCTCCTGCCACAGTGGCTCCAGGGTCTCCGCCGCTTCTCCAAACCGATCCGTGAACACCTGACACATTCCCAACAAATATCGCGCCTGGGTCGAACGCGGCTCCTCCCGCACCACCGACTCCAGCGGCACAATCGCATCCGCGTAGTTCCCACGCCGGAACTCCACCAACCCGATATCCAGGCGCACGCCCGCCATCCTCGGTGACAACTTCTCCGCTCGCGTCAGATTCTTCAGCGCCTCGTCCCAATTCTTTCGGCGCAGCTCGATTACGCCGAGATTGGCGTACGCCGCTCCCGAGTTCGGATCCGCCGCCAGCACGTTGCGGAACGCCTTCTCCGCCGAATCCAGGTCGCCACCCTGCAGCGCTGCTTGCCCCTTCGCGAACCAGGCCTTCGCATCGTTCGCCGGAATTCCCGCCTGCGCGCCAGCCTTGGGGGGCAAAAATTCCTGCGGCGCAGCATACAAGGAACCTACGCCGGTCCCCGCCAGCAGCAGCGCAACAATTGCTCGAATTCCCAGAAAACGCCTCATGGCATCACAGTCTCCGCTATTTTCCCGTGGGTGTTCAATGGTGGAAAGACGTCCCGCAACAAAACCCGCCTGGCATGAGGCCCCATTTTATCCTTGACACGGGCATCATCTTCCTTTATTAATCCGATTTAATAGCTTGTTTGTGGGTGCTTTGCGGTCGGGTCGAGGACCGGGGGAAGTCTTGAAGAGTGGTCGTATTCTGCGCCGCGCGCCGTCGTCCCGCGCTGGTGAACGTGCGTTCCTTTTCCCCCACTCTCCGAATTTCTTGCAAGTTCAATCTTGTGGAGGTCTCATCGTGAAGAGCCACCGTCTGATTTCAAAGTTTTGCCATTTCCCCACTCTCCTGGCTGGACTCGCCCTGTTGGCCCTCCTGCTTCTCCCCGCTGTGGCTGGCGCGCAAACCAACGGCCTCATCAGCGGCACGGTCACCGACAAGTCAGGCGCGGCCGTCGTCGGCGCGAACGTCAGCATAGTCAGCACTGGCGGCAACTTGACGCGTGCCACGGTGACCAATGGCGATGGAGTCTACGTTGCTTCCGCATTGCCTCCCGGAACCTACAACATCACCATCACCGCAAAAGGGTTTCAGAAATTCGAAGCTAAAGGGGTCGTCCTCGAGGTCGCCCAAAAAGCCCGTCTTGATGTCGCTCTCACCGTCGGTGCCGTCACCGAAGAAGTCCTCGTCTCAGGGGAAAACGTTGCTCAAGTGGACACGCAATCCGCCGAAATGGGCAGCACCATCACCGGCAAGCAAGTTCAGGAACTCGAACTCAACGGCCGCAATTTCACCCAACTTGTCACCCTCGTCCCTGGTGTCATCAGTCAGAGCGGCCAGGACGAAGGCACCGTCGGCATCGCCGGCAACACCATGTACAGCATCAACGGCGGCCGCGGCCAGTACAACAACTGGGAAATCGACGGCGGCGACAACATGGACAACGGCTCCAATAACAGCATCAACGTATACCCGAATCTCGAAGCCATCGCTGAATTCAAAGTCCTCACCTCCAACTACGGCGCGCAGTATGGCAAGAACGGTTCCGGCACGATTGAAGTTGAAACTAAATCCGGCACGCGGGAATTTCACGGAAGCGCGTTCTATTACGGCCGCAACGATTTCTTCAATGCCAATTCCTGGCAGGATAACGGCACGGGCGTTCCCCGCCCTGCTTACAAGAAGCACGATTGGGGATACACCGTCGGTGGACCAGTTTATATTCCTCACCTCTACAACAACGACAAAAAGAAAACCTTCTTCTTTTGGTCTCAGGAGTGGCGCCGGGAAATCGTGCCCGGGCAAAATATCGCGCAGGCAGTCCCCTCCTCTGACGAGATAAAAAATGGCGATTTCAATGATGTTTGCCCTGTGTACACCGGGGCCTCATTTGATCCCAACGCTTTCCCGGCTTGTCCCTACCAGTCCGGCAAACCAGGGGTGCCCTTCGCTAACAACACTCTGCCCATGCCATTTTCGTCCACGGCAAACGCGCTCCTCTCGCTTATCCCCGCCGCCAACAATTTCACCGGCATCGCTGGTAATTACCCAAGTGGCCAGGCTGCGGGAACTCCGATCCCGGTTTACGTTGCCAACCCCAGCCTGCCCACAACCTGGCGCGAAGAACTAATCCGCGTGGATCACAACCTCACCGACAACCAGCGCCTTACCTTCCGCTACATCCACGACACATGGCAGACCGTGAACCAAGGCCCGCTCTGGGGTCAGTACAACAACACCTTCGATAACACCAACACAAATTTCGCGGGGCCTACCACCAGCTTCGTCGCTCGCGTCACTTCCAATTTTTCACCATCTCTACTAAACGAATTCGTCGCCAGCTACACCGACGACCACATTTTCCTCTCGAATGTCAGCAACAATATCAACCTGCCCCAAGGCAGCATCGATCTGAATCCACTTTTCGCCAATGGGCTGGGCAATAAAATCCCCGCTTTTCAAGTTGGCAATGCCCCCTCTTGTCCTCCCCCTCCCAATATCAACCCCAATTGCAACATCAATGGTGGGGCTGTTTACGGCTCGGGAGGTTTTAATGTGGACACAGGTTACTTCCCATGGAAAAACGCCAATCCGACCTACACGTACCGCGATAACGTAACCAAGATCATCGCAAACCATACCTTGTCTTTTGGCGCCTATTTTGCTGCCGCCCAAAAGAATCAATCCTCCTCCGTCGACGTGCAGGGCCAGCTTTCCTTCGCGTTCACGAATCCGCTCTCTTCCAATAACCCCTTTGCAGACCTGCTCCTCGGCAATATTCAGCAGTACACCCAGAATCAGGCGGAACTGTTTTTCTATGACCGCTACAAAATCCTCGAGCCATATTTCCAGGATGATTGGCGCGTCACCAAGAAGCTCACCCTTAACCTGGGCCTCCGTTGGAGCGTCTTCGGACGTTGGCAGGAAAAGAATGACAAAGAGTTCGGCTTTTCAGTCGCCGCTTACAATCCCAACGCCGCTCCCCCCTTATTTCCGTTCAACGACCCCAATTCCCAACTCCTCAACATCGGGCCCGGACAATCCCAGTTCAACGGGATCATTCAATGCGGCCAATCAAAACCCACCATCGCGGGTATATCCCCAGGCACGACGGGCTGTCTTCAAAACAAGTGGGTCAATCCAGGGCCGCGCCTCGGCTTCGCCTACGATCCCGTCGGTAACGGCAAATGGGCCATCCGCGGAGGATATGGCATCTTCTTCGAGCACATGAACGGCAACGAAGCCAACGCGGAACTCCTCCAGCAAAGCGCATCTCCCCTCGCCGCGAACGGAACCGTCAGCAACGTTGTGGGTGGGTACCCCGGTGTCGCCGGAAACCTGGGACCCGCGGGGCCGCCCAGCCCTCTCACTCCCTTCTCCATCCCGGACAGAATCCAGTGGCCCTACATGCAGCAGTGGAATCTGGGTGTAGAGCATGAGCTCCCAGGCAATGTTCTCTTGTCTGTGGCTTACGTCGGAAGCAAGGGCACACATCTGACGCGGCAATTCGACTTGAACCAGCTGACTCCTGTGCCCAACAGTGAGAATCCCTATGTCCTGGATCACCTCGGCGCGATTGCGGGCCCGGGGGCAAATCCCATTAATCCACAGGGGGATTGCAACCCGATGAATTCCAATTTCACTTTCGATTCAACCGGACTACCAACTTCAGCCCAAATCTCGGGGACCCTGGGTACTAGTATAGTCACCGTAACCGACCCGCATGTGGTTCAGAATCTCTTCGTGGCCTGCAACAACGCCGGCGTGAACAACTACTACCGCAAATTTCAGGGCTACGGCAGCATCACTCGCGTCGAGCCCTCTGCCAATTCCATCTACAATTCGCTCCAGATTGGCGTCCGCCGCAGCGTGGGAGACCTCACTCTTAGCGCCAGCTACACGTATAGCCATTCCATTGACGACTCTTCGGATCGCTCCGATGCCCTGTTCGTGGATCCCAATAACCCCAGTCTCAGCCGCGGCAGTTCCAACTTCGACATTCGTCATGCTTTTACTCTCAGCTATGTGTACGCTTTGCCGTTCTTCAAGGCGCCCGGCATCACGCATACCCTGCTGGGTGGCTGGCAAGTTTCCGGTATTACCACCGCGCTCTCCGGTCCTCCTTTCTCGCTTTCTACCGGTAGTACCGCCTTCCCAGACAACGCCGGCCTGGCGAATGGCATCGGTGGCTCCGTCACTGCATTTCCGGACCTCGTCGCGAATCCCAATTCTGTAACCGCAGCCCAGCGTGCCGCGTACGCAGGCACATTCGGAGTACTCAACTACAATCCCGATGCCTTCGCCCAGCCGGTTGGGCTGACAGTTGGCAACTTCGGACGCAATCGGCTGAATCTCCCGGGTCGCCTGAACTTTGACTTCGGCCTGTTCAAGAGATTCCCGATTAAGGAGAAGTACGCTTTTGAATTCCGTTGGGAAAACTTCAACGTCTTCAACCACACGCAACTCGATGCCATTGGCGGCAGCACTTCTTCGTCCGGAACCGGAGCCATCGCCGCGCTCGATTGCTACAGCTGTAATAGCCAGGTGCTGTTGCTAAACCAGTCGCACAACCCGCGCATCATGCAGTTCGGCCTACGCTTCCAGTTCTAGCCGGGTCTGGAAACCACACTTCAAACAAAAGCCCCACCGCAAGGTGGGGCTTTTGTTTTCATGCAATAACTCCAGGCTCTCGCCATTGGTCAAAGCCCTGCGGCTCACCACACCTTTATTCACTGCCCTCGTCTAACTCCACCAAGTGGGGTGTGGGCATGAAATCTTTTCTGGCGTCCGCCGTGGTCTGTCTGCTTCCGTTGGCTGCTCTTGCTGGTGACTCGCCTTCCTTTCGCGGCGGCTCCGAGCATCCCGGCGTCTACGACGCTCCCCCGCTTGCCAAATTCACGCAGCTCAAATGGAAATTCACCACGCAGGGCAAGGTTTTCTCTTCGCCCGCGGTTGTGGGCAACACGATTTATTTCGGCAGCACCGACCACTTCCTCTACGCCGTCGACCTTGCCAGCGGAAAGCAGAATTGGAAGTTCGAAACTGGTAGCGGTATCACTTCTTCGCCTGCCGTCAATGACAACACCGTACTCTTCACCAGTTACGACGGCAACTTCTACGCGCTCGATGCAACGACCGGCAAACTCCGATGGAAATTCAAGACTGCCGGCGAACACCGCTTCACCGCAAAACACATTCACGGCTCCCAGCCCGCCGCAGAGAGCATGCCCGATCCGTACGACGTTTTTCTCTCTTCCCCGCTCGTCTGGCACGGCGCTGTTTATTTCGGCAGCGGTGACGGCAATGTCTACGCTCTTGATGCAGCCACTGGCGCGCTCCGCTGGAAATTTCAAACCAACGACGTCGTTCACGCCTCTCCCGTCATCGCCAACGACACACTCTTCATCGGGAGCTGGGATTCCTGGTTTTACGCGCTCGACGCCGCCACCGGCCGGCAGAAGTGGCGCTTCAAAACCGGCGAGGATCACGACATTTACAATCAGGTCGGCATCCAGTCCTCAGCCTCCGTCGCGGATGGTGTCGTCTACTTCGGCTGCCGCGATTCCAATTTCTACGCCCTCGACGCCGCCAACGGCGAAAAGAAATGGGCCTTCAACAACAAAGGCTCTTGGGTGATCTCTTCTCCCTCAGTTAAAGAGGGCAAGGTCTACTTCGCTACGTCCGACACCAGCCTCGTCTACGCCCTGGACGCAAAAACCGGCGCTATCGCCTATTCGCTGAAATTCCAGGGCTGGCCGTTTTTCTCCTCGCCCGCGATCGCCGGCAACATGCTCTACATCGGTTCCCACTCCGGGAAACTAATCGCCATCGATCTGGCCTCTCAAAAACCCGCCTGGGAATTTGCCACCGACAGCCAGCGCAAAAACGGCACCGCTTACACCAAGCCCAACGGCAGCCCCAACTATGAAGCGGCCTACGCCAGCGACTTCTATGACGACATCGTGGTCGGCGTTCAGCGCTTGATGAGCGTCGGCGGCATCTACGCCTCGCCCGTTCTCTCCGACGGTGTCCTCTACACCGCCAGCACCGACGGCTCCGTTTATGCACTCATCTAGGACTCGGCCTTCATGCGCCGCGGCACTCGCAACTTTAATCTTTTGCGTTACCCCTCCCTCGCCTATAATCCCCAATCAACTACGGAACCCATTCGATTGCCCGAACCAGCCCCCAGCCCGGAGCGCTATGCCCTCGCCGTCATCACCGATGACGATCAGCTTTTCCCCGAAGTCCGCAAACACCTCGGCTCTCAGTTCCGCACCACTCTCGCCGCCACCGAAGACGAGATCAAATCCGTCCTCGAACTCATGGATCTCCACGCCATCCTCTTCAACCTCGATTGCATCGGCGACGGGGCCGCCGACGGCCTCGATGTCCTCTCCGAAATGCGAAAGATTCGCGACGACGTCGTCATCGTTGCCTTCACCCAGAGCAACAGCCGCACCATCCCCCTCAAAGCCAGCCAGGCTGGCGCCGACGAATTTTTCCTCCATCCGCTGAACTACGCCGAACTGCAAATCGTCCTCTGCCGCGCCATCGAGAAACGCGCCCTCGAACTCGAAGGCCGCCGCCTCCTCCAACAGGTTGAAAGCAAAGCCGCATTCCACGGCCTCGTCGGCGGCAGCGCCGCCATGCAGAAGGTCTATCAAGCCATTGAAGCCGTTGCCGGCACCGGCGCTTCCGTGGTCCTTCGCGGCGAAAGTGGCGTCGGCAAGGAACTCGTCGCGCAAGCCATTGTCCAGTGCGGCAATCGAGCGGATCATCCGTTCATCTGTCTCAACTGCTCAGCTCTGCCCGAATCTCTGATGGAGTCCGAACTCTTCGGTTACGAAAAGGGCGCCTTCACGGGAGCTGATTCCGCGAAGCCCGGCATGGTCGAATCCTCGCACAATGGCACGCTATTCCTCGACGAAATCACCACTCTCAATCCCAATCTGCAAAGCAAGCTCTTGCGCGTTCTTCAGGAACGCTCCGTCCAGCGCCTTGGCAGCCGCACGACCCGCAAAATCGACTTCCGCCTCATCACCGCCACCAACGAAGATCTCGAAGACTCCGTCCGCAAAGGCCGATTCCGCGAAGACCTCTACTTCCGCATCAACGTCGTCCCCATCATCATTCCCCCGCTGCGCGAGCGCGACGCCGACATCCCCTTACTCGTTGACCATTTCCTGCGCGTCTATTCCGCAGCCGCCAAAAAGCCCATCAAAACCATGCAACCCGAAGTCCTCGAAATCCTCGAGGACTACACATGGCCCGGCAACGTTCGCGAACTCGAAAACGTCATCCAGCGACTGGTAGTCATGGTCCCGGGCCAAGTCATCACTCCGGAACATTTGCCGCAGCACCTGCTCCATCACAGCGCCAGCGGCCAGGAAGCGATCCTCATTCCCGAACAAGGGGTGGACTTCGACGCCGAGATGGAAAAGATTGAAGTCGCCTACCTGAACGCCGCCCTGCGTCGCACCGGCGGCAAGAAAGCAGCAGCCGCGCAGCTCCTTCAGGTGGACCCCCAGCGCATGAAGTACCTCTGTCGCAAGCACCACCTCGACTGACCCCGAAGAACGCCACTCTCCCGAGTGGCGTTCTTCGGCCAGGTTTAATGCTCTGACCGGAGATGTTCGAAAACGGTCAATTTTTAACCCATCTGAGGTTAATTTTTAACCATCGGGGGAATTTCTCACCGGGCATTCGGGTTCCACCGGCCACCACTTACACCCTAAGCTCTTTCTTTTCTGCGCGACTTCTCTTTCGCCCCGCCGCCTGACACTTTGGCCCACCACCTGCACTATTGGTCAGTGTCTGCGGGACAAATCAAAAAAATTAAGGAGCTACCCAGCCATGTCTATCGAAAAGAAGAGCCTGATCAGCACCCTCAAGACCACCAAGAAAGCCAACGCCGCCAGTTCAGCCGGCCCGGAACCCACTCACGTCGTCAGCAAAATGCGCTCCAAGGTTGTTAGCAAGATGCGTAGCAAGATGCGTTCCAAGATGCGCTCCAAGGTTGTCAGCAAGCGAGCGAACGATCGCGCGTAACCTTTCCAACTTGTTCAATTCTTGTGTTGAGAAAAAGGCTGCCAATCGGCAGCCTTTTTCATTTCTAATTGGGCTGCAGGCAGCCTACCAAAGCTTGCGTCCCCAGAAGTTCCGGATCTCCTCCAGCCCCATCCCTCCAATGCTCCGTCGGCTGCCGTAAACGCGGGCCACGCCAGTCATTCCCGGTTTTAATGTGCGGTCTGGATTCTGCACAACTATGTCCACGAAATAGAAATTCTGCGGCCGCCTCTCATTCGCCTCGGCCTCTTCCAGTCCCGTTTGCGGAGTCTCGATCGGCCGAGCTGATAGTCGGCTCACCCACCCTACTCTCCGCCGAAGAAAGCCGTCGAACTGCAATTTCGCTTCCTCTCCCACCCGTATTTTGTAGAGCTCGAATTCCGAGATATAAATCCTTGCCCTCATTTCACTCACGTCGGCTATCTGCAGCAATTCGCTCCCGGCTTTCAAATATGTCCCCAATAGATCCTGCACTTTTGGCGTCACAACCGTTCCTGCGATGGGGGAATTCAATTCCAGCGCGGAGTTCATCGCTGTCACCTGACCATACTGCTTCGTCATCTCCTCCTTTTGCATCAGTGTATTTCCGTAACCCTGATAATTTCGCGCCGCTCTGTTTGCCGCATCAGAGGCCAACAGTAATTTGGCCCTGGCGTCGTTCAGCTCGGATTCAAGAGGAATGTTTTTAAGTGTGGCCAGCGGACTGCCCTGCAAGACTGCTTCTCCCTCGCGGACGAATATCTTCGAAATAGTTCCCGGCACATGCGCTCGCATCACCACCTCATTCGCAGGTTCCAGCGCAAATTTCCCAACCACCGACTCTTTCCAAACAGGCACGCCAAGAAGCAGTGCAAGGATGCCGGCGGCGATAGCCGAATTCTGCGGCGTGAAAAACGCCAGGGCACGATCTTTCTTATCCAAATAAAGAAATTTCATAAAGTTCACCAGTAGCTGGATACGCGATCTAAAAATCACTCCTGCGACGCCGAGTTCAGGGATGAATCCCCACTCCGGACTGAAATTCCGGACAAAATTCCCTGCGAACCGCGCCACAATGTACAGGATCGAATAGCTATATACTCCGGATATCAACGCATACGCTACAAACCCAAATCTGCGCCGCTTCGGAATATACGGCACCTCCACCGGCAAGCGCCAAACATGTTTTTTCACCCAGGCGGACGCATACGCTGTCGAATCTTCCTTCAAATTTGGAATGCACACTATATCCGCAAGCATATAGTAGCCGTCCAGTTTGATCAGAGGATTCCAATTTAATATCAGGCACATCATGCCGGTCATCATCATTATAAAATGCGCACCTCTGTGCACCAACGTATCCGGCGGCGTACCCCACCAGATCGGCGTCGCAATCGCGCACAGGAGCATTTCGGACCACACCCCGGCAAA
>Ga0210406_10003476_pt1 | contig 17227 bp, 15 predicted proteins | sample IncBWC30MmetaG_FD_155454 | JGI IMG/M metagenome (GOLD analysis project Ga0210406, IMG submission 155454) | Forest soil microbial communities from Barre Woods Harvard Forest LTER site, Petersham, Massachusetts, United States - Inc-BW-C-30-M | ecosystem: Environmental > Terrestrial > Soil >... | reverse complement strand
GTCGATGCGGATGGTGGTTCCCTGCCCTTCGTGGCTTTCGATGTCCAGTTGAAAATCTTCGCCGTAGAGGACGCGCAGACGCTCGCGGACGTTGCTTAGGCCGATGCCTTCGACGTAGACATGGGGCATTTTTTCTTCGGAGATACCGACGCCGTTGTCGGCAATTTCGATTTGCAGGCGGCCGTTCTTGCTGGTGGTGCGCAAAAGGATGCGGCCGCCTTCGAGTTTTGGCGCGAGGCCATGTTTCAGGCTGTTTTCTACCATGGGTTGCAGCAGCATGCTGGGGATGAAGGTTTCGAGGGTCACTTCGTCGATTTCTTTGACGATGTCCAGATTGTCGTGGCCGAAGCGAGCGACTTCGATGTCGAGATAGTCGTCGATAAAGGAGAGTTCTTCACGCAGAGGCACAAAGGTTTCGTGCTTGCGCAGCAGGCGGCGGAGGATGTTGCTGAGCTTCAACACGACGCCGCGGGCGGAATCGGGGTCGATGCGGATGAGCGCGGAGACGGTGTTGAGCGTGTTGAAGAGGAAATGCGGGTTGATCTGGCTGGAAAGGGCGTCCATCCTGGCGCGCAAAAGAAGCTGCTGGTGGCGCTCGAGGTTCATCTCGATGCGGGTATTGTTCCAGATTTTCAGAGGCGAGGCGACGGACATCAGCGTGGCGATGAGGACCAGGGCGAGTTGCCAGTTCCAGTGAGGATCAAGGGCGAAAAGCCATTTCGGCTTGGTGGCTTCGACGAGCGCGACGCGGCCGAGTTCGAGGCCGACGCAGGTGAGAAGCGGCAGCATCTCCCACATGATTTCCGTGTCGCGGATCATACGCATCAGCGCCTTGGGAATATTCAGAAAGGTGAAGGGGCCGAAGTTCCAGAGCGCTTCCTTGTCGGGGATCACCTGGCGGATCAGGCCGCCGAGCAAACCGGCAGTGGCCGCAGCAGGCATCCCGAGCCATTCGTGAGCCATCAGCGCGGGGATGGTGATAATGGCGCCGCCGATCGGGCCGACAACGCGGCCGCCAAGCAAGCCCATGAGAAATGCGCCTTCGAGAGACAGATCGGCAAAGCGGTAGTAGGGGCTGACCAGGCGGAGGGTGACGCCAACGATGAGCGGTGGCGTCATAAAGAGCATCAGTTTCAATTTCTGGTCAGGATCACGCTCTTCGGTGAAGAGCACGCGACGGAATGTGTTCCATCGGGCAAGGAGGGCGGCAATAGATGAGGCCACGCCTACCTTCAAAAGGAGGGTGAAGAGAAGTTCGCGGATGGTGAGAGTGGTATCCATGGTGCGCGACACGCGCCGGCCAACCCCGGCCAAATCCAATCCTATTGTAATGAATCTCGGGCGGAATGCTGAGCCCTTCGTGCGGGAATTGCGGCGCCTGCTATACTGAACTTTTCCCATGGCGAAGAAATCCAGTTCCAGTAAGCCGAAACATCGAAACAGTGGCTCGCCGCGTGTGGCTGCTCAGGCCGCGCTTCCGACCAAGTTCGGGAAGTTCCGCATTTACGGGTTCGAAGGCCGTGGCCCGCAGGAAGAGGCGGTGGCGCTGGTGCGCGGAAATTTGAAGGGCCGCGTGGCGCCGCTGGTGCGAGTGCATTCGCAATGCCTCACGGGCGATGTGCTGACTTCGTTGCGGTGCGATTGCCGGGCGCAACTGGAGCTTTCGCTGAAGAAAATCTCCGAAGCGCCGTCGGGGATTCTGTTGTATCTGCCGCAGGAAGGGCGCGGCATTGGCTTGATGAACAAGCTGCGCGCCTATGAATTGCAGGACGGCGGGATGGATACGGTGGAAGCCAACGAATCGCTGGGCTTCGCGGCGGACGCGCGGGAGTACGAATTTCCCGCAAAAATTTTGAAGAAGCTGGGCGCGAAGCGCATCCGGCTGCTTTCGAACAATCCCGACAAGATAAAACAGCTGGAATCCGCCGGCATTCGCGTTGTGGAGCGGGTGCCTTGCCAGCCGCGGCTGTCGAAGATTTCGCGGGCCTACCTGCAAACCAAAAAGCGTAAGATGGGGCACCTGCTCGAAGGCGTGTAGTTTTTCACGAGCGCCGCACAGGAGTCACCATGACTGCAGTCATTCAACAGACAATACGTTTCCGCACCACGCCGCACGCACTGTTCGAGATGTATCTCGATTCCAGGAAACATTCGAAGTCCACCGGCATGACGGCGCGGATCAGCCGCAAGGTTGGCGGACGGTTTCGTTCATTCAATGGAGCGCTGGAAGGAAAGAATCTGCTGATCGTGGCTGAACGGCAGATTGTGCAGCTTTGGCGGGCGACGCATTGGAAGAAAGAGGATTGGTCGATCCTGATATTGACGTTTAGCAAGATCGCGGGCGGGGCGCAGGTTGATCTGGTGCATGTGGGAGTTCCACCCTACGACCACAAGGGAGTGCGGAAGGGGTGGCCGAAATATTATTGGAAGCCTTGGAAGAAGTTTTTGGGAAAGTGAGTGAATCGCCCAAAAGCGGCCCGCCTCGGAAGGCGGGCGCTACATGCGGAGTTAGCCGCCGCCTACAAATTGGACTATTTCGAGGCGATCGCCAGGGGCTACCTGGGTTGCATCCCATTTGGTTTTGGGGAGGATTTCGAGGTTGTACTCGATAGCTACGCGGCCGGGATTGAGGCCGAGGTGGTCGAGAAGGGCGCGCACGCTGGTGCCGGGCGGCAATTGCTTCGATTCGCCGTTTACGTGAACGTGGATTTCGTCCGTCATGGGTTTATCATACCGCGGGAACACGGGGTTTCGCACGCAACGAAAAGCGGAGTTGCGCAGTGACTTGGTTTACTTCCGCGCGGATGACGAGAGCGGATTCCGCATCTGTTAGCTTGGGCATTTCGAAGAGGATTGTGGCCTGGCCACCTTCTCCGGTGTGGCTGGATAAGGGTGGATGTCCGGCGCTGCCCTCGATTTCCGCGGTGACGGTTGCTCCCGCGATGTTTGCACCCCCTTCCTCTTTGACTAGGAGGTGAAGCGTGGCCTGTTTTCCGGAAAGCCAGGAGCGCGCGTTCAATAGTTCCAGGACCAATTTCGGTGGTTGTACGACAACGGCGGGCGGCTTTTCCGAATTGGCCCCTGCTTGATGGAGATGGCCTGGACCCGCGTTCGCTGAGGCGGAAGTGGGTTGAGGAATCGGCAGTTGCAGCTCGCCGCTGCGGATCGCTTCGAGCACTGCGCGGTGCTGCTCATCCACGCGCGACTTTAATGCCAGCTGATTCTCCTCATTCATGGGGAGAAGATCGTGGTAGTTGTTCGTGCGGCGATGGAGCACGCGGCCCTGAAAATAAACGGTCGTGTCAATCAGGGCGTGAGCCGCGCCGCGATCTTCGGTTTGCACATGCAACGTGTTCGATCCGAGTTTGAGATTGGAGTTGTGCCCGAAGACCATCAGCTTCCTCTATGCTCGCAGACGCGCCGAACTACACCCGCAGTATATGCCACGCGCGCCACAATTTTTTTTGCGGGAGCATTTGACCGCGTGGCTCCCCACTCGCTATTATAACGCTTTGCATATGACGCTCACCGGCCTAGAAGCGTACCTTCCCCTAGTAATACACCTGCTGGTGGCTGCTTTTCTTGCCGGCGTGCTGATTACCTTATCCACTCTGGTGGGCTGGAAGCGGCCCAACAAGGCGAAACAACAGCCGTATGAGTGCGGCATCACGCCAAGCGGGGATGCGCGCGAACCTTTTTCGGTCAAGTTCTACCTGGTGGCAATGGTATTTATATTGTTCGACGTGGAGGCCATTTTTCTCTATCCCTGGGCTTTCATTTTCAAGGACCTGGTACACGATCCAAAGACCAAAATGTTCGGCTTCATGGAAATGATGATCTATGTCGCCATCCTGTTGGTCGGTTACTTCTATCTCTTGAAGAAGGGCGCATTCGACTGGAATAAAACGCAGAAGTAAGGCCAGTCGCCCTTCAAGGAACTCATTAACGTGCCGCAGCTCGCTAATGCAAATGCTAGTGTTGTAATTGACCGCCTTCGCGCGTGGAAGTCCGAAAGCGTCGCGCAGGTGATCGAATATCGCGGCGAAACGACCATCGTGGTGCCCCACAAGCTGCTGCTGGCTATCGCTAGGCAGTGCAAGGAAGACCCCGAGCTGAATTTCGACCAGTTGAGCGACGCCACCTGCGTGGATCGCTTTCCCAACGAGCCGCGCTTCGAATTGAACTATCAGCTGCTTTCGATTCCCCGGCTGGCGCGGATTCGCCTGCGCACCAGCGTCAGCGGCCAGCAGCCGGTGATTGATTCGCTGGAGCCTGTTTGGCCCGGAGCCAACTGGATGGAACGCGAGATTTTCGACCTGTTCGGCATTCGCTTTGAAGGCCATTCGGATTTGCGGCGCATCTTATTACCCGATGAGTTTGAAGGAGCGCCGCTGCGCCGGGATTTTCCGGTGGAGGGCAAGCGCTAGATTCCGCCTGGCGGGCTGAAACCCATGACAACGGTTGAAACAGCAATCGGCACATCGAAGACAATGGTCCTGAACATGGGGCCGCAGCACCCATCCACACACGGAGTTTTGCGCGTGTTGCTGGAGTTGGACGGCGAAAACGTGGTGACGGCGGTGCCGGACCTCGGTTACCTGCACACGGGCATTGAGAAAAGCTGCGAGGACAAGACGTATTCGCAGGCGATCACGCTGACCGACCGCATGGACTACCTGAATCCGCTGGGCAACAACCTGGTGTATTGCCTGGCGGTGGAAAAGCTGCTGAACCTGGAGATTCCGAAGCGGGCGCAGTACATCCGCGTGATGATGGTGGAGCTGCAGAGGATTTCGTCGCATCTGGTGTGGCTTGGAACCCATGCGCTCGATATGGGTGCGATGTCGGTGATGCTTTACTGCTTCCGCGAGCGCGAAGAGATTCTGAAGATATTCGAACGCTTTGCCGGGCAACGCATGATGACCAGCTACATCCGCATCGGCGGGCTGTCGCTGGATCCACCGTCGGGCTGGCGCGAATTGGTGAAGCGATTTGTGGACATGATGCCGCCGCGCATCGATGAGTACGAAGAACTGCTGACCAACAACCGGATCTGGCACGGACGATTGAAGGGCGTAGGTTACCTCCCGGCAGAAACACTGATTTCGATGAGTACAACGGGCCCGGGCCTGCGCGCGGCTGGCGTGGCGTTCGACAATCGCAAAGCATTTCCCTATTCGTCGTACGAAGAGTTTGAGTTTAACGTTCCCACACGGACAGAGTCGGATTGCTTCGCGCGCTATTTGGTGCGCGTACAGGAAATGCGCGAGAGCTTAAAGATCGTGCGCCAGGCGATGGACAAGATTACGGATCAGGGGCCGATCAAGTCTGAAGCGCCGGGCATCGTGCCGCCGCAGCGCGAAAAGATGAAGACGGAGATGGAAGCGCTGATCTACCACTTCAAGATTTTCACCGAAGGTTTTTCGCCGCCGCCGGGCGAAGTCTATGTGCCGGTCGAATCGCCGCGTGGCGAGTTGGGATGTTTCATCGCCAGCGACGGGTCCCCCAAACCCCTGCGCGTCCATTTCCGCGGGCCTTCGTTTGTGAATTTGCAGGCGCTTCCCCTGATGGTGAAAGGCCAATTGATCGCCGATACCGTTGCGTGTATCGGAACTATTGATATCGTGCTTGGAGAAGTGGACAGATAATGCCAATGGAACTCAGCCCAAAACTCGCCGCCAAATTCGACAAACTCCAGAACAGCTACCCGGTGAAGCGCAGCGCGCTGATCCCGATGCTGATGTACGGGCAGGATGATCTCGGGGCCGTTACGGATGAGCTGATCGCGGAGATCGCGAAGCGCCTGGGCCTGAACAATGTGCAGGTGGAAGAGACGCTGGCGTTTTATTCGATGCTGCACCGCAAGCCGATCGGCAAACACCACGTGCAGGTTTGCACCAACATCGCATGCATGCTGCGCGGCGGAGCGGAACTGCTGGAGCATGCGAAGAAGCGCCTGGAGATTGGGCACAAAGAGGTGACCCAGGACGGCGTGTTCTCGCTGGAAGAGGTGGAGTGCATCGGCGCATGCACGGGCGCGCCCGCAATCCAGGTGAACTACGATTTCTACGAGAATCTTACGCCGCTGAAGCTGGACCGGCTGATCGAGGAGCTCGACAAGGGGAAGAAGCCCGAGCCGCAGGGAGTAATCAGCGGGGCGCTCCATGAGCGGGCCAAGCTGGAAACGCCTCTGATCAGCAAGAAGTGGGGCATAAAGGATTCCCACAAGATAGATGTGGCGCTGCAGCACGGGGCATATCAGGCGCTGGACAAGGCGCTGAAGCAGATGACGCCGGAATCGATCATTGACGAGGTCAAGAAATCGAGCCTGCGCGGCCGCGGCGGCGCGGGCTTTCCGACGGGATTGAAATGGTCGTTTGTGCCGAAGGATTCGCCGAAGCCCAAATATGTGATTTGCAACGCGGACGAATCGGAGCCTGGGACGTGCAAGGACCGGCCGCTGATGGAGATGGACCCGCATCAGTTGATCGAAGGCATTACCATCGCGGGCCGCGCCATCAATGCCCACAACGGATACATTTATATCCGCGGCGAATACCGCTACGTGCTGGACATTGTGGAAGGGGCGCTGGCCGAGGCATACGAGCGCGGGTACCTCGGCAAGAATATTCTTGGCTCCGGCTTTGATTTTGATTTGCTGATTCACACGGGCGCGGGCGCCTATGAGTGCGGCGAAGAATCGGCGCTGATGGAATCGCTTGAAGGCAAGCGCGGGAATCCGCGCATCAAACCTCCCTTCCCTGCCGTCGTCGGGCTCTATGGCTGCCCGACGATTATCAATAACGTGGAGACGCTGAGCGCGGTGCCTGCGATCATTCTGGAGGGCGGCGAGGCTTACGCGAATCGCGGCACACCGAAGAATGGCGGGACGCGCCTGCTGTGCGTTGCCGGACATGTGAACAAACCCGGCATTTATGAAATCCCGCTGGGCATGAACATGAAGAAGTTCATCGACGAAATGGCCGGCGGAATGCGCAATGGAAAGAAACTGAAGGCAGTGATTCCCGGCGGAAGCTCCTGCCCGGTGTTCAAGGCCGACGAAATTGATATCGCCATGGACTACGACACCGTGGCCAAGGCCGGCTCGATGCTCGGCTCCGGCGGCATGGTGGTAATCGACGAAGACACCTGCATGGTGGACATGGCGCGGCGCATCATGCATTTTTACGCGCATGAATCGTGCGGCTGGTGCATCCCCTGTCGCGAAGGCACCAGCTGGCTGAAGAAAATGCTGGAGCGCTTCCACGCAGGCCTGGGGCGCCCGGAAGACATCGACATGATCGGCGAACTTTCGAAGAACATGCTGGGGCGAACGTTCTGCCCGCTGGGCGACGCCGCGGCGATGCCGACGATCAGCATCGTGGAGAAATTCCGCAGCGAGTTTGAAGATCATCTGCAGGGACGTTGTGCGTACAACAAAGCCGCTGAAGCGTTGCTCGGTGCGCGGTAGGGACTCATGGCCGAAACGAAACTTGTTCATCTGAAGATTGACGACCGCGACGTGGAAGTTTCCGCCGGAACGCTGGTGATTGAAGCGACGCGGCGGCTAGGAATTGAAGTGCCGTCGTTCTGCTACTACCCGGGGCTGACGCTGCAGGCGGCTTGCCGGATGTGCCTGATTGAGGTGGAAAAAGCGCCGAAGCTGCAAACCGCGTGCACCCAGGTGGTCGCGGAAGGCATGGTGATTCGCACCAATACCGAACCGGTGCGCAACGCGCGCAAATTCATGCTGGAGTTTTTGCTGAGCAACCATCCGCTCGATTGCCCGGTCTGCGACAAGGGCGGCGAGTGCGAATTGCAGGACATGGTTTTCCGCTACGGCGCCGACACCAGCCGTTTCGTGGAAGAAAAGATTCACCGACCCGAGGAAAAATGGTCGGACCTGGTGTATTACGATGCGCCGCGATGCATCCTGTGCTTCCGCTGCGTGCGCGTTTGCGACGAAGGCATGGATGTGAAGGCGCTGGGCGTGGGGATGCGCGGGGCGCACTCGATCATCATCCCGAACCGCGAAGATCACCTGGAATGCGAAGAGTGCGGGATGTGCATCGATATTTGCCCGGTGGGCGCGTTGACCAGCGGAACGTACCGCTACAAGACGCGGCCGTGGGAAATGCAGTATGTTTCGACGATCTGCACACACTGCTCGAACGGCTGCAAGACCACACTGAGCGTGCGCAATCACGAGATTCTGCGCGCCAACAACCGCGACCTTTCCGGAATCAACAAAGAGTTTCTTTGCGTGAAGGGCCGCTTTGGATTTGATTTTACGAAGCATCCGGAACGCCTGAAGCAGCCGCTGCTGCGCAAGGGCGACAAGCTGTTCCCCGTTTCGTGGGAAGAGGCTTCGCAGGCGGCTGCCGCAAAGCTGAAAGAACTGCACATGGCGTATGGCGGGGAGGCGATCGGTTTCATTGGGTCGAATCGCGCTTCGAACGAAGAAAACTATTTGTTGCAGCGGCTGGCTCGCGCGACGTTTGGCACGAACAACATTGATCATCACCGCACGGCGGATTACACCGGGCTGGTCACCGCGCTGGGCGATCGTGCGGCTGACTCGTCGCTGACGATGGAGCAGTTGTACCAGTCGAAAGCGGTGCTGGTGATCGGCAACGATCCTTCGAATCAGAATCCGCTGGTCGGATGGCAGATTCGCGCCGGGATTCGGCACAACGCGGCGAACCTCTTCCTGATCAATTCGCGCGAAATCAAGCTGGAGCGCAAGGCGACGCAATTTGTACAGGTAGCCAACGGGCAGGAAGCCGCTGCGGTGCGCTGGCTGGCAACGGGCGAAGGGCAAGTGGCGGGCGGAGTTCTCGAAAAGTTGACGGCGCTGAAGACGGCGCTGGAAGCGGAACCGGAAGTCGCAATCGTGTTCGGTTCGGAATTGGCCGGTAAGGCGATTGAAGACGTTGTCGCGTTCGGCTCGAAACTCCCCGGCAAGGTTCACTACATGGCGCTGGGCGATTATGCGAATTCGCGCGGCGCGGCGGACATGGGCGTGCTGCCGGATCGCCTGCCGGGTTACGCGTATTTGGACAACAAGCTGGTTTCAGAATCGCTGGCAAAGCACTGGGGCGCGCAGATTCCGACGAATCCCGGGATGACGGCGCCGGAGATGATCGAAGCGGCGCAATCTGGAAAGTTGAAGGCACTGTATGTGGTTGGGGCGAATCCGTTCGCGCACTTCGGAAAATCCGGCGCGGGGCGGGGCAACCTGGGACTGCTGATTGTTCACGAACTTTTCATGACAGAAACCGCGCAATTGGCCGACATTGTCTTCCCCGCTGCTTCCGCGTACGAAAAAGACGGAAGCGTCACGAATACGGCAGGCGAAATTCAGTTGCTGCATAAGGCCGCCGAAGTGATGGGCGCGCGCAGCGACTTTGACTTGCTGCGTATCGTGTCGCATCAACTGGAGCGCGCGGGACTGGGCAAAGCGTTCCACTTCAAAACGCCCGGGGCTGTGTTCGATGAGATTCGCAAGGCGGTGCCGGGATACAACGTCCAGCCCGCGGGTTTGCTGACGGGCGGCGCCGAACCCACGAAGATCCAGTTCTCCAGGAACGGACATGCGCCATACGACGTGCCGCTGCAACTGATTCGCCCGGCGAACGACAACCTGTTTACGAGTGGAACCCTGGGCCGCTTTTGCACGATGATGCAGACCTTGCCGGAGGCGGAAGCAAAGCCGTGAGCGAAATTCTAGCCAAGTACGGGTTTCTGATCGTCCCGATCGTCAAGGTTGGGATATTGATGGGCTTGGTCATGACCCTGGACGCCTATCTCACATGGCTCGAGCGCAAAGTGATTGCGCACATTCAGGCGCGCTGGGGACCGCACCGGGTGGGACCGCACGGCTTATTGCAGCCGTTGGCCGACGGCATCAAGTTCATCCTGAAGGAAGACCCGATGCCGACGGGCGTCGACAAGAAGGCTTACTTCTTTGCGCCTTTCCTTACGCTGATGCTAGCGCTGACTTCGCTGTCCGTAATTCCCTTCGGGCCGGATATCACAATTTTCGGGTACACCACGAATTTCGGCATCGCGGACGTAAACATCAGCCTGCTGGTGCTCTTCGCCATTACGGCGCTTGGGGTGTATGGCATTGCGCTGGCCGGGTGGGGCTCGAACAACAAGTATTCGCTGCTGGGCGGATTGCGCAGTTCGGCGCAGATGATCAGTTATGAATTGGCGCTTACTTTGTCCGTGGTCGGTGTGCTGCTGATTGCTGGTGATTTTAGCTTGAAACACATTGTGGAGAAGCAGGCTGGGGATTTTGGGCTGCTAAGCTGGAACATCGTCGGGCTGACCAAAGGCGGCGGAGGCTTCACGCAAATCATCGGCTGCATCTGCTTTTTCCTGGCGGCGATCGCAGAAACGAACCGCATCCCCTTCGACCTACCCGAAGCGGAATCGGAACTGGTGGCCGGCTATCACACCGAATACGCATCGATGAAATTCGCGATGTTTTTCATCGGCGAGTACACCAGCATGATTTCGGTGTCGTCGCTGTTCACGATTTTGTTTTTTGGCGGCTGGCTGTCTCCCTTCCCTGCTTCCTGGACCGTGACACACTACCTGCCGTCAGTCATATTCATACCGCTGGGATTGTGGGTGTTCTACGACGGAATTCGGTACGAAACGATGCTTGGCCGCTTGATTCTGCCGGGACTGGGTGCGGTGTTTACCGTGCTCGGCTTCGCACTTTTTCTTTTTTCGCCCGTGAATGAGGCCATTCAAGGCCCCTTCTGGTTCTTCGCGAAAGTTGGGTTTGTGCTGTTCTTCTATATCTGGATGCGCGGCACCTTGCCGCGCTTCCGGTATGACCAGTTGATGGACTTCGGCTGGAAATTCCTGCTGCCCGTTTCGATTGCCAATGTGGTGCTAACCAGCGCGGTGATTATGTGGAGAATGAAGTGATAAGCGGCGTCCTGGTGATTTTCTTCGTGCTTGCGGGCCTGGCGGTGCTCGGGGCGGTGAGCCTGATATGGCAAAGCCATCCGATTCACAGCGCATTGTCGCTGATCCTGGTGATGGTGTCGCTGGCGGGCCTTTATCTGTTGATGGGCGCGGAATTCATCGCGGCGGTGCAGATCATCGTTTATGGCGGCGCGGTGATGGTACTGTTTATTTTCGTGATCATGCTGCTGAACGCGGGCGTGGAAGAACGGACGAATTTTTCGAAGATGGCTACGTTCGGCGGAGTTCCGCTGGCGCTGGCGCTGGGCGGGATCATCGCCGCGGCAATTGCGCGATCCAGCGGCCAGCTCGCTGCCCCGGCGGCGGCCCAGGGAGCGCTTACCTCCACGCGGGACCTCTCAAAACTTTTGTTTTCCGAATTTGTGTACCCGTTTGAACTGACGTCGTTTCTGATCCTCGTTGCCATCCTGGGCGCGATTGTGCTCGCCCAGCGGGAGAACTGACATGGTCCCGACAAGTTACTACCTGGTTTTGAGCGCCATCCTGTTTGGGCTGGGCGTGCTGGCCTTCGTTTTCAAGCGCAACATCATCACTATCTTCATGGCCATCGAGCTGATGTTGAACGCGGTAAATCTGGCGTTTGTGGCATTCAGTCAGGCGCTGGGCAAGCCGGATGGCGAAGTTTTTGTTTTGTTTGTGATCGTAGTGGCGGCGGCGGAAGCGGCTGTGGGGCTGGGCATCATCATCCTCACGGCGCGCAACCGGCGTTCGCTGAACGTTGAGCACGTGGACCTGCTAAAACTCTAATGCCGATACTTGAAAATCTCTGGATTATTCCGCTGCTGCCGCTATTGGGCTCGGCAATCAACGGGCTATTTGGCGCGAAGTGGTCGAAGACTATTGTGAACAGCGTCGCGCTCGGCTCCACGGGCGTTTCGTTTCTCTGCGCGGTCGAAGCGGTGCGCGAATTTCTCGGCTACTACGAAACCAGTCACAAGGCATGGGTAAAGCCATTTTTCGACTGGATTGTCGCAGGCAACTTCCGAGCGGGTTTTGATCTGCAGCTCGATCATCTCACCGTAGTGATGCTGCTGGTGGTTACTGGCGTCGGCTTCCTGATTCACATCTATTCAACCGGATACATGGCGCATGAAGAGGGCTACTACCGGTTCTTCTCGTACCTGAATTTGTTCATGTTCTTCATGCTGATCCTGGTGCTGGCCGCGAATTACGTGCTGCTCTTCGTTGGCTGGGAAGGCGTGGGGTTGTGCAGCTACCTGCTGATCGGATTCTACTTCCTCCGGAAGTCGGCGGCGGACGCGGGGAAAAAAGCGTTCATCGTCAACCGCATCGGCGACTTCGGCTTTATGCTGGGAATGTTTTTGCTGTTCCGGACCTTCCATTCGCTGGATTTCTCGACCGTTTTTCAAGCGGCCTCGAAGCCGGAAGTTGCCGTCGAACCCATGGGCCAGTTTGGCGTCCTGACAATTGCCTGCCTGCTTCTGTTCGTCGGAGCGATCGGCAAATCGGCGCAGCTTCCCTTGTACGTCTGGCTGCCGGACGCGATGGAAGGGCCGACGCCGGTGAGCGCCTTGATCCATGCGGCGACGATGGTTACCGCCGGCGTTTACATGGTGGCGCGCTCACATGTTCTCTTCACCCACGCGCCAACTGCGATGTACGTGGTGGCAATTGTCGGCTGCGCGACGGCGATTTTTGCCGCGACCATCGGCCTGGTGCAGTCGGACATCAAAAAGGTTCTGGCATATTCCACCGTCAGCCAGCTTGGTTATATGTTCCTGGCCTGCGGCGTTGGCGCATTCGGCGCGGGCATTTTCCACCTGATGACTCACGCTTTCTTCAAGGCCCTGCTCTTCCTTTCCGCTGGCAGCGTGATTCACGCCATGGGCGGCGAGCAGGACATGTGGAACATGGGCGGCCTAGGCAAGAAAATCAGGACCACGTTTCTGTGCATGCTTTTCGGCACGATCGCGATTGCGGGGTTCCCGCCGTTTGCGGCGTTTTTCTCTAAGGATTCGATTCTCTTCTCCGCGTACAACTATGAGCAGAACGGAAAAGCCCTCTATGCCGTCGGTTTACTTGCCGCCATTCTGACGTCCTTTTATATGTTCCGGCTGATTTGGCTGACGTTTGCCGGAGAGAAGCGCTACGACGAGCATAAGGTGCACGTGCACGAGTCGCCGTTGAGCATGACCGGGCCGCTGATGATCCTCGCGTTCCTTTCGCTGACCGGCGGCTGGTTCGCGGCGCCTGCGCTCTGGGGCGGGAAAGATTACTTCTCCGAGTTTCTCTCGCCTGTGTTTGGGGCAGGCGAAACAGCGGGCGCCGAATCCGCTTCCCTGGAACATGTCCTCTCTATTGTGGCCGTCGCCGCGGCGCTCGCCGGCCTCGTGGTGGCGTGGCGCATGTACAGCAAGCGGGTACAGCGCGGAACTTCCGAAGGCGTGCACAAGTTGCTCTACAACAAATACTACGTGGATGAACTTTATGCTGCCGTGATTGTGCGCCCGCTAATGTGGCTCTCCACCAATGTACTTTGGAAGGTTGTGGATGCCGGAATGATTGACGGGGCGGTGAACGGCGTGGCGGATGGCGCGGCGGCGGTTGGTGATACGGTTCGCCACACGCAGTCCGGCAACACTCGGAGTTACGCGGTTTGGGTGGTAGTCGGCGCGATGGTCCTGCTGGGGATTGTGTTCTGGCCGATTCTGCATCCGGCGCTGTTTGGAGGAGTACGCTAATGGAACTCAGCGGACACCTCCTCTCGATTCTGATCTTCTTTCCGGCGATTGGTGCGCTGGCGTTGCTCTGCCTGAAGAGCGACGATGAGTACTGGATTCGGCGACTGACGCTTGTTGTTTCCGTGGTCGAGTTTCTCTTGTCGCTGATCCTGCTGCGCGTGGTGGCCATCGGTGCTCCGGGATACGCCCTCACGGAGTACAAGCCCTGGATTTCTTCCCCGCCGATCAATTACCACCTGGGCGTGGATGGCATCAGCATGTTCCTGGTCATCCTGACGACGTTTCTGACCCCCATCTGCGTGCTGGCTTCGTGGAAGGGCGTGCATCACCGCATCAAGGAATTCCACGTGATGCTGCTCTTGCTGGAGGTCGGCATCATCGGCGTATTCCTGGCGCTGGACCTCTTCGTTTTCTTCCTGTTCTGGGAAGTGATGCTGATTCCGATGGCGTTCCTGATCGGCATCTGGGGTCACGACCGGCGCATCTATGCGGCGGTGAAATTCTTCATTTATACGATGGCTGGCTCGGCGTTCATGCTGGTCGGCATCCTGTGGCTCTACAATCTGACCGGCACGTTCGATCTGCCTGCCATCCAATTGACGCTGCAGAGCGCAGCTTTCCATCTGGCGCCGCGGACGGAGATGCTGCTGTTTCTTTCCTTCTTCGTGGCATTTGCGATCAAGGTGCCGCTCTTCCCTCTTCATACCTGGCTGCCGGATGCCCACGTAGAGGCGCCGACGGCCGGCTCGATCATTCTGGCGGGCGTACTGCTGAAAATGGGCACGTACGGAATGATCCGCTTCTGCTTGCCGCTGTTTCCGGAAGCGTCGCATCGCGCGGCTCCGTATGTGGCGGTGTTGGCGATCATCGGAATTATCTACGGCGCGCTGGTGGCGCTGGTGCAACCAAACCTGAAGAAACTTGTGGCGTACTCTTCGGTGAGCCACCTCGGTTTTGTGGTGCTCGGCATTTTCACGTTCCACACGATTTCCATGCAGGGCGCGGTTTACCAGATGCTGGCGCACGGAATTTCCACCGGCGCACTTTTCTTCCTGACTGGTGTGCTGTACGACCGTCGGCACACGTATGAGATCAGCGAGTACGGCGGCCTTGCGACGCCGATGCCGCAATACGCGGCATTCTTTCTCTTTGTCGCACTGAGTTCGATGGGCTTGCCGATGCTGAACGGATTCGTGGGCGAATATCTGGTTCTGCTTGGGACCTATCAAGTGCACTGGGGTTGGGCGAGTTGGGCGGCGACGGGCGTCATTCTTTCCGCTTGCTACCTCTTGTGGGCCTACCAGCGCGTATTCTACGGCGACGTGACCAACGATAAAAATCGCGACCTGCCCGACATTGATGCGCGAGAAAAATGGGGGCTCGTCATGTTCGCAGTGATCACCCTGTGGATGGGCCTCGGCTCGCCCTATTTCACGCGCCGTGTGGCGGCCCCCGTGGACTGGGTCATCGAGCAGACAAAATCGAGATATGCCGAAGAGGCTGCAAAGCCCGCGGCCATACCTCGGCCGACGCCTTTGGCCGGCGATGCACAGCAAGATTCACTGACAAGGACGGTTTCCCGTTAAATGACTCCCAGCGCCGCAGATATGATTCGCATCCTGCCTGAAATTATCTGGTGCGGCTTCGGTGTGCTGCTGATGCTGCTCCAGCCCTTCCTGAAGAATCGCCAGGGGCTGACGCTGTTCGCAATGGTCGGTGCGGCGGGGGGCACGCTGGCGACGTACTTCGGGAAGATGGGCAGCGGATTTTTCGGGCTGATTCAGTTCGATACGTACAGCCTCTTCTTCCACTGGCTGGTGGGCCTGGTGGCGTTCCTGGTGATACTGGCTGCGGATTCTTACCTGGAGCGTGAAAATCTGGCGCCGGCGGAATTTTATGCGCTGATTCTTTTTGCAACGGCAGGTATGGGCGTGCTGGCATCCGCGCAGGAACTGCTGACGGCGTTTATCGGGCTGGAGATGTCTTCGATCTCGAGCTATGTGCTTGCCGGCTACCGGCGGGACTCGGTGAAGTCCAGCGAGTCGGCGGTGAAATACTTCCTGCTCGGATCGTTTGCGACGGCGTTTTTTCTGTACGGCATCGCGTTGGTTTACGGAGCCTCCGGCTCGACGAACCTGATGCAGATCGCTTCGACGGATCCGTCAAGCAACCTGCTGCGCCTCGGCTTGACGCTGATCCTGGTTGGCCTGGGATTCAAGGTGGCGGCGGCACCCTTTCAGGTGTGGACACCGGACGTATATGAGGGTGCGCCCACGCCGGTGACGGCGCTTTTCGCCGCGGGACCGAAGGCGGCGACGTTTGCGCTGCTGCTGCGGATTTTCACTACGATTCATGCGGCCACGGACTTCTGGTTCTGGGCGTTCTGGATTCTGGCGGTAGCCACGATGTTTGTGGGCAATCTGGGTGCGCTGGTGCAAACCAACGTGAAGCGCATGCTGGCGTATAGCTCGATCGCACACGCGGGCTACACGCTGGTGGCATTCACGGCGGTGACGACCATGAAGCTGGACCCGAATACTGGGGCGGCACCGGCTTACGCGGCGGTGCTGTTTTACCTGCTGGGCTATTCGCTGGTGAAGGTCGGCGCGTTCACGATTGTTTCCGAAATTGGCGGAAAGGGCGAGAGCTACCAGACGCTGGACGATTTCGCGGGCCTCGGCACACGGCAACCGTTCGCCGCCGCGGCGATGACTTTGTTTCTTCTTTCCCTCCTGGGCATGCCGATCACGGCGGGATTCTTCGGCAAGCTTTATGTGTTCAAGGCGGCCATCAATTCAAAGCTGATCTGGCTGGTGGTGCTGATGACGATCAACACCGCGATTGGCGCGTACTACTATCTGCGCGTAATCGTGGTGATGTACATGCGCGAACACAACGGCGAGGTCCCCGCGGAAGCAGCCACCAGCCTGAGCCCGACAGCAGCGATGGTGGTGGTGGTTGCCGCGTTGGCGACGCTTTATCTGGGACTCCTGCCCAACCACGTGCTTGGGATTGTCCTCTCACAAAACCTGATACTCTCCGCGCGTTAAGAGCGGACCGCATGTTAATTTGTCGGCCTCGTTCGGTCCTTCCTGTGTTTTGTTCAACGTGGAAATTTTGATTGTTGGGAAAGGTTAAAGTGTCAAAAGCGGGAGCTTCGCTCGCGCACTCAAAAGAAAACCGCTCCGGGGTGACCGGAGCGGTTGGTGAAAAAATAGAAACTCTTGCTGGATGCGCGGATTACATCTTCAGGTAGAGAACGATCGCGATAACGAAGGTCAGAAGGGATAGGGTCTCGACGAACACCAGTCCGAGAATCATCGCGGCTCGAATCGCTCCTCCCGCGCCGGGATTGCGCGCCATGCCTTCGCAAGCGGCTGCTGCAACCCGGCCCTGACCAAACGCTCCTCCGAATGCCGCGAGCCCCATGCCCAGGCCAGCCGCAATCGCGAGTAATCCGGTGTGCCCGGATCCGCCTTTTGCCCCAGCATCTTGTGCAAACGCAGCGGGCGCCAACAGCG
>Ga0210406_10003475_pt1 | contig 17228 bp, 15 predicted proteins | sample IncBWC30MmetaG_FD_155454 | JGI IMG/M metagenome (GOLD analysis project Ga0210406, IMG submission 155454) | Forest soil microbial communities from Barre Woods Harvard Forest LTER site, Petersham, Massachusetts, United States - Inc-BW-C-30-M | ecosystem: Environmental > Terrestrial > Soil >... | reverse complement strand
AAAACCCCATCGTTCCTGACTCCGCAAGTAGCTGATTCCACGCATTCAATTTTCGTCCGTTTCGCTTGCCCAAAATCAGATGGTTTTGGGCGCTTTTCCAGAAATCCAACCAAGCATCAGTGAAGATAGCTGACACGCCGCAATTCCACTTATCCTCTCAAAAGGTCCAGTCCATAGCGTCACCTTAGCGAAGCTCGAACTTTAGGGTCACCTGTCCTAAGGGACAGGTTCTAATTATCCCGTCGATGTATGATTCTGCCGGGGTACGGAAATGCCAACTAAGGAGCCGACAATGAAACCGTCCGAACATTCCGATAACTTCCGCGATGCTCGCATACGCCTTGGAGAGTGGGTCAAACAAAATATGTGCGCTGAGGGTGTTGAGCCAGACTATACGCGTGAGGCCGGACTTGCAGGATTGCAGGAGTTTCAAAAGCGATTTAATTATGCATTGGTTGCTGCATTGAAGGTGAAAAGAGGAGGGTCCCGATAAATCGAGACCCCTCTGTTCGTCAGGGGATGAATCATGGAGATGCCAAACATACCGTGGGTGACGGACAAGCAAATCCCGACCGTGGACCCAGCCGACCTCAAGGCTCTCCACAAACTCCATACCGATTTGAACGCAGACTGCCAACCCGGCACGTGGGTAACGGTCGGCCTAAGAGCAGTTCAGAAGGTCCTCACGCCGGGCGCAGACGTCGGCATATTGAGTTACCGCCTCGGCTGGCTCCCGATGCTCCAAGGCTGGAGCCAAGCTAAGCCCGAAGAGTTCCCCTGGATAAAGGGCGACAAAATCGACGACGCAGTCTTCAGTGCTCTAGCCGTCCTGCTTCTGACCGGAATATCAGCGGGAGGAACCTCGACACCGCCGTTCGACCAAGATGAGTTGGTTCGACTGATATTGAATCTCAAAAAGGAACTGCCGCCAGAGAAGTGAAGGGGGGCAAGTATGGACATCAATGACATCCTGACTCCTGAAGAACGGAAGGTGTGGGAGGACCCTGATCGGGATTTGATTCGACCTCTAACGCGTGAAGAAACCAGGCTGAAATTCATTCTCGACCTGAACAGGTGGTGGACGCAAATTTCGCAGACGCTACTCTCGCAACTGCCTCCCGAACAGTACACGCCGCCAAAGGAAAATGATCCGTACATTCCCTTGGCTCACAGATAATGAAGGAGCCATTTCCGTCCCCGAGAAAGAAGGAATGCTTCGACTGATACTGCTTCTTAAAAAGGAACTGCCGCCTAAATAAAGGACAAACTGAGTAAGTCTATCAAGCGCCAACGCGAAGAATTGTCGAAAATACAGACCACCCTCGAGGAGCGTCTCAGAGACGTTAAGCTGAATCACGATCAACAATCAAGGTGTCTGGCAGAGCTGACCATGGAACTGCAACAGATCAACGAACGGATTCTGTCAGAAAGGAGCAAACAAGCGCCAGCAACATCCGTTGCACAAAATGCTGCGGCTGAATCACGCACCGGGACTCTTGTAGCTGAGCGACCACTCCTGCCACCATCCGCACCTGAACCACACACGCGAACTCTAGGAAATAATGCAGTCTGCTATCAAGGAATCCAGAGAACGTTCAGAAATGCTGTTGTGATGTTTCTCCGTGACCGTTTGACGCGACTCTTCCCTGAGGATCATACCCAACGCATGAAAAAGACCTTCGGCGAAGATTGGGAGAAAGCTTCACAGAACGCAAGTCTGTCGAGAGAAATTTTGGGTACCACGACCGTTGTGCGCGACGAATACGACCTTCTTGGGACGAACCACTTCTACGGTATCTTTGAGCGATATTATGACAAGATTTTCAGTGGGAGAAGAAGTAGTAGACTGTAGCTCCCTTCCTTTGCCGCAAATTCTTGCGGAGAACCCCGATGGAAAAAGAAATGGATGAAGGCCGCAAACGAACTCTCGGCGTCATTGCCGCAATCTTTGCGTGCCGGAAACTGTCTAGGCTGGATGGCAAGCCGTCGCCAGCACGAGAGATGGCGTTTCGAGACAGCATTGATTTGGCGGCGGAAATGATGCGTCGGATAGATTCTCGATGGCCCTCATCCAGGCGGTAGAGCCTGTCCCCTGTTATAAATCTAAGATGTCCAAAACAATCGAGCAATGGTTGCTTTTCGAATATGTTGGTCGTGAGCTATCCAACCATCATCTTGGACATTGGCAGTCCTATCTTCGCCACGAAAACGTACGTCGCTGGAAATCAAACGAAATTTGCTTGAGGCCTAGTGCGGGAGGCCCGAGCAGTCCATCAAACTCGCGGCTCTCGTCTTCTTGGTCCTCCAATACGAAAGCGTTCTGTTGACCGAAATCCGTTTCGCCAAAATTTGTTGTCGCTAATAGCACGCGTTGGAGCCGAAAGTCGCCTCCCATGTTTGATGACTTACGCTCGCCGAGGCTGATCAGTTGCGGCAGTCGGTCCCGAATTCGACTCTGAAAGAGAAGAATGCCTGACGCTGCAGTGTCGAGCAGCAGATGAATGGGAACTCCATCCACTTCCATCCGCACGGTCAACCAGGGCGGTGCACTTTGAAATGGGACCGAGGAACCGGAGACCGAGGCCGCCCCGAAAACGATACGTTTTGTCGTGTAGTTGATGCTGAAGTTGCTCAGACTGAGTACGTCCAACCCAATCACGGCGTCAATGCGAATTCCGAGACCCTCCTGCAAAAAAGCTAGGTTCCGGATTAAGACCGGGAGAAACGTTGCTCGCAGAGCACCGATTTGCAGGCTCGACACTACAGCTTTTTGTACTTCGACGACTTGGTTGTGCACTCCAAGTTTCGCTCCTACTCCCGCCATGTGCAGTTTTTGGGCGATTCTACTATCTACTACGCTCGGATTAGTCCCAGTATCAATGATGAAATTCAGCTGCCGAGTGTCGCCGAGAGATCCTTGAACGACAATCAGATAATCGCGGTACGTCTGGAAGGGAATTTCGTAATGTCCGGTACTCACCTCGTACGAGGATTCGCCGCTAGGCTGTGGGGGCGTCTGACTGAACTCGAATGTGGCAAGGGTTGAGCTTTTTGCGTCAGGAGCTTGCGGGGCTTGAGCCAAACCCTGCGCTTGGTGGCGAGCAAGCACGGAATTTTGAATTCGGGCACGCTCTGGATTCGAGAAGTCTAGCTCCCCGCGATTCGTAATTTGTTGACCTTCATCCGTTGAAACGGCAGAAGGTTGCCCAGCCCAAGCAAAACTTGCGGTAAAAAGAAAACCAAGAACTAACCCATTTCCTAATCTCGTTATCATCGGCCTCACCTCCGCGATTGGCGGTGCGGGGGCGAGCGTCGGTCATGTTAGGGGGGGACACCATAGTGGGGAGCTTGGACGGAGCATGGAAAAACCTTACGGCATATCTAGCTGACGAGATTGCGCTTAGGATCGTTCACCGCTAGGTGGATTGGTTGACTAGATGCCTTTTCAAGCGTCTTTTACTGGAGTAGAGTGGCGAGGCTGAGGAATCAGTCCCATGCTAGAACCCCCCGAAGGCATGCGAGTCGGCCGATTTGGCCCGTTCGAGGTGAACCTAACCACGGGCGAGCTTCGCAAGCATGGAATCCGGCTCAAGTTACATGAACAACCCTTTCAAATCCTGGTGCTGCTTCTGGCTCGTCCAGGGAAGTTGGTCACGCGCGAAGAGATTCGCCAACGGCTGTGGCCTTCCGGCACTTTCGTGGATTTCGACAACGGGTTGAATGCTGCGCTCAGCAGGCTGCGCGAAGCCTTGGGGGATTCAGCCGAACGCCCGCGCTACATTGAGACCTTGGCTAAGCGCGGCTACCGCTGGATGGTTGCAGTCGACTGGATGTCGTCCCGCTCCGCTGATTTGCCCGCCGCGGTCTCCGTCGAGGCGCATTCCGAGGCGGAAGCAATCTCCGATAACCTGATCGGCAAGAAGATTTCGCACTACCGCGTGCTCGGCGTCTTGGGCGGAGGAGGCATGGGCTTGGTGTACCGCGCCGAGGATATCAAGCTGGGTCGCGGCGTAGCCCTGAAATTTCTGCCCGAAGAGCTGGCCCATGATCCCGTGGCGCTGGAGCGATTCGAGCGCGAAGCGCGGGCCGCTTCGGCACTAAACCATCCGCACATCTGCACCATTTATGAGTTTGAAGAGTACGAAGGCCAACCGTTCATCGTGATGGAACTGCTGGACGGGCAAACGCTGCGGGAGCGGCTCGCTAATGCCAGTGAGCAGCTCCAAATGAATGAGTTGCTCGATCTCGCGATTCAAATCACGGATGGTCTGGACGCGGCGCATCAGAAAGGCATCATCCATCGCGATATCAAGCCGACGAATATATTTGTTACGACTCGCGGCGTGGCAAAGATTTTGGATTTCGGTTTGGCAAAAGTGATGCTTGCTGACTCGAGCGCCGCCGGTTCACCGACGTCGCCCCCCACGGCAGGAGAACCATTGACCAACCCCGGCACGCCTCTGGGCACCATCGCCTACATGTCGCCAGAACAAGTCAAAGGCAAGAACCTAGATGCGAGAACCGACCTGTTCTCCTTCGGTGCAGTGATATATGAGATGGCCACCGGTCAGCTTCCGTTTCGAGGCGACACCCCAGGGATGATCTTCCACGCTATCATAGAACGCCCGCCCGAGCCTCCAGTGCGGATCAACCCAGAGGTTCCGCCTAAGCTTGAGGAGATCATTAACAAGTGTCTGGAGAAAGACGCGGCGAGTCGCTGTCAATCTGCCGCCGAACTACTGGCCGACCTGAAGCGGCTGAAACGCGACACCGAATCCACAGGGCAGAGCAGCGCAGCCGTTTCCGTGGTTCAGAATACCAATTCAAGGTGGTTACCCAGCACTCGAATGAGACTCTTGTATGTTTCCTTGTTTGCGATGGTGTTTGTCGTACTGTGCTCCGCGTGGTTTTGGTTCAAGGCGAAACAGCCTACCCCTTCGAAGGCGCTGATCGAGAGACAGATTACGCATAACCTCCCCGACAATAGAATCGATTTCAATGAGCTATCCCCTGATGGCAGGTATGTCGCATATGCGGACGAAAAAGGACTGCACTTGATCAATGTAGAGAGCGAGGAGACCCACGATATTACGCTTCCGGAGGAACTACGGAGAAATCTCTGGAAGGTGACATGGTTTCCGGACGGGGAAAAGCTGATCGTCGAGACCATAAATAAATCGGAGGGAAGCGCACTTTGGCTGATTTCCATTTTGGGAGGCGGTCCGCATAAGCTCCGCACTCACAGTGGTGCAGCTAAGGTATCTCCAGATGGAAAGTTGATTGCGTTCATCAGCGGCCATGGGCACGAAATTTGGGTGGCGGGAGCTGACGGAGGAAACGCGAGAATGATTCAGAAGAGCGAGAGCGACGAATACTATGACCTCGCCTGGTCGGGTTCAGGCCAGCGGTTGGCTTACCTCAAGAACATCGAAAAGGAGGCCGAACGGTTTGGAGGCACTATTGAGACCGTGTCTTTAGATGGGGGGGCGCCTAGCGTTGTAGTTTCAGATCGTGCGCTCTTTCCTTGGGGCGGACTGGCCTGGCTTCGGGACGGACGTCTTCTTTATATAGCTTCAAGAGAATCTCTTTCAGAACGTGATATGAGCCTCTGGGACATCAAGACGGATTTGCGAACCGGTTCGCCTTCCGGAAAACCGGGAAAATTGATTAATTGGCCCGGGGCGGCGGCTCTTTGGCCGAGCGTGAGCAAAGATGGCAAACGCATGATTTTGTTGAAGCAACACGACTGGATCAGCATATACGTCGGGGAACTTACGGAGCGCGGCACGCGTTTGGCTTCTCCGAAGCGGTTCTCGTCGAGCGACAGCGAAGACTATCCTAGTTCATGGACGCGTGACAATATGGCCATTTTATTCGAATCCGATCGCACGGGAAGATTTCAGACTTTCAAACAACGAGTCGGCGAGGACAATGCCGAACCCCTCCTCCAAAGTTCAGATGATCTGTTCCACGCCGCGATTAGCCCAGATGGCGCCTGGATCCTCTACTTTTCGATACCACATGGAGGGAATTCACCGCCCACATCGGCGAAGGTGATGAGATCTCCTGCTTCTGGTGGAACGCCCGAACAAGTTCTTGAAGTACCTTTAGACCTGATGACTGACTTCCACTGCCCGTCTCGGCCTTCGAGTTCTTGCGTCATAAGCCGCTGGGACCAGGGGCAGTTGGTATTCTTTGCATTAGACCCCCTGCACGGGCAGAGTGGGGAAATAACTAGGACTAAATTGGAACATCGCACCGATCTGAGTTGGAATATCTCTCAGGACGGCACCCACGTTGCGATTGGAGTTTTGCCCGGACGTAAAATTCGCTTACTGGATCTCCAGAACGGAACTGAGCGGGATATTCAACTATCAATGGGGGTGATGTTGCAGGGTCTTTGCTGGGCCGCGGAGGGGAACGCACTGTTCGCTGGCATTATTACAACGGAGAGACAAATCGTTCGCATAGATCTGGACGGGAATACCCAGCTCCTTCTGCAGACGAACGGTGTTCAGGTTGACCATCCAACTCTATCTCCGGATGGCCGCCATCTGGCGTATTCCAAGGCAAACTTAGAGGACAACCTCTGGCTCCTGGAGAATTTCTAGTCCCACTAAGCAAGTCCCGGCGAAGTACATGCCGCTTATTAGCACTTCTTCAGGCATTCACGACAGGGCGAGAAGAAGCGGGAACAGCGGAACCAACGATTTTCCGGCGTATTTTTTTTTGGATTTAGTGGCGTGGGTTGTACCGGAAGATGCTCACCGAATTTGACCGGTGCATGACCCCCGTATCAATCCGTTCAGATCCACTTTCAGATACCGATAAGGATCCCTTTCCGCGCTTGAGCAATTCTGGGTAGTAGTGCGCCAACCATCCATAAAAATCAAAACGCGGGTGCTACCTTCGTTGACTTGCCCTCCTGAGCAACCTAACATGAGCGCACATGGCAGTTACCGATTCGCTTATCGGCCAGGCCATTTCGCACTACCGGATTATCGAAAAGCTCGGCGGTGGCGGTATGGGCGTGGTGTATAAGGCCGAAGACACGCGGCTCCATCGCGCTGTGGGTTTGAAATTCCTACCTCCTGATATGCTTCACGACGCCGGTGCTCTGGAACGCTTCCGCCGTGAAGCACAGGCCGCATCGGCATTGAATCACCCGAACATCTGCACGATTCACGACATCGGCGAGCAAAACGGCCAGCAATTCATAGCGATGGAGTTCCTTGACGGCGAAACCTTGAAGCATCGAATTTCTGGCAAACCGCTTCCGCTCGACGAGATGCTGGAACTGTCGATTCAAATTGCCGATGCGCTCCAAGCAGCGCACGCTCAAGGAATCATCCATCGAGACATCAAGCCAGCAAACCTTTTTGTGACCAAGCTGGGCAACGCCAAAATCCTCGATTTTGGTCTTGCGAAAGTGGTGCCTGCCGGTCCGGGCGTCGGTATTTCGCAGATGCCCACCGCCACTGCCGGGGAAATGTTGACCAGCCCCGGTGCAACAATAGGGACCGTCGCTTACATGTCGCCGGAGCAAGCAAGGGGCGAAGAACTGGATGCGCGAACGGACTTATTCTCCTTCGGCGCGGTTCTGTATGAGATGGCCACTGGGCGAATGGCATTCCCGGGCAACAGTTCTGCGGTGATCCATGATGGGATTCTAAACAGAACCCCCATTCCGGCATCGCAGATTAATCAATCACTCCCACCAAAGCTGGACGAAATTATAGGGAAAGCGCTTGAGAAAAACCGCAAACTCCGTTACCAAAGTGCTGCCGATATTCGGACCGATTTGCAACGATTGAAGCGCGATACCGAATCGGCACGGCAGCCAGCAGTGACCAGCGCAGGAGATGAGCTGGGCGGGAAGTCAAGGCTGGGTTGGAGGGTGCTTGTCCCCGCTACTCTGGTGCTTATGGCGCTTTCCGTTGGAGGCTACTTCTATTTTCATCGTACCCCGAAACTCAGCGACAAGGACACTATTGTCCTCGCTGATTTCACGAATGCGACGGGCGATACGGTGTTTGACGGCACGCTGCGACAGGGGCTATCGGTACAACTGGAACAATCGCCCTTCCTGAGCATTACCTCTGACCAGCGAATCCAGCAGTCCCTGCAGATGATGGGCCAGAAGCCGGATGTGAAACTGACGCCGGAGATTGCGCGGGAACTCTGCCAGCGGACGGCGAGCGCCGCCGTCCTCGACGGTTCGATAGCGCAGATTGGCACGCAGTATCTGCTGACGCTCAAAGCGGTCAATTGCGCAAGCGGTGAATCGTTGGCGAGCACGGAAGCTCAGGCCAGCGACAAGAACCATATCCTCGAAGCTCTGGGAAAGGCAGCCTCGGACATTCGGAGCAAACTGGGCGAATCCTTTAGCACTGTACAGAGGTTTGATACTCCTCTTGAACAGGCCACTACACCGTCCCTTGAAGCCCTTAAAGCCTTCAGTTCAGGAGTCAAAGTTTGGAGCAGTATAGGGTCAGCCGCAGCGATTCCGTTTTTCAAGCATGCCATTGAACTCGACCCGGATTTCGCTCTCGCCTACGCACGGTTGGGCTGGATGTATTCGGAAATTGGGGAATCCGGGTTGGCTGACGACTACATCCGAAAGGCATACGAACTGCGCGAGCGAACGAGCGAGCTGGAGAACTATTTCATCTCGGCTTCCTTCCATTTGAAGGTCACCGGGAACTTGACGAAGGCCGAACAAACCTGCGAGCTTTTGATACAGGCCTATCCGCGCTCGGTGATGCCGCATGCGTTCTTGTCGGGGCCAATTTACACACACGGGACAATATGAGAAAGCGGTTGAAGAAGGCAGGGAGGCACTCCGTTTGAATCCGGATGACCCCGTCCCTTACTTCGTTTTCGGGTACAGCTCCATCGCTCTGAATCGCCTCGACCAAGCAAAGGCCAACTATCGGCAAGCTTTCGAACGCAAACTGGACCACCCCTTCTTCCATTATGACCTGTACGGGATTGCGTTTTTGCAGAATGATGCGGTGGGGATGGAGCAGCAAGTAGCCTGGTCGGCGGGTAAACGGGGAGTAGAGGATGTATTGCTGGGCGTGCAAGCCGACACAGCCGCCTATTCCGGGCGGCTCAACAACGCCCGAGAGTTTTCCCGCCGGGCGATGGATTCCGCCGAACGGGCGGAAGAGAAGGGTACGGCCGCAGCGTACTCCGCCGCTTCTGGCCTGCGGGAAGCCCTGTTTGGCAACGCAGAAGAAGCACGACGGCGCGCCACTATGTCAATGGAGCGTTCGACAGGCCGCGGTGAGCAGTACGGCGCTGCGCTCGCTTTGGCGTATGTCGGGGACGACGGGCGAGCGCGAGGGCAGGCCGAAGACTTAGGCAAGAAGTTTCCGGAAGACACGCTTATGCAGTTCAATTACCTGCCAACCCTCCGCGCAAGGCTTGCGGTCAGTCGGGGAAATGCTTCTGAGGCCCTCGAGACTCTCAAAACTGCCGCACCCTATGAGCTAGGAAGCGTGCCAGCCGGTGGTGATAATGTTTGGCTCGCCTTGTATCCCGTTTTTGTGCGCGGAGAAGCCTATCTGGCCGTACATCAAGGCAAAGAAGCTGCCTCAGAGTTCCAGAAAATCCTCGACCATCGTGGGATTGTGTTGAACTCGCCTATCGGCGCACTCGCGCATCTGCAAATCGGCAGAGCCTATGCCATGCAAGGCGACACCGCCAAGGCCAAGGCGGCCTATCAGGATTTCCTCACCTTATGGAAAGACGCCGACCCTGACATTCCGATTTTCATCGCTGCGAAGGCGGAGTACGCGAAGCTACAATAGCCCCGAGGTCGCCTAGCGAAGCAGGCTGGTGTTGCCACTGGGCGATTATCGTGTCCCCGAAAAGGGACGGAAACAGCGAGCACCATTAGTGATGCCGCTGTTCCGTCCTGAGCGTGGCCGTCAGTTTATTTGACATCTAGCTCACTTCCGCTATTTTGCGGGTGGTAGAGGAACGTTGACCATTACGTTGTCGAAAAAGGCCTCGACCTGTGCGAACGTTTGAGCGCTGGTACAATTCTGGCTATAGACGAATGCGGTTAATTGTTTCTCAGCATACGCAGGGAGCGTGGTATCAGATACTGTGTAGGGTACCACTACCCTTTTAACTGAGTCAGATTCTTCTCCAATAACCTTCACGATGGAAATAAACTGATGGTTCGCCTTATCCCACGCATTGTATAAGCGTAGGGGAGTTCCTACAGGGTAATTGCCTATCGGGGTGCCTATCCCCAGGCCATTACCGGTGAACCAGTTGCCTACTATCATAGTCTTTGGGTTGCTTGGGTCTACCCACATATCAACTTCGTCTGAAATGTCGTCGGCAGGGTCACCGCTCCCAGTATTAAAGAAATTGCCCTGTATCTTCACAATTGTCCTCGACGGTTGATCCGTGTTTGCGGGACATGCAACGCCGCTAAACCGGCTCAGGGTCACGTCGGCGGTCATGCCATTAATCGTGTTCGGATTGACGAAATACAGGTCAGACTCGCCAAACTGAGACCCCGAATCCGAATCGGTAGCCCCGATGTTTTGGGCAGCCAGCCGCAAGCGACCGTTCTGAATCTCACGGACGCATTCCATCTGGAACCCCAGCGCACACCCGGGGCCAAACGGTATCCACTTACTGGGGTCAAGCCTCCGCTCATTGAACGTGTCGTAGTAAACCGTCCTGCTGGACAGGGCAGTGGGTTGCTGCGCCCAATTCGCAACTGCCAAAGCTGTGACCAAAATCGATAAAGCTGATAGCGAAAAACCGATACGTCGGAAGTAATGAGCCGTAATTCGCTTCATGAACATTCTCCTTTTGTGAACCGCCAGCCTTTGCGCAAACATAACAGCCCTACTTTGCTTCACAAGCGACTCCCCTCGTCGGGACAACGTCTTGCGGCGGACCGGGAGACTGTGGTTCAACGCAGTTTGTTGTTCCTCCCCCGATGTTTTTCAAGGCGCCTCTAGTCGCTGGAAATTGCGGGGCGCACACGACGTCCGTGCCGCCGAGGTTACCGGTGACGTTGCCTCCCAGTCCAAAAAACGCGAAAGAAAGATCCTTGACCAAAACGCCGCTGCCTGCATTTGCCGACACCGTTGCCGCCCCCGAATTGGAATCGAAGCGCGCTTCCGAGTTGTGTACCAAGGAGACGCCATTCCCCGTGTTACCGGAGATCGTGCAGGAAATCAGCCGCAGCGCTGAATGATCAGAGGCCGACACTCCATCACTTCCGTTGTCTTCGATGATTGAGTTGACGGCGACAAAGAAGGCACCGGAGCCGGCAGCAACTCCCAGATCCCCGTTCCCCTGGAAGGTATCCGTGGTGCTAAACACCTGCGACCCGTTATTGATCGTCAGTCCCCGTCCGCTGTTGTTCTTGATCACATTATTCGTCAGGTAGGCTCGTGACCCATCGCTTATACCTATGCCCTGCTGCGCCGAGGAAAACTGAATTGTATTTGCCGTGAGGTAGCAAACACTGGCACTCCCACAACCAAGGCCGAAACCTCCGTTAATCGTGAATCCCTGTAGAGTCACCCGGCGTGAATCTTCGATGTCCACCACCGAGTTCTGTCCTCCCGAGGCGTCGTTGATCGTCGCGCCCGTGGTGGAGATGAGCGTGAGCCGGTCAAAACCCTGTATCAGCACGTTCTCGTTACAGGTGCCGGAAACGGTGACTGTGTTGGACATCGCCGGAGATAGCAGCTTTAAGGCCGCATTGATGGTTGGCAGTGTGCCCTCCACCTTCTGACCGCAGTTGACCCTCAAATTGACTCCTTGCCACAAACTGGCTGGCCTCGACTGCCCTAGCATCGGTACTGTCACGCATCCAGCCAAAATAGCTACTGCCATCAGCTTCAGCTTCATAACTTCTCCTTTTTCAAACTGAACCTCCGCCGTGCAGAGGCACACTAGCGAGTGCCATCTCCCGTTTCAAGCGACAAGGCACGACAATGGCGACACTACTTCGCTTGTCGTGTTTTGCCGCCTCTATTCTCTATTCTTGAAATGGGTCTTGCGTCTATCCGATGGCCCGGTCGAGCGTTTCCGATTAGCGTCCTCAAGGATGCGGTTAGGGGATTTATCCGCGCAGCTGAAAAACTAGCTGTCGGCCCACGAGAAACGCTTTTCCGAGAGGATATATTTATTCTCTTTAATGTCAAGTGCTTTATAGTACTAGTGTAGTACCGGTGAGGTAATGCGAGGCAGATTGGGTCGCAAGGCCGCCTGGCTACTCGGTCAACTCCAATCGGTAGAGCCTATGCGATGCAAGGCGACACCGCCAAGGCCAAGGCGGCCTATCAGGATTTCCTCACGCTCTGGAAAGACGCCGACCCTGATATTCCGATTTTCATCGCTGCGAAAGCGGAATACGCGAAGCTGCAATAACCCAAGGAAGAAATGTAGGGACCTTTGATTGAACTGTTGGAACCATCACGGGCTAGAGTTGTACCGTCAGATCGCTTGCAGGCTCTCATGCCAGCCCCTCCCCAGATATCCCCATCGCCGCCAGCAGTCGAAGATCATCTTTCCTCCGACCGCCCCCTAAACTCACTTTTCAGAACAGGCCAAACCCGGTTCGTAAAATAATCAAGATCGTGAATCTCAATCGTCGATGTGTTGTCCCTCAGATTTTGTCGAATCCACTCCAAACAACGGTATTGCGCCTCGTCGAAATCTTTGCCGAAAGATTTGCTGTAGTGTGTAGCGCCGTTTTTATCTTTGAGCAACGCAACGCGGCACACCCGCTCGCCACTCGCTGTTCAAGCGCACCGGCGCGGCGGGAGATTTATGCAATATGGCGTCAAAAATTGCAGCGGAAGTGTCGCCCTTGAAGGGAAGCCTGCCGGTGGCCATTTCATATAGCACCACGCCAAAGGAGAAAAGATCCGTGCGGGCGTCAAGTTCTTTTCCCAAAGTCTGTTCGGGCGACATGTATGCGACGGTGCCGAGTGCCGTGCCGGGACTTGTCAGGAGGTCCGATTCCGCTGTGAGAGTGGTCATTCGGTCCAATTCGCCGGTGGCCCTAGGAGAAGCAACTTTGGCGAGGCCAAAGTCCAAAATCTTTGCGTGACCCCGCTTGGTCACGAAAATGTTCGCAGGCTTGATGTCGCGATGAATTATGCCTTCGGAATGAGCAGCATCCAGAGCATCGGCAATCTCAATCGCTAGAGTGAGTAGAAAATCGGTCTCGATTGGCTTTCCGTTGATGCGGTGCTTCAGCGTCGCACCGTCCAGAAACTCCATGGCAATGAACGCCTGTCCGTCCTGCTCGCCAATATCGTGAATCGTGCAGATGTTGGGATGATTGAGTGCAGATGCGGCTTGCGCTTCGCGTTGGAAACGGGCGAGTGCCTGAGGGTCTCGGGCAACCGCTTGCGGCAAGAACTTCAGCGCGACGAAGCGGTGCAGCCGGGTATCCTCTGCTTTGTAAACGACACCCATACCGCCACCGCCGAGCTTTTCGATGATGCGGTAATGCGAGATGGTCTGGCCGATCAGAGATGAGGAATCCGCCATTTGGCGCTCATCTTAGGTTGCATAGGAGGGTAAGTCAACGAAGACGAACGCGTCTATGTCAGTTTCGCGTACTCGGCCTTTGCAGCGATGAAAATCGGAATGTCCGGGTCGGCGTCCTTCCAGAGCGTTAGGAAATCCTGATAGGCCGCCTTGGCCTTGGCGGTGTCGCCTAGCATGGCGTAAGCGCGAGCAAGGCCGAGATGCGCGAGAGCGCCGATAGGCGAGTTCAACACAATTCCGCGATGGTCGAGGATTTTCTGGAACTCGGCGGCTGCTTCTTTGCCTTGATGTGCGGCCAGATAGGCTTCTCCGCGCACGTAGATGGGATAAAGTCCGCCGTCATCGCTCAGTTCGTAGGGCCTTGCAGTTTGAAGAATCTCGATGGCCTTCGAAGAGTCGTCGCGATTCAACGCAAGTTGGGCGCGAATCGTTGGCAGGTGATTAAATTGGATGATGGAATGCTCCGAGAACCGGTTGCCTAATTCATCGGCTAGTGCCTGAGACCGTACCGCATCGCCCGCGAAGGCGAGCGTCAGCGCTGCTGCAAACTGCACGTACGGGCCCGTCGAAAGACTCAGCGCCTCCGCCGTCCCCTTACGCACTTCGGCAAGATTCCCAAACAGGGCTTCCCGCAGTGCGGCGTCGGCTTCGTACGCCGCTGCAACCTCCTTCTCTCCCGACCGCTTGGCCGAAGCAACTGCCTGACGGGAAAAGTCGCGGGCCTGCCCCAGCCTTCCAGAATAGGCGGCGGTGCCGGCCTCTAAGCGCAGCAGAACATCTTCCGCTCGCGGCTTGCCCCCAGCCCAGGCCACCTGCTGAGCCATGCCGGCCACATCATTCTGCAAGAAGCGAAGCTCGTACAGAAGGTAGCGCAAGCCAGAGGAATCGAACTTTTTCACCTGCGCCTCTTCGACTGCGGCCTGGGCCTCCTCTAGGCGATTCAGACGCAGATAGAAGTAGACAAGGTCAGAATAGCCGTCGCCGGTCGGGTTGAGGCGGAGTTCCTCGTGGGCTTCGAGAAGACCCTCATCATAATGCCCCGACATTGCGGAGACGGCTTCCTCGGCGCTTGCCCGTGCCCAATCTCGCGGATAGCTCCTTGCCCAAAGTTCGTAGACCTGGCGCGCCTTTTCCAAATCTCCGGTGGTCTGCTGATAATAGTGAGACTCGATGTAGAACTTCTCCAACTCACTCACGCGTTCGCGTAAGTCGTAGGCCTTCCGAGTATTCTCCGACGCCAAGGTTGGCTCGCCTAGCATCCGATAGCTAGTCCCGAGTCTGGCATAGGACATAGAGAAATTCGGGTCAAGGCGGATGGCTCGCTGGAAAAACGGGGCGGCGGCAGCCCACTCGCCGTCCAGATCCGCCTTCCGGCCTAGGCTATAAGCCTTAAGGGCGTCAAGCGACGGGGTAGTCGCTTGTTCAAGAGGAGTGTCGAATTTTTGCACAGTGCTCAGCGACTCGCCCAATTTAGTTCGAATCTCCGAAGCTGCTCTTCCCAGAGCTTCGAGGATATGGTTCTTGTCGCTGGCATGAGCTTCTGTGCTCGCCAGCGTTTTTCCGCTTTCGCAGTTGACCGCCTTGAGCGTCAGAAGGTACTGCGTGCCAATCTGCGCTATCGAACCGTCGAGGACGGCGGCGCTCGCCGTCCGCTGGCAGAGTTCACGCGCAATCTCCGGCGTGAGATTCACATCCGGCTTCTGGCCCATCATCTGCAAGGACTGCTGGATTCGCTGGTCAGAGATAATGCTCAGGAAGGGCGATTGTTCCAGTTGTACCGATAGCCCCTGTCGCAGCGTGCCGTCAAAGACCGGATCGCCGGTGGAATTGGCGAAGTCCGCAAGCACCAGCACATCTTTGTCCGTGAGCGGTTTGGCTAGCGCGCGCCTCTGCCAAACAAAGACTCCGCCCGCTGTCAGAAGGAGCACGGCGACGGCAGCGATGGCGTACTTCAGCAGAGGGGTGTGCCTTGGGCTGACGGCGACCGGAGCTGCGTCCGTTTTCAAGAGTTCAGGATCTTCGCTCCGTTCCGCGGCCACATGAGAGGCATCTACACGGCGTACTTCCGGAACGAGGAACCGATATCCTCGTTTTGGAATTGTCTCAATGTATCGGGGGTCGTCAGCGTTATCGTCCAACGCCTCCCTCAGCTTGCCAACCGCCACGCGTAGGCTACCGTCAAAATCGACAAACATATCTTGGGGCCACAGACGGTTTCGAAGTTCCTCCCGGCTGATTACCTCTCCGGAATTTTCCAGGAGCGCGACGAGGAACCGATAAGGTTGCTCCTGCAGCTTGATGCGGTCTCCCGTTCTTCAGGAGCTCCCCGAGGCGGGGTTTACCTCAAAAGGACCGAATTGATAGACAATTCCGGGCTGTGTCTGCACACTTGGCACCCAAAGTCATAGAGGACTGATGTGAAATCGAGTCTATCACTGCGTCACACCGGTTAACAGGTCTTTCCTATTCCGCTGAAAACACATGAGCTAGCAGTTAACAAAACCTTCACAAGTAGTTCCTTTGACCTTGATGGCCGCTTGAGTTTTGATGAGCGTGCTGAACCCGGTTGATCGCCCTTTGGTTCACCGGTTATCTCGCAGGAGGCACAAATGAAATACATAGCAGCTATGGCACTGATGCTCAATCTCGGTGTCGCAGGCGTCTACGCTCAACAGAAGCCCGTAAGGATGACGTTTTCGGGAACTGTTGCGCCCAGCACGATCGATCTACAGCAGCCCAACACACATACCAGCGAAGAGAATTTCGCGGGGAACGGTAGGCTAGGACCATTCACCTTTCGTAATATAAGCGCCGAGACAGCTTTTCCGCAGCCGTCCAGCATTTGCTCGGGCCCAACTCAGCTTTATTTTTTAAGGGTGGCCGGCGCGGGCGTATTTCGCTTCCAGGACGGAAGTCTATTGAAGGTCAATTTGACGCAGGGAGCCGATTGCGTAGATCTCGTGGCCCAAGAGGGCCACTGTACTATGACTTTTGAAATCACTGGTGGAACCGGCCGTTTCAAGGAAGCGTCTGGCGTCCTTACGTTGACCGAGACGGTGGTGCCGGTGTTGCCCGACGCCCTCAAGAACCCTGTCTTCTTTGCCGCTACGGGGGAGTTTACGGGAACGGTCTCCGGAGTAGCCAGAGAGGCGGACCGCCAAGAGGAGCGGCAATAGGAAGTCATATTTCTTGATCGTTGCGCTCGCTCTGGGCGTAGCGTCCACGGCGAACGCCGAGGGCTCGCGCAGTTCTCGGCGGTCTCCATCACGAATATCGGTGGGAAAGGATCGGCTAAGGCGGGCGCGCCTACTGCTCAGCGTAGCGTGAAGTACGGGGTGGCAGTACTGCGGGATACGGTGAGAGTTGATCAGAAGATCTATGGAACAAAAATAGTTTCTTTTCTGAAACTCAAGACCACGACAACAATAACGACGATCAGCGCCGGCACAACATTTAACAGTTTCATTGCAAAATGATGTCGCTGTGCGGGAATCGCGTCTGTCCAAAACTGTACAATCCTGGTAAACGCCGTTCTCGTCAATATGAAGTACTACTTTACTCCTCCGTTTATGCGACTCTGTCCTTTAGGGCCTACGGCCCGCGAAACCTGATGAAAATCACTTTGAGGTAAGATCGCAACGGCTCGGAGCGGCGAGGTCGACGCTACATTGGAGAAGTCGAAG
>Ga0210406_10003474_pt1 | contig 17239 bp, 14 predicted proteins | sample IncBWC30MmetaG_FD_155454 | JGI IMG/M metagenome (GOLD analysis project Ga0210406, IMG submission 155454) | Forest soil microbial communities from Barre Woods Harvard Forest LTER site, Petersham, Massachusetts, United States - Inc-BW-C-30-M | ecosystem: Environmental > Terrestrial > Soil >... | reverse complement strand
GGGCTCGTCCCGGGCGGCGGCGGCACGCAACGCTTGCCGCGCTTGGTGGGAAAGGGTCGCGCCCTGCAGCTTATCCTGTCGGCAGAAATGATCAGCGCGCAGGAGGCTTACCGCATCGGGCTTGTTAACGAAATCGTGCCGGCAGCGGATCTGCTCACGCGCGCCGAGGCAATTTTGAAGAAGATCGCGTCGAACGCTCCCATGGCGGTGAAGTTCGCACTCACCGCTGTGAACAAGGGACTTGAGACGAGCCAGGACGAAGGGCTGCTCCTCGAGGCGTCCTATTTTGGCCTCTGCGCCGGAACCGAAGACAAGAAGGAGGGCACCTCGGCCTTCCTCGAAAAGCGTCCACCCCAGTTCAGCGGCCGTTAAGGAAATCCTCATGACGACTTTGGAGACACCCATGGCAAGCGACAACATTTTCTCCGGACTCAAGGTGGTGGAGCTGGCGAGTTTCATCGCCGGTCCGAGCGCCGCTGTGATCCTGTCGGACTTCGGCGCCGACGTGATCAAAGTGGAACCGCCCTCCGGCGATACTTGGAGAGTGGGGCACAAGATTCCGCCGCAGCCGCAGGCCAGCGATGCCTATCCCTGGCACTTGGCCAACCGCAACAAACGAGGAATCACGCTGGATCTTAAGTCCCCGAGTGCCCGACAGGTTCTCGAGCGCCTGGTTGAGTGGGCGGACGTGTTCATCGTCAACACACCGCATCCCGCACGCAAGCGGCTCAATCTTGAATACGACGATGTTGTGAAATGGAATCCGCGGCTGATTTATGCGGATCTCACCGGCTTTGGCGAAAAAGGGCCTGATGCCGATCTTCCGGGATTCGACATCACCGCCTATTGGGCCCGAAGCGGTTTGTTGTCCATGACACGCGATGCCGGGGCGCCGCCGACTTGGCCGGTGGCCGGTAGTGGTGACAATGCCACCGCAGTCGGCCTGTACTCCGCGATCGTGACAGCGCTGTATCGTCGCGAGCGCACCGGCAAGGGATCCTACGTCACCACGTCACTTCTCGCGCAAGGTGTGTGGTCGGCAAGCGTTTCGATTCAGGCCGCGCTCTGCGGGGCCAATTTCTACGGCCAGCACGACCGTTTGCATCCCGCCAACGCGGCACTCAATGTGTATCGCGCCTCGGATGACACTTGGTTTGTGCTCATCGTCACATCCGACAAGTTGGCCGCGGTGGCGAACGCCATTGGGCGGGCGGATCTGCTGACCGACCCTCGATTTGCCGATCCGGTCAAGCTGATGCAAAACATGCCACAGCTCGCAGAGATTCTCGACCAAGTCTTCGCTGCTCAGCCGATGACGCATTGGTACCAGGTCTTCAATGGCGTTCACGTCACGTTCGGGGCTGTGCGAGGACCTCGGGAGGTCATCGAGGATCCACAACTGCGACTGAACGAGATTGTCGTTCCGCTTGACGGCGCAGGCGGCAAGCTGGACACGACGATCAGCAGTCCCATTCAAGTGCATGGCATCACCAAGGTGCCGGCGCGGCGCGCCCCGGCGCTGGGAGAACACAACGAGGAGGTACTCAAACAACTCGGGTTCAGCGCGAGCGAAATCGCCGCCTTGCACGCGAGCGGCGCTGTCCCGACAAAAAAGGAGCCCGGGCGAGCGGCCGCCGGATAGGCGGCTTCGTCGCATTGGATTCGAACTTAATCAATAGGAGAGCTCACCATGTCAACCACTAAACCCATTCGCCGCGTTACGATCATCGGCACCGGCGTCATCGGCGCGAGCTGGTCGGCGCTGTACCTGGCCAAAGGCCTGGAAGTCGTGGCGACCGATATCGCGCCGAATGCAGAGGCCGCCCTGAAACGATTCGTGGATGCGGCGTGGCCGGCCCTGAAGAGATTGGGCCTTGCGCCCGGCGCATCACAATCCAAATTGTCGTTCACGCCGAAGATCGAGGCCGCGGTAAGCGGCGCAGATCTCGTCCAGGAGAATGGTCCGGAGCGCCTCGACTTCAAGCAAAAGCTCTACGGGCAGCTGGACGATCTGTTGCCGGCGGACGTGATCATCGCGTCGAGCTCATCCGGGCTCACGATGAGCGAGATTCAATTGGGCTGCAAATCTCATCCCGAGCGTTGCGTCATCGGCCATCCGTTCAATCCCCCCCACCTCGTCCCACTGGTCGAAATCGTGGGTGGCGCCAAGACCTCCGAAGAGACCATCCAGCGCGTCGCGGAATTCTACAAGAGCATTGGAAGGCGGACGGTCTTAGTGCGTAAGGAGATGCCGGGGCATGTCGCCAATCGTCTGCAGGCCGCCCTCGCTCGGGAAGTCTACTATCTTGTAGCCGAAGGCGTCGTCAGTGCCGCCGATGTGGATACCGCATTGTGCTGGGGACCGGGCCTGCGTTGGGGCCTCATGGGCAACATGCTTCTCAATCACTTAGGGGGTGGTGAAGGCGGCATCGAGCACTTTCTCGAGCAATTCACCCGTCCCATGACAGCGTGGTGGAAGTCTCTGGGAAATCCGGTATTGACGCCCGAAGTCCAAAAGAAGCTGATCGACGGCGTTCGCGCCGAAGTCGGCTCACGCTCCATCGACTCGCTAGCCACAGAACGTGACGAGATGCTGCTCGGACTCCTCGAGCTTCGCAACAAATCAGAGAAAGCGTTTCAGATGGACGGAAAGAACGCCAAAGCGGGCTGATGATTTCCGCACCTTCGGGCGATGACGACTGGCGAGAGCAAATCATGAGCGAGTCATTGGGAATTTCACAACCGCCGGACAAATCCAGAAGACCGCAGGTCGTGATCATCGGCGGCGGCTTCGCCGGCATTGCAGCCGCCAAAGCATTGCGGCATTGCGAAGCCGATGTCACGATCATCGATCGTCGCAACCATCACATTTTCCAACCACTGTTGTATCAGGTGGCAACGGCAGTGCTGGCGCCCGCCGACGTCGCCGCGCCGATTCGGCAGCTGTCAGCGCGACAAAAAAACGTCTCCGTGCTACTGGCTGAAGTCATCGGTGTCGACTTGGAATCCCGATCCGTTGCCGTCAAATATTCGGGCACTGGAGATAAGAAGATCGCCTTTGACTATTTGGTGCTCGCTGCGGGCGTGCAATCGAGTTATTTCGGCCATAATGAATTTGCGAAATATGCTCCCTGCCTGAAGACCATCACGGACGCGCAAACGATACGCTCAAAAATCTTAAGCGCCTACGAATTGGCGGAGTCCACCGACGACGAGGACGAGCGGCGGCGGCAGATGACATTCGTCCTGGTGGGTGCGGGACCGACCGGCGTGGAATTGGCGGCATCGATCGCGCAAATGGCCACAACAACCTTGCGCGCCAACTTTCGGCGGATCGATCCTGCCACCACGTCGATTATTTTGCTCGATGGCGCGAAGCGCATATTGCCGACCTTTGCCGAATCCTCCTCACTAAAGGCCGCCCGACGCCTGGCCAAGCTCGGAGTCAGAGTAGTCACCAGCGCGATGGTCGAGCACATCGATGATCAAGGCGTGACGGTCGGCGGAAAGAGGATCGATAGCGGCACGGTATTGTGGACAGCAGGTGTCGCGCCGTCGCCGCTCGTCAAGATGCTCGGCGTCGCGACCGACCGAGCCGGCCGGGCATGCGTCGGCCCATTTTTGAACGTCGCCGATTCCCGGGGGATATTCGTCGTCGGCGATGCCGCGACCTTGATGCAGGACGGTCGACCGTTGCCGGGAGTGGCGCAGGTCGCAATCCAGCAAGGCCGGTACGTTGGGGGTTTCATCGCCAGAGAACTCGGCGGCGATAAACCGCCTCGTCCTTTCCGATACTTCGACAAGGGCAACATGGCGGTTATCGGCAAGAATTTTGCCGTCCTCGAGTCGGGCAGATTCAAGCTCGCCGGAGTCATTCCCTGGTTCATCTGGGCCTTTATTCACATCATGTTCCTGCCGCAGCTGCAGAATCGGCGCCGCGTGCAGAACCAATGGTTCTGGAGCTATTTCACCGGCCAGCGCAGCTCCCGTTTGGTCGATGAGGCACCGCGGATTTAGTCCAAACACCAGCGTCGAACATCGCCGCCGCAGGATTCCACAATCCGGCCCTCTTTACCTACAAGCGCACCTCGATGCCCGTGGTCTAGGCTTCCTAGGGTGTCAAAAAGGGGTTTGCCATGTTCGGCCACGAACGTTTCAGGGTCCATGTGTTGGGGCGCTTTCGTCTACTCACGGGGGGTGCCCCTGTCATCATCCCTCGACGCTTACGCAAACCGCAGGAGCTGCTGCAGGCCCTGATCGCGTTTGGTGGAACCGAAGTGGGCGCGAGCGTGCTGATCGATGCGCTGTGGCCGGATTCAGAGGGCGATGCCGCGTACCACGCACTCGAAAGCGCACTCTATCGGCTGCGCCAGCTGCTCGGTGCACGCGACGCAGTACGCATGGAAAGCGGCAAGGTCAGCCTGGACCGGGATCAGTTGTGGGTCGACATGTGGGAGTTCGAGGAGGAACTGCAGCAGCCTCATGATCCGGCGGCGAATGCAATCGAAAGGATCTGTCGTCTCCGACGCCTCTATCAAGGGCATTTTCTCCAGCACGAATCCGAAAAGCCCTGGGTCTTGCAGGCGCGCCAGGAGTTGCGTGATCGTTGGCTGCACGCCATCCGCGATGCCGCGCATGAGTGCGAATGCGCGCGCCGCTGGGAGGATGCCGCGAACTTGTATCGATCCGGGATCGAGCTCGACTCGCTCAACGAGGGTCTGTATCGGGGCTTGATGCTCTGCCACCAGCAGCTCGGAGATCACAGCGAGGCGCTGCAGGCCTACAGGCGCTGCCGCGAATTGCTGACGCGCTTCCTCGGCATACCGCCCAACGCCAAGACCCAAGCCCTTTATCACAGCGTGCGCGAGCTTGCGGCCTACGTCCCGGTCGAGAGCGCGATGTGAGCGTGTGCTATCCGGCGAGTTCGGTGACGTGTTCATCCATGGCGCCATCTCGCGTCTGCCGCCAGGAGGAGGGCGTCTCGCCGACGATGCGCCGGAACGAACGCGTGAAATGCGACTGATCGCTCATGCCGCAGGTCAAGGCAATCTCACTTAGTGAGGCGCCCGTTGTGAGCATGAGACCTTGTGCGAGCTCGATACGGCGCTGTCTGATCCAGATGCGAGCAGGCATGCCGAACGAGCGCTTGAACGCGCGGCAGAAGTGACCGACGCTCATGTCGAGCGACGCCGCAAGGTCTTTGATGAGGATCTTGCCGCTGAGGTTGGCATCGACATGCGCCGCGAGCCGTCGCGACCGCCACGCCGCGAAACCGCCGCGCGGGATCCTTGCTGGGCCTCGGTCGCTGGTCTGTCTGGTAACCCCCGGTCCCGGATGTCCGTCCAGTAACGTCACAGCACGGGCGATATGCGCTCTGGTGCCGTCGGTGTCACCGTCCCTTGCGCGACACGCGGCCTCAATGAGCTGAGCCGTTACCATCAATAGATCGTAAGAGCTCTGCTCCTGCATCGATGCAAGCGCCATCAGGGCGTTCAAAGAGCGCGGCGGGTGTGTCCCGCCGCGCAAGACCCAGCGGGGAGCGCCGGGCCGTTGGGACCTTGCTCGCTGATCCATGGCTACTTGAGCGTGATGTGCATACCGTTGGCGGACAAGTTGAATCGCAAGCCGCCCGTCTGTGAATGCAGCTTGATTACGACGCCCTTCTCGTTCTTGAGATAGGCGACTGAGCCGCCCTCGATGATCGTCACGCCGGCGGTGACCGCCGAATAGTTGCCGGCGAGATCAGCCGGACTCTTGAGATTATAGACTTCACCCTCGGCGTTGATTCCGGCTCCACCAACGTCCGCGATCGATACGCCCGACAGTTTGAAAGGGTACTGTTTTTGGTCCTTGCTGTTGTAAAGAGTGCCGTGTCCCCAGGTGTATCCAATGCCCACGGCGACCGAGCCGCCGCTATACCACACGTAGCCCGAGGGTATCGCTCCGGGTGCAACCGGCGGCGCGGCGTCGTCTGCCGCCACAGCGACGGCCGACAATAAGAGAGGGGCAGCGAGGCTGAAAATCAATTTACGCATGAAATCTGACTCCTTAGGTTGTGCAACAGTTTGCCGTTTAGAAGAAACTTAGCGCAGTGGGACTCACCGCGGGCTCACGTCTGGGTGACTGACGTCGGGAAGCATCAGCTCGCGCAGCCGCAGAGTCGTTCGGTTGGGGCTATCGCGCCGACGATGCGACATGCTCGGTCTCGATGCTCAATTTTGAAACCGCCACTTGTGCAGCTGTCCCGGATTCAGGGGTCATCGCAGGTTCTGCAACTGGTGGGAGCGCGCTGTCCCCGGCCGTCGCGTGAGCCGCCCGATCCAGCCAATCGCCGAGTGACGCAACTGCCTGTGCATCGACGTCGCGCGCGAGCGGCTCGCTCGTCGCGACGAAAGCGGCACCGGCCAATCGTCCGATGCTGTGCAGGTCAGGTAAGTGCGTCTGTCGCGGCAGCATCGCGATCTCGAATTGGCTCAGTGCTTCGAAGTTGTCTGCCCGGGCCAGAGCCTCAACTGTGTGCTGTCTGTTCGTTTCAGCGTTCTGGGGCGATCTCAGGAGCGCGGCGAGACTGCGCAGCGCGTCTGCCAACGCGCCGCGGAGTCTGGTGATTGCCGACTCGGGCCATAGGCTGCTGAACACGAGTGTCATCACGACATTGCCCAAGAGGATGCCGACGAGCCGGTCTCGCAGCACGGTCAGATCATTGGCAGGCGAGTAGGTTTGCAGCAGCCCCATGAAGAATGCCAAAGCGATCTGCATGCCGGCGTAGGACAAGCGCTCACTGCTGGTGGTGACCCAACCTGCGAACAGTGCGACCACTGCAGTGAGCGCGCACAACTGTCCGATGTCAGTGAAGTGAGGAATCAGGAATACGATCGATAGTCCTGCAATCAAGCCACCGATGATCGCACCCGAGATTCGCAGCGTGAGCTTGTGAACCGTTTCACCGACGCTCCCGAGCGCGACGAAGAAGACGGTTACGATCGAAGTCAGCAAACCGGGCCAATCTAGCATTGTGTACACGCTGTACACGATCATGATCGCGATGGTCGTTTTCAGCGCGAACTGCCAGTGAGCGGGATTGCTCAACGCATCGGGCACGAACAACTGCTGTGGCTTGTGTCCGGGAGCAGGTTGATGCACAGGTGTATGAGAGAGCTCGCGTTGCAACTCGGCGAAGGCGTGAGTCGCTGCAAGTGCTTCCGGCGTCGACTCCGTGTCGGGAGGCGCTTCGGCCATAAGGCTCTGTCGCTCCAATGCGCCAAGGCAGCCTCGAACCAGATAGGACAGACGTGTTCGTTCGCGCGCCGGTATCGGGTCCGGACAGGCCTCGAGAATGACCAATGCATCCAGCAAGCGATGAATCGCCGGTGGATTTCGCGACTTTTCGATGAGCGGCACCAGGATGGCGCGCCATTGTGCGAGTCGCCCGGCCATTTCGCCACGGGTTAGCGCGGTCGCGAGCTCTCTGAGGACCTTGCTAACGCCGCGCTCGGCCACTGCCGCTCCCTGGGGGCCAAAGAGCAGATTTATCACTGTCATCGTGAACGCGGGCACGACCACGACCACCCATAACCACAGGGTCGTTCGCGTGAAGACTTCCGGATTTGGCACTTCGTCGACGACCGACTGCATGGTCACGACTATGAAGCCGGCGAGGAAGGAAATGGGTCCAAGCGCGAAGGTGCGAACGCTGAACATTGCGAGGAAGGTCGTCAGGGCCATTGCGGGCAAGCGGATTGCAGGATCGCCCAAGGAGATCTGCGCGAGACCCAGCGAGAAAATGACGGCAAGGGTGATGGCGAGTCCTCCGGCCACGGCCATCCTCATGGTCGCGGCACTGTCATCCTTGCTCGTCAGGAAGACCATATAGGCCATGTATGCGGCGAGCGGAATGCGAAACACCATGGCAATTGCAACCGTGATCGTGCAGGCCGCGGCGATACGCGCGGCGGCGAGCCCGCGGCCTTCTCTTGGCGCGAGTTCTTGCGCAAGGAAAGCGAGAAACGGCGTACTGCGTACATTCATGCCGGTATTCTGTGCGCGGTCGTTGGTGCCACAGAGTCCCCTGATTGGGGGGCTTGGGCAGACTCGATGAGGGGGTTGTGCGCAGCGAAGCGGGCGGCCTAAGACCTCCTCGTTTGCCTCCCCCCCAGTCAGGGGATATATCGACGCGTCGTGCCCCGTCAGACTTTGCCCAGGTCACAGACGAGGGCCTGCATTGATAAAAAAGCTATTTTCCGCGAATCCTGCGCGTATAGGGCGGTTCGACGCGCCGCCAACGAGCGATGCAGCCCCCGCCTCTCTGGTCGACGGGACACCAAGCGAGCTGAAGGCCGATCTGATCGCTCTCCTGGGAAAAGCACAAGTTCTCCACAGAGCAATCGATCTCGTACGGTACGCATCCGATGCGAGCCCGTATCGGCTCGTCCCGCAAGTCGTCGTGCTGCCTCGAACGACCGATGACATCGTCAAGCTCTTCCGCTATTGCCGCGAGACCCGGCGGCATGCGACGTTTCGGGCGGCGGGCACGAGTCTCAACGGCCAATCGCAATCCGACGACATTCTGATCGATGTGCGCCGTCACTGGTATGGCGGCAAAGTGGAGGATGACGGCCGACGCGTGCGCACCCGTCCCGGGATGATCCTCGGCCATATCAACTCACTGCTGGAGCGGCACCGTCGCCGGCTGGGACCGGATCCCGCCAGCTCGCATGCTTGCACGATCGGAGGCGTGATTGCGAACAACTCCGGTGGCATGCGATGTACCGTGCAGAAAGATGCCTATCATACTGTCTCCGCGCTCACGTTCGTCACGCCATCCGGCGCCGTAATCGACACGTCCAGACCCGATGCGGAAGTAGAGTTTGCTTTGGCAGAGCCGCAGCTTGCGGAAGGCTTGCTCGCGCTGCGAAGAGAGCTTCTGGCAGATACAGAGTTGGCCGATCGTACCCGGCGCAAGTACGCGATCAGGAATACGCACGGTTTGCGGCTCTGCGCGCTTCTCGACGCTGAAACACCGCTCGCTATTTTTCGGCGCTTGCTCGTCGGCTCAGAGGGCACACTCGCGTTCATTGCCGAAGCGGTATTGGAGTCGATCCCGGCACCCCGCGTGACGAGCGTGGCATGGATTCCAGTTCCCACGATCGACGAAGCGATCGCCCTCGTTCCCGGCCTCGTCAGCCTCGGTGCCTCCGCCGTCGAGCTGATGGTCGCTCCGGCGCTGACCGCGGCCGGACAGGCCTTTGCGGAAACGCCCTCCTACTGGAGGACCCTCGATCCAAAAGCCGCTGCCTTGCTCGTCGAAATCGGCGCCGAGGACGCAGACTCGCTCGCAGCAACTCAACAGCAAGTGATCGAGCTCGTGAGTGGCGCAAGGCTGATCAGGCCGGTCGAGTTCACCAGCGTCGCCGAGGCCATCGAACTCGCCTGGCACGTCCGAGAGGGACTTCTGGGCTTGGTCGGCAAGAACCGCCCGCAAGGCTCGACGCTCATCACGGAGGACGTATGTTTTCCGCCGGAGCGGCTGGCGCAGGGCGCGCACGACGTGCAGGAACTGCTTGCCAAGCATGGGTTCATTCCCGGTGTCGCGGGTCACGCAGCTCACGGGAACCTGCATTTCACTCTCGTCGCGAATCTCGGTGGCGCAGAGGGACTATCCCGGTACTCGGCTTTCATGACCGAGCTCGTGGATCTTGTCGTCAAGAAACATGACGGCTCTCTGAAGGCCGAGCACGGAACCGGCCGGAATATGGCGCCATTTGTCGCATCAGAATGGGGTGAGAAGGCCGCCTCCATGATGTGGCGCATTAAACAGCTCGCCGATCCTCACGGGATTCTGGCGCCGGACGTGATCTTGACGCGCAATTCCAGCGTTCACCTGGAGAACCTCAAGTCCTTCCCGCAAATCGAAGGCGTCAGCGGTTCCTCGCACTGCATCGAGTGCGGATTCTGCGAACCTGTCTGTCCGAGCCGCAATGTCACCATGACGCCGCGTCAACGGATCGCTCTGCGGCGGGAGATGACGCGCCAGAAGCCTGACTCCGCCATGCTTGCACAACTGCAACGGGAGTATCAGTACGACGGCATCGAAACCTGCGCGGGCGACGGCACGTGCGCCATTCCGTGTCCGATCGGAATCAACACCGGAGCGTTGATCAAAGAGTTCAGAGCGCGCGAAAATGGACCTGCCGCAGAGAGCGCGGCGCTGCGCCTCGCGCAGCACTGGAAAGCGGTCGAAGGCTTGTCGCGCGTGAGCCTATCGGGAGCGCACGCGTTTTCCTCCTTGTTTGGCGTGAAGCCGCTCACGGCTCTTGCCGCTGCAGCGCGAAGTGTTGTCAGCCCTGATCTCGTGCCCGCGGTGCCCTGGCCCATGCCGCGTGCCGCATCCGGCCTGCCGGAAACTGACTGGCAGGGTGCCGCGGCAGTCTATTTCTGTGCATGCATCAACCGAATGTTCGGCCGCGATCCGGCGCGGCCGGCCTCGCCCTCACTTGCGGAAACCTTTGTCGCTTTGTCCAAACGCGCCGGTAAGCCGCTATGGATACCGCCGGATGTCGCCGGCCTGTGCTGCTCGACGCCGTGGAAATCGAAAGCCTACGGTCAAGGGCACAAGTACATGGCGCAAGCCGTCGCCGATGCGTTGTGGCGCTGGAGCGATGCAGGAGCACTTCCCATCGTCGTCGACGCCGCCTCCTGCACCCTGGGTCTCAGAGAGGATGTCGCGACTCAGCTCGAAGGAGAACGCAAGAAACAGTACGAGAGCCTGAAGATCATCGACTCGATTGGGTGGTGCCGTGATCTTCTGCCGAAGCTGGCGATCTCGCGCACGCTGCGGCGGGTCGCTGTGCATCCTACGTGCTCGACGACACACCTCGGGCTCGCCGGTGCACTCAAACAAATTGCGGGCTGCCTGGCCGACGAAGTCGAGGTCCCTGTCGGCACAACCTGTTGCGGCACTGCCGGCGACCGAGGGTTATTGCATCCCGAACTGGTCGTTTCAGCGACGCGGGAAGTTCGATCGGCTCTGGACGCTCGGCCCGCCGACGCCTATCTCTCGGCGAACCGAACTTGTGAGATGGGACTTCGCCACGCCACCGGGCGGCCGTATGAGTCGTTTATATACCTGCTCGAGGAACTGAGTCGTCCGGAGGCGGGCTGACGGTCACCGAAATGGAGCCACTCCATGCAGTATTCTGACTACAAATGTTTTCGGTTCGGGTTTGCTTCCGGCGTCGCATTCGTCAGCATCAATCACCCGCCAATAAATCTTCTTGATGAAGTTTTGTCCCAGGAATTCGATCAACTTGGCCGGGAACTCGAGATCGATGAGAGCGTCCGGGTTGTGGTCTTGCAGAGCGCTCTGCCCGATTTCTTCATAGCCCACTCCGGTTTGGGCCGCGTTGGGGCCGCCTCCAAAAGGGTGTCTCCTACGCGCAGCTTTCGTCTTACGCAGATGATCGGCGAGCGCTTCAGAAACATGCCCAAGGTAACCATTGCCAAAATCGAGGGACGGGCCCGGGGCGGAGGGAGTGAAATCGCGCTGGCCATGGACATGTGCTTTGCTGCCGTTGGCAAAGCGATCTTCGGCCATCCAGAGGTGGCGATTGGGCTCGTTCCGGGCGGCGGCGCTACGCAGAGATTGCCACGGCTCATCGGGCGGGGACGCGCCTTGGAGGTGCTCCTGGGTTGCAACGATCTCTCGGCGGAGCTGGCAGAACGATACGGCTATATCAATCGAGCCTTGCCGGCGGAAGAGCTGGCGCCTTTTGTCGCGAACCTGGCTCATCGCATCGCTTCATTTCCCGCGCACGCCATCGCTCACGCCAAGGCAGCCGTGGATACCGGAGCGTTTGGGTCCTTGGCAGAGGGGCTACTGGTGGAAGCCCATCAGTCCGATTTGAGTGTCGCGAGTGATGTGACGCAAGCGCGCGTGAAGGAAGCACTGAGGGTCGGAGCCGAAACTTATGCAGGCGAGCTGGAGTTGGATTTTTTATCGAGACTCTCCCCGAAATAACTGAAGGAACCTATCCGCATTGTTCATTTCGAGAAAGCGGGTGTCCCCGGAATTGCAGCGGATGACGGATCGGGCTGGCACGGCCTTACCGAGCGCGAAAGCGGCTTTCCGGGCGCTCTGCCCGAATTGATTGCACAAGGTGTGGATCTGTTGCGCACAGGCAGAGGCCTTCTGCCCATGCACGCAATCGACCTGGACGCAGTTCGAATACTGCCTCCTATCCCTAAGCCGCCGAAAATCATCTGCGTCGGCCTCAACTACGATGATCACCTCGAGGAAAGCGGACTCAAAAAGCCGGTCTATCCCGAAATTTTCGCGCGCTTCGCGACGAGTCTGGTCGCTCACCGTGAACCGATCCGGCGGCCACCCGAATCGTCCGCGCTCGACTATGAGGCGGAGCTCGCCGTGGTGATCGGCCGCGGCGGACGCCGCATCCAGCACGACAGAGCCCTCGATCATGTTGCGGGCTACTCACTGTTCAACGATGCGACGATTCGCGATTTTCAACTGCGCACGCCGCAATGGACGATGGGCAAGAATTTCGATGCCACAGGGGCATTCGGCCCCTGGCTGGTGACGCCCGATGCCGTGCCGCCGGGGGCCCACGGGTTGGGTATTCAGGGCCGCTTGAACGGCCGAGTGATGCAGGATGCGCGCACCGACCAGCTCATCTTCAGCGTCCCTGCGCTGATCGCAATGATCAGCGTCGCGATGACTCTGCAGCCCGGTGATGTGATCATCACCGGAACACCCGGCGGCGTTGGCGCGGCGCGCAAGCCACCTGTTTTCATGCAGCCGGGCGATGCCTTCGAAGTGGAAATCGAAGGAATGGGTATCTTGAGAAATCCCGTCCAAGACGAGTGAAACCCGCGCCGCAATCCGCAACCAGTCAAGCACATTGAAGCCCCCCATAGGGGGGATTGGGACGGGCGCGGGATTTCCACAGAATTCCTACTATGTCTAACCGCGCCAGTGGATACCGATGGAGTTCGTGATGCACGCAGCCACCAGAGCACCGAGCGCATCCGCAAACTGTTTACGCGCAATCTCGATCACGAGTGCAGCGATGTTGATGGCGTCATGCAGCGAAGGCGTACTCGATCCGCACGGTCCCGTGGGCAAGGCAGAGAAAATCATTCTCTATGACGCGACCGCGATCATGCTTGCCGTCATCATTCCGGTGATCGTGCTGACGTTGGTATTCGCATGGTGGTTTCGCGCCAAAAACAGCCAGGCGCGTTACCGGCCGGATTGGGAATATTCTGGTCGGATCGAGATGATTATCTGGTCCATTCCGGCCCTCATAATCCTGTTTCTCGGCGGCATCGCGTGGACCGGATCACATGACCTCGATCCCCCGGCGCCGCTCGCGGACTCTACCGCACCCCTCGATATCGAAGTCATCTCCCTCGACTGGCGCTGGCTGTTTATCTATCCGCATGAGGGGATCGCGAGCTTGAACCGTTTGGTTGTCCCAGCGGGTGTGCCGCTGCGATTTCGCATCACCTCAACGACGGTCATGAACAGCTTTTTCGTGCCTCAGTTGGGCAGTCAGATCTATGCGATGCCGAACATGGTCACGCGGCTCAATTTGGAGGCCGACCAACCCGGCACGTTCGAGGGTCTCTCGGCGCAATTCAGCGGTGATGGCTTCTCTGACATGCGCTTTGATCTGGTGTCGACTGAACCCGAGGCCTTCAAGGACTGGGTCAACACGACGAAGACGCAAGGTGGCGTCCTGGATGCGAAGACATTTGAGGAGCTCGACAGGCCCGCCAAGGCCGACGGGGCGCAAACCTACGCGCAGGTGAGCGAGGGTCTGTTCGACAAGATTTCGTCAAGGTCTATGGCGGCGGTCCCGCCGCAACGAGGGCAGTAATATGTTTGGCAGGCTCACCTGGGCGGCAATTCCATTCGACCAGCCGGTCGTCATGATCGCGTCAGGCACCGTCGGTTTCGTCATCTTCTGCGTCTTGGCGTTGGTGACGGTCAAAGGTTGGTGGCCCTACCTGTGGCGCGAATGGATCACCAGCGTCGATCACAAGCGCATCGGCGTGATGTACATCGGCTTGGCGCTGCTGATGCTGGTGCGCGGTTTCTCGGACGCCATGTTGATGCGCAGCCAACTGGCCCTTGCCGCCGGCCACGCGCAGGGGTATCTGCCGCCCGAACACTATGACCAGATCTTCTCGGCGCACGGCACCATCATGATCTTTTTCGTGGCCATGCCGTTCGTCATCGGGCTCATGAACTTCGTCTTGCCGCTGCAGCTGGGCGTGCGCGATGTCGCATTTCCGGTGCTGAACTCCGTCGGCTTCTGGCTGTCCGCGGCGGGCGTGCTGTTGGTCAACGTGTCGCTCGTGGTGGGCGAATTCGCCCGCACCGGCTGGCTCGCCTATCCGCCGTTGAGTGAAGTTGCGTACTCCCCGGGGGTCGGCGTCGACTACTACCTGTGGTCCTTGCAGATTTCGGGTTTAGGAACCTTGTTATCAGGCATAAATCTCACGACCACCATCTTGAAGTTGCGCGCGCCGGGTATGGGCTACCGGCAAATGCCGATCTTTTGCTGGACCGCGCTTGCCTCGAATTTGCTGATCGTCGCGGCTTTTCCGATCTTGACCGCGACGTTCGCGATGCTGCTGCTCGATCGTTACTGCGGCTTTCATTTCTTTACCAACGATCTCGGCGGCAATCCGATGATGTACATCAATCTCATCTGGTGCTGGGGCCACCCCGAGGTGTACATCCTGATACTGCCCGCGTTCGGGGTGTTCTCGGAGGTGGTCGCGACATTCTCCGGCAAGCCGTTGTTCGGCCGCCGCTCGATGGTGATGGCGACGATGGGGATTTGCGTCCTGTCCTTCCTGGTATGGCTGCACCATTTTTTCACCATGGGCGCCGGCGCCGACGTGAACGCCTTCTTCGGCATCGCGACGATGATCATCGCCGTGCCGACGGGCGTGAAGATTTTCAATTGGCTGTTCACTCTCTATGGTGGCCGCATCCGTTTCACGGTGCCCATTTATTGGGCAGTCGGGTTCATGGTGACCTTCGTCATCGGGGGTATGACGGGTGTCCTCATGGCGATCCCACCGGCCGACTTTGTTCTGCACAACAGTCTGTTCTTGATCGCGCACTTTCATAATGTGGCGATTGGCGGAGTTGTCTTCGGTGTCATGGCGGGCATCAGTTATTGGTTTCCCAAGGCCTTTGGATTTACGCTGAACGAGCGGCTTGGTAAATCCGTGTTCTGGTGCTGGTTCTTCGGCTTCTACCTCGCCTTCATGCCGCTTTACGTGCTGGGACTCATGGGTGCGACACGGCGCATGCAGCATTATTCGAACACGCATTGGCAGCCTCTCATGCTGGTCGCCCTCGCGGGCGCTGTGCTGATCCTCTTAGGCATTGCGCTCACCGTCGTGCAGATCGCCGTGAGTATTCGCCGGCGCGAATTCAATCGCGATGTGACGGGGGATCCGTGGAACGGCCGTACGCTCGAATGGTCGACGCCATCCCCGCCGCCGGTGTGGAACTTCTCGGCTCTGCCGCAAGTAGACCGCGCCGACGCGTTCTGGGCCGTGAAGCAACAGCGCGGGACTGCGCAGGGTCGCAACGTCACGCGGACCTATGAAACGATCCATGTCCCGCGGAACAATCCGACGGGCTTCTTTCTCGCCTTCTTTGCCGTAATACTGGGATTCTCGCTCATCTGGCGCATCTGGTGGGGCGCCGGATTGGGACTTCTGGGGGTGATTGTGGTTTGTCTCATGCAGGTGTGGCGTACCGATGGCGAGATCGAGGTGCCCGCAGAGAAGGTCGCCACCTTTGAGCGGCTCCGTGGGCTGAAGGAGAGCGCGGTATGAGCGCGGAGCAAGCACTCGTGACCGCCGATGCTGTGCCGCTGTCGCTTCGGGGTCCTGCGCCGACGCGCGTGGTCGCGGGCTACGGCTTTTGGTTGTTCTTGCTGTCCGACATCATTATCTTTGCCGCGCTGTTTGCCGCGTACGCGGTGCTTTCGGGCGAAACCGCCGGCGGCCCAACGGCCGCCGACCTGTTCGATAAGAAGCATGTGCTGATCGAGACCGCATGCCTCTTGGTCTCGAGCGTCACCTGCGGTTTTGGCTCGCTGGCGGTGCAGAGCGGCGATAGAAACGCCACTTATTTTTGGATGGCGATCACCTTTATTCTAGGTGTCACGTTTCTGAGCCTCGAAGTCAGCGAGTTCAGTCACATGCTTCAGATAGGCGCAGGACCGTCGCGCAGCGCCTTTCTCTCGGCCTTCTTTACCTTGGTGGGTACCCACGGGCTGCATGTGACGATCGGCCTGTGTTGGTTGACCGTCATGCTGTTGCAGGTGGCGACGCTCGGATTCCAGCCGATGGTCGGCCGCCGTTTCTTCTGCTTTGCCCTGTTCTGGCACGCGCTCGACATCGTTTGGATCGGGGTGTTTACCATTGTCTACTTGGGGGCTCATTTATGAGTACCGACATCGAAGCTCAGGGCGAGGCGCCGGGCGCCAACGTGCGTGCGCGCGGCACGCGCGCAAGCTACCTGATTGGCTTAAGTTATGCCGTCATTTTGACCCTGGCCTCCTTTTGGGCTTCGTCGACCGATGTGATCTATCCGCCTGGCGTCCCCATCCTGTTGGGGGTTCTCGCGATCGCTCAGATGGGGATTCACTTGGTGTTCTTTCTGCACATTTCGAGCGCGCCGGATCAGACCAACAATATACTCGCGCTCGCCTTTGGCATTTTCGTCGTGGGTCTGCTGGTATTCGGGTCGATGATCATCATGGCTCATTTGAATCACAACATGATGCCCATCGATCGGCTGATGAACTTGCAGATGCAACGCTAGCGTTGCAGCCGGAAGCAATCACCGACTGCTCATGGCGATCGCCCCGAATGATCCGCTGATAGCCGCGCTGTCCCGCCTAAGATGGCGCGATTTTATTGAGCTCACGAAACCCAAAGTGAGCTTGTTGATCGTGTTCACGGCGATCGTCGGGATGGTATTGGCCTCGCCCGGGATGGTACCGCTGCCGGCGCTGGTGTTCGGCACGCTTGGCATCGCCATGGCATCTGGTTCCGCGGCGACGCTCAATCACGTCCTCGACCGGCGCATCGATCAGCAGATGGCCCGCACCCGGCGGCGACCCCTGGCGACGGGGAGCCTGAGGACGGGTCAGGCCCTTGTTTTTGCGGGTGTCCTTTGTGTGGGCTC
>Ga0210406_10003472_pt1 | contig 17245 bp, 17 predicted proteins | sample IncBWC30MmetaG_FD_155454 | JGI IMG/M metagenome (GOLD analysis project Ga0210406, IMG submission 155454) | Forest soil microbial communities from Barre Woods Harvard Forest LTER site, Petersham, Massachusetts, United States - Inc-BW-C-30-M | ecosystem: Environmental > Terrestrial > Soil >... | reverse complement strand
GTTCCGGCAGGCTGAGCGAGACTTTTTTCCCGGGTGGTTTCTCGGGGCGGAATACGTTGCGCTGGGTGCGCCCGTTGCGCGGCATCGTCTGCACGTTCGCCACCCAACACGAGACGGTCGAGGTTGTCGACTTTGATGTTGGCGCGCATGGGCTCAAGGCTGGCGACGTGACCTGGGGCCACCGCTTCATGGCGCCCCAGCCAATTCGTGTCCGCCGCTTCGACGACTATGTTGACGCGCTGCAGAAGGCCAAGGTCGTGCTCGACGCCGACCGGCGCAAGGCGATCATCCTCGCCGACGCCAAGAACCTCGCCTTCGCTCAGGGGCTAACGCTGGTCGAGGACGAAGGGCTGCTCGAGGAAGTCGCGGGCCTCGTCGAATGGCCGGTCGTGCTGATGGGCGAGTTCGAGGCGGCGTTCCTTGATCTTCCGCCCGAAGTCATCCGCGCCACCATCCGCGCCAATCAGAAATGCTTCGTGCTGCGTGACGGCGGCGGCAAGCTCGCCAACAAATTCATTCTTGTCTCGAACCTCGTCGCCCCCGACGGCGGCGCTGCTATCGCGGCCGGCAATGGTCGCGTCGTGCGCGCGCGCCTCTCTGACGCGCGCCACTTCTGGAATACTGATCTTATGTTCCTGCCAGACGGCAGCCATAGGGTAGAATATCCGCTTGATGAACACCTCAAGAAACTAGACCGCGTTGTCTTTCACGAGAAGCTTGGCACGCAGGGCGAGCGGATCGCGCGCATCGAGGCGTTGGCGCGCGAGCTTGCGCCAAAAATCGGTGCCGACGCTGACCTTGCGGCGCGTGCGGCGCATCTCGCCAAGGCTGATCTCGCCACCGAAATGGTCGGCGAGTTTCCTGAGCTGCAGGGACTCATGGGCCGCTATTACGCGACCAAGCAAGACGAGGATCCGAGCGTCGCAGAGGCGGTCGAGGACCACTACAAGCCGCAAGGTCCTAACGACCGCATCCCAATCTCGCCGGTCTCGATCGCGGTCGCGCTCGCCGACAAGCTCGACACGCTTGTGGGCTTCTGGGCGATCGATGAAAAGCCGACCGGCAGCAAGGACCCCTACGCGTTGCGCCGCGCCGCGCTTGGCGTCGTCCGCATTGTGCTTGAGAACGGGCTCCGGCTCCCGTTGCAGGATCTCATCATAAGGCAGCTTAGCGGCTTGGTCGGGAGTCTGCTGCGCGCGAGGAGATTCGATTGGCCTTCGGAACAGCGGTGGTTTGCTGCAGCTGATATCGATGCCAAATTGACATTTGCGAACGACTTGCTGGCAAAATTGGCAACAGAGTCGCCCTTTGACGTTCCGTCGATTGTGAATGCAACGGCCGATCTCCTCACCTTCTTCGCCGACCGCCTGAAAGTCTACCTCCGCGAAAAGGGCGCGCGGCACGATCTCATCGACGCGGTGTTCGCGCTGCCGGGGCAGGACGATCTTCTCATGATCGTCCGCCGGGTCGAGGCGCTCGGAAAACTGCTTGACACCGAGGACGGCAAGAACCTGCTGGCCGGCTATCGCCGCGCCGCCAACATCCTGCGCGCCGAGGAAAAGAAGGACGGCGCCGAGGCCTTCGCCGGCAAGCATGATCAGACCGAGCTTGCCCCGCCAGCGGAAAGGTATCTCGCCGACGTCGTCGCCTCCGCCGGCGCGGCCGTCCGCCAGCACGTCGCTGCCGAGGATTTCCAGGGCGCGATGCGGGCGCTCGCGACCTTGCGCGCGCCCGTGGATGCCTTCTTCCTCGACGTGACGGTCAACGATCCTGACCCGCAGACACGCGTGAACCGATTGAGATTGCTCAATGAATTGCGCGAGGCGATGCACGCGGTGGCTGACTTCTCCAAGGTCTCGGGATAAGCCGCTCCTTTAAGAATCCGTCGGCAGCGCATAAATGGCGGCGGGCGCTTCTGGGGCGCGAACAAGGAAGATTGAGCCATGGCGCTGAGGGAAGAGAATCTCGACGGGGCCTCGGGTGGCAGCAAAATGATCACCGACGCCCAAGCCGAGGACGCGTTTCGCACCATCCTGAAATGGATCGGCGAGGACGCCAATCGCGACGGCCTGATCGAGACGCCCGATCGCCTCGTGCGCGCCTACCGGGAATATTTCGCCGGCTACGAGGAGGACCCGCACGAGGTCCTGCGCAAGACCTTCAGCGAGGTCGACGGCTATGACGAGATGATCGTGCTGCGCGGCGTGACCTTCGAGAGCCATTGCGAGCACCATATCGCGCCGATCATCGGCCGGGTGTGGATCGGCTATATTCCCGACAAGAGGGTGGTGGGGATCTCCAAGCTCGCGCGCGTGGTCGAGATCTTCTCGAAGCGGCTGCAGATTCAGGAGCGGCTGACGGCTCAGATCGCCAACGCGATCGAGGAGATCTTGAAGCCTTGCGGAGTCGCGGTGGTCGTCAAGGCGGCGCATCACTGCATGATCGACCGCGGCGTCCGCAAGCGCGGCGCTGACCTTGTCACCAGCCGGATGCTGGGCGTGTTTCGCGATCAGGCTCAGACCCGGCAGGAGTTCTTGTCGCTCGTCAACTCGGACAGCCACGAATAACGCGCGGCATGATCGGCGCCTTTCGCATCGAGGCCTATGTCATCGCCTCCGCCGATGGCATGCTTACGGACGCGAGCGGCGTTCAGCCGGCGTCGCTGCTTTTCGAAGCCGACCAGCGACATTTCAAGCAAGGCCTTGATCAGGCCGACGTGGTCGTGAACGGGCGCCACTCGCAGGAAGGCGACGCGAACACGATGAGCCGGCGCAGGCTCGTTTTGACCCGACATGTCGCTGACCTTGCGCCGGACCCTGACAATTCAAAGGCGCGGCTTTGGAATCCTGCCGGGGCCTCGCTCGAGGCCGCGTGCGCCGCGCTAGGCTTAAATTCTGGCACGGTCGCTGTCATTGGCGGGCCGCAGGTCTTCACCCTGTTCCTCAAGCTGGGCTACGACTGTTTCCACCTGAGCCGCGCGACCAAAGTGCGCTTCCCCGGCGGCCTGCCCATCTTTAGTCGCGAAAGATTTGGCGGCGACCCCGACGCGACGCTGGCCGCCGCCGGTCTTAAGCCTAGCCCGGCAATCTCGCTCGAGGACGGGCTGACCCTGACGGACTGGGTGCGCCCGGAATAGGCGTACGTCCCGGCGCCCGGCCACGTCCCGAGGCGGGAACCGCGACCTTGCGAATAGGATTGTCAAATCATAACATCGTGTGTCGTTATCATCTGATAAGAATAGTGTTGGCAATGTACTTCGACGTTGGGGGAATACAATGCAACATCTAGCTTTGATAGCCTGCGCATCGGTCACATGCTTTGATCAGCAGGCCCGCGCGGCGCCTCTGGGTGCGCAAGGCATAGCGACGGATTTGTCTTTCATTGAGACTCAGGTGGCGAAGACTCTGGCTTCGCTGGGTTCCCCGGCGTCCGGATATCCCGTCTCGGGAGGCGACAGCGGAACGTGGACGACGACGAGTCCTTCGAGTGGAAGCCAGGGATGGACAACCGGGTTTTTCCCGGGCCAACTCTGGCTCCTGTATCAGGCGACAGGGTCGCCGCAGTGGCTCGCGGCGGCACAGCAATGGACTGCGCCCTTGGCCCCGCAGGCCTCTGCGCCCCGGATTGACCCTACCGACATCGGCTTCATCATAGGGACCAGTTTTGGCAACGGATACCGACTGACCGGCGACCCCAGCTACAAAGGCGTCCTCACAACCGCTGGTCAATCATTGGCCTCATTCTACAATTCAAACGTTGGCGCGGTACGCTCCTGGAGCTTCCCTCCATACCAACCACCATCCCACTTTGCCGTGATAGTCGACAGCATGATGACGCTGGGGCCCTTGCAGTGGGGGGCCAGCAATGGCGGCAATCCCGCTTGGGCGGGAATCGCGACAACGCACGCCCAGACGGTGACCACGAACCTGGTGCGCCCGGTCGGCAGCACGTTTCAGGTCGCTGATTTTAACCCGACGACCGGGGCGCTGATGAGCCAGGGGACTTTCCCGGGGTTTTCCGACAGCTCGACTTGGGCGCGTGGGCAGGCCTGGGCTTTGTATGGGTTCGTGCAGGCCTATCAGACATCGGATAACCCAGCATTCCTGACGACGGCGGAAGCGGTTGCGAACTATTTCGTCGACCATTTGCCCGCGAACGATATTCCCCCCTGGGATTTCGACGCGCCGGGGACACAGCCTGTAGATACGTCGGCGGCGGCCATCGCGGCGGACGGGCTCGTCATGCTGAGCACGGTTGCGGGAACGAGCGCCCTTAAGGCGCAATATCTGCAGGATGCCGAGAACATCCTTGGATCGCTCAGCAGCAGCTATCTTGGTCCGGCGTCTGGCGAGTCCGTGCTGTTCGATGGCTTCCCGGGCAAGGGTGGGACGAATACCGCGCTGATCTATGGCGACTACTATTTCACCGAGGCGCTGCTGCGATTGCAAGACGTGCTCGATGGGAAGCCCGGCTGGGTCCTGTATAGTCCGACGACGGTCCCCGAACCCTCGACCTGGGCGATGATGTTCGTTGGATTCGCGGGCCTCGGATTCGCGGGGGTCCGCCGGGCGAGAGCGGGCCGCGCACTACCCCGCGCCTGAGTTCATGGACGGGGGTCGCCACGGGCTCGACGACGTGCTGATGCTGATGACTGGCTGCGGCCCGAGTAGCCGGCGGGACCAAGACGATCACTTCCGTCGTTCGTATTCCACGAAGACGAAATCGGCGTCGTCGCGTGGCCCGCGCTCGCCCGTCTCGCGGGTGATCTCCCGCCACGCCGGCGGGTCGATCGGCGGGAAACGCGCCTCGCCTTCAGGGTCGAGCGCGACCTCTGTGATGAAAAGGCGGCTCGCGCCCGCGATCGTCTGCGCATAGATCTCAGCCCCGCCGCCGATGATAATTTCATCCGCACCCACGGCGTAAGCGCGTTCGGCGGCAAGGTCGAGCGCGGCGTCGAGATTGTGGGTGACCAAGACGCCCAAAGGCGCGAACGTGGGATCGCGAGTCACAACGATCGTTTCACGCCCCGGAAGCGCGCGGCCGATCGATTCGAAGGTCTTCCGCCCCATCACCAGAGGCTTGCCCCAGGTCAGCCCCTTGAAGCGTTTCAAGTCGCTCGAGAGCCGCCAGGGCAGTCCGCCATTCGCGCCGATAATCCCGTTGCGCGCGACAGCGGCGACGAGGACTACCCTCACCCCAACCCTCTCCCCATAGCCCGTCGAGAGACGGGCATCCTTCAGGACGCCCTTTGGGGAGAGGGAGCGCGTCCCTTCTCCCCCCGGGCTTTTGACCCGGGGGTGGCGCGAAGCGCCGGATGAGGGCGACTCGCTCACACCGCGACCGGCGCCTTGATCGCCGGCCACGGGTCGTAACCCTCGAACGCGATCGCGTCGGCGTTGAGGTCGAAGATCGAGCCGACGTCGCTGAGCTTGAGGCGCGGCAATGGACGCGGCGCGCGGGCGAGCTGTGCGCGCGCCTGGTCCTCGTGATTGCGGTAGAGATGCGCATCGCCGAACGTATGCACGAACTCCCCGGCCTTAAGCCCGCATTCGTGGGCGATAAGATGGGTCAGGAGCGCATAGCTCGCGATGTTGAACGGGACGCCGAGAAAGATGTCGGCCGAGCGCTGGTAGAGCTGGCACGAGAGCCTCTCGCCGTTCACGTAGAACTGGAACAGGCAATGGCAGGGCGCAAGCTTCATGCGCTCGATCTCGGCGACGTTCCAGGCCGAGACGACGAGCCGGCGAGAATCGGGGTTGCGGCGGATCTCGTTTATCACCCAGGCGATCTGATCGTATGTTCGCCCGTCCGGTCCTTCCCAGGCGCGCCATTGCTTGCCATAGACCGGACCCAGATCTCCATCCGCATCGGCCCATTCGTCCCAGATGGAAACGCCGTGCGCCTTGAGGTAGGCGATGTTGGTGTCGCCCCGCAGAAACCAGATCAGCTCGCGAACGATCGACTTGAGATGAAGCCGTTTCGTTGTGACGAGAGGAAAGCCAAGCGCCAGATCGAAGCGAAGCTGCCGGCCAAACAGCGAGCGCACGCCAGTCCCGGTGCGGTCCATCTTGACGGCGCCGTTGTCGAGCGCCTCGCGCATGAGATCGAGATAGGCTTGCATGGGCTCGCGGTCCTTACGCTAAGCGACCGCAACCTCTATACCGATTCGCGCTTCCCCGCGCGCGGTGCCTCGCGCGCCGCGGCCATCAAATTGAACTCAGTGCAGGCTCACCGTCTCGAGTTCGTTTTCCCAGGCGTTGGTGATCGCCGCGTCTTTGGAATCGGTAAGCATGATCGGCGACCCGTCGGCGCCGAGCAGCGCAAACAAGGTCAATCCTGGACGCATCTCCGGCGCCTGCGGGAACAGTCGCGCCACGTCTTCAGAGGCAATGGTCTTCACATAAGCGAGAGACCCATCGCCAAATTGTGCGAATTCCTGCGGCGTCATGTTTGGCGCCGCGGTCACGTTGGCTTTGCTGGTTTCGGATCTCATCGCCTTACTCCTCACTCGGCTGCCCGCCCAGGGCCGCCACTTGCGCATCCTTCAGTCGCGCGCCACTATTTTGATCGTTCGCACCAGCCGCTCGGGCTGTGGGCGGACGAGGTCGACCGACAGCAACCCTTGCGCGAGCTCGGCGCTCAGCACTTGCATCCCGTCGGCAAGCAGAAAGCCGCGCTGAAACTGCCGGGCGGCGATGCCGCGATGCAAATATTCCCGCGTCTTGTCCTCCTGCTGCCGCCCGCGGATCGTGAGCTGGTTCTCCTCGACCGTGATTTCGATCTGATCCTGGGAGAAGCCGGCGACCGCGACCGTGATGCGCAATTTCTCCGGATTGCCGCCGACGGCCGCAATCCGCTCGATATTGTACGGCGGATAGCCGTCCGTCCCCGTCTTCGAAACCTTGTCGAGCGCCCGTTCCAAGTCGTCGAAACCGAGCAGCAAAGGCGAGGTCAGCGCCGTCACACGCACCATGTTCGAAGCCCCCTTTCAGGCGCTTCCCCGGAACTTCAGGCCTTCCTATAAGCGCCCGGTCCGGTTCTTGCCGTCAACCATCCGGATCATTCAAAGTTCCGGACCGAACCGATATAAGCTTCGCAATCCAACCTTCAAGGCGTGGATTGCCCTAGCGAAAACCTCTGATTCGGCGCTAGTTCCGACAATTCTGTTAAAATGCTGCGCTCGAAATCTAAACCAATCGTTTATGTTTTCGGCTGGGGGCGAGGGTTATTGGCCAAGAAGACGACGGCGTTGAGCAAGCTCGGAACCAAGCGCCAGTGCTTGGCCTGCGGCGCCAAATATTATGATCTCGGCCGCAAGCCGCCGGTTTGTTCGCGTTGCGGCGCGACCGCCGAGCCAAAGCAAGCGAGTGGACACGTCGAAGAGCGCCCGGCCGCCCAGGAGGCGACAGCCGGGACGCAGTCCCCCCGCGCAGCCGAGACCCCATCTTCGCGGCCAATCGGCCGCGAATGGTCGCGCGAGCAGGCGGACGCCATCGACCAGGTCGGCCGGTGGCTCAAACAGGGCGAACCCCAGGTGTTCCGGCTTTTCGGCTACGCGGGCGTGGGCAAGACGACGCTTGCGCGGCACATTGCGGAGGGGGCGCGAGGCGAAACGGCGTTCGCCGCCTTCACCGGCAAAGCCGCCTTGGTGATGCGATCGAAAGGCTGCGCGGGCGCAACGACCATCCACGCGCTCATTTACCGGGCGAGCGAGGGCGCGGAAGGCGCACCCACCTTCACCCTCAATGCCGACGGGCCAGCCTCCAAAGCCGGGCTGATCGTGATCGACGAATGTTCGATGGTAGACCCGGAACTGGCGCGCGACCTCCTCTCGTTCGGCAAGCCGATCCTGGTTTTGGGCGACCCGTTCCAGCTCCCGCCTGTCAAAGGCGCCGGCTTTTTCACCGACGGCGCTCCGGACGTGATGTTGACCCAGATCCATCGCCAGGCGCAAGACAATCCGATCATTCGCTTGTCCGAAGTGGTCCGTTCAGGCGGCGAACTCAGCGTCGGCGACTACGGCGAGACGCGCGTCATACCACGCGCCGCCGTTGACCCGGCTCAGGTCCTTGGGGCCGATCAGGTGCTGGTCGGGGTTAACCGCACCCGGCGCGCCTACAATCAGCGGATGCGTGATCTCAAGGGCTTCCATGAACCATTGCCGGTCGCCGGCGACCGTTTGGTCTGCTTGCGGAATGATCGCACCAAGGGCCTCATCAACGGCGGACTGTGGCGGGTCGAGGCGCTGCGTGGAGTCAAAAAGGACTTCGTCAAGATGACCCTGCGCTCGGAAGACGAGGGGTCGCGCTCCACAGTCAAGGTAGCCGTGCTGACAGCGTTCTTCGAGGGCAAGGAGGGCGAACTCGGCTTTGCCTTGAGGCGGGAGTCGGACGAATTCGACTATGGCTACGCGCTCACCGTGCATAAGGCTCAGGGGTCGCAATGGGACGATGTCATGCTGTTCGATGAAAGCTTCGCCTTCCGCGAGCACCGGGCGCGTTGGCTTTACACCGGCCTCACGCGGGCGGCCCGGAAGCTGACGGTGGTCAGATGAAGGGCGGAAGACGCATGGACATCGGCGTCGCGGTGCTGTTAGACTTGACGTTGCGGCGCCGGAGATCTTGCCATGCGTATTTCCCCAGTGATGAGGGGAGCGCGCGCCTACGCCCTGGCCACGCTCGTTTTCTCTCTTGGCCTCTCGCCTTCGTACGCCCGCATGGGTGGGTCGGTGGGTCGCCCGGCTTTTCGGGGCGGTCATTTTTCCCATTTTGCGCCGGGCGGCTTCAACCGGCGGTTTGAGGCTGGCCGATTTGGCTTTAACCGCTTCGGTCCGAACCGGTTTGCCCGCTTCGGCGCCAATCGCTTCAGCTTCAACCGCTTCAATCGCTTTGGCTTTAACCGCTTTGGCGGGAATCAGCTGTTCGTCGGCGGCTGGGGTTGGGGCGGCTGGGGCGGCTTCCCCGCTACGGCGGCGTCCGAGCCCATCATTGTCGGCGACGGCGCGCCCGTGATCATCAATATCGGCGTCGATCCGGGTGCAGGCGACGCCGCCGGCGGCTTGAGCGGAGGCTGCGTCATCCACAAGCTCAATTACGACAGCAACGGGAAATATGTCGGCGAGCGTCAGATCCCGCTCTGCTGATTGAAGTCAGTTCTGGATAGGCTGCGAGACCGGTAAGCTTGGCGTTCGGCTCAACCTCTTTGCGCTGGGCTCCGCGGCGCGGTAGGTCCTCGGCTCCGCCGCCGCGCGGAGACGCCATGGTGGTTTTCAGCCAGGGAGAGCGCAATGGACGTCGGTTTTATCGGTCTTGGCCAAATGGGTTCGGCGATCGCGCTGAACCTCGTCAAGGCGGGACATCGCGTTACAGTCTACAACCGCACGCGCGCCAAGGCAGAGGCGCTCGCGTCCCAAGGCGCCGAGATCGCCGAAAGCGTTGCGGATGCGTGCCGCCGCCCCGTGCTGATCACCATGCTTGCCGACGATTCGGCGGTTGAAGCGGCCTTTTTCGGTGATGGGAATGGGCTTTCGACGCTTGGCCCAGGCGCCGTCCATATCTCCATGAGCACGATCAGCGTGGCGCTCTCCGACCAATTGGCGGAAGCGCACCGAAACGCTGGCCATTCTTTCGTCGCCGCCCCCGTGTTCGGCAGGCCGGAGGCGGCGGCGGCGGCGAAGCTTTTCGTCGTGGCGGCAGGTCCCGAAGCCCATCTCGCGCGCTGCCAGCCCCTGTTCGATGCGATCGGTCAACGGACTTTCATCGTCGGCGACAAACCGTCCGCGGCAAATCTCGTGAAGCTCAGCGGCAACTTCCTGCTCGCAGCGATGATCGAATGCTTAGGCGAAGCCTTCGCGCTCACCCGCAAAGGCGGAGTTGAGCCCCATCTTTATTTTGAAATCCTGACCAACACACTGTTCTCGGCCCCCGCATACAAGACCTATGGGACGATCATCGCCGACCAGAAATACGAGCCGGCCGGGTTCAAGATGTCGCTGGGCCTAAAGGACATTCGCCTCGCGCTCGCGGCGGCTGACGCGCTTGCGACGCCAATGCCGGTCGCGAGCCTCGTTCACGATCATTTTCTGGCTGGCGTGGCTCAAGGCGCAGGCGATTCTGACTGGTCCGCACTGGCGCGTCTTGCCGCCGCAAACGCAGGTCTCTGAACGAATCCTGGTGGGGGTTGTCCTCGCCTCCCTCGCGTGGCGCACCAATCCACACAGAAAGCCACCCGCTGCGCCTGGACTTGTTTGAAACCTGAACTTGGGGCAGGTTTTCGTTGGGATCCGCAGTCATCGGCTAATTTCGGTCAAGAGACCGAAATGGCAGGCGACCTGGCGGCAATCCGGGGATGCGCGATGGTCCTGCTCAGGCATATTGCAATCGCGGCCGTGGCATGCGCCGCAGCTTCCCTGACGGCCCTCGCCGAGGATCAAAAACCCCCGCCTGGGCAGCAGGTCTATACGCCGCGCTTGAACAACATCATGATCTTAACGCAGCTCGGGCATTTCAAGTTATGGTACGCGGGCGCAGTGCAGAACTGGCCGCTCGCGAACTACGAATTAGAGCAAATCCGCGCCAGCATCCGCCTCGCAAAGACGCTTTTTCCAGATAGCGACAAGTCGAATATGGATACAATGAAGCCGGCGGCCGAGGATCTCGACAAAGCGATCAACGCAAAGGAGGCCGCCAGTTTCACGAGCGCGTATAGCAAGCTCACCGCCGCCTGCAACGCCTGTCATGAAGCCACCGGCTTCGGTTTCATAAAGATCAGAGTGCCGAGATTGTCACCCATCGAGACGTCGCCGTTCAGCGACGAGTCTTTCCAGGGCAAGTGACGGCTCGCGTTTAAGCCCCCACGGTCGCGATGCGCAGGTTGTTGGTGGCGCCCGGGGTGCCGAACGGCACGCCGGCGACAACGATAATGCGCTCACCCTCGCCAGCGAAGCCCTCGATATAGGCGTGGCGGCAAGCTCGATCGGCCATGTCGCGCTCGTCGCGCGCGTCGTCGGTGACGATCGGGTGCACCCCCCAGACGACCGCGAGGCGCCGCGCCACGGATTCGATGGGAGTTAGCGCCAAAATGGAGGAGCGCGGCCGTTGGCGGGCGATGCGAAGGCCGGTCGAGCCTGAGCTGGTCCAGGCGCAGATCACTTTCAAATTGAGAGTCTCGGCGACATCGCGGGTCGCTTCGGCGATCGCGTCGGCGCCCGTGGCCTCGGGCGCGGCGCGCTGCGACTCGATGATCGAGGGGTAGATCTTCTCCGATTCCACCGCTTCCGCGATCCTGTTCATGGTCGCGACCGCCTCGTGCGGATATTGGCCCGAGGCGCTCTCGGCCGACAGCATCACGGCGTCCGCACCCTCAAAGACCGCGGTCGCGACGTCCGACACTTCGGCGCGCGTCGGCACTGGCGCGGAGATCATCGATTCCAGCATCTGCGTCGCCACCACCACCGGCTTGCCGAGCCGCCGCGCGAGCCGGGTCAGGGTCTTCTGGATGCCGGGAACCTGTTCGAGCGGCATTTCCACGCCAAGATCGCCGCGCGCCACCATGAGCGCGTCAGCAACGGCCATGATCTCCTCGATGCGCTGGACCGCCTGCGGCTTTTCGATCTTGGCCATCACGAGCGCCCGGCCTTTGACGATTTCCTTGACCTCGACGATGTCCTCCGGGCGCTGAACGAACGAAAGCGCAATCCAGTCGATATCTTCCTCCAGCGCTGCGGCGAGATCGGCGTGGTCCTTGTCGGTCATGGCGGAGGTCGGGATGGTCGTGTCGGGCAAGCTCACGCCCTTCTTGTTGGAGACGCGTCCCGGGACTTCGACGACGGTCAGCGCCCGGCCTCCTTCGGCCGCGGCGACCCGCAGCATCACTTTGCCGTCGTCGATGAGTATCCGGTGCCCCTTGGCGAGCGAGCTCAAGATTTCCGGATGCGGCAGATAGACGCGCGCCTGCCCGCCGGGCGCGGGGTCGCCGTCAAGGATGAAGGCCTCGCCGCGTTGCAGGTCGGCGGCGCCGCTGGCGAACGTGCCGAGCCTGAGCTTCGGCCCCTGCAGGTCGACAAGGATGCCGATCGGGCGGCCGGTCTCTTCCTCCACATCGCGGATCATCGCAACCCGCTCCCGCATCCCGTCATGCGAAGCATGGCTCATGTTGATGCGGAAGACGTCCGCGCCGGCGGCGAACAGCGCCGCGATGGTCTTTCGATCGGCCGAAGCAGGCCCGAGAGTGGCGATGATTTTGACGCGGCGGCGGCGGGACTGCACTGGCGTTCTCCCATAATCGCGGCGCTTACCGCTAAGGTTCGTTTCGGCTGGGGCTCGCGGTCAGGCGAATTTGGCGGACTTAAGGATTTGCCTGATCGGTCAGCTGCACCGTCCAGCTCTTCGAGTCTTTGCCGGTGTCGACTTCGAAAAACCCCGTTCGGTTGTAGCCGCGCGCAAAGCAATCCTGCCGGCCGTCGATCTTGAACTCGCGATCTGACGTGCACATGAACACTTTGCCCTTCCACTCGCCGCCGCGCTCGTCCATCGCGTAGAGGTAATAATACTCGGCCGCCAGGGCGCCGCGCAAAAGGGTCACGCAGTCGAGCGATTTGAGATTCCACCAGCCTTCGCTGACCCAGTTTTGCCCGTCGGTATAGCCGAGGGCGACGCTGACGCGGTTACTGGTGTTGTTGCACATGCGCAAGTCCGCGCGCGCAGGCGCGGCCGCGCAAAGCGCCGCTCCCAGCGCAGAAAGCGCCAATAGTCTTCCTGCGTTTCTGTCCATGTCCATCGGGTGAAAGGGGCGTTCGCGCGACATATTCGGCGTGCGAGCGACGCTGTCAACAGCCGCCGTTCCGTGGAACGCGGCGGTTGATCGAACGTTCGTGCGTTCATTTGGCTGTCACCTGAGCGTCAACGGTTTGTCATCGTTATGGCGAGGAAGCGTCATTCGGCGCCGCTAAATTCTCGTCGTCCATATCTCTTGCGGGGCGTGCGGAACGGGACACCGCGCGCAAAGGAGGAACTCATGTCAAAAGCAATCGGCGTTTCGCTTTTCGCTCTTCTCGTCGCCAGCTCAGCGCAAGCTCAACAGATCGGCGATGTGTTCTACATCGCGATGGAAAACCACAACTGGACGCAGCCATCGACGGTGACGGGCATCAATCAGATATTGGGCAATTCCGCCGCGCCTTTCATCAACAGCTTGGTCACGCCCAACAACCCGAATGCCGCTATGACCTCCTACGCCAGCAACTATCAGAACGTCGCGCCGGGTGTTCACCCCTCGGAACCTAACTACGTGTGGCAGGAGGCTGGCCTCCACGGGCCGCTGAACGATAACGATCCCTATCCGAACAACATCGTCAATGCGCCCAATCTGAGCGCTCTCCTCCAGACGAAATACGGAACCTCGGGTTGGAAGTCCTATCAGGAGGACATCAACCTCACCCCCGGCAGCGGCTCGGTCAACCATCCCGGCGCTAGCAGCCTCACCAGCACTGTCGCGCCGCAGGGCCAGTGGACCGTTCCGACAAGCTCGTTCTCCGGCACGTCGCCCGACTACACCAATCCGTACAATGGCTCGCACCAATATAACTTCGCGGTCAAGCATGACGGGTCGCTCTTCTTCACCGCCACGAATGGGGGAACAGCCACAGCGCCGGACACGTCGCCGAGCAACCCGGAGGCGAAATTCTACGCGCCGCTGCAGCAACTGCAGACAGACCTAACCAACAACACCGTCGCGAAATACAACTGGATCACGCCGGATCAGTACAACGACATGCATTCAGCGCTGAACACGGACTTCACCTACAACGGCGTCACCTATGCCGCCGGAAGCGATGAGGAGCAGATCGCGCTCGGCGACAACTTTCTGTCGCAGATCGTGCCCGAAATCGAGGCTTCCCAGGCGTTCAAGAACAACGGCGAGATCGTCATCTGGAACGACGAGACCGAGGGCGACCAGAGCGCGGGTTCTACCGCCGGCTTCGCCAGCATGGAGATCGTCATCTCGCCGCTCGCCAAGGGCAACGCCTACACGAACAACATTCTCTACACACACTCCTCTGACCTGGTCACCCTGCAAAACATCTTTGGGGTCGCTGGCGGCGGCGCCGGGGGCTATCTCGGCGGCGCCGGGGGTGCGAACTCGCTCGCCGATCTGTTCAAGGCCGGCGTGATCCCCTCGGCCATCCCCGAGCCGTCGACCTGGGTCATGATGGGGCTGGGCTTCGCGGGGCTGGCCGGCGCCGCCGGATATCGCCGCAAGTTCGGCGTTGCGGCTAAGCCGGCGGGGGCCTGCTGAACCGCTAAAACTTACAGCCACCGTCGTGAAAGGGCCGGCCGCAAGCCGGCCCTTTTTGCTGTCCTCTTGCGGGCGAATTGCCATCGGCCGCCGCGAAGCGCGAGATTGGGATGTTCGCTCGGATGATCTATTGCGGCTGGGCGGCGAGCGGCCTCTATAAAACCGGCTTTTGATCGCGGCTCGACGGAATCGCACGAATCGCGGATGATTGACGTATGAAGCGTTTTCTTTTGTCAGGACTAGGAATTGTCATCGCGCTGAGCGCATTCGCGCCCTCTGCGCGCGCCGACTTCACCTCCTGCGTCGGCTCGCTGAGAGCGGATGCCGCGCGCAGCGGGATTTCCGCGAGGACCCTCGACGTCGCCTTCAACGGGCTCGAGCCGGACCCGAAGGTGCTCGATCTCCAGAAGCAGCAGCCCGAGTTCAAGACGCCCGTCTGGGACTATGTCGACGGGTTGGTGGACGACGATCGCGTCGCCGACGGCAAGGCGGCGATGGCGAGGGAGGGCCGCGCGCTTGCTCGTGCGGAGGAGAAATATGGCGTCAGCCGCTTCATGCTGGCGGCGATCTGGGGCGTGGAGTCCAATTTCGGCCAGGAGATGGGCAAGCGCTCGCTCGTGCAGTCGCTGACGACGCTTGCGTGCATGGGCGATCGTGCCAATTATTTTCGCTCCGAGTTGATGGCGACGCTGAAAATCATCGACCATGGCGACGTGCCGGCCGAGAAGCTGAACGGCTCGTGGGCCGGAGCGTTCGGGCAAACGCAGTTCATGCCCTCGACCTTTCTGCGCCTGGCGGTCGACTCCGATGGCGACGGGCGGCGCGACATCGTGGATTCCGCCCCGGACGCGCTCGCCTCGACGGCGAATTATCTTGTTAAATCGGGCTGGCGCCGCGGCATGGGATGGGGCTTCGAGGTCAAGCTGCCCGATGGCTATTCAGGCCCGTCGGGGCGCAAGGCCAAACAATCCATGTCCTTCTGGGCGTCGCGGGGTCTCACTCGGATCGACGGGCGCCCGCTCGGTGACGGCGAAGCCGGGCTCCTGATACCCGCGGGGCGCCAGGGCCCGGCCTTTCTCGTGACGCGCAATTTCGACGTCGTCTATACCTATAACGCCGCCGAATCCTACACCCTCGCCGCCTGTGTGCTTGCCGATCGTCTGAGCGGCGGCCGCGGGATTGTCACCTCCTGGCCGACGGACGATCCACTGCTGTCGCGCGAAGGGCGGAAGGAATTGCAGGCGCTGCTCCAAAGGCGAGGCTACGACATAGGCGGCGACCCGGACGGGCACGTTGGAACGAAGAGCAAGGCCGCGATCGCCGATTTCCAGCAGCGGGCCGGGCTCGAGGTCAACGGCCGCCCTTCGGTCAAGGTCTTGGCCGCCCTGAAGAGGTAGGCGAAAATACCTAGATGCCTGAAAAATAGCGGATAATTGCTGGCAAACGCGAGCATTTGGCGCAAGCCGGGTCACAGCGGGCCGTCCGAAAACAACAGCCGGACAAAACGCGGGCGGGAAGCTTTGCCCTACCCGCGCCCTCCCGCGAGGGAGGATGCCATGACTTCCAGATCCTTGCTGACGATCACCGCCGTTGTCGCGGTCTTGTATGGTCTTGCGTTTGTGTTGATCCCTGACACCATCAACGCGCTTTATGGCGTTCCGTCCGCACCCCACACCGCCTTGTACACGCGGTTTTTCGGCTCGGCGCTGCTCGGCTTCGGGGTCATCAATTGGTTCGCCAAGGATTTTCGCAGCTGGGGACGCCACCCGCGGAGTTTTGATAGGCAACGCTGTGACGACCGCCATTGGCGGTCTGATTGCCCTCTTCGCTGTGGTTACCGGCCTGTCGAATGCAATGACCTGGACGTCGGTTCTCGTCTACGCGCTGCTCCTCGTCGGGGCGGTATATTGGCTCTCACAGGGCGAAAAGAATTCAGCCGTGGGCGCCACTTTGGCGCAGTGAGCGTGCACGAGAACAGAGGGCTCGGTTTGATGTCAACGGCCGCTTCCGTCAAGGTTCTCGCGGCGCTGCGGCACTAGAGCAACCTGCAATCAGCCGACGCCATTGCGTGTCATGCCAGCGATTGCGCGGGAACGACACGGCGATCAAAGGTGATTCCATAAGAGAGACCGCTGCGCTAGGTTTCTGCTCCCTTGACTATGCTTCTGATGAGATTTAACCAACGTTGTTACGCAACGAAAACCGTGGCCAGGGGGAATTACAATGAGACTCTATGCTTTGATTGCGAGCGTTGCCCTTGCCGCGATGGCCGCCAGCGCGCATGCCGCGACCATCGAGCGCACTTTCGATGTCACGGCTTCGGATTTCGTCCTCGCTAGTGGCCCGAGCGCTCCTGCCGCCATCGACCCGGTGGAGTTGAATTTCACGCTCATCTGGGATCCTTCGATCGTCATAGCGCCGACCAGTTCGGGCCTGACGGTCAGCTTGTTCAGCCTTCCCTTCTCGTCGTCGGTCTTTGCCAGTGACGGAGCCGGGAACATTGCGCTAGGGCGGAATCTGCTCAACGCGAGTGATTGCCTAAGCGGCGGCGGTGACACCTACTGCTTATTCATGTCAAATTCAACAGGCGCCAATCCGGGTGCGACCTTCGATCAGTTCACCACTTCTAACGGTGAGTGGGTCGCCCAGGATGTTACCATCGTCGCTGGCAAGATAACCGCCGTGCCGGAGCCCTCGACCTGGGCGATGATGGTGCTCGGCTTTGGCGGCGTCGGCTGGCTCGCTTCCCGGCGCCGCTTGGCCGCTGCGAACGCCGCCTAAAGCAACTCGTCGCCCGCATCCAGCGCGCTTTTCGACCGCGCCCGGTGGATTCCGACGCGAAGTGCAACCCCGTCGACAGCATTGGTTCCTCAACGAAAAGTCGGGTTTCCCATTCCGAACGCCGGCCTTCTGCTCGGCTTCCAGGGGACGAAGACGGCTCGGCGAGAAG
>Ga0210406_10003471_pt1 | contig 17247 bp, 12 predicted proteins | sample IncBWC30MmetaG_FD_155454 | JGI IMG/M metagenome (GOLD analysis project Ga0210406, IMG submission 155454) | Forest soil microbial communities from Barre Woods Harvard Forest LTER site, Petersham, Massachusetts, United States - Inc-BW-C-30-M | ecosystem: Environmental > Terrestrial > Soil >... | reverse complement strand
ACAAGACCGACCCTCAAGCCCCCCGCGACACCCGCGACGACCCCACCGCCCTCCGCCTCCCAGAGCACTACGAATCAACCACTCTAGGCGGCCTCGTCTCCGAGATCGCCGGCCACATTCCCCTCCCCGGCGAAGTCGTAGAAGAAGACGGCCTCCGCCTCGAAGTCCTCGCCAGCACCGACCGCCGCATCGACCGCATCCGCGTCAGCCTGACTCAACCCCCCGCCGCCGCCTGACGTGGTGGCCGATCTAACGCCCAATCCGTATCATGGAATCATCCGGCGCAATTGCATCGAAAGTGCGGAGAATTGGTAAAGCAACTTCTACGTCAATTCGTAAAAATCCTATCTGTCGCAGCGGTCTGCATCCTCCCGTCAAGCGCGCAGCCCACGCTGGAGCGCTTCCATCAAACTCACCCCGCCATGGGCACCATCTTCACCATCGATCTCTATGTCGCCGACCAGGCCACCGCAGAGCAGGACATGGATCTGGCCTTCGACGAGATCGACCGCCTCGAAGCTCTGCTCAGCAACTACCGCCCATCCAGTGAGCTCTCCCGCATAAGCCGTGAAGCCGGATCCGCTCCGGTCGTCACCGACCCCGAAACCTTCCATTTCCTCGAGCGATCCCTCTACTGGAGCCGCCTCTCCAATGGCGCATTCGACATCACCGTCGGCCCACTCCTTCGGGCCTGGGGCTTCTTCTTCCATCAGGGCCGCGTCCCGTCGCAGGCCGAGCTCAACGCCGTGCGAAACAAAATCGGCTGGAAGAATATCGCTCTCGACCCGCAAACCCGTACCGTCTCCTTCAGCAACCATCAGCCGATGGAACTCGACCCCGGCAGTATCGGCAAAGGCTTCGCCGTCGACAGCGTCGCGAATCTTCTTCGCCATCAGCGTGTCACCGCGGCCTTCATCTCAGCGGGCGGAAGCACCCTTTACGCAATCGGAGCTGTCCCTGGCACCGCAGGCTGGCCCGTCGACATTCCCGATCCCCGGCAGCCCGGCAAAGTCGCCGCCACCATCCAGCTCAAAGACACCTCGCTCTCCACCGGAGCCTGCACCGAAAAGTTCTTTATCAAGAATGGTCATCGCTACTGCCACATCTTCGATCCCAGCACCATGCGCCCTGTCGAGGGCATGTTGCAAACCACCGTCATCGATCCCAGCGCCACCGACAGCGATGCGCTCTCCACCGTCGTCTTCGTGCTCGGATCCGATGCATCCCGCCAGTTATTAGCCTCCCTGCCCGGCACGCAGGCACTCATCTTCAACCAACCATCGTCCCCACCCTCCGCTCCATCCTGTGCCGCAATAAACTGGTCAGGCAATCCCTGCGAGGCATCCCCCACCGCTCCAAAAAGGATCCCATCTTCATGATCGACCGCCGCCTGTTCGTCCGTGGTCTCTCCGCTGCCGTTGCCACGGCATCCACTCTCGTCACTGAATCCGCTCTCGCCCAGCAATCGAAAGCCGATGCCGAAGCCGCGCGGCAGATCGCCCGCGCCACCGACAATTCACCCTTTCGACTGGGAATCATCGGCCCCGGCAGCCGCGGCAACGAACTCGTTCGCAGCTTCCTCCGTGTCCCCGGCGTCAAAATAGTCGCGGCCGCCGACATCTATCCGCCGCGCTTCGCCGAACTCAACGAAGCCTGCGGATACCAGGTCCCCTCCACCGCCGACTACCGCGCCCTGCTCGATCGCAAAGATCTCGACGCCGTCGTCGTCGCCACGCCCCTCGGCCTCCACGCGCAGCACGTCCTGCCCGCACTCGAATCCGGCCACCACGTTTACGGCGAAAAAACCATGGCCTACACCATCGAGGACGCCGCAAAGATCGTCAAAGCCACCACCGCAAACAAACGTATCTTCCAGGTTGGCCACCAGTATCGCTACTCCCCCTGGATTCGCGCCGCAGTTGCTCGTGTCCAGCAGGGCGAAATCGGCGACGTCACCCACATCCTCGCCTACTGGAACCGCAACAACAACTGGCGGCGCCCCGTCCCCGACCCCTCACTCGAACGCCTCCTCAACTGGCGTCTCTACAACCAGTGGTCGCTCGGTCTGCTGGCCGAACTGGGCTCCCACCACATGGACATCGCCAACTGGGTCTTCGGCTCCACGCCCACCGCGGCCCTCGCCTCCGGCTCCATCTGTTGCTACCACGATGGCCGCGAGACCGACGACAACGTTCAGGCCATCCTCTCCTACTCGGGCGGGCGCCGTTTCATCTTCACCTCCATGACCGACAACGCCAAGATGGGAGATCAGCTTTGGCTCTACGGAACCAAAGGCTCGCTCAATCTCACTCTTCAGGACGCAACCTTCTTCTACGAACCCCACCGCATCACCAAGGCATCTCCGGCTAAGGACGGCAAGGGAGTCACCACCACCGCCTCCTATAACCCCTCCGGAGAGATGCCCTATCGCGGCCCCGGCAAACCGGTCCAGGTCACCACCGCCGAAGACCCCACCACCGCAGCCACTCGCGCCTTCATCTACTGCGTCCGCACCGGTACAAGACCTATCGCCGACGAGCACGTAGGCTTCGGATCAGCTCTCGCCGTAGTGCAATCCAACCAGGCCCGCCTCAAAAAACAGGAAGTAGAAGTCCCCGCCGCCATCTGAAGTGCATTGGTCTTCTTGTTGAAATCGATTGTTGTTGTCACCCCCGAAGAGAATGCCGAAAAGTCTCACTTGGAAGCAAAGATGGTAAGCGTGCCGGGTTGGTTCTTGGGAGTGTTATCGAGCGAAACATCTCATTCTATTGCCGTTGTTCCTGCTGCAATTTTTCTTTTGCCATTTTCAGCCCAAAAATCACATGTCAAGTCCAAAAACCACTTAAACCAAACAAACCACGGGAGATCCAGGATGGAAAAAAGCTCCACTCAATCCGCTATACTTAAGACAGTAGAGAAAAACGAGCAAGCTCCGCCGGGATAAAGACCCCCTCCGGGGCTTTACTTATTTGAAATGAAGACTTTACCCACACTGCCGGCGTCAAAACCCAACAAAATCAAGACTTTACCCCACGCGCAAAATCCAAGGTACAAGCCTAAACCAAATCGAATGAAGACTTTGCACACAATCAGGCGAGGGGGAGGGGGACAGGCATCCGGTACCAATCTCTCCGCTAAAAGAGGAGGATTCGAGGCAAAAAACAAAGGCCCCGATCGCTCCGAGCCTCGGCCCTAACCAAAGAGAACCAATAGAACTAGTCGATAGAGATCTTGCGCAGCAGCTTGAAGTCCGACAGCATGGCACCGGTCCCCAGCACTACCGAAGCCAGCGGATCGTCGGCAATCGACACCGGCAAGCCCGTCTCCTCGCGGATCCGCTTGTCGAGATTTTTGATCAGCGCGCCGCCGCCCGTCAGCACAATACCACGGTCCGAAATATCCGCCGAAAGTTCCGGCGGTGTCCGCTCCAGAGCCACGCGAATCGCATTAATGATCGTCGCAATGCACTCCGAGAGCGCCTCACGGATCTCGGAATCTTCAATCGTAATGGTCTTCGGCACGCCCTCAATCAGGTTGCGTCCCTTGACCTCCATCGTGATCGGCTTGTCCAGCGGGTAGGCCGAGCCCAGAGAAATTTTGATCTGCTCCGCCGTCCGCTCGCCGACCAGCAGGTTGTACTTCCGCTTCAGGTAGGTGCTCACAGCCTCGTCCATCTGGTTCCCGGCCATGCGCACGGAGCGCGAATAGACGATGCCCGCCAGCGAAATCACCGCAATATCGGTCGTTCCACCGCCGATATCGACCACCATGTTTCCACCCGGCTCGGTGATGGGCAACCCTGCCCCAATCGCTGCCACCATGGCCTGTTCGACAAGATGCACCTCAGAAGCCTTGGCCCGGTAGGCCGAGTCCATAACCGCCCGTTTTTCGACCTGCGTAATCTCGGAAGGAACGCCAATGACGATCCGCGGATGCACCATCATCTTCCGGTTATGCGCCTTCTGGATGAAGTAGTTCAACATCTTCTCGGTGTGCCGGAAGTCCGCGATCACGCCGTCTTTCATCGGTTTGATGGCGACGATGTTGCCCGGTGTGCGGCCAAGCATGTCCTTGGCCTCCTTGCCCACCGCCTCCACCTCATTGGTGATCTTGTTCACCGCGATAATCGAAGGCTCGTTGACGATGATTCCCTTACCATGGGCGAAGACGAGCGTATTGGCCGTGCCCAGGTCGATGGCAAGGTCGCTGGAGAAGAGGCTGAAAAGAGACCGCATATTGTGAATGCGGGAGTAACGCATCTGAAAAGTGTTCGAAGACATAGGTATTTGCAGTATTTCCTGAGTTTCCTGAAAAGAGACTCCCATTAGTGTATCTCTTTCGCAAGTGCTATTTCAGGCCCTCACCTAACCAGTCATCACTCCTTCGTTGTAGCTCTGATCTTGCTCGCACAGCGCCCGACAGCAAAACAGCGCCACCGGATAGATCAGGACGCTCACATGCCTGGTATAAGCAAAGCCGGCGACGTAGGGAAGAACACAAGCCGCAACGACGGCCAGAAACACGCCCGAAGCCACGCGCAATGATCTGCCGGATGTGCGGGATGTCTCGGACTTTCGATCCGAACCTCTCGCCAGAATCAGCACGTAAATTGCCCACGCAATCGAAGCCCACAGCATCAGCCGGAAGACCACCATGTCTGCGTCCTCGATCATCCTTGTGACGCCATGGCTCGCGGTCCCTCCATATTTCTCCAGGGAGAAAAAGAGGACATTCAGTTTCCGCAGATCTCCCTGGAGCGTCTCTCGCGGATGCGCCCGCAGATACTCCAAAGCAGCCCTCCGATGATAATCAGAGAAGCTCCACTCGTCGCCGAAGTGCAGACCGCGGTTCAACTCGAAGTCATACCAGTCCATCGAGTCTCCATGCCGCGGAGGATAGTGCTCCAGAAATCCAGCATTGTTGCCCTTGTGCAGATTGATGCCGTCGAAGCTCGTGCCCACGCTGTACCGCCCGCTGGCATGATGCTGATGCAGCGCCCATCCCAACGGAGCCGCCGCCACCAGTGCCACAACCAGCCATCGCAACCCGGCACGCCGCTCCACCAGCATAAAGCCAACCGTCAACACAACCACCATCGGCAGCGCCCCACTCTTCGAGAGATAAACCCCATCCACCGCAACCGCAAACAATACAGCGCGGCTCCAATCGCTCATCGACGCCCGCGCCTGCGCATCGAAGAACAAAAGCGCCACAGCGACGGCAACGAAGCTGTACAAATACCCTTCTTCCACCAAAATGTTAGTCACATCTGCAAGGAACGCTGTCATCGCAAACGGAGCCAGAAGCAGCAGCACTACCAAACGCCTGCGACCGGTCGAACGCGGCAAACATTGCCAGACCAGGTATATGCACACTCCTACCGGCAGCAAAAACAAAAGCGTCTTGAAGCAAGCTACGCGGAGATAGTGGTCGCCAAACAGCCGCATACCAAGCGCCACCACAAGCGCCGACATCGGCATACGCGCCGCATGAAAGCAGATCGGGTTGCCCCGCGTGCCCATATCCTCGGTGCAAGCCGTCAGGCCCTCACCTGCAAGCAGGCTACGCGTCGTTGGCCCTACCAAATTCGTCATCGAAAACAGAGGCTTGTTCGCTTTAGCGTGATCGAGGATCCACACTCCGCTCAGCGACACGATGATCGGCACAATTAAGAGCAACCACAACAATCGACGATCCTGTGTTGTCGGATTCGGCCCGGTCACGACAATCTCTTGCATCTGCCCAATCTAATTCAAGATGGTGACAGCACAACCTCGTACCTTACATTTTCATTCGCACCGGTCCGCATTCGGGAACTCTTCGCGATTGACGTACTGATTCTCCGAATTGACCTCTTCCGCCACACGAATAGATACAATCGGAATCAGCTTTGTTATGTGGAGATAAGAATGATTATTGGCGTGCCCAAGGAAGTGAAGGATCACGAGAGCCGTGTAGGCGTAACCCCAGCTGGCGTCAAGGCCTTGGTCGAAGCCGGACATAAGGTTCTCGTCGAACAGAAGGCAGGCGCGCTCTCCGCGATGCCTGACGACGAGTACCAGGCCGCAGGCGCAGAGATCGTCGGCTCAGCGCACGATGTCTGGCGCCTCGCCGAGATGGTCGTTAAGGTCAAGGAGCCGGTCGAAAAAGAGTACAAGCATTTCCGCGAAGGTCTAGTTCTCTTCACCTATCTCCACCTTGCTCCGCTCACCGAACTCACCGACGCCCTGCTCGCATCGAAGGTTACAGGCATCGCATACGAGACCGTCCGTGACCGTGCCAACACTCTGCCGTTGCTTACCCCCATGAGCGAAGTCGCCGGCCGCATGAGCGTTCAGGTCGGCGCAGCCTACCTTGAGAAGGAACACGGTGGACGCGGCGTTCTGCTCGGCGGCGTCCCTGGCGTTGCACCTGGCAACGTCTGTATTATCGGCGGCGGCATCGTCGGCACCAATGCCGCAAAGATCGCCCTCGGCATGGGCGCAAAGGTTACGCTGCTCGACCTCAACCTCAACCGCCTCCGTGAACTTGACGACATCTTCGGTGGGCGTGTCTACACCGTCGCCTCGAACAGCTACAACATCGAGCGCGCCGTCCGCGAAGCCGACCTCGTGATCGGGGGGGTCTTGATCCCAGGTGCGGCTGCACCCAAGATCGTCACCAAGGCGATGGTCGCCAAAATGAAAAAAGGCGCGGTCATCGTCGACGTAGCGATCGATCAGGGCGGGTGCATCGAGACGGCGCACCCAACCACCCACTCGAGTCCATCCTACGAAGTCGACGGTGTCGTTCATTACTGCGTCACTAACATGCCCGCCGCTGTTCCCAACACCTCGACCCTGGCGCTGACCAATGCAACCTTCCCCTACGTATTGAAGCTGGCGCGTCTGGGGGCCAATGCGGCCATCAGCGAAGACAAAGGCATCGCCGAGGGCGTGAACACCTTCAACGGAGTCTTGACCTACGGGGCAGTGGCTGCGGCCCAGAAACGCGAGTGGCAAGCTGTGGTAAAGCTCGTATGACAGGAGCGCGCGGTGCTAACTGAGCAAAGAAGACTGCCCTCAACGCCTATAATCAGGTGATTGAGGAGGGTACAGCCATGGCGACACCTGCGAACCGGCGAAAGCTATGGATCATCGCCCTCGGCGCGTCGCTTCTCGTTCTTTTCGTTGCTCTAGCCACACTTAACGCCTTCAATACGCAGCTCCCAAAACCAGCCACCACCCAGCAGATCGTCATCTTCACGGGCTTGTCGATCGTCGCCTTCCTTCTTTTTGTTACCGTGCTGATTCTGCTGGTCCGTAATGTTCTCAAACTGTACGCCGACCAGCGGAGCCGCGTTATGGGCACACGGCTCCGCACGCGAATGCTCTGGGGCGCGGTGCTGGTCAGTCTGATTCCGATCGCTTCGATGTACGCCTTCAGTTACCTGCTGCTCAACCGTGCGGTCGACCGCTGGTTTTCGCAGCCGGTTACCGAGATGCGCGATGACAGCAATAGCGTGGCACGCGAGCTGGCCGGCTACACCAGCGCCAACGCCCGCGCCGAAGCGGACTCGATCGCTTCCAACCTGCCCCCCTCCCCCGTCGCACCAGTATCCCCATCAAAGGCACCTGCGCCACCGGGCCCGAATTTAAAACAGCAGCTTCACCGCTCTGTCCACGCCCCATCCCATGGCTCCGTTCGTGCCGCCGCAATCTCGGCCTCCCGTCAGCGTCGTGAAGCGATCTACCAGGTTCTGCGCCAGCATGAGATCACGCTGCAGAATGGCTTTGCCATCGTCTATCGCGATGGACGTGTCGTCGCGTCATTTCAAATGCCGCAGCGAGCTGGCGCTACCGCGCAGGTTAAGACTTGGCTCCCCGACCAGGTTGCGGAAGAAGACCTCGACCAAACCTCCACCGATCCCAACGACGCCGCCATTCTTGCCACCGCGCAACGCAACGACCAGCCCGTATTAACTCTCGGTACGACCGACTACGCGCTTGGCGCCACTCCCATCAAGCAGGGCATCACCGTGGTCGTTGGCCTGCCTATGCCCTTTGGCATGGCCGCCACCATGATCAATCTGCGCAAAAACGCGGACGCCTACTGGGTTCTCTACAGCGAACGTCGCCAGATCAGGGATCTTTACATGCTTCTGCTTCTGATGATGACAAGCCTCGCCCTGTTCGCCTCCTGCTGGCTCGCGCTTCATCTATCCAAACAGGTCACCAAGCCGGTCGAAGCTCTCGCCGACGCCATGGAAGCCATTGCCTCCGGGGACTACGCCCATCGCGTAAAAGAGAGCGCGACCGAAGAGCTGGGTGAACTCGTCCGCAGCTTCAATCACATGGCCGCCGACCTCGAAGATAGCCGCCGCGCCGTCGAACACTCTACGGTGCAGCTAAGCGCAGCCAATACCGCCCTCGAAGCCCGTCGTGGCGAGCTCGAGACCATGCTCGAAACCATCCCTAACGGAGTCGCCACGCTCGACGCCGACCGTCACATCATGCTCGCCAACCGCGCTCTCAGCGAGATGATGGATCCTGGGGGCCAACGCCCTTTCTACGGTCGCGCTATGGAAGAAGTCTTCCCGCCAGAAGTTGCTGAAGTCCTAGACCGCCTCATCAACCGCAGTCACCGCATGGGTTCAGCCTCGAGCGAGATCGAGTTCAACGGTCAGCACTCCGGCTCCATGAATCTTCTCGCTACGGTCGCGCTCCTCGAGATGCCCGCCGCCAACGAGCGCATGCGCCGCGAGCATCAGGGCTACGTTCTCGTCCTTGAGAATGCCACTGAGCTGCTTCGCGCCCAAAAGCAATCCGCCTGGAAGGAGGTCGCCCGCCGCGTAGCCCACGAGATCAAGAATCCTCTCACTCCTATCAGCCTCAGCGCGGAACAGATTCATCGCCACATCAACCGCCTGGCCAACAATCTGGCAGGTCGCGCCTCCGACATTCACGCGGAACCACCCTCTGTTGCGGTCATCCGCCGCTGCAGCGAAGTCATCACCTCATCGGTCGAGAGCATGCGATCGCTCGTCGACCAGTTCGCTGCTCTCGCCGAATTCCCGACAGCCCGGCCCAAGCCCGCTGACCTCAATACCATCGTGGAAAATTCGCTGGCCCTCTTCGCTGGTCGCATGCAAAACGTCAAGATCGTCCGCAAGATGACCCCTGATCTCCCGCTCGTGATGGCCGATCCTGAGGCCCTCAAGCGCGCCCTTGGCAATCTCATCGACAACGCTGCGGAGGCCATGCAGCAGAGCCTCTTCCGCGAGCTTCGCATCTGCACCAACCTCCTCGAAAATGGCATGGTCGAACTCACCATCGCTGATACCGGCTCCGGCCTCACCGACGAGATGCGCGAGCGTCTCTTCCTCCCGTACTTCTCCACCAAGCAGCGCGGCACCGGCCTGGGCCTTGCCATCGCGGCCAAAATCATCCAGGAACATCAGGGCAGCATCCGCGCCGAGAAGAACGAGCCCGCCGGTGCGAGGTTCATTGTCGAACTCCGCCCCGCGTCCTCGCCCGACAGCGACCCCGAGATTGCCTCCGCCGCTAGTCGCTTCGCCGTCACACAGAATGGAGACCATCCTGGTTCCAAATCTGTGGACGCGGAAGTCGCGGAAACTCCCAGCGCCGCCGAAGCAGAGGACGATCTCACCTCCACTATCGCCCGAGGAACTAAATGAACCACGTCCTCATCGTCGACGATGAAGCCGAGATCCGCGAATCGCTTGAAGGCATCCTTCGCGAAGAGGATTACCTTGTCACTACAGCAGCTACGGCTGCCGAGGCTCTCGAACTCCTGCGCGACGCCGCCTACGATGTTGTCCTGCTCGACATCTGGCTGCCCGACCGCGACGGCCTCGACACCTTAACAGAGATTCGCCACTTGGAAAGCGCCAATGTCCCCGAGGTCATCATCATCAGTGGCCACGGGACCATCGAAGCGGCAGTGCGCGCCACAAAACTCGGCGCCTACGACTTCCTCGAAAAGCCTCTCTCGCTCGAGCGCACCCTCATCGTTCTCAAGAACGCGATGAAGGCCCGCCAGATGCGCGAGGATAACCAGGAGTTCTCGCGCCAACTCGCGAAAGGAACGGTTACAGGAAACTCCGTTCCCATGAAAGCTCTGCGCCAGCAGATCAAGCTGATGGCCCCCACCAACGGACGTGTTCTCATCTATGGCGAATCGGGCGCAGGCAAAGAGCTGGTGGGCCGCGCCATGCACGCCGAAAGCCTCCGCAAAGACCGCCCCTTCGTCGAACTCAACTGCGCCGCCATCCCCGAGGACTACATCGAGTCCGAACTCTTCGGCTATCGCCACGGAGCCGGGCCATCGGGAATGGGCGGCCCGCCAGAAAAGCGCGGAACCTTCGAACGCGCCGACGGCGGAACCCTCTTCCTCGATGAAGTCGGGGATATGAGCCTCAAGACTCAGGCCAAGGTCCTGCGCGCGCTGGACGAACAGCGCTTCCTTCCCGTTGGCGCATCGCATCCCGTCCACGTTGACGTTCGTGTCATCGCCGCCACCAACAAGGATCTTGAAGAAGAGATCGCCCGCGGCAACTTTCGTGAAGACCTCTTCTACCGGCTCAACGTTATCCCGTTTTTCGTTCCCCCGCTGCGCGACCGCAAGGAAGACATTCCTCTTCTCGTCAAGGAATTCCTTCAGCAGTTCGGCGCGGAGTACGGCCGCCCCCACGTCGAGATGACCGAGGATGCTCTGGCCGCCCTCAAACAGTACCACTGGCCCGGAAACGTTCGCGAGCTGCGCAATCTCGTCGAACGAGTCCTGATCCTCAACCCCAAGACTCTCCGCATCGAGCGCAAGCACCTGCCCATGCTGGTATACCGCGACTCCTCTCGCGACCCCGGCAAAAGCAACGGACGCAATGAAGAATTCACCTCTCTCCAACAGGCCCGCGAAGCCTACGAGCGCGACTACATCCTGAAAAAACTGGACGAGTTCCACGGCAACATCAGCCGTGCCGCCGAGGGTCTGGGCCTCGAGCGTAGCCACCTCTACCGCAAAATGAAGACCCTCGGCGTCAGCGTCAAGGAGTAACTACTTCACTGCTCTGTGATACGCCTTATCCAGGCGTTTCAGCGCCTCTCCAAGCTCACGATCGTCTTCGATCGCGAAGCTCTGCCACTTCTCAGCCTCAATTTTTCCAGTCCCGTTTAGTTTGATCGCGATTGCATTCGGCAACTCCAACCCGCGCGTATCGGGCAGCAGGGCAAAGATTGTATCGCCTCGATAGACACTGATCATCCCAAACATACGGCCTGTCCTCGTCTCGGGCCACTGTTTCACCTCTTCCGCCAACAGAACCGACCACCTCTTCATCTCCTCAGATACGTTGGGCAGAGCTGGTCGTTTCGTTGCCATCTCACTCTTCCGCCGCCTGCTTCTCCGCGATCTGCTCCAGCTGCCGCCGCCAGTCCAGATCCTCGACAAACCCACGGCTCGATCGCCACTCCTCCTGCACCTTCACAAATAGCTCAAGAAACACCCGCGTCCCCAACAACGATTCAATATCCTTCCGCGCCGTCGTGCCAATCCGCTTCAACATCTCGCCTTGTTTGCCGATCAGGATCGCCTTCTGGCCCGTCCTCTCGCAAAAAATCGCGGCAGAGATCTTCGTCACCGGTAGCTTGCCATCTTTCATCTTCTTCATTGAAGCCGGTTCTTCATATTTTTCGATCACCACCGCCGTCGCATAAGGAACTTCTTCACCGGTCAGCATCAGAATCTTCTCGCGTATGAGCTCCGCCACCAGAAACCGCTCCGGCTGATCGGTCAACTGATGTTTCGGAAAATACCGTTGTCCTTCCTTCAGCTGCCTGACGATCTTGTCCAACAGCAGCTCCAGCCCTTCCTTCTTCCGCGCCGAGATCGGAATCACATCCGCAAACGAGTGCAGCGATGACCAATGCGCGATCAATGGCAGCAAATCTTTCTTGGGAACCGCATCCATCTTGTTCAGCACCAGAATCACCGGACACTCCAACTTTTTGATCAGCGAGAGCGCAAAGTTGTCCTCGGCGGCAGACATGGCCCGCCGCGAAGCCGTGAACTTTTTTCCTTCTTCACCCTGAGGCAAACGATGCGTCACATCCACAAGAAACAGCACCGCATCGCGCGACTCCAGCGCATCATGCACCTCCTGCATCATCCGGCGGTCGAGCTGCGTATCCGGTTTATGAATCCCCGGAGTATCCACCAGCACGACCTGAGCCGCAGGGTGCCCCGGCTCACCCTTACCCTTCTTCTTCAGTGGAACCTCAAGCACTCCATGAATCCGTGTCCGTGTCGTCTGCGGTTTATGCGTGACGATAGCGAGCTTCTGCCCCAGAAGAGCATTCAGCAGCGTAGACTTGCCCGCATTCGGGCGACCGACGATAGAGACGAAACCGGAGCGAAAGGCCATTCCCTTTATTATGCGCTGTCAGCCACACCGCAGTAGCATCCTTCTCAGCTAAACTGGCGCCTATGAATCTCCTCGCGCCCCGCACCGCCTGCAAATTTGCCCTGCTCCTCGCACTCTCCGCGCCGCTCGCCGCCCAGGCTCCCGCGCGTTTCCATTCCACCCAGATCCACCCTGACCACACCGTCACCTTCTCCTATAAGGATGGCGCGGCGACGAGAGTCACACTTGCCCTCGATGGCGTCGCCAACCCCATTCCCATGGAAAAAGACGGGAGCGGCGTTTGGACTCTCACCACCAAACCGCTCGCGCCGGAGATCTACGGTTACCACTTCGAAGCCGATGGCGACCGCCGCCTCGATCCCAGCAACCCTCACACTACCCTCAATCTGGTAAGCATTGCCAACCTTATCACTGTTCCCGGCGACACGCCGCAACCATGGGAAGACACTAGCGTTCCCCACGGAGCGCTGCATCGTCACATCTACACAACGAGTACAGTCGTCGGCCTTCCGGAAAACCAAAGCGCTTACTTCGTCTACACACCGCCGGGTTATGACGAGAAGGCAAAGAAGCCGTACCCTGTCCTGTATCTTCTCCACGGTTGGAGCGACTCCGACGCAGGGTGGAGTGCCGTCGGCAAAGCCAATCTCATCTTTGACAACCTGCTCGCTACAGGCAAGATCAAGCCGATGATCGTCGTCATGCCTCTCGGCTACGGGGACCTGGCCTTCCTCCATACTCACGACGTCTGGGACGACCCAGCCGCCATTGATCACAACACCGATCTCTTCGCCAAGGCTCTGCTCACGGAGGTGCTGCCCCGCGTGGAGTCCGACTATCACGTCTCCAGAGACCGCAACGAGCGCGCCATCGCCGGCCTCTCGATGGGAGGCCTCGAAAGTCTCGAAGTCGGCCTCACCCACACCGGCCAGTTCGCCTGGATCGGCGGCTTCAGCTCCGCCGTTCACAATCTCGACTACACCCAGAAGCTGGCATCCCTCGAACCCAAAACCGCCAACCTTCGCCTTCTGTGGATCGCTTGCGGAACCGAAGACAATCTTATCAAGCCCAATCGCAAACTGGTCGACTTCCTCAAGACAAAAGAGATGCCGGTCACGCAGATCGAGACTCCCGGCCTGCATACTTGGCTGGTCTGGCGCGACAACCTCATTCACTTCACGCCGCTTCTATTTCAGCAGAAATAGCGGCAGCAAGCGGAAGCCGGCCTGCTTCGACCCTGCGACCTTTTTCTCGACACCTGATACGACCCATCGCAGACATCGAAGAAAAAGTGGCCTCCGCATCAACCCCGCCACCTCCGCGCACTCCCCGATTCGCGGATAATCATTGCAAGCGCATGGAATCTTTTTTCACACGGTTCAAGAATGTTCTCGTCCTGGTTGCGATTCTGCTCGCCCAGACGATCGGCCTTGCGGTCCAGGTGCGACGTCCCGTCGAAGCCGGTGCCCCCGACGGCAGCAGTGTCACCCTTCTCCGCTACTGGACCGTCTCTGCCGTCACTCCCTTCGAGCGGTTCTTCCACGGCTTCGGCTACAACCTCCGTCACGGCTGGTCCAACTACATCGATCTGCGCAACACCCGTCAGCAGAATCACGATCTCCAGGAGCAGATTGCCCGCCTCCGCCTCGAGCAGGCCGCACTCTCCGAAGACGCCATCCAGGGCCATCGTCTCCAGGCCTTGCTCGATTTCCAGCAGCACTACGTCGCCTCTACCGTCGCCGCTCAGGTCATCGGCACCAGTGGAAACGATCTCTCCCGCGTCCTCTACATCGACAAAGGCTCAAAGGACGGCCTCAAGCCCGATCAGGCCGTTATCACGCCAGATGGAATCATCGGAAAACTCCGCGACGTCTTCCCCCACACCTCGCAGGTATTGCTCATCAACGACCAGACCTCAGGTGCCGGCGTTCTCCTCGCCTCCACCCGCCTTCGCGCCATTCTTCGCGGCAGCAGCACCGGCCAGATCGTGATCAACAACCTCACGCCCGACTCCCGCATTCAGGTCGGTGAGCAGGTCCTCTCCTCCGGCGGCGACCAGGTCTATCCGCGGGGCCTCCCGGTGGGCACCATCGAGTCCATTAAACCCGACCCCGATCACCAGCCCTACACCCTCATTCAGCTTCGCCCTGCAGCTAACCTCAACCAGCTCGAAGAGGTCCTCGTCATCACCGCCACGCAGCCAACCTTGCCGCTCCCGGCCCAGCACGATCTTGCCGCAGGGGCAGCCACCGCCGAGGCCCAGGCGGCTGCCGCCAAGCAACTCGCCGACCAGCAGGCCGCTGAAGCCGCCGCCAAATCCGCAGCTCAAATCGTCGCCGACCGCCTCCCCAGCCTCCATGATCCGGACCACCCGGAGACCAATCCCGCCACCCCAGGCACAACTCCCGGCAGAGTCGTCCCCAAACCCCTTCCAACCCTCCACCCTGACCGGTACAGCCCCGGCTCAACGCCTTCGGCAGCGGATCTGAAACCCGGCGCGGCTGAGAGGAACAACCCAACCAACGTCACCAATCCACCATCTTCGACATCCGCTCCATCACCAAATACAACACAACCAGCGCCCACAAAGCCTCGCAAACCCGAACCGCCACCCGATTCGACCCAGCCTCCCAGCCCCCAACTATAGCAATCAGCTCCAGCCAGTCCGAGAACCAAACTTCTGTCCCTATGGCAACCCGCAGCTATACATCCCGCCGAGAGCTCGAACAGCACAGCTTCTCTCCCGCCGTCGCGCTCCTGGTGCCACTGGGCGCGATCCTGCTGCAGGCGCTTCTCCCCAAGCCCTTTCCCCGCCTCGCCATTCTCGATCTTCCTCTCATCGTCACTGTCTTCTTTGCGGTTTCGCGCCGCAATCCCGTCGCCGGCTGCCTCACCGGAGCCGCCATTGGCCTGCTTCAGGATGCCCTTACCGGCCGTCCCATTGGCGTCAACGGCATGGCCAAATCCGTCATCGGCTACATCGCCGCGAGCATCGGCATTCAGGTCGACGTAGAAAACCTCACCACCCGCATCCTTATCAACTTCGGCTTCTTCCTCCTCAATAGTCTCCTGATCTTTCTCATCAACCGCCGCCTCCTCGGCCTCACCGACTTCCACGTCCTCTGGCTCCACGAGCTCCTTCGCGCCGCGATCAACACCGCCGTCGCCCTCCCTATCTTCTTCTTACTCGATAACACCAAGCGCCGTGAGTAAAACCGAAGATTCAGCCGTCTAACGAATAAACCTGCGAACAACCTTTGATACACAACAGTTGCAGAGCGAAGTCCGCACCTCCGGTCGTAGACTGAGAATAAGCATGGAACCACACCACCATCCCCACTCTGAGGCCCAGACCGCCGGCCCCGCCGGCAAGGCCGAGAAGCTGCCCGTCGGCAAACTTCACTCTGCCCAATATCTGGTCGCGTTAATCCTCGCCGTTCTGCTCGCCGGGCTGTGGCGCCTCCAGGTGCTCAACGCGGAAAGCTTCCGTTCTCTCGCCGAAGCCAACCGCATCCGCAAAGTCCCCATTCTCGCTCCCCGGGGCAAGCTCTTCGACCGAGAAGGGCGCCTCCTGGTGGACAACTACCCCTCTGTCTCCTGCTACCTCCTCCGTGAACAGGTGAAAGACCTCGGCGCAGACCTGCCGCTGATCTCACGTGGTCTCCATATCCCCATCGAGCAGATCCAGTCCACCATCCGCCGCTACCAATACGCCCCCAAGTACCAGCCCATTCCCCTCAAGCAGGACATCACTCCCGACGAGCAGGCCTTCATCGCCGCACACCGCGACGAACTCCCCGAGCTCGAAACCCTCGACGAGCAGCGTCGTCTCTATCCCTCTGACGGATTCGCCGCTCACCTCATCGGCTACGTCGGCGAAGTCTCCGAGCAGATGCTCGCCAACGACGACCGCTACGCCCTGTACTCTCCCGGCGACGTCGTCGGCCGTTCCGGCGTCGAAGCCACCTACGATGCCCTCCTCCGCGGCACAGACGGCAGCCGCGACGTCATCGTCAACAGCCACGGCAAAGAGCTAGGCCACCTCGGCCAGGAACTCGCCATCCCCGGCAAGGACCTCAGGCTCACCATCGACCTCGACATCCAGATGGCCGCCGAAAAGGCTATGGAGGGCAAGAACGGCGCGCTGGTCGCCATCGATCCGCACACCGGTGAGATCCTCGCCATGGTCTCGCGCCCTACCTTCGATCCCAACCAGTTCTCCGTCCGCCTCACCCGCGCCTACTGGAACCAGATCATCACCGACCCGAACCATCCCCTGCTGAACAAGACCATTCAGGCCCAGTTAGCCCCTGGCAGCACCTTCAAGATCATCATGTCGTTCGCGGGCCTGGAAGAGGGCGCCGCCCAGGACATGCACGTCGTGTGCAACGGAGGCGGCACCTTCTACGGTCACTTCTTCGCCTGCGACAAGCATCACGGCATGGTCGATATCGACCACGCCATCCCATGGTCCTGCGACACCTTCTACTACAACCTCGCCAATCGCCTCGGCATCGACACCATCGCCAAGTACGCCTCCGAGGTCGGCCTCTCCCAGAAGACCGGCATCGACCTGCCCGACGAAGTCTCCGGCACCATGCCCTCGACCGCCTGGAAGCTGAAGACCCAACATGAAAAGTGGTACGCCGGCGAGGTGATCTCGGTCGGCATCGGCCAGGGTGCCACCACCGTCACTCCTCTTCAGCTCGCACGCGCGCTTGGCGGAATCGCCTCCGGCGGAGCCCTCAAGCGCCCGCACGTCGTCTTTCCCGATGAGGTTCCAACGGAGATGCTCCAGACCATCCACGAGACCTACCCCGGCTCCG
>Ga0210406_10003470_pt1 | contig 17247 bp, 16 predicted proteins | sample IncBWC30MmetaG_FD_155454 | JGI IMG/M metagenome (GOLD analysis project Ga0210406, IMG submission 155454) | Forest soil microbial communities from Barre Woods Harvard Forest LTER site, Petersham, Massachusetts, United States - Inc-BW-C-30-M | ecosystem: Environmental > Terrestrial > Soil >... | reverse complement strand
TATAACTTCGCCCGAAGGCTCAAGACCCTCAGAGGCCTCACCCCCTATGAGTTCATCTGCAAAGCCTGGACTTCACAGCCGCAAAGATTCACAATCAGCCCGCTCCAGAAAATGCCGGGACTGAACACCTAGGGCCACTCAGGCCCGCGAGCGGTATTGCCGCGTCTCCAACGCCACTGCCAACGTCTGGAACCCGCATCCCCTCGCCGATCCCGGCCGAAACCGGAAAACCGCGTGTTATCGGGTCGACGAGGGACGCCGTTGCTCAATTCGACCCATTCGCCGCGCCGTCGTGGAATGGCCCCTATTCGCGCATGGCCGCCGTGGCGGCCTTTTCGAGTGCGATTCTCAGATCGGGCGCGGCACACCGGTCTTAGCGGCGGTGTGTCCTCTCCGGACTTGCGCTCGAGATATTTCGCGCTCGCAATGGAATGCCGGCTTTTGCAGGCACTCCGGTCCTTCCAGAGGCGACCCCCGTAGGCGCGCCTCCCGCCCGGAGCGGTCGTCATCGCAAGGAGCGCCGCGCTCAGGATGCCTGGATCGCTCCGTCGCATAGCGGCTTATGGAAGCGAGGCGGGGGGCTAGCTGAGCATAAGCTCTGCTTCGCTGCGGGTCGAGAGAACACGGTCGATCAGGCCCCAGTCGCGCGCGCTTTCCGCATCCATGAAGTGGTCGCGGTCTAACGTGCGCTCGACTTCTTCGTAGGTTCTGCCGCAATGCTTGGCGTAGAGGCGGGTGAGGCGCCGCTTGGTCTGGAGGATGTCCTCAGCGTGAATGAGGATGTCGGACGCCTGCCCCTGGAATCCGCCGAGCGGTTGATGGACATGGAGGCTGGCGTTGGGCAGCGCCGCGCGCTCGCCAGGCTCCCCCGCCATCAAGAGAAACGACCCCATGGAACGCGCGGTCCCGACGCACAGTGTACGAACGGGCGCCTTGATGAATTGCATCGTGTCATACATCGCTAGCCCACTTGTCACGACGCCGCCGTAGGAGTTGATGTAGAGGTCGATCGGCTTCTTCGGGTTCTCGGCCTCGAGGAAGAGCAGCTGAGCGCAGATGAGCGACGCCATCGCGTCGTTGACCTCGCCCGAAAGAAAGACGATGCGCTCCCGGAGTAGGCGGGAGTAGATGTCGAAAGAGCGCTCGCCGCGGCTCGATTGTTCGAGAACCATAGGGACGAGCTGCATCGTGTCGCGCATGACGCGAGTTCCTTCCACGCTTCAGGAGTGAATGGTTTTGAGCCGCTCTAGGCCGCCAGACTCATGGGGCGAAGGTTGTCGTTGGCGCTCGTTCGGCGAGCGTCGTCCTCCAGCCGATGGATGACCCTGAACAGCGTGCCGCCCTGAGGTCCGGGCTCGATCTGGAAGGTCACGGTGCTGTCTGGAAATGGAGCGCCGTCCTCCCGCATCCGGTACCGGACCTCGACGCCGGGAATGGAGCCGATGGGCTGCGGTTCGGCAAGGTCCGCCTCGGGCAGCCATCGCTCGCGAAAGGCTGCAATGGCGATGGCCCGCCATACCTTCTCCGGCGCCGCGTCGAGCTCATATTCGAGCGCGATCTCGGCTTTCTCGCGCGGGTCGCTCGCAATGTCGTTCATTGATCCATGTCCTTCAGCAGCGTCTTCAGGTCGTCGATGCGGCGCGGCCAGTAGGCCCGATACCGAGCCAGCCACTGCCCGATCCGGACGAGCCCCTCCGGGTCCACTTCATAGTTGACGAAACGACCGTCTCGACGCTCGCGCACGAGCCCCGCGGAGCGCAGAACCGCGAGATGCTGTGACATCGCGGGCTGACTGATCGCCATCCCGCGCCTGAGGTCGCTCGCGTTCATGCCGCCGACCGCCAGCTTCTCGAAGACGCTGCGACGCGTGGGATCCGCCAACGCTTTGAAGATGTCGCTCTCCATGCTGACAGATAAGCACAGACTTATGTGACGCGCAAGCCGCCTGGCGGTTTTGCGAAGGGGGCTGCGAACCTGATTTCTGCACCGCGTACCGGTCGCTGTATTGAAGTCCGCTTCGGGGTGCAAAAATCTTTCTGCACCTAAACCGACGACAACCAAATCAAGGAATTAAGGCGTGCAGAAATCGGGTGCAAACAGGCCTGCTTTCGCCCAAAGTGATCGCGCTAGAGCGAAGAATCGCGCAGCGAACAGTCAAAAATACGATTGTATTGGCGACCTTAGGCGCGCAAAGCGATCCCGCAGGATGCCGAAAGCCTTCAGTCACTCCGCGATGCGCAGGAGCTGCTTGCCGTCGTTGCGGCCTTCGAACAGCCGCCGCAGCGTCGCCGGCGCGTTCTCCAGGCCGTGCTGCACGTCGACTTTGGTCTTAATCTTTCCCGCCTGCACCCAGCCGGCGAGCGCGCCGATCGCCTCGCCCGCGCGCGGCAAGTAATCGAGCACGAGGAAGCCCTCCATCCGACCGCGCTGAACGACCAGGTTAAGGTAGTTTTTTGGTCCCGGCGGCGGCTCTGTCGCGTTGTAGTTGGCGATCCCGCCGCAAAGCACCACCCGCCCTCGCAGCGCAAGCCGCGCCAAAGCCGCATCGAGGATGTCGCCCCCGACATTGTCGAAGAAAATGTCGATGCCCTTGGGACAGAGTTCCTTCAGCCGCGCCGGAACGTTCTCCGACTTATAGTCGATCGCCGCATCGAAGCCGGCCTCATCGGTCAGCCAGCGGCACTTCTCCGGTCCGCCCGCGATGCCGACAACGCGGCAGCCCTTGATCTTGGCGATCTGCCCCACGACCGATCCCGTCGCCCCAGCCGCGCCGGACACGACGACGGTTTCGCCCGAGACCGGCCGGCCCACGTCGATGAGGCCGAAATAGGCGGTGATTCCAGTCGCGCCGAACACGCTCATCGCGAGTTCCAGCGGCGTCCCCGGCGGCAGCTTGTTGAGTTGGCCCTTGGGGTTCATGACGACATGGTCCTGCCATCCGACAAGGCCGGACACGATGTCGCCAACCGCGAAATCGGGATGGTTCGACGCGACAATTCGCCCCGCGCCCATCGACCGGACCACCTCGCCGATCTTGACCGCCGGCAAATACGTGTCGAAGGCGATCCAGCCACGCTGCGTTGGGTCGCAGGACAGCATGGTGTTGCGCACGAGCACCTGGCCCTCGCCCGGCGTCGGCGCCTCGGTCTCGACGAGATTGAAGTCGCTGTCCTTGATCGCTCCGTCTGGACGGCGCGCGAGCAGCCACTGGCGGTTTTTCATGGCTTATTCTCCCATGACCTATGGAGCGATCTTCATAGCACGGGATGGTGCGGGACGGCGTTATCCCGCCCCTACTGGGCCGCAAACCCGAGGCCAGACAGGATTTCCGGAACGTTGGGTTGTGTCTGACAGAAAATCTGTGCTATGATTTCTTTTAATAGAAAGCAGCTCACGCGTAGCTGGAAGATCACGCGTGGCTGGAAGAGTGAAAAGAGCAATCGAGCATAACCGAAAAAAAGGGCCGCTCCTTCGCGACCCTCAGGTAACCACCAGCGTCTCAAGCAACAATCAGGTCGCCAGCGCCCCCCTGCGTGCCTTGCGATAACCGAGCAAACCAAGCCCCGCGAACCCGGCAAGCATCATCGCCCAGGTCGAAGGCTCCGGCACGGGCGTTCCGACGAACCCGTCGACGGTGTCTATCGTGGGGTTGGTATAGAAGCCGACGATGTCGCCCTTATCGTTAATGCCATTGATCGTCGTCATGGCCGAGTTTGGCGGGTCGAAACTGGTGAAGATGCCGCCGTTGTCGATGTAGCCGTGCTGAACGCCGGTGATGGGGTCGACATAGGAGCCGACGATCTCGCCCAGGTCATTGACGCCTAGAGCCTGTGTGAATGTCAAGCCGAACGGATCGATCTCGGTGATCGCGCCGCCCTCGTCGACGAAGTCGAACGAGGTGGCTAGTGGTGCAAATCTTACGCTTGGTACCCGCCGATCGGCCGGTCAGACAGCCGGAATCGACCCAAAGCGGCAGTTAGGCGTTTTGTAGTCTTCGCCCCCACTCTTCGCGCTGCATTGACCTCGCTCGCCGAAATGCGTTTGCGGGCACCTCAGCTTCAGGATTGAGAAGGTGCCTGACCGTTCATGTCCCTCAGCCGACGCACGCAGTCAGCAAATCTTAACGGATGTGTCGACATCACCAAATAGCCGAATGTACTTGCCATAGCCAAGTCGAGTCCAACAAAGGACGCCTCTTGATCGTAAATCGGTAGGCAAAAATCGTGTTTGTCTCCCAAACCTTGGTCGTCATAAGAAAGTCACAAAAAAATTATATTTGGACGGAGGGGGGGTGAGAATTTTTCCTCTGTATAACGGGAATAGTGATCTGGGTTAGCAGCCCCATACTGCACACATATTGGAAGCGCTAGCGTGCAAAGGAGGGAGGAAACCGCATATTTTCAAGCATAATCAACAATCAAAAGACCGCAGGCTAGAGGAGACGTTGCTTCACGTAACAAGTAGGGAGATCAACATGAATCCGCTTAACCGCTCTAAGAATTCGGTTTACCGGCCCTTGCTGGGCGCCGCCTTGCTGGTTTCCGGCGTCAGCAGCGTCGCCCAAGCTCAGAGTTTTACCAACATCATCGACCCGTTGAATCCGACCTTTACCCAGGCGCTCGGGATCAACGATGCGGGCGAAATCGCCGGCTACGGCAACGCCACGACTTTCAACGGCTTCACCCTCACCCTTCCGCCGGTGGCCGCGAATTTCGCGCGTCTCAATGTCCCCGGCGCGGATGGTGGAACCCAGGTGATCGGGATTAGCAACGGCGCCTCGCCCACCACCGTCGGATTCTCCATCACGGGCGGCGTGACCAACGGATTCGCCAACACCGGCGGCCAAGGCGGGACGTTCACCACGGTCGATGATCCCGGCTTCGCATTCACGCAGTTGCTCGGCATTAATGGCAGCGGCACCATCGCCGCCGGCTACTGGACGCATGACCCCGCCGGCGCGACCGGACAGTTAGCGGGGTTCGTGACGGGCGGACCGGGTTTCACGACCCCGACCTTTACGGGCATCAACGGTCTGCTGCCGGCGAACGTCAACAGTCAGGCGACTGGCGTGAACGATAGCGGCTGGGTAGTTGGGTTCTATCAGCCGACCAGCACAACCTTCACCGGCTTCTTGGACAACACTGGTGTAATATCGACCATCACCTTTCCCGGTTCGGTATCAACGCAAGCGCTTGGCGTTAACGACCTTGGCGAGATAGTCGGCGACTATACGCTTTCGGACGGGAACATGTTCGGCTTCCTCGACAAGGGCGGCGTGTTCAGCACGATCGACCCGTTCGGCAGCACGGCCGTGACGGCCAACGGGATCAATGACAAGGGCAATATCGTCGGCTTCTACACCGCCGCCAATGGCAACACGGTCGGCTTCGAGGCAACGGTTCCCGAGCCGTCGACCTGGGCGATGATGCTCCTCGGCTTCGCGGGCCTTGGTTTCCTTGGTTATCGCAAGGTACGCCAGGGGACGCTGGCGGCCTGAGCCTTATCTCAAAGGCACTGACGGTTATGGAGGGCCGAGCAGAGCGGCCCTCTTTTTTCGCGCCCCTTCAGTCGGCTCGTAAGACAACATTCTCGCGACGCAAAAGCAAGGCTGGCGCGGACGGCTTCCGGCCCAACCTCGTGTCGCCAGATGACCGCTATCCGCCCTTTTTTAGACATCGCCTGTCAGGTACCAAGCGTCGTTTCAAGTAGCAGGCGCGGAAATGCGTTGCTCGCGCGCGAGCGGTTCAGAATGGCCGCGACTGAGCAGGGCAGGAGGCACGATCATCAAAACGACGATTGATCATGCTCTGATGCGCGGGTTGGCTACCGCCGGACCGGTGATGCGTCGCGGAGCTTCCTCTGTCTAGCGTCCAGCGTCGGATGATATCCGGCTGTTAGTGGGATCGAGGGTTCTCCTGGCCATGACCGTGCCTCCGGCCTTGCTCAGTTTTGGGATGGACTTGCTGTGGGCGCTAACCTCCTTTCGTGATGTCCCGCCATCGATCTCAGCGCGTCAAGCGCCAGCGATCTGAACGTGTTTGGCGATCGCCCAGGCAAAGCCCGCCAGTTCTCGAGCGATCGCGGTCGTGACCACAGTGGGTGATTTTCCCGCCCGGGAGAGCTTGCGATAGCGCCGACACAGCCGTTCTTGCGCCTTCCATGCGGTGTCGCGGATCGGCTTGGCCAGACCCTCCTGGCGCAGCAGTTGCTCTCGGCTGATGGGTGCCGGGAACCGATAACTCCAGGCAGCCTCGATCAGCATTCGCCGCGCCGCGCCATTCCCGGCTTTCGTGATGCCGCCTTGGCGACGTGTGGCGCCGCTGGAGTGCTCGGACGGAACCAGGCCGAGATACGCCATGAGCTGGCGGGGATTGGCGAAGCGGGTGATATCGCCGAGTTCTGCGACCACCGTCGCCGCCGCGACCAGAGCCATTCCGCGCAGCGCTTGCAGGGCGCGCACCACTGGGGCCAGCGACCAATCCGGAAGCGCCGCCTCGATATGGGCTTCCAAACGGTCGCGTCGCGCCGTCGCCGCCTCGACGGCCGCGATGCAGTCTTCCAACACGATGTGATGCGCCGCTTGCTCGAATCTCAGTCCGGCCATCCAGCGACGGTGCATCAACGTCCACGCCGGTCGATGGTAGTGACGGCCATGGCGCAGGAGGAAGCCGGAGAGTTGCTGACGGGCCTGACGCAGGCTGCGAACGGCGGCCAGACGAGCGCGCGCGAGATCGCGGATCGCCTCATGAGCCGGATCCGGAACCCAGACCGCCGTCAGTTCGCCCGCCCGATGCAGCTTGGCCAGGCTGATCGCGTCCCGGCGGTCGGTCTTGATCCGGTCTCCTGGCTTGCGCGGAATCAACGACGGAGCCACGACGACGCACTCATGCCCGGCGAGGGTCAACTGTCGTTGAATCCCATAGCCGCAAGGTCCAGCCTCATAGCAGAACCGAAGCTCGCTCCCGACGCGCGACAGCTTCGCCGCCAGAGCCTTCACAGCCGCCGGCGTGTTCGCGATCTTGCCATATTCGCGCCCATCGCTCCGGACGCCCGCCTCGGCAAGCGCCACTGCGATCGTGTCCTTGTGCACGTCAAGACCAATGTATGTGATAATCTTACCCAAGACCCGTCTCCTATGCATGAGGCTCGGCGCCGGAACCCCGGCGCAACCCTCGTAAGCCTGCATAATGTGAGACGGGTCGCCCTGTCTCAGGCGAACATGTGGTCTAGGAGAGAGTCCGGCTGGTAGAAACCGACGATCCAAGGCGTGGAATCGCTATTGATGCCGACCGCCTGGCTGTTAAAGTTGGTGGGAAGGAGATGGTTGATGTCGGTGAACGAGCCGCCTGCTTGCGACAGCAAAGGTAAATAATTTTTTAGAAAAGCGCTAGCAGCTGCTCCCGCGGATGCGGTCAACACCATGTTCAGTCGACCCCCCGTTCTCAGGGAGCATCCGTCCGAGCACGCTGTCCCGAAGGAAATAATGGTGGAACAGCGCAGCTGCGGCATGCAGACCGGCCAGCCCCAGCAAGAGGTTCGCCGCAAGCCCGTGCCAGTCGGTGATGGGCTTTCGCAGAGCCCGATCGCCGATCTGCGGCAGACTCGCCAGATCGAAGAGATCGTAGCCACGAACAAAAGCGTTAACGACGCCAAGGACGATGACGATCAACAACAAGAGATAGAGACCGTAGTGCGTCGCTTTCGCCAAAACGTGGAGCGGGCGAGCGTCGGCGGCGGGCAGCTCCCGTCCCCCGGAGCGCCGCCAGATCATGCGCCATGCAATCACGACGGCCAGGGCGAAGCCAAGCCCAACGTGCACTGACCAATAGTCCGTGTTGACGGGGCCAACGGGAATCCAATCCGCTGTCTGACCGATGATCCACAGAAGGACGACAAGGATTGCCGTGGTCCAATGCAAAACGATGGTGGTCCGGTCATAGGTTTCGCCGTTCGCCACGCTTCGTTGCTCCTTAAGGGTAACAAGTGCAACAAAATGCGTACTCGTAGACTGGGATGAGGTGCAGAACTCACCCGTTTTAGTTGGTTACTCAGCCCGTTTAGATGGTAGCGATGCGTGATGTATGAGGACGAGGACGTTTGGCCCATTAGGTGCCCACACTGCGGCCACGGGTTCACAGCAAAAATCAGACATTTAAAGTCGGGTGTTTTGACTAAATGCGTGGGTTGCTCCAACGATCTCGGGCATTCGACGGAGGAGTTTTTTATCTGGCGCTCTCCGAGGCGAGAAACGGTAAGCTCAATCCGTGGTGGGACATGGTCAGGAGGATGGCGCACCATTCACCCGGTCCCGATGTAGCCCAAGTGGGTCAGACGTCAGCCCAACCAGATCTCGTCGAACAGGCGTTCAACCTATTTCTGCGTATGGACGCGGAACAGCGCGCGGGACTGATAGCTCGCCAACAGGACCGGATGGCGAAAGAGCCAGCACTAAACCAGCCTCGCCGTAGCTCCGACTAACGGAAGCGGGTTGATCAAAATCGGTTTACCCAAGCTCTCGCTGCGCCGACGATCTCGTGGCCGCGCTCGCCCTCACGCTGTGCTTCCAGGGTCGCATGCGCGATCACAAGTCGGGCCCCGGCCTCCCTGCATCGTTCAACTTGGTACGGGCTCAGTAAGCCCGCCGATTGCTGGATTATCGTTCTTGTCAGAAGAATTGAGTAGTCCAAGACTGTTCGGCGCGGAAAATTCGAAGCGAGTGCTGACCAACGGCGTTGGGCTCAATACGGTTTGTGCTTTGATGGCGACCTCTGTGCGATTCTTAGCCTTCAATTTCTTCATAATATTCCGTAGGTGGGCTTTCACCGTGCTCTCGCACATATTCAGGTCGTAGGCCATTACTTTGTTCGACTTACCTTGCTGGATAGCGCGAACGACCGCAAGTTCGCGGCCTGTGACTGCCCCGACCGATGGCGACGGCTGCCCCGCGGCGATGCCGGACTCACCTGTGGCAAGCACGCAGTCCAGCGGCACGTATGTCCCGCCCGCCAAAACAAGGCGCACCGCCTCGACCGCGATGTCAAATCTCAGCGTAAAGGGAATATATCCCCTCGCGCCATGGCGGATCGCAGTTAGCGCCAGCTCTGGGTCAGTCTTGTCAGCAAGAACGATGACCGGGATTCCGGGAAAAAGTTCCGACAATTTTGTCAAGGTATTAACGACCGCCTCGCCGCCGGCTTCCGTCAAAGAAACCATCACAATTTCAGGCAAAGCCGGAAAGTGCTGCTGTTCCAGTTCAAATACTGTTGAATATGTGATGATTGGCAATGGGAGCGCCAATCGCGCGCTGCGGCGAATGCATTCCCGTAAGAACGTGCGGCTTTCAATGACCGCAATGAAACCGTCGACTTTTGCGGCGACCGGTACGAAAGCGCTATGCGGCTCTGTTTCTTCGGCCAACCCGCTTTGTTCTAACTGCGACATCCCCACTCGCGCCTTATCAGTCGGAATGCAAGCTACACCATCACCCATCGCGCAGTCCTTTCGAACGCCATGCGGCTCGCGGAGAATTGAGTGTAAACCAATTCCCGGCTTGAACCGGCCAAAATTGCGTTGATCGAATTTTACGCCCGGCCCGCCGTCCCCTAGGAGGGCCACCAAGCGCCCCTTGCCTCCCTGCCCATATGTTAACGCTACCAATAGCGCATTGGAAATTACATGAAGCAGATCGTCCGGCAATCGGTAAAATTACCTAGACGCAGGGGGAATTGAGCTCCGCCCGAGCGCCCGCTTTTCACCAACGGCTGCTGTTCGAGCGAATCTTGCGGTCGCCAGGAGCACAAGACAATGACCAAAATAAGCCCAACTGCTTCGCCCATTGTCGCGATACGCTACGTCCGCTTCACTGAAGGGTTTCGGACGGCCGGCCTTTGCAGGCGCGCTGGGACTGGGCGCGGGGCCGGGGTCCGAAAGCCTCGTAAGGAGGAAACCGCGGGGAGGAAGAGGCGCGGTTTGGCTGGGCGGGAGCTATGGGGATTTTGGGGTCGCGGACGGATCGCCCCTGTGGCGGCGGGGGTGGAGGGGAGCCGGTGTTGTCGTCAGGAGCGAACACGACGCGCTTTTTCGGGGGCGAGGATGCGAGCGGCGGGTGTGGGCGCGGCGGCTCGAGAGAGTCTGCGGAGGTCGTGAGGACATCGCGTTCCTGCTCCGACGCGTGGATGGAGACGAAGACGATCGGCGTTGCGCGGCGGGAAGAGCAGCGATTGTCATGAGGTGTCGATCCTGATCCGGGTCGGCGATGGCGAGCCCGCAGGGCGCGCGCCTTCGAAGGTTTCGACGATGATCATCCGGCCGCCGCAACAAGGGCAGCGGCGCACAGGCGAAGCTGTTTCGGCTTGGCTGTCCGTCTCGGCGGGCGAGCGGTCGGGCGAGGCGAGCAATTGTCGGACGCGCTCGATGTTGTGGGCTCGAACGGCGCTGGCGAAAAGGCCGTAGTGGCGGCGGGCGATTGCACTCGCACGCATCGGGAGCACAACAGCATGGCAATGGGCCTGAGCGAAGCAAGCCGCCGCGACCGGTGTGAACCGCAGCACGATCTATCGGGCTTGGAAATCCGGGCGGATGAGCGCGACGCGCACCGATACCGGCTAGATCGAGGTTGACCCGGCCGAACTGTTCCGCGTCTTCCCACCCATTGTGGCGCAAGAGGCCGAACGCAGTGCGTCGCCCTACGGCGCACAGGCCACGGCAACAGACAACAATGCCTTGCGTGCCAGTGCGTTAGAGGTCGAAGTGAAGCTCTTGCGCGAAATGCTGGACGCGATGCGCGAGGATCGCAACGCATGGCGCGAGCAAGCCTCCAACGTGGTCGCTGCGCTGCCGCTACCGATCACGACCGTGCCCGACCAGCGGCGGAGCCGCCATTGTCTTCTCGGTAAGGAGCGGAAGAATTACGATTTCCGCAAGATGCGCTGGGTCGGTGCGGCCACACGGCCCGGAGTTATCGATTCGGTCTTGAAGGGCACTCAACGCTCCTTCTCCCTTAGCCCCCACGCCGAACCACCCGTCGGCGTTACGCCGGCGGCGCGCGCAACGCTCCTGGTTACGACGTTGTGGGGCGACGCCTTGGTTGTCATCCTTCTAACAACTGTCGCAAAAAATCGTTATAGAACAGATTGCTCGGATCCAACGTTTTGCGGAAGGCATTGAAAGCCGTCAGCCGCTCGCCTCGAAGCTTGCGGAGCATCGAGAGGAAGTTCCGGTTGAACGGAGCGGAGTGCGTGCCCGCGGGCTGATTCGGATCGTAGAATCCGTACATCTTTCCATTGTGCGGCAGCCCGCCCATCGCAACCCAGTCGCGCTCAACGTCAGCGAAGAACTGCAGCAGCTTGACGGGGTATTCAGCCGCCGGGATCGGCTCGATCCAGCCGATCAGATCGAGATTGATGAAGTAGGTTGGCTTAGTGGAGTAGCTGCCTGACAAGGCCGTGTTGCCAGATTTGACGAAGCGGAACTCCAGCGGCGCCGCGATGTGAAAGGCGTCCTGTTTGATGGTTCGATCGCCCACCACTGCTAACCCATCCCACACCTTGGAAAGCCCCTTTTCGTCGAGGTCTGGGAGCTCGATAAAGTAGGACATGAAGATCACTTGCGCAGACTCTGCGAGCCACAGGTCGGAGTAGGCCTGGCTCGCCGTGTTGCCGCTCGACTCAATCACGTCCATCGCGATCTTTGCGAACCCCGAGGGCGGAATGGGAGGTATATGAATGGGATCGTAAGCGCTGGCATAGTATTGCGATGCCCGGACGCTCGGTAGAGCATAGTGCTTGAGTCCGCTGACGTACGGCGCGCCGTATTCATCCGAACTCGCCAGAGAGCAAGCGGTCCGCGGAGTGACGCTTCCGTTGGGAATCTTCTTATCCGGATTGCCAACGACATCCCAGGACAGCACGAGGAAGTTCTCGAGCGCGACAGGAAAGGGCAGGTTGGGAGCCGCCGCGTAGGGTGTATAGAACACCTCCATGCGGTCGTGCTTCGAGGGGCCGGTAAGCAGGCTTTGGAACGTGCTGATGAATGCGGCCTTGTCTTTGCACAGGTAATTTTTGACCTCGCCTTTGAGTGTTGTCGCGTACGGACGAGGCAGCACGTCGAGGACAATCTTGGTCACGATCCCGAGACCACCCAGCGAAACCCGCGCGAACTGCAAGGGCGACCATCCGCTCACCAGCGGAGAGCTCGCATCGATGGTCTTCTCTTCCCCCTCGCCATTCATGATGGTGAACGACGAGGCGGTGTCAGCGAAGATCGGTCCATCGACAGTACCACCGTGCACGTCGACGGCGGTCATCCCACCGATGCTGAAGAAGCCACCGGCGGTGACCGTCTTCAGCATCCGGTTGTTCTTAGAAAGGAAGGCGTCGAGGGCGTCCTCTCGAACGCCGGGGTTCACTGTCACCTGATTCGGGCCGGGGCCCATGACCATTCCCTGGTCGCCGATGTCAACATAGCAAGACATGTCCACGATGTAAGTGGTCGTTGTCTTCGGTGGATCGTTCCGATTGTCGTCGGCAACGAGCGGTGGCTGGGAATGACGCTGCCCAGACACGCGGATGGTGGCGGCGCCCTTCGCTCGCGCTTCCGCCAACATCCCCTTTAGCTCGGCGCGGTTTGTGGGCGTGTAGTAGTACGTGCCGTTATCAAGCGCCGGCACATGCTTGAGGTTGCCGCTCCAGTTCTCCCACGTTGGAGCCGTGGCCCACTCCAGCTCACACCTGAGAATGCCAGCATCGTCCTTCTTCGCCCACCACGCCCAGTCGATGCCGCCCTTCTTGTATGGACCGGCCAGGTAGCGGTCGGAATAGTCGCCGGGCGAGATCGTGCCATCCTTGTTGTAGATGACGTTGGTGTAGTACCCGGAGCTCCTCCCTGCCTGCTGCAGCGACCAACAAGCGTACCAGGAGTCGCTCACTCCCAGGCAGCGGTCGTACGGTTCGGTCTTTCGTGCGAGGTACTGCCATCCGCCCTTCTCCATCCAGTAGCACTCTGACGGAGGGTAATCCTTGCCTATCCCGAGAGCAGTCGACTGGCTGTCTCGACTGCTCAAATAGCCGACGAACGTCCCTGTGCCCTTGTTGAAGCACTTCACGCGTCGATACTTTGACCCGCCGAGGATTTCAGCCGTGGCGGTTACCGATAGCGACTCTTGCGCCGACGCGTCGCCATCCACTTGAATGGTATTTGGATCAACGTCACCTGGGCCCGCATCCGGATCTCTATTCATTAGATTTTTCTTCACTTTCATGGGTCGACAGTAAAGCGACTGTCACGCCTTTTTTACAAAGCGAGTGCCGATTGCTGACGCAAGTACAGTTACAACGACCGGTTCAGTCAGTGCGCGAAGACACGTACAAATTACGCTGGGGACGTGGGCAGCGAGTTTCAGAGTTACCGTGAAGGTTTGGGTGTTACGGCTGGGTGACGGCGGCAGTTTACTGAGTCCCTATGCTCGGCTTCGGCGTCGTGTCCACCGCCGGTAATCCTGACTATCTAGGGTCAGATCTGTCGTCTTGTTCTAACGCGATCGAAAAGATCATTAGATACATAACACGCCATGTAACCATCCCTCATTTTGTTTAATATTCTACATTTCGATTGGTAAACGGTGTTTATTGATCAACTAGCACGACGCCATGTGTTCGTCAACAATAGATCAAAGTACTTTACTCCGATGTTGCAACCACTTGGGTGTGCTAAGTTATGGGCTTGTTTGCTTTTTATCCTGTCGTTTTCGGATGGATTTGTCAGGTGCCGTTTCGCTCGCCTTTGTCTCACGATCTCGTGAAATGAGCCGCATCAGCTCATCCCGCAGGATTGCTGCGGCGCACACCTGATCGGCGTTCTCGGTCCGACGTGGCAAGTCAAGTAGGCGAAGTCCCTCGGCTTGGGGCCGCAAGCCGGGAAATCGTCGAGGATCGCTACGACAAAGGCGCGCTCATCATCACCAGCCAGGTTCCCGTGGACCGCTGGCATGATTTGATCGGCGTTCCCACCCTTGCCGACGCGATCCTCGACCGCGTCATTCACAACGCCTACCGCATCGATCTGGCCGGCGAGAGCTTGCGCAAGCGGCGATCCTCGCCATGAAATCGACGCGCGCTCGGAGGCTGGCTCGCTCGACCCTCGGCGCGACAAGGCCGTGGATAGCGGCGGGCTGCGCTACGGCGCAATGGAAAGCGCGCTTCGCCCGCCGTTACCCACCGCCACTCGAGCTTTTGCGGAGATCCAAATCCAAGCTCGCTTGACCAACCGCTCCGGGCAAAACATCATCACATCGATCCGCGGAAGCAGATGCCAGGTGGCCGACATCAAATCGGAATCCCGGCTCGGAATCGGTGGCCGGCTTCCTGTCGGAATGCCTGGCCGGCTTCCTCGGAATCCGCACGCTGTCGATCGTCTGCGAGTCGTGCGGCCGGCGCGGGCGATACGCTGTTGCGAGGCTCATCGATGAGCACGGCGACGCCAAGCTCACCGACCTGCTTCTGACGCTGGCCGACTGCTAGAAGGGGCGCTCGGACAGCATCCACGACAGGTGCAAGGCGGTGTACGAGCAGCTGCTCCCATAAGGCACTAGCGCCGCCGCGCCTCATAGACGACCCGCCGGCGTAGCCTCAAAATCGGCCGGACGAGCGTCTACAGAATCGGCCGGCTAACGCCTGACGGGTCTCGGCTTTGAACTGCGGGTGCTTGCGGAGAGTCGATCAAAGAAAATCAACAATGCCTACATGGAAGGTTTGCGAATGACGGGAGGGCGAGGGGGTGCGTGCCGCTAATCGATGCCTCCCGCATCTGGTCGCGCAGCCGGAAGTCTGAAAGAGTGACTATTTCAAATTGTTCGCGAGGCCTGCGCCGCCTGGGTCAGCCAATGATTGCGCCACGCGGCACGTACGAAAGCCGCCAGACCGTCACTACACTAACGAAGACAATATTACGAGGAATTGCCCTCGCAAAGTGTCGCTCTCACGACGTACTTTTTGTACACGAACAATTGGACGGTCGATGACAACACGAAGAAACTACTCCTACTGCTAAATGGATCGGCTGGCAGGTCAAAGAGACCTCGTCGACGCGGGAAGCCGACGGCGCTACCGTCCGGAAGGGGAAGGCACGATCCGGTCCACCAATCACGAGCGCCTGGTGATCCTGCCATACATCAAGTAGGACGGCGAACAAGTGCGCGGCCATACCAAGAGTGGCCCAAATGACGGGCGTGCCTTACCACGCCATCCCGACCTGTATGTCGATATACGATTCTCGCTTTACGACGGTGATCTGATGATCGGCCTGCTCCGCGAGTTGCCGTATGAGTGAGCGCGCGGATGACTGGAAACCGATCTTCGTTCTGCCGAACGTCGCGCTGCTCGCCGCTATCGGCTGCGACATCACCGTGCTCGCGCCCGCGCATGATCCTCGCGTCACCACACTGAAACGCGCCCACCCGACATTTCGCCGGTTCCTCGGTCGCTTCTCTGATAATTTCGGCGCGAAGTTCAAGCCTACCGTGCTTCTGGTACGTGCGGACGCACCGCCAGCGTTCATCGAGGTCACGACGCTCGCCAGCTTCCGTGACCTGATCGCCATCTCGGCCATCGCTTACAATCGCGCCCTGGAGCTTCGCCGCCCGCGCGGCCACCGTGTAATGTTTGGCGAAGCGTTCGCCATCTACCCCTGGATGCTCGACAAGCATTTTGAGGACGTCATCGGCAGCACGCCGGCCATCCTCGGCGCGCACGAAGTCGCCATGTTCAAGGGCCAATCCTCCCCAACGCTGTTCCGCACGGCCCTTGACGCTGCCGACTTGGACCAGCCGCTGCTTGCAGCGCTTCTCAGCCGTTGGCAGCAGCGCTACCATGCACCCGAACCCGACTGGGCTGACATTGCGCTCTTCCGATCCCTCAACATGGCCTATCACGCCTCGCTGCTCCCCGCGGCAACAGACACTACTTTCTACGACGTCGGGCGCCTGGTCTCACTGTGGGTTAGCGCTTTCGAGATCCTCGTCCATCCTGGAGGCAACGGTCAGGCGAACCGGGACAAGGTCTTCGAGCTAATTGAGAAGACGCCGTGGGTGTTTCAGGCGACCGCGGATCGCGTCCATGACACCGGCAGCAAGACGAAGGTAAAGCGGACGCTGGCCTCTTGGCTGTATCATGCGCTTTACGATTGCAGGAACAACTTCCTACATGGCAACCCAGTCGAGCGCGCCGATCTCATCCTCCCGGTCTCTGGTCGCACTGTTTTCGAGTATGCGGCCCCACTGTATCGTCTCGCGCTCACAACCTTCCTGCCACTGACCCACGATATGCCCTTGCCGTCCTCGTCCGAGCCCAGGCTTTCGGAGCCTACATCGCGGAGCACAGGGAATTCATGGACCCGCAGCGCCGCACCGAAGAAGCGATCCTCACAGCGAACCAGTCGCCGAACCAAAGAGCTATCCGCCATCGTCGGCTAACGCGACCGGCCGCTACCCCGTGACCTCCTCTGGCAGAGCCTCATCGAGGAGGTCCCTCATAGGCCGGTGTACTTGACTGCTCCCTGCGCCCCGGCGCGGGCCAGTTCGTCATTCGTTCTTGACGAGCCTCAACGGCGCGGGGCGGGGCGGGAAATCGGGCGACGGCGCGCGCTCCTGCGAGAAGGCTGAGGAGCGCGGTAAGGAGACGCTTTTCAGGGAGTGAGGTATGCTGCATCGCAGCATATTGTACTCCTATTTTATTTCGTGGGCTTCCACTCTCGGGCTAGCCGCTGTGCCTCTGCAATTTGTTCCGGGGTCATCATAGGCTCGAGAGCCTCCCGAGCCCCTTCAGCTCCGGCTACGCCGCCTCGCGAAGCAGCGAGATTCAGCCACACGTGCGCCAAAACGTAATCCTCAGGAGCGCCGCGACCTTGGCCATAGCTGACACCCAGCGCGAACTGAGCCTGAGCGTCACCCTGATCCGCCGCCTTGCGATACCACTTCGCTGCCTCGGCGTAGTCTTGCGAGGCTCCTTGGCCGCGTTCGTAGCTGAGGCCAAGGTTATATTGTGCCTTAGCGTAACCTATTTCGGCCGGCTGGCGCCACCATTTTGCGGCCTCTGGGAAATTCTGCGAAACACCTTGGCCTTGGGCATACATCAGACCAACGTGATTCTGTGCAGCGGCATCGCCCTGTTCCGCTGCCTTCCGGTACCATTTAATTGCTTCGGTATAGTCCTGCGGTACCCCTTGGCCTAGGTGTTTGGTCCCGGCCTTTGATGG
>Ga0210406_10003469_pt1 | contig 17248 bp, 17 predicted proteins | sample IncBWC30MmetaG_FD_155454 | JGI IMG/M metagenome (GOLD analysis project Ga0210406, IMG submission 155454) | Forest soil microbial communities from Barre Woods Harvard Forest LTER site, Petersham, Massachusetts, United States - Inc-BW-C-30-M | ecosystem: Environmental > Terrestrial > Soil >... | reverse complement strand
GGGCTGTGATCCGCCGGAGCGCCGCACGGAATTCGAAAAGAAATTACCTTTGCGCCCGGTGATGAGTCTTCGCGCGCGCCTGATGAGCGTCCGTTGCATTGCCGCGGGCGAAGCGGTGGGCTATGACGCCACGTGGATCGCGCAGCGGCCCTCGCGCATCGCGGTTCTTTCCGCGGGTTATGCCGACGGCGTCCACCGCTCGCTCGGCAATCGCGGCGCTCTATACATTCGTGGCCACGCCGCGCCCATCATCGGCATCGTCTCGATGGACGTAGTGATGCTTGACGTCACCGATGTTCCCGACGCGGTGGTGGGCGACGTGGCGACCATTTACGGCACCGACGGCGACAATGTCTTTCCGGCCAACGTCGTTGCGCGCAGCATTGGCACTGTCACCTCCGATTTGATCAGCGGAGTCAGCCAGCGTGTGCCGCGTTTCTATCTTCCCTAAAACTTCAGTTTGGGCTGCATTTGGTCGGACTTGACGTAACGCTAATTCAAGAGTATACAGTCCATCACGTAACCTGCTCCGGCAGAAAGGGCTATGCCCTCTGGTTGCCTTCTTTGCTCCCATGCTCCACGGAGCGGTTCGGCGTATGCCGTACCGTGAGGTCTTATGAACGATCCAGGGTCAACCCGAGCCGGCGTTCCACTTTCTGAATCTTCCCTGTCCACAGCCGCTGCCAAGTCAAAATTGGGCGGTGTGCTGGGGCAGGAGTGGGATTACTGGGCCATTCGCCTCGCCCTGTTCGGGAGTTCGGTCGGGCTTTGCTTCGCCCTGCGCCCGTTCAATCTCCACGGCCTTCCCGCCGCCGGTTTCGGCTTCCTCATTGCCATGGTGATCCTCCTGGCAGAACTAAGGCTCCGGCATGCGGAGCTCAGCGGGCTTGTGGGAGGCTCGATCGGAGTGGTCCTCGGTCTGCTCGTCTCCCTCCTGATTACCCTCGTTGTTTCCCGCACCTCGGAACCCGAATCCGCCAAGTCCTTTATCGAATTTGGTTCGCTGCTTTCGCTCGGCTACCTCGGCCTGGTGATCGGCACGCGCCGCGGGAGGGAGATGCGCCCGCTCCCGTTTCCCGAGCAAGCCAATGTCGCCGCGCCATCTGCTCCTGTTTCGCTGATGAAGCTTGTCGACACCAGCGTCCTGATCGACGGCCGCATCGCCGATATTTGTGAAACACATTTTCTGGATGGAACGCTGGGATTGCCGCGCTTCGTGCTTCACGAATTGCAGATGGTCGCCGATTCTTCCGATTCATTGAAGCGCCAGCGCGGCCGTCGCGGCCTGGAAGTTCTGCAGCACATGCAAAAAATGCCCGGCCTCGAAATTCGCGTGCTCGATGATGATTTCGCCGGCAATTTAGGCGTGGACCAGAAACTCGTCGAACTCGCGCGCCGCACCGGCTCCAAGATTGTCACCAACGATTACAATCTCAACAAGGTCGCTCGCGTCCAGAATATTTCCGTGCTGAATATCAACGAGCTGGCCAACGCGCTGAAGCCCGCCGTGCTGCCCGGCGAATCGATGCGCGTCCTGATCCTGCGGGAAGGGAAAGAGCCCACCCAGGGCGTTGCTTATCTCGATGACGGCACGATGGTGGTGGTTGATGGCGCGCGGCGCTTAATCAACCGCACCGTGGACATTCTGGTCACTTCGGTTCACCAGACGCCCGCAGGCAAAATGATTTTCGGCCGTCTGGACGAACGCCACGACTCCGGCTCCGTTCGCGCCGCGGCAGCTATAACCTCCACAGGGGCCGGCACCCGCGCTGAATCCTTCAACGGCGGCAATGGTCACACCATGCGTCCCCCGCGTACGGAACCAAACACCGCGACCGACCAGCCAGGCGCCAATCCCTACCCCGACGCCGAAACAGTGTAAGCGCCTTTTGAGTGCGGCAGCGAAGCTGCCGCTTTTACGGAGTAAGTCGCGACCCCAAACTCAATTGCTCGCACCTTCCTTGAAGCCCTGATCCCCCTTTTCCCGCCGCTCTCCTCAGTCCCCCGCATCCAACCCCAAATCCTCTTCCTCCAATTTCAAATACTCCTGCAGCACCTCCACCATCAGCGCGTGATCCTCCCGCTGCGGCAGCCCCGATACCGCAATCGTACCGACGCATCCCGTCCCTGCCAGCAAAATCGGAAAACACCCGCCATGCGGCGCAAAGTCTTTCAGCTCCAGGCCCGTCGCCGCGTGCAACGTCGTTTTCGCGCGCTCATACTTCAACCCAATCGCGTACGAGCTCCGCTGATAGCGCATCACGACGTTCCGTTTCCGACGAATCCAGTCCCAGTTGTCCGGCGTAATCCCCGCCATCGCATAGCAGAAAAGCGGCATTCCATGCATCTGAATGTCGACAGCCACCGCAACCTTCCGCTTTTCCGCCAGTGTCTTCAGAGCCGAGCCAATTGCCCAGGCCGCCTCAGGGTCAAAGTGTTTGAATTGCAGCCGTTTCTCGTGCAGCAAAATCTTTTCCAGATCCTGTTCGATGCTCATGATGTTTCCGTTTACAAAAACGAAATCCTACGGAATCTCCTTGCAAAAGATTCCGCATCATAACAAGGTTTCCTTTCCCCTCTGAAACCGCCCGTTTGGGGCGATCTGCCATTTTTCTTCTGCCCCATGTTTGCGGTACACTCTCCCTTCTGCATCCCGCGCTTGGGCCCGCAAGGTGTCGCTTCAGCCGGTCTGCTGTCACGCTATGGGTCAAATTACCGCCATTCTTCCTGCCGCAGGTCTCGGCACGCGCATGGGCGCGGAGACGCCGAAGCAGTTTCTTGAGCTTGATGGCGTGCCCATCGCCGTACTCAGCGTCCGCCGCATCGCTTCCTGCCCGCTGGTCACCCAAATCATCGTCGCCACCCGCCCCGACGGCATCGAAAAGCTGGAAGCCCGCCTTCGCCAGGAAAAGTTCAAGCAACCGGTGCGCGTAATTAAGGGCGGCGATTCCCGGCAGGAGTCCGTAGCCGCCGCGCTGAAGCTCGTTCCAAACGACACCGAACTTGTTCTGGTCCACGATGCCGTGCGTCCCTTCATTTCCGTCGAGCACATCGCCCGCGTGATTGAAGAAGCCCGCCGCTGCAGAGCCGCCATCGTCGGCATCCCAGCGATGGACACAGTGAAAGAAGTAAAGCGTGCCAGCCTTCCCGAAGATGTCGCGCTGATCACCAGCACGGTGCCTCGAGAACGCATCGTTCTCGCGCAGACACCCCAAGTTTTCGAAACGCGCCTGCTGAAAGAAGCATTCGCTCGCGCCGAAGCCGATGGCGTCAGCGCCTCCGACGAAGCTGGCCTCGTCGAGCGCCTTGGCTATGACGTCCACGTTATCCACGGCTCAGAGCGCAACATCAAGATCACCAAGCCCACCGACATGGAACTCGCGCGCTTCTATCTCGACCTCGAACGCGAGAGGACCCACGAAGCATGAGCACGCGAACGAAGATAAAGATGGTGGTGTTTTGGGCGTCGATGATCTTTTTGGCGGTCCTTTTAATCAAGCTGAATAACCCAGGTAAAGAAGCGCTTTCGATCTCTCTGGCTAGCTATTGGCCGTTGGGCCTAGTTGTGATTCTGTTTCTGTTCGTACTTGGCATTGAGATGGCAATCAGAAGGGGTCGTCGCACATGAGCGTCCGCTGCGGCATTGGCTACGACCTGCATCGCCTGGCCGAAGGGCGCAAGCTCATCATCGGCGGCATCGAAGTCCCCTTCGACAAAGGCCCCGTCGGCCACTCCGACGGCGATGTAGTCGCCCACGCGCTTTGCGACGCACTGCTGGGCGCGGCGGGCTTGGGCGACATCGGGACGCATTTTCCCGACACCGATCCTAAGTGGAAGGGCGCGAACAGCCTGCAATTCCTCGAGTACGCCCGCAAGTTGATGGACGAAAAACATTTCGTGATCGACTATGTCGACGCCGTGGTCATCCTGGAGCGCCCCAAGCTCGGCCCGCATTTCCCCAAGATGCGGGAAGCCCTCGCCAAAGCCCTCCGCGTCCCGACCGAAAAAATCCACCTGAAAGCCAAAACCAACGAAGGCGTAGACGCCGTAGGCCGAGGAGAAGCAATCGCCGCGCATGTAGTAGCCACATTGTCCCTGTAGGGGCACGATACATCGTACCCGCGGCGAGTCCGCCAGCCTCTCTTCCCCAGTGACTCCTGCGCTAAACTTTCCCCATGCCCCTCAACGACTACCGTGGCGAACATCCCCCGCACTCAAATCCCTATTCCGCAACCGACATCATCACGCTTCTCCACGAAAACCACTGGCTAGCCGCCACTCCCACCTCCGAGCACCTCGCCTGGGCCGAACGCGCCGGCCATCTCCTCGGACACTACGCCGAAGACCGCGCCGCCCTCGCCGACCTCCTGCGTCCCGTCTTCCACTACGATGCCGCCGAGATTCTGCAATCGCCCGGTGCCCAAGCTGGCATCTCGCGTTACGCCGCCCGCGACGTCATCCGTCATCTCGCCCTGCTCGTTCTCGAACCCGCGCCCTTCACCTCCGAACGCTTTAAGGAAGTCGCCACCTATCTGAAGGAAACCTGCGGCGTCCGCAGCCGCGATCTCTTCCATCCCATTCGCCTCGCGCTGACCGGCCGCATCGGCGAAGGCGAACTCGACCGCGTCATCCTCCTCCTCGACGAGGCCGCCGCTCTCCCCTTCGCCACCACCGTAAAATCCGTCCGCACGCGCATCCTCGAATTCTGTTCCGCGCTGGATTAAGTTCACAGTTGATAGTTATAAGTTTTAATTTGAAAGTTGCTTCCGCCTCTTCTCCGAAAACTTTCAACTTTGAACTGTGAACTGTAAACTTGTTCCCCATGGATCGTCTCACCGGTATTCACGCCATCCGCGAAGCCCTCGAAGCCGGCAGCGCCTTCGACCGCATCCTCATCGCCAAGGGCCGCCAGGACACCCGCGTCGAAGAAATCGTCCAGCTCGCCCGCGCGCAAAACATCCCTGTGCGCTTCGAAGACCGCAGCCAACTCGATCGCCTGGCCAACTCTCGCGATCATCAGGGCGTAGTAGCCATCGCCGCGGCCCGTCCCCCGGCCACACTCGAGAGCCTTCTTGGCCAAGCCAATAAATCCAAAGGACAGATCGGCCTCATCGTTCTCCTCGACGGCGTCGAAGACCCCCACAACCTCGGCGCCATCATCCGCACCGCGCTAGCCGCAGGCGCCCACGGCATCGTCATCCCCGAACGCCGCGCCGCAGGCCTAACCGACACGGTGGCGCGCGCTTCAGCGGGCGCGTTAGCACATCTGCCCGTAGCCAAGGTCGTGAACCTAGTCCGGGCGATGGAAGAATTAAAGGAAGCAGGCTACTGGCTCGTAGGCCTGGATGAAACCGCCGAAAAAAACTACAGCGATGTGGACTACACAACGCCCACCGGCATAGTCATGGGCGGCGAAGGCAACGGCCTCCATGAATTGACTAAAAAGCGCTGCGACTTCCTCGTCTCGCTCCCCACTACCGGCCCCGTCAAATCCCTAAACGTAAGCGTAGCCACCGGCGTAGTCCTTTTCGAAGCCCTCCGTCAGCGCCACGGCAAGCGTACTCAGTAGTCTGACATCAGCAATCAGAAAGAGTTGAACAGATCGGTCCTCCATGGGAAGTATTGTCGGATCAACTGATTAGATGGTGTTGCATCGACCGGTTGAGCTGGCACGACTTATCGGGATTTAGCTGAAAGGGCATGATAAAGTCACGTTGGATACAATCATGCGAGGCATGCTGGTACTCGCCGTACTCTCGGCAAAGAATTAGATACTCTCGGGAAATAGAGATTGCTGTGGAAGATTCGGACGGCATTCCCGATGCTCTGCACGCGAGGGTTCTCTGATCCTGAGGACGCCTCGGTGTATGTGGCAATAGGATTAACGACGAAAAGTCTCGACCGGCCCGCTTAGGCATGTTGCTTTGAGGTGAGAACAGTATGAGAGCTGCTTCACGCGCAGTTGCCACCGTGTTGTCAGTTGCTCTGCTGTGTTCCGTTGCACACGCTCAGTCGAAGTCCGCTTCCAATGTCGGTGTAGAACAACTGAAATCGCAACTGCAAAACATCCGCCAGGGATTCCCCGGGGACATGGCCGTGTATATGAAGAACTTGAAGACCGGGGAAGAGATTGCCCTGGACGCTGATTCGATTTACGAGACCTTCAGCGTCATCAAAATTCCCATTATGGCGGAGGTCATGCATCAGGCCGAAGCTGGAAAGTTCTCTCTTGACGATCGCATTACCTTGAAGGCAGGGGACGAACGCCTTCCATCTGGCGTGCTTTACACCATGCAGCCTGGTCTGAACCCGACGATCCGCGATCTGATCACGCTGATGATCATTATCAGCGACAATGCCGCCACGGATCTGCTCGCCGACAAAGTCGGGCGCGCTAACATAACTGGCTATATGCACGAACTCGGCCTGAACGACACATCGATCAAGTTCTCAGACCTGGATTGGGACCGCACTTGGTTGAGCGCACTCGATCCGAGCTACAAGAATGCGGCTGGAGACAAAACCATTCAATTTCCATTTGGCGAGTATTCTGAAGCGCAAATCCAGTCCGCGTTCGGCCAAACCATCTACAATGCAGGAATCTACTTTGGCCACAGCACTGCGCGGGAAATCGGTCACTTGCTTGAAATGATTCAACAAAACAAGCTCGTATCGAAGCCCTCCAGTGAATTCATGCTCGCGACCTTGGAGAAGCAACAAGTCAACAATCGCTTCCCCAAATATCTCCGCAACGTGCTCGTAGCGCACAAAACCGGGGATGGTCAACCTTTTATCGCCAATGATGCGGGCATCCTCTTCGTTAAGAATCAGCCGGTTGTGCTGGTCGTTTTCACAGGGCATCATCGTGGCGAAACGGAAGCACTACACGATGCAGTCGCCCGCGTCGCGGCGTTGGTTGCCGAGCACTACGGTGCAAAATTGTCCCCAGACTACAAACCGCAGTAATTCAACGGTAGCAACGCATGGCACGGCTCAGCGGTAAGGTCGTCCGTCCTGCTGAGAGTCTCAACTCCAACGCCCAAGAAAGACTTTAGGTTTCCAGACTCCTGCCAGTAAACTGCAAGAAAGTGTTGCGTTGACCCATTGAGACCGCCGCGTTTATCAGGCGCTGGCCAAACTCAATGGGCTAGACGAATCCCATTGGCGAGCAGCCTCACCATTGCGACTGCGGCAATCGTAAGCATGAGGTCCCAGCGGGTAAAAGAAGGCATTATCCCGGCAGGTTGTCTTGCCTGGAAGCCCAGCGCGGCTCCCAAAACGGCAAACAGCCAGAACGCCGACCCTCCAATTGTTGACCCGATTAAGAATCGCGGAAGGGGCCAATAAAGCAGCAAGAGTAGAAAAGTTCCAAGCAGCCAAGGTGCAAGAGTTGTCCAAGCGACAGCTTTGGCGCGACCAAATTTCGGTGGAGACCAGCGAACGAGCTCTCTTCCGATGTAGTACATGAAGCATGGGAGGAGTACGAAGCCAATGGCCGAAGCCACATAAGCAACTGTCGTAGAAATATCCAGAAACGTGAAAGCGATGTGGAGGTCTCCTCCCAGTGCCGCGCCAGCAAGCGGGCCGAGGAAGGAATAAATTCCTACCATAGCCATCATCAGGAACGCTAGCCCAGACGGTCTTTCTCTGAACCGCCATTGATACAGCAGCCAACAAACCACCCCTACTATCAAACTGAAGAGAGTACCCGAAACAGCGATGATGGCGAGCTGGTTCGGGGAAGCTTGTGCGGAATCTGGATTCACCCACATTTGAAAAACAGTGGAATTGAATTCGAGCGAATAGCTAGTGAGTGCATGCACGATTTCGTGAGGTGTGACGTTGAGCGCATAGGCCACTACGAACAGCAAGGTGGGGCGAAAGGCGATGCCCCAAGTGTGCGATACGTCAGATTCAGGGAGTTGGCTGTTCATCTCGTTAGAAATTGTTCGGTCCGATTCTCCCACAGTCTGGGCACACAGCTTGAAACTAAGGTCCGGCGTCGGCGATGAACCTAGGGTCAGCGTCACTGTGGAAGAGCTGCTTCCAGAACTTGTAGAAAACTAAACGGCGGGCGCCTCAGCGTTGCCTTTCAAGTGTCCGTCGTCAACCGTGAAGTCTCGATAGCCGTTGGTACCCGAACAGTACGCCGGCGGCATTAATCAAATACTGCTCATCGCTAAGCATTTCAACTAGTTCGTCGGGGAAAGAGGAGATTTCACTCTGCAAATACATGGCCAGTTCGCGATAGATTTCGCGCCGGGCGTAAGCCGCCAGTTCGTTGCGCCGTCGCAGCGCATCTTGAATCAGACTGGCCAGTTCCGGCGTCGCCGCTCGGCGGAGCTTGATCGCGATTGTGGGATAATCCATGAACGAGTTGTACTTCTGCCGCGTCCAGGATTCCTCGCCCGGCGCAACCAGCGGCGTTTGGCGTACAACGAGCGTCCCCGCCACGCGGTCGCCGAAGCGCTGCATCAGCGGATTGCTCAGTGCGGAAATTCCTCCAACCAGATAGGCGAACGGCAGCGCATCGAATACGCGCATCAGATTCCGCACCCACGCCTGTTCGATCCGTAGCGGAAGTCCGGCCTGGTCAATCACTCGCAAATGGAACAAGCGTTTTCCGATCGTCTGCCCGTTCCAAAAGCCTTCCAGCAATGCGCCATAGGCAAAGCCGATCGCGAATTCTCCGAGCGTGATCACCATGACTCCAAATCCCGGCGCTTTCGCGAAAATCCAATAAACCAGCAGCCCAACTCCGTTCACTGTCCCCAGCACGATAGCGATATCGAGCAGCATGGCATAAAGCCGGGAAGCTGGACCCGCCAGGGGCAATCGAAAGAGGACGCCTTCCGGCGTGGCAATGGTCAGTTCGGCCGTTGTCGCCCAGCGGATTGGCTTACAATCTGTCATTTGTTCTCCGAAGGAACTCTGGTATGCGCTTCGGCATCAACCTTTCTTCGCCCGATCAGCAGCAGATAGACCGTCAGAAGCGCAAGTTCCGCTCCGCCAACAGCAACTTTGAACCCGTACGGCAGAACCGGTGCGTGATGCTGCGAAAAAAACGCTTCCATCATTCCAGCCCACACCAGCATCATCGCCATCCCGGCGATCAGCACGAGCCATTCGCGCATGGATTGACGCACATCGCGATCCTCGCGGCGGCGCAGCAGTACGCGCGCCAGGTAGAACCCCGCTTGCCCGGCGATTAGGATCGATGGAATTTCGAAGACGCCATGCGGCAACAGCCACGCCGACATAAATAGCCCGAAGCCCTGCTGTGTGTAGCGAACCGCCACGGCCCCGAGCAGCACGCCATTCTCGAACAGCAGGAGCGCCGTCCCGATACCAAACGTTACGCCGAGCGCCGCCGCGAGCATCGCCACCTCGATATTGTGCCTGATCAGTTGCGCCGAGAATGCGGCTTCGACCTGCGCCGAGTGCAGATCCTGATTCTTCCCTTGCTCCTCTTCATGCACGCGTTGCCCCGGATCGCGCAGGTAATTGGCCGGAAGCAACACGTCTACAGAGGCGGGATCGTAGCGCACCGCTAGCCCGCCCAGCGCGCAGCCCAACAGCGTAATCAGCACAGCCAGTGCGAAATAGCGCGACTGCCGGCGAAACGTTTCTGGGAACAATGTGAAAATTCTCAGCCAGCGACGCGGCTGCCAGATCTCGGAGCGCGTTGGCGGAACGTAGTGCAGCTCCGCATACGCTCGCGCCACCAACCGCTCGAGATATTGCCTTAGCTCGGGCGCCAACGCTCCGTGCGTGACGCGATTCAGGTCCGCGGCCGCCTGCGCGTAAAGCTCCTGCAGTTGTTCGGTTTCCACCAGATTCAACCGGCGGTCCGGCCGGCCTTCTATCGTGGCAAGCAGCGATTCGAGGCTGCTCCATCGTGGCCTCGCCTGCGCCTGAAATCGTTCGAGATCCAAAATCACAGCCGCTGCTCCCGCTTGCTTTCCAGATATCCTTCGACGGTCTTTCGCAGGAACATCTCCGCGGGAATATACCGGAGCCGCACGTTCAATTGGCGCAGCCGTCGCGCCAACGCGCCGAGGCGCTGGTTTTCTTTTTCACCCGCCAGCGCCGCATACACGTCCTGCTCCGTGTGCAGTTCCTCCCCCGGCGAAAATGCCGGCCGGGCGTGAGCCGGCAACACACTTGTCATCAAGAGGGCATGCGACGAGCCGACCAGGCCGACTCCGCGCCGCAGTGAGTCCGAAATCGAGCGCTCCGTCAAATCCGCCATCAACACCAGGTACGCGCGCCGCCGCAGTCGCACCCGAATTTCCCCGAACAGCGCTTCGTAATCCGCGGTCGTCGCCAGAGGCTCGATATTCAATAGACGATCACGAATTTGATGAAACTGCGCTTGACCGCTTCCCGCGCGTAACCAGGTCTTCGGCTCGTCCGCGTAGGTCACCAGTCCGAATTCATCGCCCAGTTCCAGAGCCACCGTCGCGCCCACCAACGCCGTTTCCACTGCGAGATCGAGCAACCGTCGTGGGGCGCGCGCTCCCGGGGCATCGCTCTTAAAGGCTGTGCTTGGGTCGAGCGCAAGCGCGGACGCCCGCGATTGGTCCACTACGAAATATATTTCCTGCTTCTGCTCCCATTGGAACAGCCGCGTGACCGGAGTGCCTCGACGCGCCGTGGACTTCCAGGCGATCTCCGAATACGTATCGCCAGCCTGATATTCGCGCAGCCGCTCGAAGTCGCGCCCGTGTCCAGTCCACGGGGTCTGCCGCGAGGCCACAAGCGCGCGGTAAACCGGGCTGCGCAGAATCTCCCGTCGTCCGGAGCGCAAATCCGCCTCGATTCGCAACTTCTCCGGCGAATCGAACCATTGCCGCAATCGCCAGATTCCGAGGCGTGAACACCGCTCGATGCCAACGCGCGGCCCAGGCCACAGTCCGCGGCGAAGCAAAGCAATCTCGGGCGTCCATGGCCAGAGCTGGATATGCGCGGCGCTTGCTGTGGTTGATCCCTCTGTGGTCGGTTCCGGCTGCTCAAGCTTCAGCAGTTGAGGATCGGTTTTCACTTGAAAAGCGGTCTCGCTCTCCGGTACTGCGGCCATGATCGCTACGCGCACTTTGCTGCGCAGTCGGCGCCGGCCGGAACCCGTGAGCGCGAGCGGGACCGGGATGGTCTGCCCCTCGCGTCCACGAAGGCCCTTCTCCGGTGGTAACAGGATTGGCGCGCATTCTTCGCGGGAGAGCCACAGCGCGAGCGCGTCATAACACGCCAGCAGCGCCACAGTCGTGACGATCAGTTCGAACACGAACCATCCACGCGCGATCCATGGCGCAATACAAGCCACAACAGCCAATAGCCCCGTCATCCAAACGAGCGATCCCGTTGGGCTGAATAATTTTCCTGCCGGCTGAAGCACGATCTGCTGAGCTGGCTTGCCCCCCGATTTCAGGTTGCTGCGTGGCGGCTCCGCCGTGGCTTGGACCTCGACACCGATGGCCGCGCCCCGCGCTCCGGCGCCCGCTGGCTTCTTATCTCCAACCGTCATCATTTCGCCTGCTTCCGTCCTGTCGCCTGTTGCATGATCCACGCGTGCGCTTACCGCGGCACTTCGACTGCCTCCAGCACCGCTTTGATTACCTCGCGGATCTCGACGCCTTCCATCTCGAACTCCGGTCGTAGCAGTACGCGGTGCTCGAGCACGGGAGCAGCCAGCGTCTTTACGTCCTCGGGCAGCACGAAATCGCGTTCATCGAGCGCTGCGAGCGCCCGCGATGCCGACAGTAGCGCAAGTGTCGCCCGCGGCCCGGCCCCAACCCAGATCGCCGCGTGTTGCCGGGTCTGCCGCGCCACGCCGACGATGTAACTGCTTATCGCATCGCTGACGCGCACTCGCGCTGTGGCCGCGCGCAGTACTTCGAGTTCGCCCGGCTGCAAGACCGGCACGCGCAGTTCCTCCGCTAGTCGCCGTTCAGGCGTTTCGCCCCCTGCCACCAGCCTCGCCAGTTCGTTTTCGTCCTCCACCGCCGGGTACCCCATGCGGATTTTTACCAGAAAGCGATCCTTCTGCGCCTCTGGGAGCGGGTACGTGCCCTGATGTTCGATCGGGTTTTGCGTCGCAAAGACGACGAAGACAGGAGGCAGCTCGCAGGTCTCGCGATCGATCGTCACTTGCCGCTCCTGCATGGCTTCCAGGAGCGCCGATTGCGTTTTCGCGGGTGCGCGATTGATTTCGTCCGCCAGCAAGAAATTCGTGAAGATTGGACCGCGCACCAGCCGGAATTCCTGTGTCCTCAGGTCGAAGATGCTTGTGCCGGTGATATCTGCGGGCATCAGATCCGGCGTGAACTGAATGCGGTGAAATTCGCCGGCCACCGCCCGCGCCAGGGCTTTCACCAGCAGCGTTTTCCCTACGCCTGGAACTCCTTCGACCAGCGCGTGTCCGCCGGCGAGCAGGGTCACCAGCGCGAGGTCAATAGCTTCGTTTTGCCCAACAATCACGCGGCCTAGTGCTTCTCGAACACGCCGCGCCCCGCTTGTGATTATCGCGGACGCTGCGGGCGATTGCCTTTCCGCATTCGCAGATTGCGCCTGCCCGTCCGAACCAGCTACCGGTTCTTCGTTCATGCGATTCGTGCCTCCTCGGGAATGTTCTTCGGTGCGGCCGTGGAACTGGCAGGCGCACTGCTGCCGGTATGAGCCAGGCCTTTTGCGGATGCGCGGCGCTCGGCGATCAACTGGCTCAGCCCCTTGTACCCCGCTAGAGCGGGCTGCGCAAGCGCGGCCCGCAGCCGCGGCCCGGATCCTGGATCTGCAGAAATGGCCTGCGCATCCTGAGGCGACCGGTGGCGGTATAGCTCCCAGCATTCCGCCGCTACCTGCTCGGCCGGAATGCTGCGTTGAAGAAGGTGGCGGGCGGCCACCCCGGCGCCCTCCCCATGACGCACTATCTGCGCATTCTGGTCTCGCCTAGGGCGTCGCACCAGATCGCCGCTCATGCTCCATAGCAGAGCCAGCAACGCCGCCCAGAAAAGCATCAGCGCCACCTGCAGCCGGTATCGCTGCACCAGCCAAAGTACGCCTTGTTCCTGATGCAGTCCGTGCAAGGTCTCGTCTACCCAAATCACCGGCCGTCCGCCCGTGAGAAACTCCAGCAGCACGGGATTCGGATGCGTCTTGATCGTTTCGTTCAACAGAAACCATTCCTGGCTCGCGGCGATTAGTTCGCCATTTCCGGCTCGCCGCATCGCCATATAAATGTTCCCGGATGCGTCGGCCTTCGCCTCGGCATTCAGCGGTCCCGCATAGAGCGCGGTCCAGTGCTTATCTGTTTTCAGCCACGGGGTATCCGCGCCGAGATACATCATCTCGCTGCCCGCCGCCATTTCGTGGAGATCGGGAGTGATCCAGGTTGGACCAGATTCTTTTGGAGTTTTGTTCCACCTGTTCTCGACTTCCCAACCTTGCGATTCCGACTTTAGCTTCCAAGCGGGTTGGATCAGCACGACGCGCCCGCCACGGGCAAGAAAATCCTCCAGGCGCCCGCTGAACTTACCCGTGTTCCCAGGTTTTCCTTTCCAGTTTTCCCAATCGCCATTGGGGTAGCCGCCGATAAAGAATGCTGTTGTACTCCCCGCGTTCAGGTCGGAGAGCGAGTCCTCGTCTTGGCTGCGCTTCACTTGATACCCGGCGCGTGCATAGGAATCGAACAACAGGCTGGTGCCATACGGGTCCTCGCGCAAACTGGAGCCCATATCGCTTGTCGTCGACTGATTCTGATGGGCCATGAGCAGCAGAATCGCGAATGCTGCCCCGAAGATCCCTGCAGCCAGTAGCGGGCCTCGCCAGTTGAGCACCATTCCTTCGTGTGACCCGCCGTCAGACATGGTTGAGCAACTCCCGCTGATCTTGGCGGTAGGCGGCGACCGCCTCTCGCGTCGGAACATGAGACCCATACCATACGCGATCGAACTGCCACAGGCTGCCGCGCAATTTTTCAGGTATTTCGATACGTCGCTCCAGCGCCGCTTGCGGACGCCGCCGCCACCGGCGCGTAAACTCATTCAGGTAATCGCGATTCGTGCTGTCGCGGCGAATGGTCAGCCATTCGCGCTGTGCTAGCCCGGCTAGCAGACCCAGGTACACCGAGCGCAACGCCAGCCGCAGTTCGCCTTCCCGTTCCAACCGGTCCGCCAGTGCGAACCATTCGTCCTCGGAACGTTCACTCGCTACCGCGCTATCACCCAGGCTGGGAAGCGGCGCAATTGCCATGGGAATGGAAAGCTGCTGTGCTGCCTCGCGCCGCCTCCGCAGCCAAAAGAGCACCACTCCCGCTCCGATCGTCAATATTGCAATCAGCGTTAGCCATAGTCGAACGTCCTTCAGCTTCCACCCGCCACCCTTTTCATTTCCGGGCGAGAGATTCAGTCCCCGCGGCCATAGTTTGCGAAGAAAATTCACCAACGCATTCCATGCGCGCTCACTCCGCTGCCGGATCTTATCCAGCAGCTTGTCAAACCAGGTAGGCGGGCTCGGGTGCTCAGCGTCATGCCAGCGATAAATCGCCCGCCGCGATTCCTCGTCCAGGGCGCGCTGCAACTTTTGAATGTGTGCCTCGCGCGGGGTGGGGGCGGCCGTCTCCGCGCTGCTTGAGGTCAGCGGCGCTCGCGCGGCCGCCATGGGATAAGTGCCTGCTAGCATCGCCGCCAAGACGACCAACGCGCCTGTCGTCACCCTGCCGCCCGCTGCGGCGGATGCGAGCATCTGTGCTTTCTTCTGGTTCTCCCGTGGCAGGCTCGCCAGTAAACCTCGCAGGTCGTCTCCTTCTCGCCTCGACTGCAAATGCTGAAAGACGACGACAAACGAACACTTGACGATGGGATCCAACGCCAACCAGGCGCCCGCAAACAACGAAAGCCAGAACGCGGAACTCCGGGATAGCGCGTACATCCCCATGGGTGTTGATAGTAGTGTGTTCAGCCCAAATATCGAGTGCAGAAGCTGCGGAACAATCAACGCCACGATTAACCCGTTCAGCCACACGGCGCTCCACAGGGGGAGCATCATCAGGAAGAGAAGTAAGCCACCTCCGAACCATTGACTCGAGAGCGCTACGCAGCCACCAAGCGTATGTCTTTTGGAGCCATCCTCCCGGGCCTCAAGACTGGCGAATTGGCACGCGCTATAACACCAAGGCGCGCCCGCGACGGTCGTGAGCCCCACCAACGCAGCAAAGCTCAGGACGATTTTCCACGTAAGCAGGCGTCCTATCGCCGCCAGTTGTGCGGACGCGCCCTCGGGTGCTGGTCTCCGCACGGCGAACGCGCGCTCCCGCACCCGCTGCATGTAGCTCGCCACGCTCCATGCACGCAGCAGATATGAGCCAGTGAGCAGCGCTGCCTCCGCCATCAGCGCGCCATCAGATAAGCGAATCTGCCCGTTGAGCACCCACATCACTATTGAACAAAAGACCAGAGGCGCGGCCCCGCTGTAGTACCGCCATGCTTCCCAAGCGAACGTTGACTTAAACAGGGCGAAACCGCGTTCGAGCGCTTCAAGCGCGTTCAGACGGTTCCGGCGGCCGCGCGCGGACGCCTGGCGTCCACGCTGTGAATTGGCCCCTGCCAGCGCGGCTTCACTCATTGCTTTTCCCGGGCGCCCGGTCATCGACAGCGGCGCCGAAGTTCAGATGCCCCTCCGGCGTATTCGTTCGCCAATGCAAAAGTGCGAAAAAGAGCGCCATCAGGGCGGCAAGAGCAGTAAGTCCCGCGATGACCTGCCGGAGGCGGCGTGTCAGCGACAGTCTCGGTTCGGGCGGACGCGACATCCGGCGCAGACACGGCGGGCAGGCGAGCTTTCCCTCTTCGTCCGTTACGCATTCTCGGCAGAAAGTTCCTCCGCAATGGGGGCACCGCGCCGCCGCTTCACGCAGAGGATGAAACAGGCAGCGAGCATGGCGCAAGCCCGTCGCCGCGGGTTTGTCGAAGGGCGTGGCTGGCGTGTCAGGAGCCATTCGTCTTGGTAGCATCCGCGACGGAAACGACCCCGGACGGCGCTTCAAAATTCGTTTGCACGGAGGGCTCTGCCGGCTGCGCGCTGGGTACAGGGGCGTTTGGCTGTGCGGCGCCTCCGCGCGCGGCGCGAACCGCCGCATCAATCTTGGCCAGGACTTTGCGTGCGCGGCGCGCTCGCGCCACCAATGGCAGGTCGGCGATTGTTCCTCTGGTGCAAATGCGCGCCCCCGCTGTCGGCCCCAGTATCAGTTCCAGCGCAGCCCACGCGAGGCCCACTCCACCAATAATCGCGCCGGTGGTGGTATCCACCCACTTCCAAAACACAACACCCAGCGGTCCGAACAGCCCTGCCGCAAGCGCCATCCGCCACAACCATATACGGTTGGGCCACACCACTATCGAGTCCAGGTCGCGCAAATAAAAACGCCGGTACTCGACCGAATACATCATGCGCTTCGCGGCCAACAAGCAGTCCACACTCAAGTACCATTTCGTTCCGCCGGTCAGGCTGCCGACGCGCGATATTTTGCGGAATGCACTTTTCAATCAGTGCCTCCTCATCGCCCAGCGTGCGAAGAACGAGGCGGCAAGGAGTAGGGGGAGCCAAAGGAGCCCCGGGTACGCCATCCAGAAACGCCACCCGCGCCGTGGAATCAGATACGAACGCGGCGCCTTTCTGTACTTCACGTGCAAGAAAATCGCGGCCGGGAATGCGGCGACAAACACGGGCCAGAAAAGAATCCAGCCCCATCCGATCGTCACCGCAATGGAATCGTAGAGCACATCGCGATGCCGCCACTCCGCGGTGCCGGCTCCCGCAACGGAATTGGCGCGCCCGCTCTCGAAACACGTGGGGCAAACATGCTCCGCTCCCAACTGCAGATCGCACAATGCGCACACGAAGCGGCCGCACCGCTGACAGCATGCCTGAAACGCCTTGTCCGGATGAAAAAAGCAAGTCGCCTGGTCAGAGAGCGCGGCCGACGCATCGGTGTTCTGCTGGACCGAGCCCCAGACGCGAATTTGTAGCGGCCTCTGGCAGTAGGGGCAGGTCTGCCAGCCTGACTTTTCTTCAACTGGCGCCACTTCTCCGCTGCAACCGGGGCAGATAATTGCGCCAACTCCAAAAGCCGACAACCTCCGTGCCGCTGCTGCGGGAGAGTCCGCCGCGGAGTCGCCAGGAGTGAAAAGATTAATGTTGAAGCTCACGCCAAACTCTGCTTGTAAACCACCCGCGTGTCACACACCCGATCGTGCAG
>Ga0210406_10003468_pt1 | contig 17251 bp, 13 predicted proteins | sample IncBWC30MmetaG_FD_155454 | JGI IMG/M metagenome (GOLD analysis project Ga0210406, IMG submission 155454) | Forest soil microbial communities from Barre Woods Harvard Forest LTER site, Petersham, Massachusetts, United States - Inc-BW-C-30-M | ecosystem: Environmental > Terrestrial > Soil >... | reverse complement strand
GGAGGATTGGTTTCGGAGTGGTCTAAAAAGGCCGAGTGCTGGGAAGCAATGCGAGCTGTCACATACACAAGTCCTTTGGCTGAGATACCCGAAGTTCGTGGAATGGGATAACGTCCGAACGAGAAATATCTGTTTCTCGAACGTACTAACGCGTCCGGTTTGGGGTCACGTCGTGAGCAACTTGCGGCGCCCGATTGCATGAGGTTTTCTGAACACTAGCTAACCGGGCTGCGGACAAGCTGGTCGGAGCGGCATCTACTCACGACTTGGCTACCGAATGGGCACCAGCGGTTGTTCGGTTGACCGGACCAAATAGATAGTCGCGCTATCCAATCAGATAGGTAATCCAGCACAGCACTTTGCATTCGTCAAAGACTGTCCTCAGCCTATCTCGCGGTTCCTGTTGGAATTAATCCTGAAACGCCGCGCCAGAGAAGCGTCAGGTTGATTGGTCACAGGATTGCTCTGACGAATAGCGTAACGGCGGAGACAGCAGAGATGGCCCTCACGAATGGACACCACGTTTTCGCGGGTTTGCACGAAGACGCCTTCAACAAGTTCATCAAGGCGTATCGCACGGCCCGTCCGAAGTACTTTTACTACGCGTGCCCTCCCCTCGGAGCGGGTGCGCCGGGAGTGGACTTCTGGGTCATTCCGCCACTTCCAGTGCCAGGCACCAATGCTGGCATGCCGATCTCGGTGCGGATCGTTGAGGCATTGCTTGACTTCACACCAGCGCAGGCGGGACTGCACTTGCCGGCGCCGCTGGTGCTTGGTCCCAACCAGTTTGCGTTCACCACCACGCTCGAAGTCTGCTTCCTATGCGGGGCGCTGATTGCGATGCCGGTGCCGCCCGACGACCACAACCGCGAGAATCCAAACTCGCCGAAGCGGAGGCCGCCCCAAAAGGACGGACGGACGTCCCGCGATTGCACGAAGCTTTCGGTGTGGGCGATCGGGCACCCGGTATCTACACCCAACTCCGCGGGCGGCCGCGACGTCGGGCTGCACATCGACAAGATCATCGTGAAGGACGTGGGTGCGCTCGAGTCCCTGATCGAGTGCTACACGGAGACGATGATCAATTCGCTTCTCGACGCCCTACGCTATCCTGTGGAGAAATTCGCGCTCGGGTCTTTTGCGAGCCTCAGCCTCGTAGACGGTCCGTTGATCGCAGACAACCAACTAAAAGTGTGGGCTGAGATCAGCTAAGGGAACACTATGGACGCAACAATTGCAGTCAGCGAACCTGGAGTGAACGTTGTTCTACAGAAGGCGCTTGCACTGGCGCACGCTTCGAGTTCCGATACGAAAACATGGGGGCCGTTCCAGGTCGGCTATTCGGCATCGGTGGCACTCTCGGGCGGGGTCGCTGTGCTGGAAAATGCACCGGCCAACAAACTTGATCTGAACAACGTGAATGTCGCGGGCTCAGTCTCCGCCTTTTTCACGTTCGATCTAGGCCTGATCCTACCCACGATCTGTATTCCGCCGTTTCAGGTCTGCGTCGATATCCCGTTCATCGGCACGGTTTGCACGCCGCAGTTCTGCATTCCCTGGCCGAGCGTGCATGTGGCGGTCAACCTGCCTTTCGCCTTCGGCCTCAGTGCGTCCTTCGGCTTGCGCGTCGACGATCTGGGTACGAAGTGGGGCATCGTCCTGCTTATTGATCCTTTCTCGGCGCGTTTCGATCTGACGCCAATGGGGCCCCTCATTATTGCGGCGATCCAAAATGAAGTCTCGAACACGCTGGGGGCGATTCCGCTGATCGGAGGATTGATTGCCGGGTTGGTGAACACGGTGATCGGTGCTTTTTCGGGCGTGCTGACTCCCATCCTGGGCGCGTTCAGTTCGCTGATCAACCTGGTGCTGTCGTTGCTGGACTTGCTCAACGTCAACATTCCGTACACGTTGCTCACCTTCGACAAGACGCAGACGTTTGTGCCGGCGAACACTCCACTCCTGGGGGACGCGCCGGTGAACATGACTCTCGCGCTGCTCCAGGCGGAAGTACTCGACCGCGAGCTGCTCGCCGAGGGACAACTTGCATAGGAAACGACCATGGACTTTCTGAATTCGCAGCATCTCACCTCTCAAGACGGGTTCGTCCACCTTTTCCGCGACGCCGGCGATTTTACTTACTTCGCGTCGGTGTCCGACTACGTTCAGTGCAAGCAAGGCACGATCACCGTGCAAAAGGCCAAGACCCCGCTAGGCAAGGGTAAGCAACACGAAGTGGTGTTTTGCTGGGACAAGTCGGCCCGGGCTTTTGTGCCGCGCGAAGAGGACATGAAGAAGAGCATTCAGCAGAATGATTTTGTCATGTTTCACTTTTGCCGGGCGGAACCGGGCCAGCCGACTTGCTTTATCTTGGGGCAGCACGGCGACAAAGTGGAGTTCGACAGCCGACGCCTGCGCACACAGCAGGCGTTCACGCATTTCTTCCTGACGGCAGGAGAGCACTCTTATCACATGGGGCGCGGAAGCTATCGGGTCAGTGTCACCGACCACCGGGAGTTCGGGGTCGAGGAGCACAAGGCGCGGGCCTCGGATGCGGTGGTGATCATCGTGAATGGCGGAGACCCGAGCCTGAAGCACGCGAAGATCGTGACTGGGCAGACGATCATTTGGGCGGTGGAAAAGGGAGAGAATGTGAGCATCGAGGGCGAGACGTACAAGCCGCGGACTTGAGGCGGTTTGAAAATGTTTGGCTTGCCGGATGAAGCCCAGATCGCCATTGAGGCGTCACGGCGGGAACAAACCTTCCACACCCGCCCAGCCAAACTGATTTTAATGCAGCGGAAGATTGCCATGCATCTCGATGTTCCGTCACCGCTCGACCCATCCGGGTTTTCCATCCGGGTTACTTTTCCACCCCACTCTTCCGAAAAACGACGACGCGAGCAAGCCGGGCACTGAGACCTGTGTGGGTAGATAGAGTCCTAAGAAGAGCTATCTCTTCCACACCAGATGCGGCTCAAAAGCAAGAAAATGCTCGAGTGCGATGTTGATGGACAGAAGTGATCCAAGATAGCATGTGTAATTCTCATTCGCCTGCAGATGCGCAGGATCGCAGGTACTCAAGGCCTCGTTTTCGTTCAGTGCGCATTGTTACTGACTGCTGCCAATCCTGCTCAACAGTGACTGAGCAAGAGAATACAAAAACCGCCAACCTGGCTGCCGACCCGATTCGCCGTTGATCGTGAATCCGCGGTTTTCTCGCATGACACATCTGGCCCACTCTGGCGCTTGCCAATAACTCATCAATTGCTTTATTTGCAATCTCCGCAACTTTATTGGCGCTTGCTATCAACTCTATCAGCGTCTGTGTTCACGATATTCCACCCTTGAATTTGAATTACTGAATCGAAACGTCCGGCAGCTTGGCGTCATGGGCTACATCCATGTGGCTATCTCGCTCTCAGTTTCTCGAGTTCGCGCTCGAGTGTGGCCATGCGCAGGCGGAGAGAGATCACATCTCTCTGCGCCTGATGGAGCATCCTTCTGAGGGCGTCTCCTTCTGTTGTCGCCTCCAGCGGATCGAGTGCTGGTATTTGGCTGCCCCTCAACGGTCCCCTCTTTTGCAATTCGGTCATCAACTCGTCGTCCGGATGCATTGGCTTCCTCAATAGAGCGTTCTTTCACCGTTCTTGTCATCGTGCTTCCCTGCGGTTTCTGTTAGAGCAAGGGATGGATCGACACGTCGGCCGATTCTCAAGCGGGCGAACTCGCTCTCGCAGTGCCCTCTTGGCGAACCGCTCAAAAAGGATTTGTTCCGCCGCGTAGGCTACAGGTGGAATAGGTATGTGGCCTGACCGACTTACAAACGAAAAGCTCACCCCGGAAGACAAGCAGGGAATCAAGGACTTCTTCCGATCTTTCTGCAAAGCCTGACCGCTTTAGGGGCGTCGAATCCTTGAGAGGCGTTTTCCCGGAAAGCTTTGCAAATCCGCGAAGTGCCTCCTCCCACTTAGACGCCTTTGAGTGGTTCATTTTTCCAAGACCAACATCAGTTTCTTCTTGACTTCTAGATAGGGGGGAGCAGAATGCGTCGGAATTCGCCTCTCCGAAAGAGCAGTTCCCACCGAGGGGGCAGGAAACGCACACTCCCTGAGGCGATGGGCCCGTTAGGATCGGTTTTGGGCCTTCCCCTGCAAACGAACATAATGGCGATCGCTGGAAGTAAGGCAGAAAGAATGTTGTTCTTCTTGCAGTCATTTTCTTCGTCTTTTGCGCACGTCGATCGTGCTAAGCCCAAGAGATGTCGTCGTTGCTAACGGACCTGGATTATTGCGGTCAACAAAATGTATCAAGGAGGCGTCCTGCGAGCCCGTTTGCCTAATGGGCGTTCCATTGTTTGAGAACCCGTGAGCGATTCCCCCAAGCTTCGATTGTGCCAGCAAACTCTGAACGAGGCAGTTACGAGCGAGGCGGTCTGTCCGGGGAGGCGGCCCTCTGGGTAAGTTCATTGAACCACGTAAATTTCAACGTCCGATGAAATAACGCGGTCGTTTGTTTTGACAGGGGAACCACACTCGCCCTCGTACTGTCGGCGGGGACTTGCATCTTGGAATTCTGGTCGAAGGGAGGATCCTATGGCGATCAATATGCAAGGGTCGTGGACGGTCAGAGTCAAGGCGAAGAGTGCGGCATTCGCGCAGCGATTTGTGATATCGGGGGCGAGCACTGGGAATGGCACGTATACGGGCGAGGTTTCCACGCCTCCAGTGACGATCACGGGCAATGCCTGGGCCATCACCATCCAGAACGACCAAGGAAGCGGACAATGGATAGCATCCAAAGATCAGATCACCTTTCCGACTGCTGTCGGAGCAAATTATCAGTTCGACATCCAATCGGACGATGCCGGTGGAGACTTGGACTTCAACGACCTGATTCTGACTGCCTCGACACCGCAAACCATCGAAGACTTCATTGTGTATGGAAACGTGAGCTACTACGCGGGGCTGTGCATTTTTAATCCATGCTTTCCTTATTGGCTCGTGATCGACAATGTAGCGAAGCTGGTTGCCGCGCTGCAGAATCCCTATTTGAGAGTCCCTATCGAGAAACTCTACCCGGACCGTGTGCGGGCTGCGCTGGCGGTGCCGCCGCACCCGCTGCCAGATCCGCCGCCACCGTTTCGGCCCATCATCGTGCCGCTGCGCGATCCATCGGTCCTGCCGCCAAAGCTGATGCAGGCTTTCACTGTGTCTCGCGCGGCGCCCTCCGAAGGCAAGAAGAGCGCTGCAGAACCGAAGGCTCCCACACAAGGGACACCCCTCTCCATGGTTACTTCTTCACGCACCATTCAAAGGTCACAAGCCCCTCCGGCAACACTGGACTTCGACCGTGCCGCAGTGGCGGGAATCATTGACCACATCTTTCCGCTATGCGAAAGAGGAGAGCTGGCGGGTGTTGTTTTGGGCTTTCAGGAATACGACCGCACCAGTGCTGAACTGGCGGGGGGCGCATACACCGGCACGGGCAACCGGGAGGACTTGGGCACCTGCGCCACGGACCGCAACGGAAATTACATCTTTCGATTCACCCGCACGCTCGAACAATTCATTGAGGAAGTGACAGTGGACGTCGCTCCCGGCGAGAACGTCTTTGTGGCTGTACTGCCGGATGTGATTGTGCGGCTGCTGGACCCGAATAAACCCTTAGGCTACTGCTACGAGAGTGCACCCTATTGGAATATCCAAAACCTGTACCGCATTAACGTCTGCGTTCCGAAGGATTGCATCGGACGGCTCCCCACGGCTTGTCAAGGTGCGAACGCCATACAGGCCATCGGGGACATATTCATCGGTGCGCCGCAAGCGGATGGTTCACGAATCGGGTTTAGTAACTTCTTGGGACCGGAGGGCAAGATTACGGCCAAGAGTTCGATTGCCGACGTGCCGCAGGCCCGTTGCGCCGCCTGGTTCGGACAACTCGATTTCTTTGCTTGCTTTGTGGATCATCCCGAGGTGACGCAGTACACCATCCGCTTCCAGAATAGTGACGATCCGAGCTTTCGATTTTTTCAGGAGACCTACTTGCACCCGGAAATCGCGTTGCTCGGCACGCCTGGATACAGCGGTACAGTCATCGGCCCATTCACTCGGTCGGTACACGTGGATGGTGGGGCTGCGGTGTCCGTGCCCGTTTACAACAACATCGAGCTCAACCCGGCTTTTGTGTTGACCCACCGTGACCGCAAGGCCATTCTCACCAGTTCCTTGTACGCACCGGTGGCGTCACCACCGCACAACGACCTACGCTATGGGCCCACACAATTCCGAATTCAAGGCTACGACGCGCTGGGGAACCTGGTAGTTGCTGCGGACGATACCATTACCCTGTTCATTGACAACAATTGTCCCATCTTCGATATCGCGTCGGTGAGCTTGCTTGGAGCGAGCGGCGGCGATTGCGCGCTGTTCAACTTGCCATCGAACAACTTGGCTGCTCCGCTGACTGTCCAGTACCGCGCGAATCAGTTTGCCGGATTCATGGACTCCTACGGGCTCAGTGTAAGGAAGGGCAATGCGGGGACCGGGACGCCGGTTCGCGTCAGCGGAGGACAGATCAGCGGAGCGTACATCCATGGTGATGACATCGCGTGTAACTCTCTCGAAGGAACCTTTGACGATGTCACCCACGACGGCTCCGGATATGTAAGCGTGGACATCGGTCCCCCGGCTGCCGCCCCGTTCAACAGCAACTGGCTGGACGCGAACCAGCCATTCTGCACGTTCGCGGTGAACTTGAGTTGTGCCGTGCGTCTGACGAATGGTTATCTGGGGTCATATCCGGTCGGGTGCGGAACGGTGCAGTACTTCCTCGGCATCCAGCAGTCTCCGTAGACCATGCGCTTCTACTGGTTCACGTTGGGGGTTTTGTCCCTTTGGCGCGTCACACATTTGATCAACGCCGAAGACGGGCCCTGGGATGTACTTGCTCGGCTTCGTCAGCGGGCGGGCAGTGGTTTCTGGGGGAGACTGCTAGGTTGCTTCTACTGCCTCAGTCTTTCGCTGGCCGTTCCCTTCGCGTTTCTGCTCGGAGAAGGCTGGCGGGAGCGTCTGCTGCTGTGGCCGGCGCTTTCAGCTGGCAGCATTCTCCTCGACCGATTGACCGCGGTACAGCCGCCCGCGCAGTATGTGGAGGATAAACAGAATGTCTTGTTGCGGGAAGATGCGACAGCACCTGGCGAGCGGAACTCGACCGCAACCGGGCCAAGTACCGATCCCAGGTAATGCGGTCACGCCGCAGCGCCGGGCGGTGATTGGGACTCCAATTCAATTCCAGTATGTGGGTGAAACTGGATTGACGGCTATCGGTCCTATCACAGGTCGCCGATACCGTTTCGCAAGCCCTGGAGCGTGCGTCCCCATTGACCCGAGAGACGCACCCTCACTGCGCGCCGTTCCGAGACTTCGTCAGGTGTCCTGAGCAGGTTCTCGAGTTCACGCCTTCTGATCTCAAGCACGTTGCGACCGGACCACACAAAGACGGTCCGCGATTTTCCATCACCGGAGCGTTTATCGGGTAGGAATGATTGCATGTGGTAGGACATTGGATGCCGTCTCCGCTGATTGCACCTTGGCCAATGCGAACTAAATCGAGTGTTTCCGGTGTTGGATTTGGAGTCGTAAATTTAAATGCGGTCTCGCTCGGCGCGTAGACGGGAGACCCAGCATAGAAGAGTCGCACGACAACCTGCGCCCCTTCATTTGCGATCGCTGGAGGAAAGATCACGTGTTGAGAAGCGGGTCCAGGAGATGAGGAGGGTGCTTCGGGAGCAATCGGCATCGCCGCCGACCCCATTCCATTTGTCGGGGGCGTTGGATACAAAACATCTTTTAAAATCGGCTGCGGCCCTTCGTAGGGTGCCTTGCGGCCCCTGCAACCCACAATCACAGCGATCGTCCGGAAATTCCGGAAACAAGGACAGAGCGTATGTTCTTTTCCGTCGCGTCCAAAAAACCACCTAGCGTAACTCAATCAAATTTACGAGGAGGCGTTTTTATGAGCGCGTTAACAGCCAATGTTGCATTGGTGTCCGACACATCTTAATCGATTTCTCTCAAGTTTCAATTGTAGCAGTGGCACCGGCTGCGTTGCTTGTTTCGCGGAACCCGAAAGAGTGGTCACTCATTTGGCTGGCTCTTTCGGGCCTCGCTTGTCTCCTCGAACGTGTCGTAAAAGAGCCGGCGGGTGCTCCGCCTGTTTGGCAACCAATAGAGGGAGGTATCAACGATGTGTTGCGGCCAGAGACGTTCCCAGTGGCAGACCAACCAACTCCTCAGAAGACCACCGGCTCCTCCCCGAAACATGTTTCCTGAAAGCCGGCAGCAAAGCCGATCCACCGGCACCACCGGCTTCGATCGCTATGCGCTATTTGGCGAATGAAACCATTCGAGTGCAAGGGCTCAGAACCGGCCGTTCGTATGAATTTTCGACTTCGCAACCCGTGCCGAGCGTAGACGTTCGAGATGCTTCCTCCCTTGCTAAACACACCATTTTTTCAGCGGGTTTGAGAATTCGTGCAAAGATTCGTTCGTCACGCACGTTTCGAGGTATCAGATGCTTGCGAAGAAGAAGGCGAAAAAGCAACCCAAAGCCGTCACTCTTCAGGAGACTGCTCAACCAACCCAGGCCACCATGGTGGTGACTCTCTACGATGAAACACGTCAGCCCATTCAGGGAGGGAAGTTCCTGACCCGGATCTTTGACGGTTTTCAGAACCAGCTATTCGACGATTTTCGACCAGGCCCAACGACCCTGTTCCATCTTCCATTTCACGATAACCTGCAAGACAATTACAGGGTGCTTGCCTCGGGCGACGGATTCGTCGGGGCGGGTTTCAGCCCAGTCGCGATCTCGCCAAAAGCGGTGGCCATGGTCGACCTCATGCTTCTTCCAAGCGAGGGCGATTTCAAATTTCAGAAGTGGGCCGATTTGAAAACCAACGATCCAGCCCTTGCAGGCTTCCTCTCCGTTGGCGGCTCCGCCAGTGATGCAAAGACTCACTATGAAGACCTCGAAGAGGATAAGCCTGCGGCACTCGCATCGCTTCTCAACCTTGGAACCGCACTAAAAGCCATCCAACTCCCCTCAAGGACTCCCATCGACTACCTTAAAGCGATCGATTGGGACGCCTCTCTGGCTCAGGACAGATTCTTCGGCTATGCAGATCGATCGCTTGTCGACCAGGTGCGACAGGCAGCTGTACAAGGGGAGTTCGCCGCCGAACCGGCCCCGGGTTTGTTTCATCCAGGCGCAACCAGTAGCTTCAAACAGATCCAGTTCGGCGAGGCCAATGTTCAACTCACTTTCCACGAAAACGACACCAAAACGATCGACGGAGTCGCGTGTATTAAGGTTGAACCGGACATCGACTATTTTCAGGATCCCGCAGCCCACACTCTGCTTGAGGTAATTCCCAATGCGATTTCACACGGTCTGACCGATCCGAAAGAGGTGTATGTCCTCCGCTGGATCGCCGGCAAACATGCAGGCGTGCCAGAATTTTCTCCGCCTTACACAATCGCATAGGACGGAACCTCGGCTTTGCAGGCTGCATTCAGGAGTAACCGCAATGAGAACCATTCACAGATCCCCGCTGGCAAATGACTGGAATCGACGAAAAGCGGGCGGCTACGATGTAGTCGTCATCGGTTCAGGATACGGCGGGGCCGTTACCGCTGCCCGTCTCACGACCGCGACCTGGCCAGGCGCTCCACCCAGCATCTGTATCCTGGAGCGCGGCAAGGAATGGCTCCCGGGCAAGTTTCCAGACACGCTGGAAAGTGCCACTGGTGAGACACGCAATGCGCTGAATCCGTTGGGACTCTATGATTCGAGTTTCAATCCAGATATCGCGATCATCATGGGTTCGGGACTTGGAGGGACATCGCTGGTCAATGCCAATTGCGCGATTCAACCGGACCCTGAGCTGTTTGATGATGCGCGCTGGCCTGAACCCATTCGTCAATCGCGCGATTCGGGCCAACTGCAGACTTTCTACGATCGCGCGAAGCAGACGCTGGCTGCGAACCCGCACCCGCACGGGCTCGAAATCAGCAAAGTGAAGGCCCTCCAGCTCGGCGCAGCAGGCATAGCGGATTCAGAATTCCACCTTCACAACATTGTCGTAAACTTCGACATCGATGGCGCGAACCCGCGCGGTGTAGACCAGCAGCCCTGCATTAACTGTGGCGATTGCGTCACCGGCTGCAACGTAGGTTCCAAGAACACGCTGGATACCAACTATCTTGCCATCGCAAAGAACGGCGGCGCCGCAATCTTCACGCAGGTGGAAGTGGACTTCATAGAGAAGGTGGCTGGGGGCGGCTACCTTGTTCACTACACTCGTCGCGAGGATGCCGAAACGTCGGAAAACGGCACTCTTCTCGCCGCGCGAATGGTCGTCGTGGCTGCGGGCGTGCTCGGTAGCACCGGAATTCTTCTGCGCTCGCGCAATCAAGGACTGAGTCTTCCGGATACGGTCGGCACAAGGTTTAGTGGAAACGGCGATTTTTTCGGCTTGTCGTACAACGGCGACAAGCAGATCAATTGCCTCGGTTGGGGCGCACATCCCGATAGCGACCGCGCCAAACGGATGCAGGTCGGTCTCCCGCCCGGAACACTCCTGAATCCCGGGCCCACGATTGTCGGCTACGTCAAGTTCAACAAGAGCCAGCCGTTGCGGAAACGCATGAAGTTCGATGATCTCTCAGTTCCACTGCTCTATGTGGATGCAGCACGTTTTGCGCTCGCTCTGACAGGCGGCCGGAGCGACGATGCCGTGAAGGCAAAGCGGTGGAACCGGGACTTTTTCGAGGAGGATACTCTCGAGCAAGGTGCCGCGAACTTCTCGCTGGTCTATCTCGTCAACGGTCATGATTCGGCGGATGGCCGCATTAAGTTGAATGAGTTAACGGATGAAGCAGTAATCGAGTGGCCCGGTATCGGCGGCCAAGCGGTTTTCCAGACAGCCAATCAGCTGTTGCGGCAGCATGCCGAAGCCCTGGGGGGAAAGTTTGTCGAAAACCCAATGTGGAGTCTCACTCCGGTGCGAACGTTGATTACCGCACACCCTCTGGGCGGATGCCCGATGGGCGAGGACCAGACCCAGGGGGCGGTGAATCACCTCGGACAGGCCTTTGATGAAAACGGTAACTTGCAGCCAGGTTTGTATGTTGCGGACGCCGCTATCATTCCAACCTCGATTGGCGTCAATCCTTTTCTGACGATCTCGGCGCTTGCAGAAAGACGAGCGGAAGCTCTGGTTCGAGAACTGGGTGGAACTCTGTAGATCTCAAGGCAACAGTCCCTTCTTTTCTACTGCATATGAATAAGTGAGGGCAACAATGGCAGCCTTCCGTTCTCGCTTATTGGGAATTGGTGTACCCCATCTACCTAGGTAGTGATCGCCGCGTATGGCTCGGATGCGTTTCGATAGGCCGTTCCTGCAAGACTTAAGCTGTCCGACTCGTGTTGTCGCTCGCATGGCTGTTGTGGTTTTCACTGGGTTTTACGGGAGGGTTGCTCTCGGGTGGGATCAGACTTGAAGTATCAAGCAGTTCTCGCAGACTGAACATATCCAGGAACGACATGGCTGTAGTCCAGTTCTTCGCCCCGTGCTGGGTGTCGCCAACTTTTGGTCCGGAAGGATTGCAGTGACTTGTTCCCCTGACTTTCGCCGATTATTCCCGTACTACACTTGGGGAGGAGGACCGCAAAACTTTGGACTTGATCTGCGCTAAGGTCGGCGTGCCGGGAGCCATGGTTGCGAAGTTGCTCGATGTGGAGAAGGACTTACATGCGATGAGTCGGCGTTCCTCCTATGTACTCATCAGGCCAATCCTGCAAGTGTGGGTATTGAGTTCGACTTCGCCGATAAGGCTGGTACCCACTACTACAAGGTCGTGCGCGGATGGGAACGAAAATCAAGCGGTCGGACAGAAGAGTGTCTGCTCGTTGAACGTGATGGTAGACCGCTTGATGAGGTGACTGCCGAGTAGTGGCATGAATTTGTTCGCGCCCCTGCTTCCGCTGGGCATCTCGCAACTTTTCTTCTTCGACGGGGAACGTATCCAGTAATTGGCGGAGGATGGCTCAGATCAGGAAACGCGACCTGTATACCAGTAGCCCGAAGGAAACCTCCGCAAATCCCGTTGATTTTTATGACCGATTGGGCTACCCTTTCGGCCTAAGTTGAAGGGGATCCGAAAGCTTCCTTCCCTTTCAAGATTTCTTCCCCTGAAAACCTGACACGGGTTTTGACGCCGATGCGAATCCTTAGATTCGCGCCGCCGTTACGTATTGCGTGGGGGTTTCAGATGGGGACGAAGCACTTCGGTGTGCTGGGGTTGTTCATTGCGATGATCTTCGGTGCGCGTGGAGCGAACCGTCTATCGGAAGGCCACAGCGGCACCCGCACCCGACACGCCGAGACCGCCCAGTCAGCCAAAGAGCCCAAGTCGCAGGCCAGGACGAAAACTGCGTCCGCACGCGAATCCAACGACTGTGGCGAAAAGAACGCCCGCAAGCACCAGTGGTGGCTTTCTTCGTCGGGGGGCAAGGACTGCTCGTTATCGCTCTCCCCTGCCTGGAAGCAGATCTGCAAAATCAACCCTACTCACCGCGACGACGCCTACTTCCTCGACCCAGGCCGGACTGAATCAGACTTTCTGGCTGCCTGCCTCGGCGAACGAGGCAAAACGAAGTCCATGATGGCGGCCGTTCCCAACCCTCAGCGCACGCATCTCGGTCTCATGACGGACCGCGCCATCGAAGCTATTCAAGTCGCGGCCGCCGAAGCGCACTTCCTGCCCCTCGCACACTACTTGCCGTGGCCTGCCCCCGGAGCCGATGGCGCGTCGGCCGACTCCACCTCTGAAGTTGCCTCAATCTCAACCGATCCCGGAGTCCTGGTCTTTCTCGATGTGGACACAGCCAACCTTGAAGACACGTCCAAGGAATCGCCAAAGGGTCAAGCATCGAATCGCAGAGCAAAGACCCCGAATAGCGAGCGGCCCCAATATCTTCTCGTCTTTCTCATTCCGGAAGTTCCGACCGAGGGACTTGATCGCCAGGCCTTCGCCAACGCCGAAGCCATGATCGAAAAGGTTTCTCCGAACATGCCCGCGAACCCATTCGCCGGGCCGAATTTCTCCGGCTCCGTTGCCTCACTCAGCGATCTCAGCCGCAAGGATGGTGGCGAACCGATCGCCGACGAAACCCGGAGAGACTCTCGCAAAGCCACCGAGCCTCAAAAATGCATTCACGCGCTCAGCGGATCAGTCACCAATGCCGATCCCTACGTCAAGGGCTGCTCCACCTTCGAGGTCATGCAAACCCGCGATAGTGAAGCCATCTGCCGATTTGTAGTGGGAGCGAAATCCTTTGGCTATGACGGAAAGGAAATCGCGATTCTCTCTGAGGAGGGCACGCTTTACGGAAGGCAGGGAGATACCGAGGAGGAGACAGATTCCACCAGACAGCGAATCGATTGCACCAGCGCCGGACAAGATGGCGCGACCGAGCAACTCTGGTTCCTGCACTTCCCGCGCGAAATTTCCAAACTTCGCAACGCCTACGGCGCGGAAGCGGGCAAATCCACGTCTTCCGATTCCACAGCTCAGCCGGGGCTCGGACTTCAATGGCAAGACGTCGGCGCAGCCCAGCACGACGATCTACAGACTTACGGAGGGCGCCAGACCCCGCTATCCCAGGAAACCGTCCTCTCGACTCTTTCCATTACTCTTAAAGCGCAAGGCATCAAGGCCCTTGGCATACTCGCCACGGATCCCATGGATGAGGCGTTCCTCATACACTCCATCCGCGAATCCTCTCCCAACGTCCGCCTCTTCCTACGTGATCCCGACCTCCTGTTCCTCCGCACTCCCGACGTTGGCTCGTTAAACGGCACCCTGCTCGTGAGTAACTATCCCTTGATTCCTCAGAACCAGTTCTGGAGCGTTCCCAAGGATGCGGACGAAAAAGACTCAAACAAAAGGGACGATAAGGACAAGCCAGGGAGCAATTCTGCAGAGGGAACAAGAGCCAGAAAGAACCAGCCACAACACCTTCTAATTACCTTTCCGAGTTCCTTCCAGGAAGGTGAATACAACTCGTTCGTTCAACTGATGCAAGACAGCAAATGGGCTCCCCGGGATGATATGAAACTGCTCGAATGGAATTGGCCGACGGGAGAAAAGGCACGCAAGTACCCCTCTGAATACTTGCGACCATCCCCTTGTCCCAAGTCCCATCCCTCCAGCCGGGACTACACTCGCTTCGGCTGTCGGCCCTTGTGGCTTGCCGCCATCGGTACTGCCGGTCACTACCCAATCAAGATGCTCAACTACAACGAGGTCGATAAACAGGAACTCGGACTCCATTCCCTGAACCTAGGGCCTCCACAATTCGCTCCTATTGCAATTTGGGGAATAGTGGCGATGCTTGGCGTCTTGCACTTCCTCATGTTGAGGTTCCCTCGAGCCGCTCCCTCCTACTTCAGTCACGATTTCGATGTCGAGGACCCCGACAAAATTGTCACCCTAGTCAAACTTTTCTGCCACACCATGGCGATCCTGACGATTACCGTCACTCAGTTCATTCTCGGGTCAAGCTACATTTTTTTCTGGAATTCGGATCCCAAGTATTTCACTTCGAGTGCCGTTCCCTGGTATGACAAGACTGTCACGTGGATCTCCAATTCAAAATACCTGACCTTGGCTGCAACCGTCTCCGCCATAACACTGTTTCTCTTGTGGGTGGTTGGCCGCCAGCTTCGTTGCTCGTACTTGCTGTATCGGCACCAGAGACAAATCGCGGTCCCCGACGACAATGCCGAAATAATCGCCCCCGCCCGAATCTTTCGCAGCAGCATTGCTGGCGTTGCCATCTTTGTCAGTGCAGCCCTCTACTGGTCGGTGAACGTCTTTGGTCCTCGCTTCGACAGTGCATTCCTCCATTTCAGAAATCTGAACCTCAGCAGTGGTGTTACGCCCAATCTCCCTCTGGCTTCTGTGCTTTTGGTACTCTACTTCGGCATATGGACCTACCTCCGGCGTCTCTCCTACTGGCAGCACCGCTATATCGACATGTTCACTCTGAAGCTGGATCCGGTCATCCATCGCGACCTAAGCACGAATGTCCGAGCCATCGAGAGTTGCCTGCTCGGACCGCTCGAAAATAGCAAATGGATGTTAGGGTTTGCCGCGACTCTGTTCGCTTGTATCCTCACCTTCCGCCCCTGGGTGACCCTCGATATGATTGAGCCTGTCAAGGTTGCGCGGCTGATCGGTTTCTTCTTCGTCTTGACTCTGCTCACCATGTGGCTGAACTGGTTCCGCTTCATCAACATCTGGTACCACCTCCGGGCCATCCTCGACTATCTCGAAAACATGCCCATTCGTGCCGCCTTCAAACGTCTCCCTCACGAGAAGTCTTTGCCTATCCTGCAAGGGAGTTCATCCCCGAGCAACTTCCTGTTGCGCCAGGTCCTCGACCGGGTTCGCGCGCTCGCGCGTGTAGATCTCAGCGCCCAGCAGTTCCTGAATCAGTTCGAACAGTGCATCGACGCCCTCAACCCTGGCGCCATGACCACTCAGATCGTCGGATACAGAAAAGTATCTGGAGGCACTTCGGTTCCGGTGCTCGTTCAAATCCCACAGAATGCAAAAGTAGCGCTACGCGATGCGCAAAACGAAATGACATTGTTGACTGAGGCGCTCAGCAGTCAATTGGTTCAGGCATACTGGACGCGCGGTTCGGCTGGTATCGATGCAGCAACTCCCGACCCCGCCGATCAAAAATTCATCCTCGCCGAAGACATTGTTGCGCTCCCCTTCTACGCCTACATCCGCAAGGTGATCAGCGAGCTGCGCAACATACTTTTCTTCCTCGGTCTCGCTATCTCCCTGTTGTTCATCGCGCTCCATACCTACGCCTTTCGCGCCGACCAGGCAATCGACTGGTGGTTCTTCGGACTGTTTGGCGTTATGGGCACCGGCATCATCGTTGTAGTGGCTCAGATGGAACGCAACGCCCTCCTCAGCCGTTTCTCTGATCGAACCGCCGGAGAACTGGGAACGGATTTCTACCTCCAACTGCTTAAATACGGAACCGTCCCCTTCCTAACCATCTTCGGAACCCAAGTCCCTTGGGTGTCCAACGTAGTTCTGAAATGGGTCCAACCAGCCCTCGAAACGCTCCATTGAAGGATATGTGGCTACACATCCGCATCGGCTGTTTTCTTTCTGACACTACGCGCAACGTTCTTACTAATGTGCGCTTGGCCGGAGCCGCAGAAATAACGCTCCGAGGCGCACGTTGCGAATTGACGCAGGGAATGAATCCGATCTCCTGCTGGGCGCTTCGCGGATCGTAGATCATAACGGTGACCTGCACAGGCCCGTCTTGTAGCTGAATGATCGACCTCTTATGTCTGGGGGTACAGCCCAAGGGTACAGCCCCCGTAAATGATATCGGCATTTCTGTGCTTCGCATACGAAAACAGGAGAGAACCCGCTATGAGAGACGCGAAACTCGCCACCCCATATCTCTCACGGTCGAAGTTCTGCGGTTTCCCCGGTGACGCTGCGTACCCGATTGCAATGGCAAACATTGGTGCAACGGCGAAGAACGTCAGCTTCCGCAGGAAAATGGATTTCATTAGCAGGGCTTAATGTGCCAGATAATCCACACCGCCCTGCCGCTCAGATGCAGAGAGGCACTTTCATCCTCTGTGGGACCCGTAACCACTGCATGCGCTGCTGGCGCATGAGTTCCGGGAGATTCTCATGCAGCCCACACCAACTTCTGGACAGGTGACCAGATGTTTCGTGGAGCGGAAGGCCCCGGGATCCGGAGCCGTGTGTCCTGCACGCCCGTGTCCTCCACCACCGCAGTGAACAGAGCCAGTTCCGCCGTCCCCACCTGGGCTTTGTCCCCTGGACCGCCGGGACCGCGCGCGCTTTGGGAGACATCGATATCCAGAGTGGGATCGTCAGTTTTCAGATTACCCCGTAGTGTGACCGTCCCGCCTTTACCTGCCGCATCCCCATCTACTGCGCAAGTTGCTCGTTGCACCTAAGAACAGCTCAAACTTTCTCCTTGACTTCTCTCGAGTCTGGGGCGAGAATCCGCGCGAATTCGCCTCTCCGAAGAGCAGTTCCCACCAGAGGGGGAAGGAAGTGCCCCGCTCCCTGAGGCGATCGCACCCGTAGGGTGCCTTGCGGCTCCCTGC
>Ga0210406_10003467_pt1 | contig 17252 bp, 14 predicted proteins | sample IncBWC30MmetaG_FD_155454 | JGI IMG/M metagenome (GOLD analysis project Ga0210406, IMG submission 155454) | Forest soil microbial communities from Barre Woods Harvard Forest LTER site, Petersham, Massachusetts, United States - Inc-BW-C-30-M | ecosystem: Environmental > Terrestrial > Soil >... | reverse complement strand
GGTTTATGCTGCGAAAGCCCATTGCAATGATCACTGAGTTCTACGCTGCAATGCATCCGACCCGGCGCGCGCTGCCGAAGATGTCCCCGATCGATGCTCGCACATGAAAGGTAGTTGAAGAAGGGCGAGCAAATATCAAAATGCGTGAATGCAATCGGAATCAAATCCGATCGAACGCGAATTACGTCAGATTGCTACAGGCAATACAACGAGTTCAAGGCGGCGTCATCGGTTTGCGAGGGAGGTAGGCGCGCGCCAAGGACGGTGGCGCGCTTATTCGTCCCCTTCTGATCGACGCATCCACACGACTTTCTGGTCTGAATGGTGCTTAGCGCCCAATATGTGACGGTATAATTCTGGCTTCCTGGCTTCTCGATAGCGGTGCCCGCCAGACATGGCAATCCTTTCGTAAGCGCAGGTCGCAAGTGCAATCTCGTTACCGAGGGATCGGCACTCCCATGACGGCGGGCGATCTCCGTGAGCGTCGCAGTGCTCTTTCCAGAAGGGATGGCTTCGGCCAGTTCCCACATCTGCTCCTTTGACAGTCGACGGGCGAAACTATATCCGGTAACCGAACACTCATGGAAGGCGACCACATCGGCGCCTAACTGTGCGGCTCTTGCTGACAATGCCTCGATCGAAGCTAGGTTAAATTCCTTGTCACCGCTGCGGTGTTCGAATTGAGCCGTTGCTATTTTTAGATTATTCGGCATGCCGGCGTGGCGTCGAAAATTGTAATCGCACAAAATCATCCGATCGCCGGCACGCTGCGCTTTCTGTCAATCCCCGCGCCGACCTCGGTATTGCTCGCCGACAATGGTATACGCATCCTTTCACGGTGGGAGGGCGATGTTGGTGCAGCGGTACGTACCGAGCCACTCCGTCCGAAAGATTGCGAATTGGCGCGGTGAATCGAGGCAAATCAAGCCGACCAGGACAGGCGGTCGCGCCCGGCTTGTTGCCGCCACGCTCGTCGACGGTGCAGGGCTGATCTTGATGCCAAGTAGCCTGGCGAGGCTCATTCTTCCTGTCGCCGCCAGGTGGCCTCGCGGGCGGCGCTCACAATCAAGCAATTCAGCGCCAATACGCCGCAATATTAGACTCAAGTCACAGCGACAACACATCGGGCCAAGCGGCAAGAAATGTACCCCTTCAGTAGGCCACGTTCGAGCCGATAACCACGGGTGTGGCATGGCTGATCCGGACGACCGGCCTCAGCACTTGTCGACTCAGGGCACACATCGGCGCGCCGCGCTGATGGCTGCCACCTCACAGTCGCGGAGCATGGATGACGAGTAGCTGTACGCGTCGGGCGCGGGGCTTTGAGTGCCCAAATCGGCTTTCTATCCGCGGCTTGGTCGCGGTTGTACTGGTTATCGTCTGTGGGCGCGCCGTCGCGCTCGACCCTTCGCGGCAGCTGAGCCAGTACGTCCTCGATAACTGGCAGGTGTCAGAAGGATTGCCGCAAGCCTCCGTTCTGGCACTCGCTCGCACGCCGGATGGGTACCTGTGGGTCGGCACGCAGGAGGGCTTGGCTCGCTTCGATGGGGTTCGTTTCACCGTTTTCGCCAGCAACAATGAACCCGCGATTCCGAATAGGAGCATCCGCCTTCTATTCGCCGATCGGTCCGGTCGGTTGTGGATCGGAACAGCGGCTGGCCTCGCCGTGCTGGAGAATGGGCGCTTTACACACTTCGACCGCGTCGCGGCGCTCGAGCACGCCGATGTTCGTGCCATCGCCGAGGGTAAGGACGGGCGTTTCTGGGTGGGAACGCAGGAGGGTCTGTTCGAGATAGGCGGCGCCCGTTCGCTCGCATTCGGTGCATCGAGCGGGCTACGCGATGGCCGCATCCGAGCACTACTCGAAGACCGCAACGGAGCGCTCTGGGTGAGCACCGGCTCGGGCCTGCTGCGCTTCGACGGTAGGCATTTCGACACGGTGTCGCTGGGGCCCGCGGACGCGGTGGTGTCCGTCACGGCAATGCATCAAGACACCGACGGTACCCTTTGGATGGGAACCGACACGGGGGCGCTGTATCGCCGCGCCGGCGATCATTTCGTTCTCATGGCTGAGGCAGGACGAGCTGGCTCTTACGTCCGCACGATGATGGGCGATCACGATGGCAATTTGTGGATTGGTACCATGGATGGCGGGCTCATGCGGTGGCGAAACGGGAAGTTCGATGCGTTGACCACTAATCTCTTCGACCACAGCAATTTACAGGCGCTGCTGGAAGACGATGAGGGAAGTCTGTGGGTCGGGAGCTTCGACGTCGGTTTATTGCGGCTGCGTGATGGAAAGTTTGTAACGGCGGGCGAACCCGAGGGCCTGCAGGGCAATGTGACCTTGAGCATTGCGCCGCGCAAGAAAGGCGGCGTGTGGGTCGCGTCGAGCGCCGGCGTCAGCAGCTACGTTGATGGCCGCTTTCAGCATGTTGCCGGACCGCCCGGCCGTGAAAATAGCGTGGTGATTTCGGTGCTCGAGGATCGACAGGGTGTGCTCTGGGCCGGCACGGGGCTCGCCGGGCTCTACCGACTCGACGAGCACGGCATGACGGTGTTCAACCGGCACAACGGACTGTCCGCTGATGACGTGTTCGCGATCATGGAGGACCGTCAGGGCCGCATATGGGCCGGTACCAGCGAAGGGCTCGACGTCATTGATCACGGGAAAGTCACCTCGAAGCTGTCCCTGCTAGGCATATCCGGGCCGGCCCCGGTCCATATTCTTTACGAAGACCGAGCCGGAAACATGTGGGTATCGGTCTGGCGCCAGGGGGTATTCGTCATCGGCGAGCATGGTATCCGTCACATCGGGACAGTCGACGGCTTACCGAGCCCGTGGGTCTTCGCCATCCACGAGGACGACCGAGGCGACGTGTGGCTCGGTACGTCGGACGGGCTGGCGCTGTGGCGCGGCGGCAAAGTCATTTCACTGAAACGCTTTGGTGGCCCGCTGCAGGAAACCATTTGTCAGGTGCTCGAAGATGACTCACACCAGCTCTGGCTCGCAACGACCAAGGGTCTCATCACCGTAGCGCGCGACGAGCTGGAGGCCCTGGCGGCCGGCGGTACCCGCCTGCCCGAGTTTCACGTCTATGGTCTGCGAGACGGCCTGCGCAGCGCCGAATTGTATGGTGGCAACACGGGCACCGGAATTCGTTCACCCGATGGCTTGATGTGGTTCGCGAGCATGCGCGGTATCGTGAAAGTGGATCCCAAGCATATTCGCACGAATACCTTGCCGCCCGCGGTGCATATCGAGCAAGTCATCGTTGATGGAGCGCCGTTGGCCCTCACCGATGCGACTAAGGTGGGTCCGGGCGCGGAGAAATGGGAATTTCATTACACGGGCTTAAGCTTGCTGGTGCCGCAGCGCTCGCTTTTCAGATACCGACTCGATGGCTTCGATAAGGACTGGATCGATGCGGAAAACCGCAGGACCGCGTATTACACCCGGCTTCCGCCCGGCAGCTACACCTTTCGGGTGATCGCCAGCAACAATGACGGAGTCTGGAACGACACCGGCGCGAGCTTTCGCTTCACACTCAAGCCGCACTTCTATCAAACAGTCTGGTTCATCCTGATTTGCGCGGCCCTCGCCCTCTTCCTCGCGCGCGCTTGGCACCAGTGGCGCATGCGACAACTCCGCCGGCTTGCCGATACCTTGAGCGAGCAAGTCGCCGACAGGACGCGTGATTTAGAATTGGCCAACAAACGGATGCGTGAGGCGCAAGCCACGCTCGTGACCACGGCGCGCCAAGCCGGCATGGCGGAGATCGCCAACAGCGTGTTGCACAATGTCGGCAACGTACTCAACAGCGTCAATGTTTCGGCCGAGCTGATTTGCGCCAAACTACGCGAGTCGAAGTCAGCCGGCTTGGGAAAGGCCGTCAATTTGATGAATGAGCACGCCGCGGACCTCGGTTCATTCATCACATCAGATGAAAGGGGGAAGGCTTTGCCCGGATACCTCAATAAATTGGTGTCCGCGCTCACGCAGGAGAAGCAAGGAATCACCGATGAGCTGGAATCCTTAACCAAGAGCGTTGATCACATCAAAGAGATCGTTGCCACGCAACAATCTTATTCTGGGGCGACCAGCGTGACAGAACCCGTGCAAGTGAAGGATCTGCTGGAGGATGCGCTGCGCATGAATACCGGCTCGATCGCCCATCAACACATCAACATCGTAAAAGAGTTCGCCGACGTGCCGCCGGTGCTCCTCGATAAACACCTCATGTTGCAAATCCTGATTAATTTGATCAGCAATGCCAAGCAGGCAATGAACGGTAGCACTCAGCAACCCCATCAAATCAAATTAAAGGTGGATATCGCGGAGAGCGCCGCGGCCCCGCGTTTGCGCATCCGCATCGAGGATAACGGCGAAGGGATCGCGCCAGAGAATCTGACGCGATTGTTTGCTCACGGATTTACCACCCGCAAGAGCGGCCACGGGTTTGGGCTACACAGTAGTGCGTTGGCGGTAAAAGAGATGAAAGGGAACATCACCGCCTTTAGCGAAGGCTTAGGAAGGGGCGCGGCGTTTGTACTTGAACTTCCCGTGAACCGGGTAGCGGAGTCAGCATGAAAAGTTCCGAGAACCGACGAGTCCTATTTGTCGATGATATGCCGAACATTCACGAGGACTTTCGCAAGATTCTCTGTCCGCCCGTGGTTAGTAACGATCTCGATGCTGATGAAGCGCTCTTGTTCGGCGGCCAAAACTCCGCGGCCGCGCTGCGCTTCGAGATGGATTCCGCATTTCAGGGCACCGAGGCGCTCGACAAAGTTCAGGCGTCCCTCAGCAACGGCGCCCCGTATGCCATGGCATTTATCGATATGCGGATGCCGCCGGGCTGGGATGGTGTGGAAACCGTGGAGCGCCTGTGGCGGGCGGATCCCCGATTACAAGTGGTTTTCTGCACGGCCTTTTCGGACTACTCCTGGAAGGAAATACTGCAACGGCTCGATGTCCGCGATCGGCTCCTCATTCTCAAAAAACCGTTTGACCCCATCGAGGTGTACCAGTTTGCGAGCGCACTCACCACGAAATGGACAATGACCGAGCAAGCGGCGTTTAAAATGGAGAGCCTCGAGCAGGCGGTCGAGGAGCGAACGCGTGAACTGTCCAATGCGAACATCATTGTTCAAAACAGCCCGGTAGTCCTTTATCGGCTGCGCGGCGAACCTTCCTTTCCGCTCACCTATGTTTCCCATAACATTACCAAGCTGGGACACGATCCAAAGACCTTGCTCGCTTCATCCAACTGGGCGGAACAGCTCATTTACCCGGAGGATTTGCCAAAGGTCGGCGAAGCCATGGCGATTATTTTGAACAGGAATGCGGAAGGCGCCTCAATCGAGTTTCGTTTGCGCACGGGCGATGGGGCCCTGCGCTGGGTAGACAATCGTTACGTGCCGGTACGCGACAAAGAGGGCCGTCTCATCGAGGTCGAGGGCATTGTCATCGATATTACTGAGCGAAAGGCGGCCGAAGAGAAAATCACGTTGCTCGCCCGCACCGATGGGCTCACGGGCCTCGCAAACCGGGCAACCTTTACCGAGCGGCTCGCACACGCCTTTGCCGCCGCTCAACGGGGCGCCAATCCATTCGCCATTCACTATCTTGACCTGGATAAGTTCAAGCCGGTCAATGACACCTTCGGACACCCGGTGGGGGATATGTTACTGCAGCAGGTGGCCGAGCGCCTCAAGAGCTGCACGCGGGAAACCGACTTGGTCGCCCGCCTCGGGGGTGATGAGTTTGCGATTCTTCAAGGCGAGATCAGAGAGCCCGCCAATGGCGGCACGCTGGCCGCGAAGATCCAAGCCGCGCTGGCGCTGCCCTTCGCGATCAGCGGCAATGAAATCAACATTTCGGTCAGCATCGGTATCAGCGCCTACGCGCCGGACAGCGCGGGAGCGGATGCCATGCTGGTACAGGCGGATCTGGCGCTCTATCGCTCAAAGGACGAGGGCCGCAACCAATATCACTTCCATTCGGATGATCTCGACCGGGAAGTACTCGATCGCTTCACGCTCGGCGGCGAAATCAAAAAGGCAATCGAGCGGAACGAATTCGAGCTCGAATATCAACCTCAGGTCGAACTATCGAGCGGAAACATTCTCGGGATGGAGGCCCTGATCCGTTGGAACCATCCCACGCGCGGCCTGCTCGCGCCCGGACTGTTCATTCCGATTGCCGAGAAAACGGGCACCATTGTCGCTCTCGGCCGCTGGGTGCTCGATGAAGCATGTCGGCAGATGAGCCTTTGGCGCAAGGAAGAGCTGGCATTGTCGGTCATGGCCGTGAATCTGTCGTTATTTCAGCTCAAGAGCGGACAGGAGCTGGTGCGGGACGTCACCGCGACGCTGGCCAAGTGGGGTCTTGCGCCTTCGGATCTCGAGTTTGACGTCACGGAGGCGACCTTGGCGCAGCTCACCTGGACGCAAAACCCGATTCTTCCGCAGCTACGCGAGCTCGGCGTAAAGATCGCGATTGACGATTTCGGCAGTGAATATTCCTCGTTTGATTACGTCCGGGCCCATCGCGTCAATCATCTAAAGATCGCCCAGTCATTCATCAACCGCTCGACCACTGATCCTGAGAGCGCGGCAACGATTCGCGCCATCGTCAACTTTGCGCGCGACATCGGGATCGTCGTCATCGCACAGGGCGTGGAGACCGAGCAGCAACGAGATCTGCTCACTTTGACCGATATCACCACACAGGCTCAAGGCTTTCATTTCAGCAAGGCCGTCGGCGCCGAACGGGCGAGCGCGTTGCTGCGCCAAGGCCGCGTCGTGGTCGCCGGCGACTCCTCGAGTCAAAGCGCCGACGCTCCGGAGCCGCGCGCCGCAAAGCGAGCACTCACTTAGCATGTGAAATACCAGGTTCCGCTTGCCGCGGTTCGAATGATTTCTCTTTGCTCAGCGCGACCGACGCCCGCGTCTCATTCGAGAATCCGATCGCCTCGCGCGATTCCGCGGTCGCCATTTGTTGATGCCGGTTAACCGGGGCGCCGTTCGCGCGACGGTCAAGGCGGTTTGTGTAAGCGGAAGCACCAACCGACCAGCGCGCGCCTTGCCTGATACATGGGTCTGGATGTCACGTCGACGAATCCCAGCGAGTGCGCCAGCCGCGCATACTCAGCCATGGCGGAGTTCGTGATTGCCGCTCCTATCAAGTCACGCAGCCGGCGTACCGAGTTTCGCAGATCATTCTCGACCGAATCGATCTCCCGATCGAGCGCCGCGCGGGACAGACTTCGTCGAGAGTCGAGCAGCTTCGGAACGGCATCCAGCGTCACGTCGATGACAAGTCTGTCGGCGTCGGCTCGACCACTCGAGCGAAGGGTCGACAGGGCCGTCGCCAGCTCACCCCACGCGCGGCGCGCCGCATCGCGAGAGCGGTGCTCGGCGTCGAGAAATCGCCGCAACTTGCGGTGCACCTTGGTTTCCATCGTCACGGCGTCGGCGTGACGCAGCGACGCGTGAGCGCGTTCAACGATGAGCGAGCCCGCATGATGCATGACGAATTGCGCGGCGCCGCCGGGCCTGAGGACACGCAGCACCTGCGCCAGAGATTGCCGGGCATCGGTGTACTCCAGCGCGTATTGGCCGCTCACGGCGCTGAAGCTTTCCGCCTCAAAAGGCAGTTTTTCGGCGGCGACGCCCGGATGAAAGGTAATCCCGGCGAACAACCGAGCACCGTCGGCCACATCTCGGCTTGGGTTAATCCGCGCCAAATCCGCGCCATGGATTTCATAGCCGCGTCCGAGACTGTCGGCCGTCTGACGCGCGATCAACGGAATGGCACCGTTGCCCGTGCCGATGTCGAGAAGACGCGCGGCATCGGCAAGACCGCTAAAAAACGTGGTCCAAACGTCGCGCAACTCAAGCGTATAGTTCAGATCCTGACCGGTCTGACATGCCGTGAGCCGTCCACCTCGATAATATGATTCCCAGTGCGTTACGCTCAAGCCAATGGGTCCCGGATACGTTACCACGCCGGCTGGGTCGGACGCGTGCTACCAGTTTCGCGCGCGGGGCACGGAATGCCGCACCCCGCGGATACGCTGGGAGATAGCCGCGTCTGTGCCCCGGCCATCAGTCGAGCCTCTTTTCCAACCGATCATATCGGATGGCCGAATGGTTCTTGGTGCTCGCCAGTTCCCCTTCCCGCTGTTGGGTGACTGAGTCCTCCAGAGCGCTCGGGAAATGGTTCGCGCCACGCGTCAAATTGGTTGAGACGATCGTGCCAGCGCCGCAAGTTTGGGAATTCATCAATCGGTAAACGCGCTTGCTCCGCATAGGGTAGCGCCGCGGCCACCGAAAAGTCGGCGACGGTGAGACTGGTCCCAACCAGCCATGCTCGAGGACGCGCGAGTTGCTCGTTCAGCACGGCGGCATAGCGTCGGAAATTGCAGAGCGCGGCGGCGATGATCGTCGGATCAGGCGGACCTAGGCGGAACCGCTCTTTGTCGATGTTTTCGAAATACAGCGCCGCGCCCGCGGCCGTAAAATGCCGCGCGTTCCAGCTGAACCAGCGAATAATGTCGGTCTGGCGCGTATCGTGGGGCCATAAGTCCGCGCCCATATCGTCGGATAATTGGCAAATTATCGCATCGGATTCCCAAGTAATGCGCTGGTCCTTCACCAATGTCGGCACTTTGCCGTTCGGATTGATCGCAAGATATCCGGCTTGCGTTTGGTCATTCTTGGCCAGATCCAAATACCGATATTCGACCGGCGCGTTCAAATGCTTTGCGACGGCACAGGCTCTGTGCGCGGAAAGTACATCGGAGTAATAGAGTGTCATCATGCTGCTTCGCCTTTCGCCAAGTAGGCCTCGAGCTTGCGAAGCGACCACACCCATCCTTGTTCATCGCTGCGACTCGTTGCATCGTCATAAATAGGCGAATGCGTGAAGGACAGGTCCGTACCCTCGGGCGTGGCACGCAGCCTAAACTCTATTCGCGACTCGCCCGGGTCCACGACACCGCCTTTCCAGTGGCAGCTCATGACAACCCGTTTCGGCGGGTCTATTTCGAGAAACTCGCCGCTGCTTTCGTGTTCGCTACCCCGCAGGGTGCGAAAGCGCACGCGATAGCGGCCGCCGACGCGCCGATCCGCTTCCGCGAGAAGCACAGGCCCCGCGTCGGGGCCCCACCATTGTGCAATGCCCGTGGCCGTTGTGACGGCATCGAAGACGACTTGCAAGCGCGCCTCAATGTGGCGTACCAGCCTGAAACTCGTCATCGACGTTTCCTTGGCGCATCGGCCTCCTTGCGTTCATCATAGGCCGTAAGTCGGTCGAAGCCGCCGGACCGGAATCGCTCGTAACGCCGTAGCCATTCCAATGCCTCCCGCATCGGGCGGGGTTGGAGGCGCACGGTCACGGTACGGCCGCATTTCGAGCGCGCGACCGGTCCCGCATCCGCGAGCACATTGAGATGCTTCAGTACACACGGCGGCCGAATCGCGAAAGGCTTTGCCAACTCGCTAATGGACGCGCCGTCCTTGCGCTCAAGTCGCGCAAGTATCGCCCGCCGTGTCGGATCCGCCAGCGCTGGAAAGGTCCGGTCCAGTCGTTCTTTATGAGTCAGCAGATGGGAAATATGAGCATGCATGTCAACTGTCGTCTGGATTCTGGCGCCCATAGCGTCATTCAGCGTCCAAGGTTGAAATCCGCGCGATCATCCGCGAATTTGTCAACATAGCGGGTGCGTGGGGGCGAGGAAGCCCTGTTGGGCGCGGACACGGGTCAGCCAGGCTTCGAAGTCAGGTAGGTGATCAGTTGAGATTCCCGCGGCGGCCGCCAAGTGCGCATACGCAAAGATTGCGATGTCCGCGATGGAGTACGTATCGGAAGCGATGAAGGGTCGTGAAGCGAGCTCGCGATTTAAGATCCCCAGCGCGCGATTTGCCGTGGCGCGCTTGTCATCGACCAGATCTGTTGATCGGGGGCAGAGATTGCCCGTGAGGGCCCAAAAATGCAGGCTACCAACGGTAGTCTGAATATAGTCCGCCTCGAATGAGAGCCATTGAAAGACCTTTGCCTGCGTGAAGGGATCGTCTGGACGATACGCGGTGTTGTCGCTCAAGTACCAGAGAATCGTGTTGGATTCCGATAGCACGCGGCCGTCCTCGAGTTGAACGACCGGCGCGGGGCCCCAATGGTCTACAGGAACAGGCTTGACCCGCTCACCGGCGCTGTCAGAGGTGCTGAGGAATTCGGATTGATAGGGGAGACCCAGATGCCACAGAAGCTGGCGCACCTTCCACGCGTTTTGCGACGGACGAAAGTCAAAGAGGGTGATCATCCGATTCTCGTCGACGCTCGAAGCGGTCTCAATGCGAAGGCGCCGATGCCGCCGAAAGATGCCGCGCTCGCGGCTGTCCAGCCCAGCGCGCCAATACACATCGGGCACATCACGCACCTCTTTTTTTGCGGTGGACAGGTTTTGCCGAGGGTTGTCGGGCAGCGAAGAGCATCTGGACATGGCGGCGCAAATGATCCACGCAATCGGCCGCCACGGCCGGGCCTTGCTTGGCCTTGGCGAGGATGAACGCTCCTTGCATTACCGCCTGGGTGTAGAGCGCCAGGCTCTCGGCGCTAAACGAGCCGTCCGCGCCGTATAGACGCATTGCTTCCTCGATGTCCGCCACGAGCATCGCGGCGTGGCCGCTGATGGACTTTTCACAGGCATCTCGGACCGCGGGATGAGTCTCGTAAACCTCCTGAATCATCGTCCCCGCGAAGCAGGTATATTCGTGCAGGGATCCCGTTAGAAGCGCCTTGCGAAAGTCGATGTAGGCTAGTAACCGATCCAAAGGATCGGGCAAGGATCGAAACGGCGCCGACAAGAATAAACGCTCCGAGGCAGCAATCCACTGGTCAGCCGCCGCGAGCGCCAATTCCTCCTTGCTCTTGAAGTGATGGAAAAAACTGCCCTTTGTTAGCTCAGCCGCCTCGCAAATGTCTTCAACCCGGGTCGCCGTGTATCCCTTGACGCGAAAGATTGACAACGCCGCGTCGAGCAGCGCTGCCTTGGATTCGTGATGCATAGCGGTCATGAAAGCGCTCGGGAGCCACGACAATTTGAGCATACCAATCAGTGGGTATGCTGTCAAAGCAGTGGTATTCCCTAACCGGTTACATAATATGATCAGGCTAGATGGGATAGCCGGTCGACCTGATGTTTTAAAGCAACGGAGTGGCGACCGCCACGAACAGGGTCGGGTTGGCAACGTGCGGCCAATGTTGAATTTCACGCTTAAACTTCGACATGCTCTTACTTCTTTTGATGACGAACAATTGATAAAACAACAGACTCATCCTTTCGACACTTGAAATGGTCACAATGTCCACCGCCGTTGAAATCGACGGTTGTTTTCAAACCGTCCAAGGTTTGTTCTATGAGTGTTAAACCTCCTATTTTAAGTTGTAGGATGTAGACCGGTCTTGGTTTGAAGGGCCACATTTCATTCCTTGGGACGATAAACAATAATCCCAGTTCCCGATCGATGTAGGCTAACTCGCCTTTGATCGCTGTCGATACCCAGCGGGTCGCTTTACATTCACCAGTTGCCGCATGAGCTCAGGGTGATTTCCTTCTCGCTCGACGCACAGTTGGAATGGGATCCATTTAAATAGGCGACGTGAACAGAATCACCTGAAACGCAACGCCAACGACCAGCAACCAATGAGGAGCACCGCGCCGCCTACCTTTCGGATGGCCGGATTCCATTTGCTGTAGGCGTGCTTACCTGTAGGTCGCTTCCGTGCGATACAGATAATCACGGTGTACCGCAAAATCTACATCGGAAGCAAACGCCGGGCCAACAAGCGGGTTGGCGTTGAAAGTCTGCGCGATTGCGGCATTTGCCTTGTCCAACCCTTCGGCCTTCGCGGTGATAAAGGTGATCCAAAACGTGCCGGGTGCCTCGGCGTGTTCCGCTTGAACGTCCACTTCGTATTCGATCAGCGTCCCATCCGACAGTAGTTTCTCCAACAACGGCACAAAGATGTTCTTGCTCAGGACTTGCACCGCGTCGTCCGGCGCGCCCACCTTCAGTTTAAATGAGGTCGTTTGGGTGTAGCCGCCGCGCGACGATCCCGGATGCCAGTTATAAAAGCGGCTGACATAGATGCCGTCCCAGTGCTTGGTCGCTTTGTTCAGGACCGGAGTAGATGTTTTGCGCAGCTGCTCCAGCACGTCGAATACGGCCGCCATTGACATCGCCGACCACCACACCGCGTGAGTGCCGCCCTCGGCTTGATGCAGCACGCTCTCATTGACGCCGTATCCAACCAGAGAGCCGCCGGCCAATACCTTGTTGGTGTCCGCGAGCGCTTTGTCTAGCTCAGCCCATTGCGCTCGCGGAATGGCCCAATTCGAGATATAGGTGTACATGGGCGCCTTCTCTTCGACCGCCACTGATTGCGCCGATGTTGGGGTTGACCAGAATGCCGCGATGACGAGCGCCGACGCGGCCGCGAGAACACTCCGCACTTCATCGATCATGGTTCAACTCCTCGGTGTTTGCTCATCAGGATCGCGACGTTCTCCGCCGCCAGCGATCTCATATCGGTTGCACGGGTGATCACCGACGAAAGAGCTGGCTCTCGCCAGACGCGTGATTTTCCGACCTGCTCGCCGCCGCCATCGGTCTCTTCTTGAAATTGAGCTTCGATCGACTCTCGAAGCACCAGAAGCGTCGCTTCGGCGGGGGCCGTCTCGTTCGAGTCAACTCCTCCTCGCGCGGGCGGTTTCGCTTCGTCGCGCTCACAGACTCCTCTCGAGCCTCCTCGAGCGCGCGCCGCCAGCGTCTAAAACAACGGAGCGTGACGCCTTCGCCCTGGAGGTAAGTGTTTAACTGATCACCAGTAAGTCCCGCGGCTTGTACAATGATTCGAGCTTTTTGTACCACGGTCCACGAGGAGTGAATGCGGTCACCACCTGCACGAAACGGCGAACTTTGCGCTTCGTTGAGCCAGCGCGATAAGTTTTGCTGCCTGATACCGGTCTCACGGGCAAGCTGCGCGGCGCTCGGCGCGTTCGCGTCAGCCAGTCGCGCAATCAGTCGCTGCTTAAGCGCCATTGAATAGGCCCTTGTCATCGCGAATCACTCATGCTTCTGAAGACCCGGCCACAAAGGTGGCGTCGGCGCGCTCCCGCGGCCGAGTGAAGTCCATTCAGCGTTGCGTGATCGACTATGGGATCTCGGGCAGCGCTCACGACGCCCCCTCGCGATAGGAACCAGTGCCGTAAAATTCGCCCACATCGGCGGTAACCGTTCTTACCATCTCGCGCTCCACCTCGGTAATGTGCGGATTCCAGATATCCAGGATCAGCACCGCGCGTAGCTCGTCGCTGTCATTCCAGGCTTCGTGCTCGAAGGTATCGTCAAAGATGAAGGCCTTTCCCGGATGCCACTCGCGGCGCTCCGCGCCGACCCGAAAGCCGCAGCCGGGCGGAACGATCAGCGGCAAATGCACGATGAGACGCGTATTTGAAACGCCGGTGTGAGCGGGAATTCGAGTCTTGGCATCGAGAATAGAAAACACCGCGGTCGGGCTGCAGCCCGGCACCTCACAGCGCGGCCACTTCTCAAGCGCCGCGACGGTGCGGGGAAAGCGCGCGATGTGATCCGGGAATGGAGTTCCCTCCCACCACAGGTTGTATACGCCCCAGCGGCGCGAATGATTGAGTTCGCGCCACTGGGGCAGCGTGATGCTCGACTGGGTGTCGATATAGGGAATCAACGCGGCGGGTCCCTCCTGAAGGAGGTCGATGAGTTCCGTCCGGATATCGTCGGTCGCGGCTTCGATCGAATCCAGCCAGGGGAAATCGCTGCGCTCATAGAATTCTAGCGCCGGCAGTTGCGGAAAATACATGAAGGTGGGCTGGGGCCGATAGGCTGGCTGCTTGCGCAGCAAAATCCGCAGGCACCGATCGAAGCGCTGCAGCGGCTCATTCGCGTAGCGTGCCCGCAAGCCCTGCAACCGATCCTCGACAAACTTCTCCAAGTCTCTATCGTCGGCGGCGACGAACTGCATCGCGTGCTCGAAGGCCGGGCGCATTGACTGTGGGGGAAGAGAGCCCGCCGGAACGCTCCGCAGTGCCTCGCGATAGGCCATCGCCGCGGCGCGGCGCTGGCCTTGAAGCTCGTGCAATGAGGCTTTTTGGAGCAACGCGCGATAGTCGCGCGGCTCGAGAGCCAGTACGTGGCCGATCGCGGCCATTTCCTCCTCGGCCAGATTCAGTCCGCGCAACGCCGCGGCAAGATTGAGCCAAATGGTCGCTTGCGAAGAATCCTCCCTGACGGCCTGCTTGAGCAGTGCGTGCGCGCCGGCGACATCACCCCTCATGAGCAGGCGGCATGCCGCCTCATTGAGAACCAATGGGTGTCGTGGGGCTTCCGCTTCCGCCTGGCGGACCAGCCGATCGGCCTCCCGCGCGCGGCCGCTCGCGGATGCCAGCGCCGCGTTCTCGATTAGCTGCCGAATGCGCCGATCATCGTTCTGAGCGATCATGGCTTGCTCGGCTGCGGTCCCAAACGCATCTAATAAAGCGGGTTGATATCGGCATGCGCGCAGAGGCCAAGAGAGTCAGTGTGTCGTGGTTGCCGGCGTTCCATCCGACCATTTATCCACTACCACCATGAATACACCGAGGGGTTCCGGAGAATTCTGAAACTGATCATTTAGAGAAACCGGGACACCGGCAAGATCCGCGCCCCAATCGGCGCTGTCAGTTCGTGGCCCATAAAACATGAGATGCGGGTGCCAATGAACACCACTATCGCCGAGATATTGTTCCCGCGACAACATGTAGCACATTGCGCCGGGTTCGAGGGCGGGCACCTCTTTTTTCGCGACAATTTGTTTGAGCCGCTCAATGATCTTATCCTTCGGTAATCCCGCCAGAATCATCTCGGTCCTTTTGTAGGTGTATGGCAATACCGACCGAACGGCGGCTGGATTGAAGCAGATCGGACCGCGCATCTTGGGATTCCAAAACTCCGGAAAATCCCATTGCGCCATCCACGATCGCTCCACGATGCACACAAAGCCGTTCTTGCCCTTCACCGCTGTTTCATAGCCGTGCTGTTTGAGCACAATTACCGTCGCATCGTCGGATATGGATTTCGGCGCGGCGCTCCTCGCCAGGGCTATTTCGGCCTCGTCGGTCATCAGATATTGGGCAACGGGTGCCATTTTCGCGTAAGGCGCCGCTGGCGGCTGCGCTCGCGCCGCGCCGAGAAAACAAAACGCGGTAGTCACGAGAAACGCTGCATTGGCAACGCTGGCGGATTTCTTTTGACGCATACGATGATTCCTTTGTTTCTGGATGAATGCTTAACGGGTGAATGGAGGAAAGATCCGAGTTGATCTTCCCTCCAATGCCTTTCGATCCTTCTTAGAACTTTGCAATGACTTGGCCAAAGATGAACCTTCCCAACGCATCGTAGTATTGCGGGAAGGTGTTGCCGTTGCCGGCGGGGGGTCCCGGAAGCGTGCTGGATCCAATGATCGGGGGGTCCTTATCGAAGACGTTGTTGACGCCTAAGCGCAGCGTCACATTATCGCCGAGCCTCACCGCCGCGGTCAGATCGAGGTAGCTGACGGAGCTTATGAAGGCATCGGTGTTCGAAATGGCGCCATTGGCGATGGTGCCGCCGATCGCGCCGATATTGGGATTGCCACTGAACTGCTCGGTTTTTGTACCGCCGATATAGCGCCAGGCGAGAGAGACGTCGAGCCCGCTCCAGGGCGTCGACCAGGTCGTGCGCAGCGTGTGGCGCCATCGAGGTATGGGAACACCGGCGCCCGTGTTGAAGGAACTGCAGGTCGCACCGTAGTATCCGACACACTCGTAGCCAGAAGCTGGATCGTTCGCGATGGGCTCCACGAAATAGGAACTGATGTAGGTGCCAACGAGCGCACTGCGGATTTTTCCCAAGGAGCCGATGTCGAAGGAATAGCTCATATCGAGGTCCACGCCTTTTTCCTGTAGGGAGCCGTTATTGACTTTCGGATCAATGACGTACCCGCCGACCGTCGTGTCCGTCCTGAGTTCCCACAGTGAGCCGAACTGGTCGCGATGGATATTGCCGCACAGCAGATTGTTGCTGAGGCACTGATTTAGAATGTTTCCGCCGCCCAGTCCTTGAATGACGCCCTCGATCTTGATGTTGTAGTAGTCGATTTGCGCGCGAAAACCCGGAATGAACGATGGCGTCCAGCCGATTCCGAAGGAGCTGGTCAACGCCGTCTCGGGCTTCAAGGTCGTGCTGCCGCTGAGTAAGCCATTGTATTGTCCGCCTGGACTCGACTGAATATGTCCGTACTGGGCGGCCGTGACGCCAGTCCGCGCGCAAGCCGCGGCCGAGGCCGCCGGAGTGGTCCCCGCGCAAGGATCGGTGTTATAAGTGCCATCAACGCCGATCGCGGCGGGCGTGAACAATTCGACCACGTTCGGGGCGCGAACCGAGCGCGCAAAACTGCCGCGGAGTCTCACATCATGCACGGGAGAGTATTCGACGCCAAATTTGTAGGTGTTGGTGCTGAAGCCTAAGTTATAGCTCGAGTAGCGATAACCGGTTTCCATACTTAAGGAATTCGCGAAGGGCTTATCCTCGATCAGCGGCATGCGAGCCTCGACAAAACCTTCACGCGAAATCTCGCCGCCGATTATCGACGGGTTGGGACCGCCGTTCCCGTCCCCATTTCCAGACTGCGCAAACGCATCGGTCAAAAACGCCGAGGTCTGGTCACGATACTCGCCGCCGAGGTTCACTTTCAATCCTCCACTCGCGAGCGGCGATAGCACCCCATATTTGCCGAGATCTCCGGTGAAATTGACATTCACCACGGTAAGCGCGCTGTCGCTTTGGCTCGTAATGGGTGTATGGAGGTAAGCGATGGCCGCTTGCGAGGGGGGTTGCCCTAAATTAAAGATGTTGTACGGCACGCAACCAGGTCCCGCCGCGCACACGGGATTGGCGGCCGTACCGGTCACGTTCAGCGCGTAGTCCTCCTTTACCTTATCGAACAAATCCGCGAGGTTAGGTTCGCTCACGCGGCTGTATTGAAAGCTGGCATCGTAGTCCCACGCATCGTTGATCTTGCCCTTGACGCCAACCACTTCATGAAAATCGGTGTGTTGGAGCGTTTTGTCGCGAGCTCCACCCTCAATGTCGCGTCGAGCCATGAGTAACGTGGTGGTATTCGCGGTGCT
>Ga0210406_10003466_pt1 | contig 17254 bp, 13 predicted proteins | sample IncBWC30MmetaG_FD_155454 | JGI IMG/M metagenome (GOLD analysis project Ga0210406, IMG submission 155454) | Forest soil microbial communities from Barre Woods Harvard Forest LTER site, Petersham, Massachusetts, United States - Inc-BW-C-30-M | ecosystem: Environmental > Terrestrial > Soil >... | reverse complement strand
GTGGCGTGTGCCTGGCCGCCATTTAGGAGCTCGATCAATTGTTGGCGTAAGGGCGCATGTTCGTCCGTAGAAGTGTGCCTGGATTTGTCGGTTGTCCTGGTCGCGCTCATCGCCGGTTCCCCTTCCAGTGTTTTTGTATGTTGGATGCAAGTTGGACGTAAGAGTTACATTGGTTTGCGAGCAATGACGACGGTGAGCGGAGGAAATGTGGTGACGAGGCATCCCAGAGAGTGGGCCAAGACGATAGTATCGAGTCAGCGAGCGGGGATGACGATTGTCATCCCCAACTCAAGCGGAACGTCGGCGTTTTGATTTTGAAATAGGCTGGATTTTTACTACTGCCGCAGGCTGAAAGGGATTCAGTTGCTGTTGCCTGAGGTCTCAAGAGTCCGGGAGGCCGAGGAAGCCGCGGGCTGAGATTCCGGGGCTGGGTTCGATTCCTTGGCGTCGCTGTGGCGACGATTGTGAGCGGCATTGCGGCTCTTTGCCGTGCGAATTCTTCGCTCGATGAGGAACTTCTTCTTGAATACTTCGTCACCAAATTGGGCAAATGCGACGACGGCGATACAAAGAGCCGGAACTGCGAAAAGCATCAAGATCCCGTGATTCATAACTATCCTCGTTCATCAGGGTTCGACAGCGTTCAAGCTTCCATCAGCAGATGGATCGCTACCTGATCAGGATGGCATTGGTGATATTCCGCACCTATACCCTATTCGGGTCAAGGGTGGTTACTAAGGTCTTACTTCCATCGCTGGTGGAAGGGGTATAGCGAAGGTGTCTCTTAGCTCAGATCATCATCGCCGACAACTACGGGGAAATTGCCTTCGCGTCGCATACGGAGGTATCCGCGGATGAACGGCTCGAGGTCGCCGTCGAGGACCTTGTCTACGTCGCCGACTTCGACGCGGGTGCGGAGGTCCTTCGCCATACGATATGGCTGCAGGACGTAGCTGCGAATCTGGGAGCCGAATTTGATGTCGAGCTTGGAGTCTTCGAGTTTTTTGCTGACGGCCTTTTTCTTCTCCAGTTCGTACTCGTAGAGGCGGGAACGGAGGAGCTTCATCGCCTTCTCTTTGTTCTTGTGCTGGCTGCGCTCGTTCTGGCAGCCGGCGACGAGACCGGTGGGGATGTGGGTGATGCGGACGGCGGAGTCGGTGGTATTTACATGTTGACCACCTTTTCCTCCAGACCGGTAGGTGTCGATGCGGAGGTCGTCCGGCTTGATGTCGATGACGATGGTGTCGTCGATTTCGGGTGAGACGAAGACGCTGGCGAAGCTGGTGTGGCGACGCTTGGCGGAGTCGAAGGGCGAGATGCGGACGAGGCGATGGACGCCGGTTTCTCCGCTTAAGAGGCCGAAGGCGAAGTCGCCTGAGATGGTGAAGGTGGCGGATTTGATGCCGGCCTCGTCGCCGTCCTGAATTTCGTTGACCTCGACTTTGAAGTTCTGGCGCTCGCCCCAGCGGATATACATGCGCATGAGCATCTCGGCCCAGTCCTGCGATTCGGTGCCGCCGGCGCCGGGGTGGACGACGACGATGGCGTTGAGCGGGTCGGTTTCTTCGGAGAGCATGGTTTTGGATTCGAGTTTTTCGGCGAAGTCGACGAGGGAGGGGATCTCGCGGGCGAGGTCGGGCTCGGTGTTTTCGCCTTCCTTGGCGAGTTCGAAGTAGGCTTCGATATCGTCAGAGCGGCGGGCGAGTTCGGTGTCGTCGGCGAGCAGGGTTTCGAGGCGTTTGCGTTCGCGCATCAGGGGCTGCGAACGTGCGGCGTCGGCCCAGATGGTGGGGTCCGACATTTTTTCTTCAATGGTGGCTAGTTCGCGGCGCAGTCGGGCCGAGTCAAAGATACTCCCGCAGATCGCGGACTTTGTCGCGGACCGGGGAGTAGGAGTATTCGAGATCAGTAAGCATATTAGTTCTAGTTTACGGCAACTCGGCGTTGCAGGCTTAAGGCGAGGGCTAGAGTGGTGATGAGGGCGCAGGCGTAGGCGAAGAGGTCGCCGTAGCGGGCGTAAAACGTGAGGTCGTTTTCGTAGCCGAAGTGCACGCGAATGCTGGTTCGCTGGTGTCGCGGTGCGGCGGCAGTGACTCGGCCGTAGGGATTGATGGCCGCGGTGACTCCGGTGTTGGTGGCGCGAAGAATCCAGCGGTGATTTTCGATGGCGCGCATGCGAACCATGTTGAGGTGCTGCCAGGCGGCGCTGGTGTCGCCGTACCAGCCGTCGTCGGAGATGTTGACTAGAACCTGTGCGCCATTTTTGACGAACTGGCGGACCTCATCACCGAAGATGGACTCGTAACAGACGAAGGTGCCATAGGTGTGGCCGCGAAAGGGGAAGACGGTGCGGTTGGAGCCGCGATCCATGTCCCCGGCGCCAGCGGTGAGCTTGCGGGCGAAGAAGAAGAAGCTCTTGAAGGGAATGTACTCACCCCAAGGGACGAGATGGATCTTGTCGTAACGAGCCGGGGAGCTGCCATCAGGAGTGAATATGGCTGCGGAGTCATATTTGAAGTACGGGCGGTCGCTTTGTGGATCAGGATTTGGAACGATGCCGATGCTGCCGATGATCAGCAGCGCCTGGCTGGAAGCGGCAAGGTCGTTCATGCGCTGGTGGAAGTTAGGGTCAGTGGTGAAAAAGCCTGAAGGCGCTTCGGGCCAGACGATGAGGTCGGTCGGAGTGGGTATGGGCGCGCTGGGATCGGCTCCTGCGGGGGGAGGCTGGGTGCGGATGAGAAAAACGGACTGGGTCTCTGCAAGTTCCGGGATTCCGAGGAGGAATTTTGGCGATGGATAGCGGCTGAGATAGGAGAAGGAATCGAGGAATTGCTGGGTTGAGGGCTGGGGGCCGGTGCTGGCAGCTCCAACCTCCAGGTTCTCCTGCACGAGGGTGGCGGTGGCGGTGGTGGGAGAGGGCTTCGGGTTTGCGATCAGTCGCAGGCCTGCGATGTAAAGGACGATGATGATGACTCCCACGACGGTGAGGACTGGGCGAGTGAAGCGGCGCTCGCGGATGCGAATGCGGATGAGCCAGAGAGCATTGACGGCGGCGATGAGGAAGGACAGGCCGTAGACCCCTGTGATGGGCGCGAGACGTGTCAGGAGGGGATTGTCGACCTGGGTGTTGCCGAGCGGATCCCAGGGCAGGCCGGTGATGCGGGCGCGGGCGAGTTCTACGGCGACCCAGGCGAATGGAACGAGGAGAAGAGCGGTCTGGCGGCCGAAGCGTCGGCGGAAGGCGGCAATCAGTGTTCCAAACAGCGCGTGGTAAAGGCCGAGATAGAGGCAGAAGAGGATGAGGATGCCAGCGGCGATCGGTTTGTCGAGGCCGCCGTAGAGGTACATCGTCTGATAGATCCAGTAACAGTTGCCTAAGTACCAGAGGAAGCCGCAGGCGTAACCGAGAGCGGCTCCTTGAGCGACGGTAAGTGGATTTCCTCTCTTGGTGTTACCGAGAAGCGCCCAGAGAAGAGGAAGAAGCGCGATCCAGCAGAAGGCGGTGCGCCAGAGGGGCGTGGGTCCTGCGATGGGGAAAGGGAGAATCTGAAGGATGCCGGAGAGTACGGCCATGGCCCACAGGCGCAGGGGGATTTGTCGCATCGCGTCTGAAGTCTAACATTGAGCTATTAATTCGCAGCTAGATGGGAGATACAATCAACCAGTATGGATTTTGTGATTCATGTCGTTGCCAGAATCGTTGTGCCGTTGTTCTTTATCGGAATGGCAGGGTCTGCCGTTGTGATTGTGGTCAGCTTTGCAGAAGATCTGAAAGAGTTGCTGGGAGATGAAGATTAGCTGCCGACGTCAAGGACGGGAATATAAGTCCCCAGTACCGGGGAGTCGGGGTGGCCTTCTACTCGAGGTCGACGGTGTGACCTTTGCTGCCGATGTGATTCGATATTGCCGGTGGAACGGACCCATCAACAAACCATAATGGCCTCCAAGCAAACTATCACTAAGCCCCAATCGAACCGCGTCCGCCTGGTCGTGGCCTCGTCGGTCATGCTTACCTTTATTTCTTTCTGGCGAGCGGCGGCGATCGTGCTGAACGATCTTGGGTCTTCCGCCTTCTACGCAGGCGGCATTGCGGAGGAGGCTGTGGGCAAAGCGGCGCCGTGGTTCATTCTGGGCGTCATGCTGTTCAGCTTCGCGGTGCGGTCGGTGTATGTCGAGAGCTGCAGCATGTTCACGCGGGGCGGCGTCTACCGCATCGTGAAGGAGGCGCTGGGCGGGACGTTTGCCAAGGTGAGCGTTTCGGCGCTGATGTTCGACTACATTTTGACGGGGCCAATCTCGGGCGTGTCGGCCGGGCAGTACATCGTGGGGCTGCTGAACGAGCTGTTCCGGCTCTGCGCGGCGCATCACTGGATGCACATGCTGGTGATGCATCCGAATGGGACGGCGCGCCAGTTTCCGGTGGATGGCACCTCGGCTGTGATTGCCGGCCTGATCACGATCTACTTCTGGTGGCAGAACACCAAGGGCATCGAGGAGTCGAGTGACAAGGCCCTGAAGGTGATGAAGATCACGACTGTGATGGTTGTGATTCTGCTGACGTGGGGGATATTTTCTGTACTCCATGTGGGGGCGCATCTTCCACCGTTGCCTACGCCGGACAATCTTCACTTCAGCCAGGATGCTCTTGGATTTCTCAAACACACCAACTTCATGCACTCGCTGGGGCTGTTTGGCGTGTTGATGGCCTTTGGGCACTCCGTTCTGGCGATGAGCGGCGAAGAGTCGCTAGCGCAGGTGAATCGCGAGATCGAGCATCCGAAGCTGAAGAACCTGAAGCGCGCTGCGATCGTGATTGCGATCTACAGCTTCATCTTTACGGGAATCGGCACGCTCCTGGCCGTGATGCTGATTCCCGATACGGTGAGGGTGCCTCTCTATCGCGACAACCTGATTGCCGGGATGGCGATGTTCATGGTGGGTCCGCTGGCGCTGCGGATCGGCTTCCGTATCTTCGTGGTGATCGTTGGATTTCTGATTCTTGGCGGCGCGGTGAATACTGCGATTGTCGGCTCGACTGGCGTGTTGATGCGGGTGGCCGAAGATGGTGTGCTGTCGGACTGGTTTCGTAAGCCGCAGCGCAAATATGGGACCAGTTACCGCATTGTGAACCTGGTCGCCGGACTGCAGATGTTCACGATCATCGTGGCTCGGGGCAATGTGATTATGCTGGGCGAAGCGTATGCGTTCGGTGTGATCTGGAGCTTTACGTTCAATGCTCTCGCGATGCTGGTCCTGCGTTGGAAGTACAAGGGAGAACGGGGATGGAAAGTCCCGCTCAACCTACGCATCGGCAAAACCGAGATACCTCTCGGACTACTTTCGGTGTTTTTAGTTCTATTGACTACGGCGATTGTGAACCTATTTACAAAGTCGGTAGCTACGGTAAGTGGGATTATTTTTGCGGCTGCATTCTTTCTGATTTTTTCGCTCTCGGAACGCGACAATAAGCGACGCCACGATATTACGACCAGGCAGATGAGGGAACACTTTCAGCTGGAGCATCAGGATAATGTCGGACGGGAAGCACTAGAGATTCGGCCGGGCGCGGTTGTGGTGACGATGCGTGATTCGGCAGCGCCGTTCGCGTTGAAGTGGGCTTTGACGCACACCAACACGGACGATCAGGATCTGGTGGTGCTGGCGGCGCGGATGATGGGCGCGGGCGGGCCGGAGTATGTGGATGCCTCGGAGCAGTTATTCAGTGAACACGAACAGATGCTGTTTACCAAAGCGGTGTCGGTTGCGGAGAGCTTTGGAAAACATATTTCGCTTCTTGTAGTTCCTGCCGGCGATATTTTTTCTGCTCTGGTTCAGACGGCTAACTCGCTTGAGGCAGCGGCGGTGGTCTCTGGACTATCGACGAAGCTGACGGCACAGGAGCAGGCCTATCACGTTGGCCAGGCGTGGGAGGCGCTGCCCGAGCCGAAACGGCAGTTTACGTTCTATGTGATCAAGCCGGACGGTGGGGCGCTCAGCTTCCATATTGGACCGCATGCTCCGACGATTGAGCCGCATGAGGTACAGCTGGTGCATCGTCTCTGGCTTAATATGCGCCGTGCGCCCCATATGCAGGATCTGCACCATAGCGATATTTTGACGTATGCGCTGACCCGCATGGCCAATGAGTTTGCACGGGATAAACAGGGAACTTTGCAGGATCTGCGGAAGTGTATCGAAGAGAGCCATCATCGTCATGGCCTGGGCGGGCGGTACGAGGAATTGGACGATGCCGGACCGGGATATGCGATTCAGGCGCTGGGTTCGGATGCAAAGAGTGAAGACAATGCCGCTACTTCGAGTAAATCGAAGTAGCTTACGAGTTACATTTATTTGCTTGATGTTACTTCGTTCTGTATCGTCGTAGAGGTGGCCGTAAGAATTCGCCCATGTCTGTGTGGCGCCGAGCGATTGAACCTGTCAATGCCAACTCAATGCCAACTCAATGCCAAATGGAGGTAACACGTGGAAGTAAATCGTATTATTGCTGAGATTGATGCTCAGATATTGAAGTTGCAACAGGCGCGCTCTCTGCTGGCTGGGACGACTACGTCCGCAGCACGCACAGGCCGAGGCCGCCCCAAAGGCAGCAAGAATACTGCTGCGTCCGCGACGCCTGCCACAACACCTCGCAAACGCAAATTGAGTCCCGAGGGCCGGAAGCGCATTGCCGACGCAATGAAGAAGCGATGGGCGGAGCGTCGGAAACAGACCGCAAAGAGTTAGTTTGTTGATCTCAAGAAGAGCGCAGGTGCCTCGAGTTGAGGCGCCTGCGCTTTTCCAGTTGACTGTTAGCGGCGTATCGACCTAAACCCGATAGGGTGAGTAACAAAATGCAGTTTGCCGGTAAACGAAGTCGCGGCTTCGAGAAACAGCAGATCCCTCCACTGCGCTGCGGTGGAATCTCCGCAGCATTACCGGGTAATGATTACTTCGCGAAGACTATCCTTTGCGAGGAAGAACCGGTAGTTACTGAACCCACTTAGCATGTTTTCAATCTTGCGATTGTTGTAGACATTGAGGAGTGGATAGTTCCCTGCCCGCTGCATCTCAACGACATCGGTGTCGGTGAGATGGTACCGGCAGAACACGGTGTCTGGATTCGATGTCTGGTGGAAGAAGGCAAGCATCAAGCCTCCGGGCTGCAGGACCTGATGGATGCGGGTTAGTACAGGAACGACAAGGGGCTCAGGCAGATAATCCGCCGTATCCCAGAGAATGACCACGTCGAAGATGCGTCCGGAGAAGTTGAGGTTGGTCTGGAGGAAGCGCTCGACGTCGTACCCGGGCGGTTCTCCGGGTTCGCCGGGAATAACCCATTCCGGCTTGGATGCTTCTTCGACTACGTTTGCCATGTAGATGCTGTGGCCGAGGCTGGTGATGTAGTTGATGTTGGTGGAAGAGGTTGGGCCGATGTCGAGGATACGCAGGGATTCCTGTGTCCGCAGATACTTCATCAACTCTTTCCATCCGCTTGAATGACGAGGCACGCGGCCAGCGTTACTTCCACGTGAATTGTTTGTGCTATCGCCGCCGCCGAAAAGGTTGCGCATATGCTCGCTTCCCTTTCTGGTCTAAGCCTTAGGTTGAGAAAACAGAGAAGCGCTCGCCTCTGCCGGCGGGGGGACAGCGACAGCAGGCGTTGCAGGCTTGGGCACCTCTGACGTGACTTTGAGTTCGACGCGACCGGTTAGAACAGCGCTTTCTTCGATCGAGAGTCTGCCGGCGAGGATATCTCCAATGACGATGGCGGACTGACGCAGATCGACCCGGCCAGTGGCCTGAATGTTCCCCGTAAGATGGCCGAAGATAATCACATCGCGAACATGGATATCGGCTTTGGCGCGCGCATTTGGACCAATGGTCAAGCGGCTTTCGGGGAGGGTTACGGTTCCTTCGACATCTCCGTCGATGTAGAGGTCTTCACTGCCGGAGAGCTCTCCCCGGATGACGACCGACTTACCGATGACGGTGGAACCCTCGGCTGGCTTCATATGTTTTTTGTTCTCCCTTGGTCGTGTCTGTTGCGGTTGGGTCTTGCCCGAACTATACCCAAGCTCATGCCGCGAGGCAACCTGCTCCAGTTTTGGCAAGGTTCAGCGTCTTACGTAAGATGGGCAAGATGGGTAAAACATGCGGGAGAAGTGTGGGGTTGGTACCAATTGCAGCAGGAGGAGATAAGCCTGTTTCCTCTTGTGCGTTCCGGTGGATCGCGGCTTCAGGATGGCAAAGATCATGCACCCGGATTGCGGTGATACTTCTTCTCCTGTTGCCCGCAGGTCCGCGGGCGAGGGCGCAGACCGCCGATCCACCACGAGATGCGGCGGGCTCCTCGCCGCTGTCGATTCCGCCGCGCTCCTGGGCGATCGATGCCGCTGCAAACGAGTTGGTGGCCCTGCATCACAAGAACTCCTATCTGCGGTATCGCATGGAGATGAACAATGAGAGGGGCCAACAGGTCCGCGACGTCATTGAAAGCAAGGACGGTACCGTGGCGCGGCTGATTTTGAAGGATGGGAAGCCGCTGACTCCGGAACAGGACAAGGCGGAACGAGAGCGTTTGAACGACATGGAAGCTTCGCCTGCGGCTTATGCCAAACATGTGAAAAACGGCGAGTCGGAAAAGTCGATGGCGGACAAACTGGTGCCAATGATGGCGGACGCTATGCTCAACAGCTACACGCCGGGACAGCCGCAGTCGGGCAGGAATGGCGGGGCTCTGGAGATCGTTCTGGACTATAAGCCAAATCCGAAGTTTGTTCCGCCGACCACGGAGGCGCAGGCGCTGACGGGGCTGGAGGGGAGGGTGTGGATCGATGCGAAGACGCGCTATGTGGTGCGCATGGAAGGGACGATCTTCCGCGGAGTGAACTTCGGCTGGGGCATGCTGGCACATATCTATCCGGGCGGCAAGGTTGAGATGAACCAGACCCACGTCGGCGACAATCGGTGGATCTTCACCGACTTTTCCATGCAACTGACCGTGCGGGCCCTGATGGTCAAGAAGCTGGAGATCCACTCCAGTGCAAAGACCAGCAACTACCAGACGCTTGGGCCGATGAGCTATCAGGATGCGATCCGTCTGCTGCTGGCGACTCCGCTGCCGGAACGATAAGATCTGCTCAAAACTGAAGGCTTAAGGATTACTCCGGATGAGACGGATTCGCAGACGCCTCAGGCGGTGACTCGGGCCTTTGCGAAGAGCGTCTGGCGGCGAACGGTGAGGGCTTCGATGCGATCGCGTTGTACCTCGAAGCCACGCCCGATGGCAGTTGGCACGACGATTTCGCCTTTGGGGCTGACGGTAACCGCGAGCTCGACGATGTCCTGGGCCCAATAACGGCTGGAGGCGGAGACGTCGCCGGGAAGGGAGAAATTGGGCAGCGAGGATAGCGCGATGTTGTGGGAGCGGCCGATTCCGGTCTCCAGCATGCCGCCGCACCAGACGGGGATGCCACGTTCGGCGGCGGCGTTATGGACGGCGATCGCTTCGCTGAAGCCGCCGACGCGGCCGACCTTGATGTTGATGATGCGGCAGGATTCCATATCGATGGCGGCGAGGGCGTCGCGGCGGTTGCGGATGGATTCGTCGAGGCAGATGTCCGTTCTAAGGCGTTTCTGCAGCATGGAGTGGAAGTAGAAGTCGTCGTACCAGAGAGGCTGCTCGATCATGAGCAGGTTGAACTGGTCCCAGCTGGCGAGGTGGTCGAGATCCCTCATCCGGTAGGCGGAGTTGGCGTCGCAGCTCAGGGTAATGTCGGGCCAGCGGTTGCGGACGGCCTCGAAGATTTTTGTATCCCAGCCGGGCTTGCACTTGAGCTTGATGCGCTGGTAGCCGGCGGCGAGCTCGCTCGCAATCTTCTTCATCAACTGCGCCTGCGAGGGCTGAATGCCGATCGAAACGCCACACGGGATGACGGTACGAATTCCGCCGAGGAGTTCGGCAAGCGAGATGCGCTCAACCTGAGCTTCGAGGTCCCAGACGGCGTTTTCGAGCGCCGCTTTGGCCATGCGATGACCGCGCACCTGGCGGAAGATCTCCGGACAACTGCCTCCGCGTTCCACATTCGCGTCGAGAAGACTGGGACCAAGCTCGTTCTCGGTCATAAGCCAGGCGGTGTCGATGGTCTCGTCACTGAAGTGAGGGTGTTCGCCGGCGACACACTCCCCCCAGGCGGTGAGGCCTTCGGATTCAAGTTCTATCAGGAGGATGCGGCGGGCGGTGGTCACGCCGAAGCTGGTCTCGAACGGATGAGCCAGCGGCATATTGATCTCGCGCATGTGGATGGCATCGATGTTGAGCATGTGCTGTTCCTGTCCTTCCGATCTTTCCGATTGTCTCAAGCTGCTGCAGTATGGCGGAGCGGCTGCGGTCGATGATTGTCAGAGGGTATCTTTCAACGTGGTCACTTGTCTGAGGCTTCCTTCCATCTTCCAAGAAGAAAACTGCCATTACCCTGAGCGTCAACTTCGTAGCCGATGACGGTAAGGCCACGATGGAACGCCGACTCTAGCGCCTCGTGGTTGCTGCTTTGCAAGGCTCGCGCAAGGCTTCGTTGCTGGGCATCCTGCTTCCACTGGTAGATGGTATGCGGGACGGTGACACGTTCGATGATTTCGGTTGGCGGAGCTTCACCGCGGAGCATACCTGTCACCCGGTCGGAACGCAACCACCACTCCGCGTATAGCCTATCTGTCGGCAGGCCTCCCTGCAATGGGGAGGAGGAGGGACCGTAGAAATCGGGCTGGTAACGCCGGACGATGACGCCGAGCCGGGCGATGTTCAGATGGGCGTTGCGGATCTCCAGCGGATCGAAGGTCCACTCCATCAGATCGAAGCCGCGGGCTATGGCGTCGTCGCGCTGGGCAAGCTTGAGGCGGCGGCCTATGCCTGCGTTGCGGTATTGCAGCAGTACGGCCAGCATGTGGGAGTGGAGGTATGGCTTGCCGTCACGGTAGCCGGGCAAAGACATGGCGAAACCGACGAGGGTGTCTCCGTCAAAGGCTCCGATGACCTGGCCGCCGATCCGTTGCGCGACGACAAAGACGCGTCGGGGGATGACATCGCCATCGCTGTAGCCCCAGACTTCGATCTGCAGCACGACGCAGCGCTCAAAGTGTTCGAGGGTTGTGAGGGGTTGGATGTGGATGTCGCTTTGCGGGCTTGCGTTCATGGCCTTGGTGGCTCGCTGGGGGCGCTCTTCGCCTGGTTCCATAGCTTGTCGAGCTCCGACGGCGTAGAGGCCGCCAGAGCGTCGCTGCTGCCTGCGGCAGACTCCATGGCAGCGAAGCGGCTGCGAAACTTTGCGTTCGTCGCACGCAGAGCCGATTCGGGGTCGATTTTGAGATGTCTGGCGAGATTGACAGCGGTGAAGAGGAGGTCGCCGAACTCGGCTTCAATGGCTGCTTTGGACTGTCCGGTTGACGATGGCGTTAACTCGGCCTTCAGCTCGCCGATCTCCTCGTGGAGTTTGTCGAAGAGTCCGTCGGCATTCGGCCAGTCGAAGCCGACCTTTGCGGCGCGGGAGCCCAGCTTGCTTGCCTCGAGGACGGCCGGCATCGCGCGGGGAATGTCGTCCAGCATCGATGACTGCGGGCCTGACGATGGTGCGGTTGTGGACGCGCTCTTCTCGGATTGCTTGATCTGCTCCCAGTTACGGAGGACGTCGGATGAGTTCGCGACCTCGGCTCCGGCAAAGATATGGGGGTGGCGGCGGATCAGTTTTGCGTTCAGGTTGGAAGCGACGTCCTGCAGGGTAAAGTAGCCGGCCTCGGAGGCCATCTGTGCGTAGAAGAGCACTTGCAGCAGCAGATCGCCCAGCTCATCTTTCAGGTCGGGCCAGGCGCGGCGTTCGATGGCGTCGAAGACCTCGTAAGTCTCCTCCAGGGTGTGCCGCTTGATGGAGTCGAAGGTCTGTTCGCGGTCCCAGGGGCATCCGTCCGGCCCGCGCAGGCGAGCCATGATCGCTATCGCCTCGGCGAGCGAAGCGGTGGCGGCGGAGGGTACGGCTTCCAACTTAAGACTCTGCGGTAGGGGTGGGGCCATGCCTTCAACTTTACTCGATACCATTGGCTTTTCTGATTGGATGCAAATCGACTATGCTTGGGACCATATGGTGCCTGAGCCTGTAGCGACAGCCAAACCTACACGACGCAGAAGCCGATGGGTGCTCCTGCTTGTCCTGCCTTATCTTGGACTATGTTTTCCACAGATTTATGCGCGGGCTACGCCGGCCCTGTGGGGCTTTCCGTTTTTCTACTGGTATCAATTCGCTTGGGTGATCGCCGCTTCTGCACTTCTGGCAATCGTCTACCGAAAGCTAAAGACCTAGGCGCGGATAGCTGGCAGGGTGAAACTCATGCTGCCCCTGCCGCCGTCGGGAGAAGATGCAACGCGTCGGGAGCATACCGGCGCATTGCATGAAGGTGGGTTTTGTGCTGCGGGTTGTCGTACGAAGCTTTCAACGAAGAGATAGCTTATTACTGGCCACTTGGGCCGCTTGAAGCCGTGGTGGGTTTCTGGTCGCCCATGTTGGACATCAGTTTGATATCGACACGGCGATTCTTGGCACGTCCGGCGGCTGTAGTGTCGCTTGCCACCTGCTGATCTTTACCGATCCCTACGAGATAGAACTTGTGCGGCGGGATGTTGTACTTCGACTGCAGGTAGTTCGCTACCGCATCGGCACGACGCTGGCTGAGCTGGTAGTTGTAGGTGGCGTCGCCCACAGAGTCGGTTCCACCGGTAAGTGCCAGAATGTAGCCGCGCGCGTTGGAGAGATTAGCCGCCAGATCATCGAGCTGCTTCTTGTCGTCGGCGGTCAAAACATATTTATCGAAACCGAAGGTAACGCTTACGTCGGAGAGCTGCTTGTAGTTATCCAGATTGGCGACGACACCGCTCAAACTATCGACCCGGTTGTAAGCCTCCTGCGCCGACTTGTTGGCTGCATCTGCTGATTGGCCAGCGGCTAGCGCATGCTGATCGGCCGTGTTCGCTGCGCTCTGGGCTCCAGCGATTCCGGTCTTGGCGCGCTCGTCGGTGTCCTGAATGTTGCGGTGATCGGCGGCGGTTTTGGTGTCCAGATCGTTGGTCTGCTGGATGATTGGAGCGGTCTGGGAGCGAACGTAGTTCTTGCTCGAGCAACCGACCGTAAAGACGAGGACGAATGCACTGGCTAAAGCGACGGTACAGGCAGACTTTAATTTTGTATCGTATTGACTGGTCGAGCTCATGGACTCATTCTCCTGGTTAGAAGTGCTACAACAGAACTTTTAGAGCAATCGCGATGCCAAAGGGTTGCCCAGTATAAACCGTTTGTTTTCATGTGCTTTCGCTTGGAAGAGCGGGGGTTCTCCAGTTGCTGCGCTGCCCCCACCGGGAACTTTTGATGGGATAGAGCGTCAAATCTTCTAAGCAAATCTCTGCACATTCCGCGCAGGATTTGGCCGACTACACTTAAGATACGGCTCCGATCACCCCCATGGATCTTCACCAGAAAATCCGGACTCTCCCTACCCAGCCGGGATGCTACCTCTACAAAAATGCGGAGGGCGAGGTGATTTACGTCGGGAAGGCGAAGAACCTTCGGGCGCGAGTACGTTCCTATTTTCTGGAGGCATCCCAGGTCAACGCGAAGACCGGTTCCCTGATGCGCGAAGCTGTCGATGTAGAGTACATCACGGTCGCGAACGAACATGAGGCGCTGGCGCTGGAAAACAACCTTATCAAGCAAAAAAAGCCGCGGTTCAACATTCTGCTGCGCGACGACAAGACCTACCCGTACATCAAGCTGACGATGAATGACCGGTATCCCAAGGTGTTCGTGACGCGCAGGCTGCGCAGGGATGGGGGAGCGTACTACGGACCGTATTTCCCCGGCAATCTGGCCTACCGCCTGGTGGACCTAATTCACAGGAGTTTTCTGATTCCAAGCTGCAAGGTCGATCTGTCGCGCTACCATCCGCGGGCTTGCCTGCAGTACTACATCAAGCGTTGCCTGGGACCATGCGTAGAGGGTTTGACGACGCCGGAGAGCTACCGGCAGACCATCCACGATGTGCGGCTCTTCCTGGAGGGGCGTCCGAGCGAGTTGGAACAGTCGTTGACGCAGCGTATGAACGCGGCGGCGCAGGCGGAACAGTTCGAGCTTGCGGCACGGCTGCGCGATCAGATCGTTACGGTGCACCAGATGCAGGACAAGCAGCGCATGGCGACGGCGGATAACGAAGACGCGGACGTCTTCGGCTACCACTATGAGAACGAGATGCTGGCAGTGAACCTGTTTCATATGCGCAGCGGCAAGATCGTCGATCGGCGCGACCTCTTCTGGGAGGATCTGCCGGAGTCGCTGCTCGATACGTTTACCGAAATTGTGACCGAGACAGACGAACTGGAAACGATCAACCGCATGGAACCTGATCCCGCGGCACCGGCGCCGGAGATCGGTGAAGGCATCCCGATTGTTCAGCACACAGCGGTATCGGAGCCTGGCGCCGGGTTCAGCCCTGCGGTGTTCTTTTCGGCGCTGTTGAAGCAGATCTATCTCGATCAGAGCTATGTGCCGCGATCGATTCTCGTGCCGGTGGAGTTTCCCGATCGCGCCCTTCTGGCGGAGATATTGACAGAGCGGACGGGGAGGCGGGTTGAGATTCTGGCACCGCAGCGCGGGGAGAAGCGTTCGCTGGTCGATCTTGTTTGCCAGAATGCGAAGCAATCTTACGATCAACGGTTTCGAGTGCTGCAGCCGGGAATGAAGGCGATTCAAGAGGCCCTGCAGGACGCGCTGACGCTGGAGGAACTGCCGCGCCGGATCGAATGCTTCGATATTTCGCATATTCAGGGGGCGGAGACGGTGGCCTCCATGGTGGTGTGGGAGGACGGTGCGATGAAGAAGTCCGACTACCGCAAGTTTCAGGTGAAGACCGTGACTGGCGTCGATGACTTTGCGAGTATGCGCGAGGTGATCCATCGCCGTTACAAACGGCTGCAGGAGGAGAAGAAGGCGTTCCCTTCTCTCATCCTGATCGATGGTGGACTTGGTCAACTCCATGCGGCGTATTCGGCGCTCGAAGAGATTGGGATTACGCTGCAGCCGCTCGCGTCGATTGCAAAGCGCGAGGAGATCATCTACGTCTATGGACAGGAGAATGAGCCGGTGGTGCTGGATCGGCGGTCTCCCGTGCTGCACCTGATGCAGAAGATTCGCGACGAGAGCCACCGTTTTGCTGTGACCTACCATCGCAAACGGCGGCAGATGCGCGACCGCGAGAGTGAGTTGCTATCAATACCGGGCGTCGGGCCAAGGACGCGACAGCGCTTGATTGAACACTTCGGGAGTGTGCGCGGCATCAAGCAGGCCGCGCCGGACGCCTTGACCGCAGTCGTGAACGCTGCGACAGCCGAGAAGATTCGCAACTACTTCGACGCCGAAGCTACAAGTACCGCGGTTCTGCCGATACTTCGTTAGGCCTCCTTGTCTGCTCCATCATTGTTGGCTGTAGTCGCCGGCGGACGGAACTGCGCCGCCACTCTTGAAGGTATTGCATGCTGCGACCGTTCCCTGCTCGAGGCCGCGCCTAAACCAGCCGACGCGTTGCGCGGAGGAGCCGTGGGTGAAGCTCTCCGGACTTACTGTTCCGCGCTGCATTCGCTGCAGGTGGTCGTCACCCACGGCTGCCGCAGCCTTCAGCCCAGCCTCGATATCGGCGTCGTGAACGATTTGACGCTGTTCGGTAGTGTGCGCCCATACACCTGCGAGGCAGTCCGCCTGCAATTCGAGATCGACTGAGAGAGGATTTCTCTCGGATGGATCCTGCCCGGAGAGCAGCCGAACCTTTTGTTCGATTCCGAGAATATTCTGCACATGGTGACCGAGCTCGTGTGCGACAACGTAAGCCTGGGCGAAGTCCGCACTGCTGCCGCCCAGGCGCCGGAGTTCATCCCAGAAGCTAAGGTCGATGTAGACCATCTGGTCGGCAGGACAATAGAACGGGCCAGTCTGGGACTGCGCGGCACCGCAGGCGGATTGGGTGTAGTCGCGAAAGAGCACAAGCTTTGCGCGGCGATAGTCTCTTCCGGTCTGCTCGGGCAAAAGTGTTGCCCATGTCTTCTGCACATCGTCGAGCGTCCACGAGACAAGATGCGCGGAGCGATCTTCGGCGGGCGAGGCAGCGTATGGGCGTCCGTCGGTGGTCTGCGCTCTTTGCGAGGAGACAGCGCCGCCTCCCGACAGATAACTGCCGATGTAGTTGCGCCCAGTCACCAGACTGATAATGACGAGTATGACGAAGCCGACGATGCCGAGGCCCCCGCCTCCGAAACCTCCGCCGCCAGAAGAGCCGCGTCTGTCTTCGATATCGCTGCTTAGTTCACCGGGCGTCCAGTCCATGCTTCACTCCAGTCGTTACGTCTCCATTTTACAAATAGGCAGGCATCGGCCGTCAGATGCGCGTTTCGTCGTTGCGAGTTATCCGCGACGATATGCTACTCTCCGAAAACCGATGCCGAAACTTCAATCTGAACTCCCACGCGTTCTGAACGCATCTCACGCGACTTCTATTGTGGTAGGCATCATCATCGGCAGCGGCATCTTTCTAGTTCCCAGGGAGATGATGGCTGCGGTGGGCTCATCGCGCGCGGTCTATGCGGTGTGGATTGTTGGCGGGCTTCTTTCGCTCTTCGGCGCGATGACCTATGCGGAGATCGCTGCGGCGCGACCACGGTACGGTGGCGAGTACGCTTTTCTGCGCGAGGCCTATGGCGATCTTGCCGGCTTCCTCTATATGTGGACGCAGATTACAGTCGCCAAACCGGCTTCGCTGGCGACGATCGCAACCGGGCTGGCTCGGGTTCTGGGGACCTTCGCGATTTTTAGTTCCTTTGCCCGGCCGGCCTTCGCGCATCTGGTGTGGGGGCAGATCTTTGCCATCGCGATGACGTGGCTGATTGCATGTCTGAATATCATCGGGACCAGGAAATCAGCCAATGTGCAGCTTCTGCTGACATGGCTTAAGGGCTTGCTTATCCTTGTGATTGCAGGCTTCTGCTTTGGAGCGGCTGGCCATCATGGGTCATGGCACAACTTCGCCACTGAGTTCGGGGGTGCGCGAGGAGGCTTCTCGGGCTTCATGATCGCGCTGGTCGCCGCACTGTGGGCCTATGACGGGTGGAGCGACGTTGTGACCATGGCGGGCGAGGTGGAGCGGCCGCAGCGTGGCATGCCACTGGCGCTTG
>Ga0210406_10003465_pt1 | contig 17255 bp, 12 predicted proteins | sample IncBWC30MmetaG_FD_155454 | JGI IMG/M metagenome (GOLD analysis project Ga0210406, IMG submission 155454) | Forest soil microbial communities from Barre Woods Harvard Forest LTER site, Petersham, Massachusetts, United States - Inc-BW-C-30-M | ecosystem: Environmental > Terrestrial > Soil >... | reverse complement strand
TGGCGAGAAGCAGTACGCTGCCGTGAATAGGTACGCTAAAGACGAAACGCATGAAGGTGAGAATCATGCAGAGTTCGAAGAAGCCGATCATCAGATAGGGAAGCAGCTTGCCGAGGAGCAGTCCCATGGGGCGTACCGGGGTGACGAAGAGCTGTTCGAGTGTGCCGCGCTCTTTTTCACGCACGATGGAAAACGCGGTGAGAAACGTGGTGACGTTGAGCAGAAGAATTGCGGTGAGGCCGGGAAGGAAGAAATTCGGCGAGCGCGAATCGGGATTGAAAAGTAGTTTGGGGCGCATGTCCACGGCGAAGGGGGCCGTGCTACTGCCAAGTACGCGGCGGAGGGATTCATCTAGGCCGATGGAGGTGGTGACGTTTATGGCCTGGCCGGCAACGGAGGAATCGGAACCGTCGATCAAGACGAGCACCTGCGCGCTCATCTGATGGAGAAGCTTGTCGGAATAGTCCACGGGAATTTTGATGCCGACGCGGCACTTGCCGGAGACGATGGCATCGGTCAGGTCGTGGTCGGTGTTGACATACCGGACAAAACTAAACGTATCCGAATTTCGCAAGCGGTCGAGCAGTTCACGGCTTTCGCGGCGGCCGTCGGCGTTGTAGACGACGGTGTTGATCTGGCGGATGTTGGTGTCAATTCCAAAGCCCAGCAAAAACATCTGAAGCAGGGGAATGATTAAAGAGAAAAAGAGCGTGCCGAAGTCGCGGCGCACGTGCAGCGCTTCTTTGTAGAAGACGGCGCTGAAACCGCGGAAAGGGTTAAGCACGGGTGGCCTCGATTTGCGACTGGTGTTTATAGGTGAGCTCGACGAAGACGTCTTCGAGAGATGGAGCGAGCGGGCGGATTTCCGCGACGACGATGCCCTGCTTGAGCAATTGTTCGCGGAGATGATCGAGGTCGAGATCGTCGTTGATGAGCGCGTGAATGGACTGGCCGAAGATGGTGGCGCTGCGAATGCCGGGAAGGGTGCGTGCGATTCGCAGGGCGCGGGTTACTTCGGGCGTGGTGATTTCCACGCGATAGGTGCCGGGGGGTTGCACGTCGGGCAATTCGCGCAGGGAATCAGGCGTGCCGTCGGCGATGAGTTTGCCGTAATAAAGGTAGGCGACGTGGCTGCAGCGCTCGGCCTCGTCCATATAATGCGTGGTGACGAAAAAGGTGATGCCGTGGGCGGAGAGTTCGAACAGCAGATCCCAGAGCTGGCGGCGCGCGACGGGATCGATTCCGGCGGTGGGCTCGTCGAGGAAAATTAGTTTTGGTTCGTGCAGCATGGCGCAGCCGAGAGCGAGGCGCTGCTTCCATCCTCCGGAAAGCTGCGCGGCAAGGCGGTTCATGTAGGGGCTGAGGCCGTTCAGCTGAACGATATCGTCCATGCGTTTGCGGAGGCGATCGTTCGAAAGACCGTAAATGCGGCCGTAGAACGTGAGATTTTCAGTGACGGTCAGGTCGGAATACAGGCTGAAATTCTGCGACATGTAGCCGATGTTTTCGCGCACGGTTTCCGGATCCTTGCGCACATCAATGCCCAAAACAGAAGCGTCGCCGCCCGAAAGCGGTAACAGGCCCGTGAGCATTTTGATTACGGTGGTTTTTCCGCTGCCGTTCGGTCCCAGAAAGCCGAAGATTTCTCCTTTTTCCACGCGGAAGCTAACGTCATTCACGGCCGTGAAGCTGCCGAAGCGGCGAACCAGATGTTCAGCGGAGATGGCGGCTTGTGCGAGTTCGGTCACGGCTCAGCTCCCCAGCGCCAGCGTGACGTCGGCGGCCATGCCGGCGCGGACACGGCGGGACGAATCGTCAATGCGCACCTTCACGCCAAACACCTGGTGGACGCGCTCCTCCACGGTCTGCACGTTGCGCGGGAGAAATTCGGCCTGCTGGTTGATCTGTTCGACGGCGCCGTCGAAAACTTGGTTTGGAAAGGAGTCCACGCGAATCTGGGCTTTCTGGCCGAGATGCACGCGGCCGATCTGCGTTTCGGGAATATAGATTCGGACGTAAATCTGATCGCGCTCGAGAAGCGTGGCGACGGGCGTATTGGGAGCGATCAAGTCGCCGGGGCGAACATCGAGCACTTCGATGGAGGCCGCGGCGGGCGCGAGAACCTGGCGTTCGCGAAAGCGGGCTTCATCGTACGCGAGCGCGGCTTTGGTGGCGGAGATATCCTCGACGCGATTGCCATTTTCGAGTTTTTCGAGCGTGGCCTGCGTCTGGCGATAACGGGCTTCGGCGGCGGCGATTTCTTCGGGACGATAGCCGCGGTGCAGCTGATCCAACTTGTGCCGGTAATTTGCCTGTTGCGCCAACGCCATTTTCCAGTTGGCGTCTGCGGTGTCGCGCTGCTGTTTCGAAACCAGGTCCTTTTCAGCCAGCGCGTCGTAGCGTTGAGCATCAAGACGTGCGCGAACTTCGTCGGCGTTTGCGCGGTCGAGATCGGCTTGTGCCGCGTCAATATCTTCCTGGCGGTAGCCGTTTTTCCGTTGATCGTACTCAGCTTTGGCCTGGGCAGCAGCGGCCCGGGCTTCGGCAATTTCCTCGGGACGATAGCCACGCCGCGACTTTTCCGCAGCGGCGCGGGATTGCGCCAGCGATGCCGCAAGTTCCTTCTCGTCGAAGGTGATCAGAACCTGTCCGGCTTCGACGGGATCGCCTTCCCGGACGAGAACTTTATCAATGCGCCCGCCGATTTTGGAGCCGACGCGGATGTTGCGGGCTTCGACGGTGCCGGACCCGTGGAGAGAAGCGTCTCGATGCAGCATTCCGGAGGAATACACCGCCAGCCCGACGAGGGCGGCGACGACGAGAACAGGAATCAGAAACTTGCGGTTCATAGCTTCCTTTTCCAAAAACAAGTTATCCGGCTGCCGCGCTCGGAGAAGACTCGCGGCGCGGCGCAAGGCCAGTCCAGAGCACTTCAAAGGCGTCTTCGATGCGGGAGAGCAGACTGGCATCCCCGTAGAGCGCCCAAATCAGCAGCGTTCCGAAGACGGTTTGCCGGAAAACATGGGCCAGGACCTCGGGCGGAAGGTCGTCGCGGATTTCCCCGCGCTCCTGGCCGAGGCGGATTATTTCCGTGTGGATGGCGATGACGCGGTTCTGCAGATCCACCACGGATTCACGCACCGGCGAGTCCGCGAGGAAGGCTTTCAGAAGAATGCGAATGATGGCCGGATTGCGAATGGGCTCTTGGGTCATGCGAGCGCCGAGGGACCGCAGGAATACGGGGACGGGCACGTTTGCGGAGCGCATTTCTTCAAAGGCTGCCTTCAGTTTGGCGAGTTGCATTTCGCCAAAGGCAAGGAAGATGTGCTCCTTGCTGGGAAAATAATTGAAGAAAGTGCCTTTGCCGAGATCGGCGGCGTTGGTGATGTCTTCGACAGTGGTTTCGGCGAAGCCTTTTCGGGCGAAAAGTTCGAGTGCGGCGCGGAAGAGGCGTTCGCGGCGCTCGAGGGATTGGCGCTCGCGGCGATTGGGGGCAGTGGTTCGTGAGGCGACAGACATGAATTGACCTGTAGGCATAAATGACTATAGGTCAAGTTTCTTCTAAATGCAACAAGCAAAGGCCCCTCGAGTTCGCTCGCGGGGGCCTTCCCTAAGGCAAGAGATACGAATATGTTAGCGGCTAAATCTCCTTGCCAGAGGCGAGGTTTTTGGGCGATTTCTTGTTGAGATAGGAGATGAACTTCTGCGAAGAGGCAGGAACAGGCACGACGCCTTTGAACACAATGTCCTGCGGAGAGACGCTCTTTTTGTAGACCCTTTGATTTGCCGTGTTGTCTGGACGAACTGTGGAGCCGGCAAGGGAGATTCCGGCGAAGAGGCCGCGTGCGCGCGAGTATGAAAGAATTTCCGCGCGCAAGGTCACGTCGGTCGAAGCCTCGGCATTGCGGCCTTTGGGGCCTGCGGCGGCGGATGCGTCGGCGCCGAGTTTTACCTTCGAGCTGAGAACCGAGTTTGCGCCGCGGCCGTTCATGATCAGCAGAACGAAGTCCGTGGCCTGCCCGCCGATCTGCAGGCCGAAGCTGCCGCCCTCGAGCGCCATCATCGTGGGGGCACTCCAGGGGCCGTTGAAATGTTCGCCGCTGCGGCAGGTCATGGCGCCGCGGCCGTAGCTGGCGCCAAAAATGAATGCGGCTTTGACGACCGAGGGATAGACGATGATGCAATAGGCCTTGTCGACGAGGTCCTGCGGGATATCGTCGGGAATATCCATGATTTCCTGAATCACCACGCCGCAGTTCTCGAGGCGTCCCCTCTCTTTGCTGTCGTCAGCAACAAGCGGCGGGCAGAGAAATGAGACCGCCAGCAAAAACGGAACTATCTTTTTCATTCGAATCCACCTTTTCAAATTATTTTTCCCAATCCGTGCATGAGCCGTAATTGATAAAACCATCCGGGCGGTGGAAGTTGCGGGGCGTGGCTGGAGGTGGCGATGCGCCCTGCTCTCGTTCCCCGCGACAGTGCGGAAGGAAGCGCCCACTGACTTTCGACTATACTTTCAGTCCATGGGAATTGCCAAGAGCGGAATTGCGGTGAGCTTCGCGCGTAAGGGCGCGCGGGGAGCAATTTGGCTGGCGATCATGCTGGCGGCGCTGCCATTTTCGGCCGCACAGGAGAAGGGTTCGCGAGAAAAAGTAAGCCTCGCGCAGGCGCGATTCGCCGGACGTGTGGAGAGTTTGCTGGGCGCTGCACCAGTGGATAAAGGGGAATGGGGGCTGCTGGTGGTCGACGCGGAGAGCGGCGCGACGCTGTATGAGAAGAACGCGAGCGATTATTTTCTGCCGGCATCGAACATGAAGCTGCTGACGACGGCGCTTGCCTTGGACACCTTGGGGCCGGAGTATAGGTTCCGTACGACGGTGGAGACGAACGGTACGCTTGCGCCGGATGGAAAGTTGTCGGGAGATTTGATCCTGGTGGGGCGCGGCGACCCTAATTTGTCCAACCGCAAGTTCCCATATGAGACTAAGGAAGAGTTTGACGGACCGCCGGAGAAGCCCCTGGCGGAACTTGCAGACTCGATTGCGGCGCGAGGCGTGAAGGAAATTACTGGAGATGTGATCGGCGACGACAGCTATTTTCCGCGGGAGCGATACCCCGACGGCTGGGAAATTGACGACATGGTGTGGGAGTACGGCGCGGCGATTTCCGCGATTGTGGTGGACGACAACACGGTGACTCTGACGTTGACGCCAGCGGAGAAGGCGAGTGGGGCGGTGACGTCGGTCGTCGAACCACCCACTCGGGAATTTGTTGTAAATAACGAAGTGGCCACCATCGGCGCGAAAGAGAAGCCGGATTTGCGGCTGACACGCGATCCGGGCGGGGACACGGTGATCGTGAGCGGAGTGATGCCGGCGGGCAGCGCTCCACGCAAGCTGGTGCTGGCGATTCAGGAACCGGCTTTGCAGGCGGCAAATCTGCTGGCGCAATTGCTGAAGGACCGGGGAATCAAAGTCGGCGGGACGGTGCGGGCGGTGCACGAACCGGATCCGGGCGAGGCGACTCGGACCGTGCTGGCGGAGCATCTTTCGATTCCATTGAAGGATTCGGTAAAGCTGGTGAACAAGATCAGCCAGAACCTGCACACGGAGGTGCTGCTGCGGACGGCGGCGCGGCAGCAGGGACGCTGGGTGACGCCGGAGGATTTGCAGAAATTTCCGGAGGCGTTTTACGCGAAGGCGGGGATTACGGCGGGCGACGTGATCCAGACGGACGGGTCGGGATTGTCGCGGCACGACTTGGTGACACCACGCGCGTTCGTGGCGCTGCTTGCGTATGCGCAGAAGCAGGTGTGGTTCCCGGCGTTTCTGGCGTCGTTGCCGGTGGCGGGCGCGGACGGCACGCTGAACGAGCGGATGAAAGACCCGCCACTGGCGGGAAAGATTCACGCGAAGACGGGTTCTGTGACGCACGTCCGAACTTTGTCTGGCTATGCGGAGACGCCAGGCGGGCGAAAACTGATTTTTTCGTTCCTGAGCAACAATCAGGGCGCGAAAAATCATGAGGTGCACACGGCGATTGACGCGGTGTGCCTGGCGATGGTGGAAGAGTTTGATGGGAAGAAGGAAGGGACGAAGCAAGGAAGCAATGAAGTAATGAAGTAAGGAAAAAGCGGGAAGGAAGAGCGGACGATGAGTGCGGAGAAAATTGTTACGGTGTTTGGGAGTTCGCGGCCAAAGGCGGGCGATGCGGAGTATGAAGAGGCGCGCGAACTGGGGAAATTGCTGGCCCAGCGCGGATTCGCTGTTTGCAGCGGCGGGTTTGGCGGAGTGATGGAGGGCGTATCGCGCGGCGCGAAAGAGGGCGGCGGAAAAACCTACGGCGTGACCGCGGAATTCTTCAAGCGCAAGGCGAATGCGTGGGTGGATACGGAAGTCCGGTTGGAGACGTGGGATGAGCGGTTGCTTGAACTGGTGCGTTTGGCGGATGGATTTGCGGTGTGCAAAGGCGGAACGGGGACGCTGGTGGAACTCGCCGTGGTTTGGGAGATGCTAAACAAATCGGTGATCGCGGGGAAGCCGCTCGTGGTGGTGGGCGATTTCTGGCAGCCGATTCTGGACCGGGTGCGCGAGGTGGAGCAGGGGCCGCGGCCTTCGACGGAGGATCGGGTGTGGGGCGAGGCGAATGGGAATCTGGTGTATAGCGCGGCGAACGCCGAAGCGGCGGCGCAATATCTGGCGGACAGGCTGGGGATTTAGGAATAAGGATTTAACACAGAGGTCACAGAGAGAAGAGCACCCTTCACCTGCCTGCAGCGGGCAGGCAAAACAAGCTCAGGGCAGGCAGAGGACACGGAGAAGAATGTCGCGGTCGGCGCAAGACGTATTGGAGTTCGACAAGCTGCGGGAATTGCTGCGGCTGCGGACGACGTGTGCGCCAGGGCGGCGGGTGATTGACGCGCTGGAAGTAAGCACGAACCGCGCGGGGCTGGAAAACACGTTTGCGCTGATCCGGGAGGCGCGTGAATGGTTGCGGTTAGCACGTGAGCTGGGATTTGGCGCGCTGGCCGATCCGGAGACATGGATGGCGCGGCTGGAAGCACCGGGAACCGTACTGGAGGCGGCGGAATTTCTGGACGCGGGGTCACTGTTGGAAACGGCCGGCTGGCTGAAGCAGCAGTTCCGGGAAGACACGGACAAGTTTCCGCTGCTGGCGGTGCGTTGCGCGTCGCTTGGCGATTTTCGGGATTTGCAGGCGGCAATCCGGCGATGCGTGCTGCCAAATGGGGAGATCAGCGACGATGCGTCGAGCGCGTTGCGGCGGATTCGTGCGAGCATCCAGCAGACGCGCGACTCGATCCAGAAGACGCTGCGGCAGATTTTGCGCTCGCGGCAGGAGGAGAGCGGCGAGGACTACGTCACGCTGCGCAACGACCGGTTCGTGATCCCGGTGCGCTCGGAGCATCGCCGGAATGTTCCGGGCGTGGTGCACGGCGCGAGCGGGACCGGGCAGACGGTGTTCGTGGAGCCGTTTGAGACGGTGGAGACGAACAACCAGTTGGTGCAGTTGGCGGAAGACGAAGCGGCGGAGATTTTTCGAATTCTGAAAGAGTTGACGGACCGTTTGCGAGCGATGAGCGGACCGCTGCAGACTGCTGCGGAAACGATTGCAGAGCTCGACAGCGTGTTTGCGCGGGCACGATTTGCGCGGGATTTCGATGCATGCGTGCCGGAATTTGCCGAGGCGACGGAGTTGAGGCTGGATTCGGCGCGGCATCCGGTGCTCGAAGATAAATTGCGGAAGGAAAATCGCGTGATTGTGCAGATGTCGCTGGCGCTCGGCGGTGAGGAGCGATTGTTGGTGATCAGCGGGCCGAACACCGGCGGGAAGACGGTGGCGCTGAAGACGACGGGAATCGCGGCGCTTTCGGCGCAGGCGGGGATTCCTGTGGCGGCGCAGCGGGCGGTGCTGCCTTTATTTGACCGCATTCTGGTGGACATTGGCGACGAACAGTCGATCGCGGCGGACCTTTCCACGTTTTCGGCGCACATGCTGAACCTGAAAACGATGCTGGCGGAGGCCACGCCGAAGTCGCTGGTGCTGGTGGACGAAATGGGCACGGGGACAGCGCCGGAAGAAGGAGCTGCGCTGGCCGTGGCGCTGCTGGAAGAGTTTCGCAAGAAGAATTGCATTGTGCTGGCGACGACGCACCATGACCGGTTGAAGACGTACGCTTCGAAGACGCCGGGGATTGTGAACGCGGCGGTGGAGTTTGACGAAGTAAATCTGCGGCCGACTTACCGGCTGATGGTGGGCGTGCCGGGCGGCTCGAGCGGGATTGCGATTGCGCAACGGCTTGGACTGGCGGCGGAGATCATCGAGCATGCGAGATCGCTGCTGACACCGGAAGCGCAAGAAGCAGCGGACTTGATTGCGTATCTGCACCGCAGCCGCGACGAACTGGACCGCATGCAGAAACAGATGGCGGAGGAGCGGCACGCGCTGAATGAAGAGCGTCAGAAGCTGCGTTCGGACTGGGTGGAGCGGCAGAAGCAGCGGATTGCAGAGTTGGAGAAGCAATTCGCGGAGATGCAGAAGCGGTTTGAGGAGAACGTAGCTGGCGTGGTGGCCGCGGTGAAGGACCGCGAACTACGCGCACAGCTAGAGAAGACCGCGCGGCGGAAACTCCAGGACGTGCGCGGCACGGCGAAGGAAGAGTTGAACGCCGCGGTGGTGCAAACGATTTCGGAATCGCAACAGGATTTGGGCATCCGGCTGGAAACGCTTGATAAGGTCAGCGTGGAAAGCTTGCTCCCGGGCGCGAAGGTGCGAGTGAGGGGTTTCAGCAAGCCGGTGATTTTGCGCCGTGTGGAAGGATCGACGGCTGAGATTGAAGCCGGGCCGTTGCGGATGAAGGTGGCGGTGGAGGAAATTACCGGTGTGGAGGAAGAGGCCAAAGGGAAGACCGCGATTCAGCCATCGAAGCGAGAGAACATTACGGTCAGCGCGCGATCGAGCGAGGGCGGCGCGACAGGCGAGATTAACGTCATCGGGTTGACGGTGGAACAGGCAAGCGAGAAGGTGGATAAGTTTCTGGATGAAGCGGCGCTGGCGAACGTGGTTCGCGTCCGGATTATCCATGGCCATGGGACTGGCGCTTTGCGCAAGGGGTTAGGAGAATTTCTTCGAGCACATCCGCTCGTTGAGAGCGCAGAATTTGAGAGCGACGAGCACGGCGGAAAGGCAATCACCGTTGTTGATTTGAAATTATAGGAAATGGCGGAAGCGGGATCATTTGCGGATCGGGTGAAGCAGCAGGCGGACATTGTTCGCGTGATTGGTGAGTACGTGCGCCTGAAAAAGAGCGGGCAGAATTTCACGGGGCTGTGCCCGTTTCATGGGGAGAAGACGCCGTCGTTTGCGGTGCATCCGGTGAAGCAGATTTTTCACTGCTTCGGCTGCGGGAAGGGCGGCGATGTTTTCAGCTTTGTGATGGAGATGGAGAAGTGCCCGTTCCCAGACGCGGTGAAGGTGGTCGCAGAGAAGTGCGGCATTCCCATTCCGCGGCCGAAAGATCGGACACCGGAGGAACGCAAAGAGAATCAGCAACGCGCGGCGCTGATTGAAATTCATCGCGAGGCGCAGGCGTTTTTTGTGCGGCAACTGGAATCGACAGCGGAGGGCCGGGCGGCGCGGGCGTATCTGGAAGACCGCGGCCTGAACGCGGAGACGATTGCGCGATTCGGTGTTGGTTATGCTCCGAGCGGCGGCGATGTGTTGCTGCGGCAATTGAAGCCGAAGTACGCGGAAAAATTGCTGGTGGAGTCGGGAGTGATTTCGCGGGATCAATCGGGCTTGCGGCTGTTTGACCGTTTTCGCCGGCGCATTACGTTTCCTATCGCGAACGAATCGGGGAAAATCGTGGCGTTTGGCTGCCGAGCGCTTGGCGACGACTTACCGAAATATCTGAACTCGCCAGAGACGCCGATTTATTCGAAGAGCAACGTGCTGTATCACATGGACCGCGCCAAAGAGGCGATCCGGCGGCAGGATTTTGCGATTCTGGTGGAAGGGTACATGGACGCGATTGCCGTGGCGCGTGCGGGAATCGGCAACGTGGTGGCGAGTTGCGGCACCAGCCTTGCGGAGCCGCAAATAAAATTGCTCGGGCGGTTCACGAAGCGAGTGATCGTGAACTATGACCCCGACGTGGCGGGGCAGGCGGCGACGGAACGTTCATTGACGCTTTTACTGGAGCACGATTTCGAAGTGCGCGTGCTGGCGCTACCGGCGATTGGCGACCAGAAAGCCGACCCGGATCTTTTTATTCGCGAAAAGGGAGCGGAGGCGTACATCAAACTGCTGAAGGAAGCGCCGCCATACGTCGATTACCTGATTGCGCGGGCGCGGCAGATGGACCTGAGCACCGGTGAAGGCAAGCAGCGCGCGCTGAATTTCCTGATGCCCTACGTGCAGAGGATTCCCAACCGGCTGCTGCGCTCCGAATGGGCCACGCGGATTGCGCAGCAGTTGCGGATTGACGAACCCGTTCTGCGCGCGGCGCTGAACAAATCGGCGACGGAGCGGCGAAGTGAAGTAAAAGTGGCCCCGCAACTTGTGGGCAAGGCGGCCAAACAGATCGAGCGGCGGCTGATCCGTATGTTGGCGGAAGCGGAAGGATTTAAACGCGAACTCGCGCAGCGCCTGCAACACGGGAGGCTCCACGAGGGCCTGGAGACGGAGAAAGTGTTCGCCGCGCTGATTGTTGCGGGGTTGTCTGACGAGCCGATCCCTGCGACGGAGATTGGCTCGCAACTGGAAGAGCGGGAGCGCCGCATATTTTTCGAAATCCTGTTTGAGGACGCGCAAGAACCCACGTGGGAAGAAGCGGAAAGCTGCCTGGATGCCTTGCGCCGCCGGCAGATTGAGCAGGAACTAGCAAAAGTGCAGAAAACGATCGAAGCCAATCCAAGCGGCGCAGGTCTGCGCGAACTGCTGGAACGCAAGCAAGAACTGATGAAACAACTAACCGCGGCAGGGCAGCCCGGATAAGTGAATCAATTTCACAGTCTGCAGCATCCTTCATATTGAGGTCTCGGAGTGCACCTAGAGCGCCCTGTGACGAAAACGTTTTTCGGGATTGTGACTGAATGTCAAAAATGTTTTCTGGGAGAGATACAAATAACCCGATGAAATTGAAATTGCCGGAAGGTTCATTTGAAGCGTATTTGTTTGACTGCGACGGCACGATTGTGGACTCCATGCCACTGCATTACCTGGCATGGAAGAAAGCCCTGGGCGAATGGAACTGCGAGTTTTCGGAGGAACGTTTTTATGCGTGGGGAGGAATGCCCGTGGCGGAAGTGATTTCCACGCTCAATCGGGAGCGCGGATTGCAGATGCCGGTGGGCGAGTTGGAGCACCGCAAAGAGAGCCTGTATTTCGAATTGTTGCCGCAACTGAAGGCAGTTCCGGAGGTTTTGGAACACATCGAAGCAGAGCACGGGCGGATTCCGTTTGGCGTGGTGTCCGGCAGCAGGAGGGAATCGGTTACGGCGTCACTGAACGTGGTGAAACTGTTGGACCGGTTCGATACGATGGTTTGCGCGGGGGAGTACACGAAGAGCAAGCCGGACCCGGAAGCGTTTCTGCGCGCGGCGGCGAATCTTGGCGTTGCTCCAGAGGCTTGCCTGGTGTTTGAAGATACGGAGATGGGGATTCAGGCGGCAAAGGCTGGAGGAATGGCGTGGGTGAAGGTGCCTCCGCCGTGGGAGAGAACATCGTAGTTCCCCAGAGACGCGGGTTGAGAAGCGGGCGGATTTTCCGCAAGTTGTGCTTTGTATGGACGGCGGCGAAGAAACTTATCCATGAAAACTTCTCAAACCAGAGTGGTGCGGCTGATTGCGTTGTTCAAGTTGCTAAAAGCGGTTCTGCTGATTGCTGTTGGAGTGACAGCGCTGAAACTGCTTCATATGAACATTGCGAGCCTGGCGGAAAGTTGGGTTGCGATGCTGGGGCTCGATCAGAACAGCCGATTCGTGGGGCGCGCGCTCTCGGCTGCCGCGGCGCTTACGCCGAACAGGGTCCGGGATCTCATTGTGGGCAGTTTTTTTTACGGCGGACTGTTTCTGACGGAAGGAATCGGGCTTTGGCTGCTGAAGCGCTGGGCGATGTGGTTCACCGTCATCATCACGAGTTCGTTCCTGCCGGTGGAGATCTATGAACTGGCGCGCCACCCAAGTGCGGGTAAAGTCGTGCTCCTGGTGCTCAATCTGGCCCTAGTGGGATATTTGATTCAGCAAATCCGGGAAGGGCGCTCCGGCTGAACCAGAAGGCCGATAAACGCGTTGCCGAGCCACTGGCTGTGGAAGGTTTGGGTCCCGAAAAGGGAAAATCGTCCCCAGGCGTGGCTAAATCCTTTATCTGGTGTGGAATTCGGGTGACGCGGGACCCCGGAGTCTTCCACTTCCTGGTGCCGTTTTCCTCAAACTAAAACATTGACGGGAAGGGACTTAAGCGTGTAACGTAAAAGGGTTGCGCGGATAACGCATTGGTCTGTTCCGGCATCTATATATATGTCTATAGTGCTTGGAACCGTTCGGCAACGGCACGGCAGGCGGGCTAGCGTGCAGCAGCACAAAAGACACAGCACGGCGCATCGGGCTTCACCGAAAAATTTGAGAGTCTTCCGGGGGATTCACTCCCTCCCTTTGCCCATTGCGGGCTTTCTCTCTGCATTTCGTGTGGACAGTGCGCGGAACTACAGCGGTGAAGTTCGCGCGAAAATCGAGAGACAGATTTAGGAAGCGGGAGGAGTGCAGTGGCAGCAACAGGTTTAGAGGAAAAATATGATGCGGTACGTCAGCTTATTGCCGTCGGCAAAGAGCGCGGGTACCTGCTGTATGACGAAGTAAACGATTCTCTCCCTGCGGAAGTACATTCTTCGGAAGAGATCGACGACCTTCTCACCACATTTGAACGCAACGGCATCGAGATTTACGAGGATGCGGCGTCGGCGAAAGCAGCGCGAGCGGTCGAAGTGTCTTCGGACCACGGCGACCGCGATGCGGTGGTCAAGGACGATGGGCACGAGACAGAGGGCAGCGACCTGGATCTGACTCCAGGTTCGCTGGAAAAGACCAACGATCCCGTTCGCATGTACCTGCGCGAAATGGGTACCGTGCCGCTGTTGACGCGCGAAGGCGAAGTGACCATCGCGAAGCGCATCGAGCGCGGCCAACTGGTGGTGATGAAGGCGATTACCCGGTCGCCGATCGTGATCAAGGAGCTTATCGCCGTCGGAGACGATTTACGCAAGGGCGCGCGATCGATCAAGGAAATCGTTCAGTTTGACGACGAAGAGCTGACCGAAGAGAAGATCGCCAACAAGACCAAGCAGACACTGAAATATATCGACAAGATTGCGAAACTTTACGAACTGGCGCTAAAGCAGGCGGTGAAGCTGGACCACACGGCGAAGGCGAAGAAGAAACAGTACGTTCGCGCGAAGTGGGAAGTGGCGCGGACACGCATAGCCATTTCACTGGAAATCCGCGGCATTGATTTCAACCCGTTTGAAAAGAAGCGGCTGATTGACAAGATGCGCGGCACGGTGGAGCGCTTGCAGTCGCTGGAGCGCGAGGCCGGGCGGCTGGAGCGTCGCGCCGACGTGTCCAAGGGCGAGAACGCGGCGGAAGCGCGGCGCGAACTGCGCACGCGGCGTTCCGAGCTAAAGGACATCGAAGAGGCCAGCGAAGTCGGGCTGACCGAACTGAAGCGCACGCTGACGATCATTCATCGCGGCGAAGCGGAGGCCGAGCAGGCCAAGAAGGAATTGATCGAAGCCAACCTTCGCCTCGTCGTTTCGATTGCAAAGAAATACACGAACCGCGGCTTGCAGTTTCTGGATTTGATCCAGGAAGGCAACATCGGCCTCATGAAGGCCGTGGATAAATTCGAGTGGCGCCGCGGCTACAAGTTTTCGACGTACGCGACGTGGTGGATTCGCCAGGCGATCACCCGTGCGATTGCCGACCAGGCGCGCACCATCCGCATCCCGGTGCACATGATCGAAACGATCAACAAACTGGTGCGCACCAGCCGCCAGTTGGTGCAGGAGCTTGGGCGCGAACCGACCAGCGAAGAGATCGCCAAGCGCATGGATATTCCGGTGTCCAAGGTGCGCAAGATCCTGAAGATTGCGCAAGAGCCGATTTCGCTGGAAACGCCGATCGGGGAAGAGGAAGATTCGCACCTGGGCGACTTCATTGAGGACAAGGCCGTGGTTTCGCCGTCCGACGCGGTTATCAACCTGAACCTGAAGGAGCAGACGTCTTCGGTGCTGAAGACACTGACGCCGCGCGAAGAAAAAGTGATCAAGATGCGGTTCGGGCTGGATGACGGCAGCGAGCACACGCTGGAAGAAGTCGGCCAGTCGTTCGCGGTCACACGCGAGCGTATCCGACAGATCGAAGCGAAGGCGCTGCGTAAGTTGCGGCACCCCTCGCGCTCGCGCAAGCTGCGCGCCTTCCTGGAAGGCCCCTCGCGCGATTACCTATAGGAGCAGGTATTAGTCATTAGTTTTCAGTTTTAAGTGAGAGAGATGAGAAAACGCCCGACGATTGCCGGGCGTTTTTTTGTTTCGCTGGTCGCTTCAGCAGCAAGCCACGAAAACGGGTCACTCGTTATCGCGGTCGTTGGCGGCGGCGAACAGGTCCGACATCACGTTGGTATTGGTGTCACAGGCGTGGTTGAGGCAAGGCACGCGAAGGCCGGACTCAAGGGATTTGAGCAGCGAGAAGTGCGTGTAAAAGCGGCCGCTCTTCACACCGTGCACGCCATAGTTGGTATCCACGATGGTGAGCACCTGGTTGACCGTCGGAGAGACGCTGTAGTCATCTTCGTCCCAGAGCACGACGATGGCGTTCTTACCTTCTTTCCAGACTTGCGAGTCTTTGATGGCCTTCACGATGGTGCTCAGGGTCTGGTCGCCGATGCTGATCAGAGCGGGGTTGAGCCCGTTTTGCGTGCCATCGTTGTGGGGATCAAAGTCGCACTGGGGGCCGGCGTTGCCGCGGCCGTGCTGGTCATTGCACTGGTCGGGAGCAATGAAGGAAAAATTTGGCACATGGCCGGAGGCCAGGTCGTCAAAGAGGCCGTGTGCGCCCTGGAAACCGACAACGTGATCCAGGCCGTCTTCCTGCACGCTGCGGAAATAGACGAAAGGGTTGTGCTTCGCCGCGTACAGCTTAATCAGGGACTGTGCTTCCCCGGGGATAGCGCCTGGAATATTGCTGCTGTCCGTGAAGAAGCCGTCGGCAAAATTGACACCATCGGCTCCGGAGGGCGGGAGGCTTTGCTGATAAGTTTTCCAGCTCTTGCCCCATTCCGTCAGCTGGTCGGCGATGGTTTTGCCGCTGATATTGCTCGCCGCGGGAATGGAAAGTGTCCCATCAATGTTGTTTTCGGGGTTGGGATTGGCGGGGTTGCACTGGACTTCGTTGGTGCAATCGGTTGCGGGCGTTTCCGCATCGGTGCCCGTGCCGAAGATCGGGCAGACATTTCCGCTGTTGGGGTTGTCCAGATTCGGCTGGCCACTTTGCAGATTGGTGACGCAGTTGGCGTTATGCCAATCGGGATTGTTGTCCGAGCGCACGCCGAAGTTTGAACCGCCAACCGTCTCAAGATAATTGGTGGAGCTTGGGTGCCCGATGGCGAAGTAGTTGGTAGCCACGTTGGCATGACTTGCGAGTTGGTTGGCAAAAGGCGCGTTGGGATTGCCGATGATCTGCTTGTAACCGTGATTCTCCATCATGATCACGAACACGTGATCCATGCGGGGCACACCTTTGGGAACTGCGCCTTCGTTGGCGAACGCGGGGCTGACAAGCGTAGTGGCTGCCAGCAAAGCGGCAGCTGACTTTCGATTCCACTTCATTTTCATGATTTCTCCCTTTCCATTCTTTCCGAGGAAATTGCTAATCCAGATTCCGAACCGGGGATACGCGCTGTCCAGCCCGGCGGGACATGCGCGGAGCGCACCGGGCAGACTCCAATGACAAACCGGCGGCGGAGTAATACAGCGGACCGGGGAAAACTCTAGATGGGCATCGTTACTGGCAGAACTCGGAAATGTTACAGGAGTGTCAAAGCCGGGTGGGAAATGTCCGCCAAGGCGTCACTGAAGTAGTTCGGCGGTCCAGAGTGGCTGGGCGCTTGCCTGAAGTGGCGGAGCACCCGGAGGAGCCAGAGAGCCACGAAGAGAGGAATGTGCTCAGGCCGCGAGCATGGCTTGGGAATTCAAAGCGGGAGCCGATGGCGAGGTTGGTGCGCACGGCGAGAATCGTCCCGGAAATCAGAACGAGGAGCTGGCCGCAACTGAACCACGCCCTCATCGTTCCCAGGAAGTGCAGTGCATCCGCGCGGCGTTCAGGCGCGAGCCAGTAGCTTTTGTTGGGGAGTAGGTAACGGGTTGCACGGACGCAAAAAACGAGACACCAGGATTCCGGGCGAGCATATAGAATAAAGTGCGGATATGTACCCACAATGAAGAGGAAGCAAAAAATTGCCGCGATATTGCTGGTTGGTCTGCTGGGTGCGGTGGCGTATGGATTGTTCCGGACGGGTCAGCCGGCGAGAGGCACCACGCCCGCGCCGGGAACGGCGGCGCAGGCGCCGATAGTCGATCAAACGCCGCTACTGACGGCACGGCGGCTGGTGCAGATGCCCACCAGCGTGGAGGAGAAGCCCTTCGCGGAGGAAGCCCTGAGGCTCGCGGACCACGAAATGGATCTTGCGTTTGCCGCGGCGGTACGCGACGCGGAGGAGAACCCGCCCGTCTTCAGCGCCCAAACCAAGGAGATTGAAGCGCGTTTGCAAGAGGCGGGAAAAGCGCTGGAAGAGGACAAGGCGCGGGTGGCGCAACTTACGGCCGCCTATGAAAAGGCCGAGGGAAACCGGAAGGATTCGCTGGAAGACCAGTTGGATGTTGCCAAGGCGCAACAGGAGCTGGACCAGGACGAAGTGGATGCAGCGAAGCAGGATCTAATCCGAGCCGGCGGCGATCCCAAAGGCCGGATCCAGGGGATGATTGAGGAGCATGAAGCCGCTTCGCAGGCAGCAGACATCTTGCATGTTGCGGTCAGCAACACCGTCGAGGAGCGCGGACTAATTCACCGGTTCGTGCAGTGGAGGACGCTCCACCAGAAGCAGATGCTGTTGTGGCAGGCCAAACAAGAAGCGGAGTCCGCCGCTGAATTCTTCTCGGCAAGGCATAAAGCACGCGAAGCGCAAAT
>Ga0210406_10003461_pt1 | contig 17260 bp, 19 predicted proteins | sample IncBWC30MmetaG_FD_155454 | JGI IMG/M metagenome (GOLD analysis project Ga0210406, IMG submission 155454) | Forest soil microbial communities from Barre Woods Harvard Forest LTER site, Petersham, Massachusetts, United States - Inc-BW-C-30-M | ecosystem: Environmental > Terrestrial > Soil >... | reverse complement strand
TTGAACAATGGTCCTGGCTTTTATCCAAACATATATCGTGGTATTGCCAATGAATCATTTATCAATCCAACGCTTGACTTAGATACCATTACTTCTGTTGTTTCTGCTTGTGCAAAAGCAACACTTTCATATAAGTTTTTAAGATATTATGGCAGAACGGCCGTCGGAATTGTTCCAAATTCTGAGCAATGGAATTTTGGAGAAGGTGCTGGATTTGTATCTGGCCTTGGTTCAAATCCTATCCATACATTTGCAAGTGGTGGCACCTATACAGTAACATTAAAGGTGACAGATGCAACCTGTAATTCAGTATGGACAATGAGTAAACTGATAACAGTAACAACCTGCACGACTCCACCTCCAACCTGCACCTATAACCTCCAGGCAAAAATTAAGCCGGTAGCCGATACCACAGTCGATGATACAAATCCTACCGTTGTTAATTTTGATGGAAGCACTAGTGTTTTTGATGCAGCAGGTGCTGAACCGCATAAGTTTTACTGGATGAATGGAAGTGCTGATACAACAACTGCTTTTTCAAAAAATTCTACTTCATCACTCAGCTTTGCTTTTAACGGCGCGGGCGGTAATCTTCCTCAAGGTGGTCCCTATAAAATTTATTTAGTGATCAAGCAGGGACGTTGTTTAGACACTGTTATTGTAGGTTTCAATGTTATACACGATGCCTGTGCTGGCATAAAGGCTAAAATTGTGGCTGTCAATGAAGTGGTTGTGGATGTGGAAAACCCTGTAACAGTTGATTTTTCTGCTCTTACCAGTGTGTTTCCCGGAAGTTTAAGTCCTAAACAATACTACTGGATACTAGGCAGCGCTGATACTTCAGCCGCGTATTCTAAAGACTCTGTTTCCGCACTTACTTTTTCTTATAAGGGTAGAGGCGGGCATAACCCTAATGGCAGCTATGATATTTTCCTGGTGATCAAAAGAGGCAATTGCATGGATACTGTTTCATCGCATCTGAATGTCGACTATTTCTTCATTCCGAATTTGCTCACGCCGAATGGAGATGCATTTAACGACCAGTTTGATATTACGAACATCGGAAACAGGTTTGACCTGGAAGTATATAACCGCTGGGGAGAAAGAATATTTATGGAAAAAGGATATACCAACAATTGGGATCTAAGCAAGGTGCATGACGGCATATATTATTACTTATTGACCGATGGCCTTTCAGACAAAAAATATAAAGGATGGGTGCATGTGATCCATGCAAGTTTGTAGAAGATTACAGCACCACCGCTGTCATCCTGACGAAGGAAGGATCTAGAGTGAAATCGCAAAAGGTAAATTATTTTTCGCTCTACTTACTATTCATTTATTAATCTCTAAAAACAAAAAAAGTCCGGCTTTGAGGCCGGACTTTTCAATTAGAATCTATTCTTAATATTAAGAAGCTACCACTATGAATTTTACTTCATGTTTTACTTCCTTGTGCAGGTCTAAAAGAGCTGTGTATTCGCCAACTTCCTTTACATCGCCTTTGAAAGATATTTTCTTTCTGTCAACAGAAAAGCCTTTATCTTTTAAAGCGTCAGAAATCTGAAGTGTAGTGATAGCACCAAATATTTTGCCGCTTTCTCCAACCTTAGCTTTTATCTCCAATACCATAGTGCCGATTTTTGCGGCAGTACCGGTAGCTTCAGTCTTGATCTTCTCTGCTTTGTGTGCAGCCTGTTTGGTATTTTCTATTACCACTTTTTTATTTGATTCGCTGGCCATGATTGCATAGCCGCGTGGGATCAGGTAGTTTCTACCGTGTCCGGCTTTCACCTTGACGATATCATTCTTGTAACCCAGTCCTTTTATATCTTCTTTTAATATTACTTCCATGTCGTTCTTATTTTAAAGAGTCTGTAACATAAGGGAGCAAAGACAAATGCCTGGCTCTTTTCACTGCCTGAGCAACTTTTCTCTGAAATTTCAAGCTTGTTCCTGTTAATCTTCTTGGCAGTATTTTGCCTTGCTCATTGACAAATTTTAATAGGAAGTTGGCATCCTTATAATCAATATACTGGATTCCGTTCTTTTTGAATCTGCAATATTTTTTGCGATTCTCGGCTCTGTTTACCGGTTCGTTTACTAGTGTCATGCTTTTACCTCCTCCTTATCTTTTTTATTGAACTCGCCTTTCATTCTTTTCTTGTTGTATTCTAAGGCGTGCTTATCCAGAACAGTGGTAAGGAATCTCATTACCTTTTCATCTCTTCTGAATTCGATTTCCAGCGTATTGATAAAACTTGGTTTTGCCTGGTATTCAAACAACTGATAGAATCCTGTAGTTTTATGCTGGATAGGATATGCCAGCTTTTTGAGTCCCCAGTTTTCCTCATTCACAAACTTTGCTCCATTATCTTTAAGGAGCTGTTTGAATTTTTCCACGGTATCCTTCATCTGAGTATCAGACAAAACGGGAGTTAAAATGAATACCGTTTCATAGTTTTTCAATTCCATGTTCTTATTTAAATTGTTATTAATTAGGGTTGCAAATTTAAGGGTTTTAAACTAAAAAACAAAGCTCATGAGATAGGGAATGTTCTAAAGCTTCGGTTTGTTTGTTTTCGTTGCCTGATATTTGAATGATTTTATCGCTGATTTTTACATTCAAACAATATAAAATCGTGGCTATTCATTATTCAACTATCTAAATAACACAATATTATATTATTTAACGAGGAATGTACCTTCACCAATCATATTGCCCTCACAGTATATTTCTACTTTGTGGCCGCCTGGCTTATATGGGCTTCCTTTTTTATATTCAAAGCCTACTCTTTGGTCGTTTCCGGTATAGAGAATGTTCGTTTTCATCGTATAAAAAATTTCTTTGTTCTCATAGATGAAGCTTCCTCCGCCTGTAGCCAGGTCAAAAAGAGCGGCTCCATCAGGTTCGATCACCCTGATATAAACATCCTTACCTTCTTTTGTGGCAACTTTATTTTCTCCAAGAATGAAAATGATACGGATCTTGTCCAGGTTTTTAGCTTTGTATTCGCCTCCTTCTTTTGCTTTTCCTTTGATGTTGATAGCGTCTATTTTAATGTTCTGAGCTTTCAATACAGACGCAAGGGCCACTTTCTGGGCTAATTCCCTTTTAGAAAGTTTAAGATTATTGATAGTATCAAGCTTTTCGTTGATTTGATACTTCAGTTTGGTATTCTCCGTATCTGCCATGGCAAGAAGTTTTTTGTACCTGATTACTTCAGCTTCGGCCTGGGTTCTCAAACTGTTCGCTTCGTCAAGCCTCTTTTGCAGGTTGTCAAATTTGGTAAAATTATTTTTAGCTTCTTTTTTATATTTATCTCTTTCTGAAGCCAGGGCACGGATCTGTTCGCCAAACTTAGTGGTATCGCCACCTAACTGAGCAATCTGCTGTTTTTTGCTTTCAAGGTCCTTGATAGCCTCATCTAATTGAACTGATACACTGTCAATTTTGGTCTGCTGGGTAACGATGGTCTTATCTTTCTTATCCAGTTCCTGGGTCTTGTTAATATTCATCCACACTTGCACAGCATTGATGGCTAACAGAATAATGATGAAAGCTAATATCAAAGCTTTTTTACTGCCTCCTTTTTTCTTTTCCTGAGCTTCAGCCATTGTGTAAACAGTTTTATAAATTTCCCTAGCTTGTAAAAATATGTATATATTAATTCATTTCCACGGATTTTGTTGAAAAAAGCCCTAATTTTTAGAAAAAAAGAGGAATATGGCACTAGATGAGCAATATTGGGAAAGCAGGTATCAGAATCAGAATACAGGTTGGGATGCCGGATCAATAACAATTCCCATTAAAGAATATATTGATCAGCTAAAAGATAAAAGCATTCGTATTCTTATTCCAGGTTGCGGCAATGGTTATGAGGCTGAGTATTTATTCAACCAGGGTTTCTCCAATATTTTTGTCTGCGACCTTTCCGAAATCCCATTAAATAATCTTCACAAGCGCTGTCCCGGATTTCCTGAGAGTCATCTGCTCAAAAAGAATTTCTTTGAGCTGGACATCCGGGTTGGTCTCATCCTCGAACAAACTTTCTTTTGCGCCATCGACCCTTCTTTAAGAAATGCGTATGCGGAGAAATGTTTTTCACTTTTATCTCCCGATGGAAAGCTCGCCGGACTTCTTTTTAATGATCAGCTGAAAACCGAAGGACCTCCCTTTGGCGGAACTAAAGAGGAGTACATGAAAATTTTTCAGCCATATTTTGCTTTCAGGTATTTCGATGAATGCTATAACTCCATCAAGCCGAGGGCGGGGAGGGAGTTGTTTGTATGTCTTCAAAAGAAGTTGGCAATCAACCGTTGACAATTTACAAAGAAAAGAGCTGCGTTTTGTCAATTATGATTGCTACCAAATTCAAAAAAATGACAAATGACAAATGACAATAAGCTATATTTGTCAACTATTAGCTGTCAACTGTCAATTATGGTCATTCCAAAATTAAAACACACCGATTCCAATAACTTCTTCCTCATAGCTGGTCCATGCGCTATTGAAGGGCGCGATATGGCAATTGAAATTGCAGAAAGAATTGTAAAACTCTCCGATAAATATAAAATTCCTTACATTTTTAAAGGCTCTTACAAAAAAGCCAACCGCACCAAGCTCGATTCTTTTACAGGTATCGGAGATGAAAAAGCCCTGGAGATCTTAAAAGAAATCGGATTGAAATTTGATATTCCAACTGTCACAGACATCCATGAATCTGATGAAGCGGCCATCGCTGCAAAATATGTCGATGTCCTGCAGATCCCTGCATTTCTGTGCAGACAAACAGACCTACTCGCAGCAGCGGCGAAAACAGGGAAAGTAGTCAATGTCAAGAAAGGGCAATTCTTATCCGGGCAGTCTATGAAATTCGCGGTAGAGAAAATTCAGTCACTGGGAAATCCCAATGTCATTCTTACTGATAGAGGAAACTCTTTCGGTTACTCAGACCTGGTAGTTGATTACAGAAATATTCCTGACATGAAAGCGACAGGTGTACCAGTAGTGATGGATTGCACTCATTCCCTTCAGCAGCCCAACCAATCATCGGGTGTAACAGGGGGGAAACCTGCACTCATCGAAACCATCGCCAAAGCCGCCATTGCAGTCGGAGCCGACGGTATCTTCATTGAAACACACCCAAATCCATCCATAGCAAAATCAGACGGTGCTAACATGCTACATCTTGATTTGCTGGAACAGTTACTTGAGAAGTTGGTGAGGGTAAGGAGAGCGGTTGTGTAAAGTGTTCAGGTGTGAAAGTGTTCAAGTGTTAAAGTTCATAATATAATAGTAGCAGTCTGCTAATATCCAACTTTAACACTTGAACACATAAACACTCTAACACTTCAAACGAAAGTTCTGCTTCGGCTGCCCTTTCCTGAAAAAAACCAATCCTACATAAAACAGATCAATTGTAAGCATGACTCTTTCATCTGCTTTGATCTGTTCCCAGGCTTGTTCCATTTCGTCTGACCAATGGATATCATCAAAAATAAAAATAGTATGTTCACGGGCTTTTTCTATGCAGGTATTGAAGTATCTCAGTGTAGGTTCAAGCCGGTGGTTGGCATCGAAGAAGGCGAAGTCAATTTTTGAAATTTGATTAACCGCAGCGGGAAGTGTTTGATCAATGTTTCCTTCTATCAGTTTGATATTTTTTCTTTTTAGTTTTTCAAAGTTTTGCAGAGCAATCTTCGCGGTATTGGGACAGCCTTCAAAAGTATAAATCAGCGCGTCTTCTCTGGCGAAAGATTCGTAGATAGTAGTTATACCTAATGATGTTCCAAGATCAAGAATGATTTCAGGTTGAAAATAATTAACAAGTTTAAATATCAGCTGCGCCAGCGCCGGGCTTTTTTCTGAATATTTCGCAATGCTGCTGACGGATCGCAGGTTTCCTTTTTCAACTTGTGAACCTGCGCCGAAATCAAGAACCTCAATTTTTTCATTTGAGTGGATATGTTCTTTTCTGAGCTTTTCAATTTGATCAAAGACATAATAATCTTTTTTCGGACGAATAGTCCCACTGTAAAGCTCGAAGATAAAAGGGGAGTGTAGTCCGTGTTCTGTGCCTGCTGTGAAATAATGGTTAAGATATCGGAATAAAAAATTAAGCTTTCCCAAGAAACAAGGAATGCTAATTAAGCTTGTATGGAACAACCATAACAAACTCCGGAATGTTTACTTTGAATTGCTTGCCGTCAACAATTCTTTCCATCAGATAAGTGCCTTTCATTTTACCAACTTCTGTTTTAAGATTGCAACCTGAAACATACTCATGATTTTGGCCAGGTTCCAGCGTTGGTTGCTGTCCCACTACACCATCTCCTTCAACTTCACGTACCAGGCCGTTGGCATCATAAATAAACCAATGTCTTTTCAAAAGCTGAATAGTATTATGGCTATAATTTTCAATTAAGATCTTATAGGTAAAAACATAATGGGATTGAGCCGGACTTGAATATTCCGGTTGATAGGAAGTAGCTACACTTACTTTTACACCATCTGTAATTTCGGTAACCATAATTTTGTGTCGAGTTGCTGACATCTAAATTTAGACAATAGTTTTGTTTTTGCAAGAATTTCGAATGAGAATTTTATTGTGAATTCAATTGCTGTTGTAAATAACGAATTAATTCTCAAAATGTTTATAATTAAATTCCTGCAATTTTTAATAGAACAGAAAAATTTTAATCTTAGTATAAATTATTTTTAATTATATGGATGTAAAGATCGAAGAATCCTGGAAAAAGCATTTGAAAGATGAATTTGAGAAACCTTATTTTGCTGAACTTGTAGGATTTGTAAAAGAAGAATATCAAAATCATACTATTTATCCGCCTAAAGGAAAAATATTCAATGCTTTTAATAGTTGTCCTTTCGATAAGGTGGAAGTCGTCATCATCGGACAGGATCCATACCATGGACCCGGACAGGCAAATGGTTTGTGTTTTTCTGTGAATGACGGAGTAAAGCCGCCACCGTCACTGGTAAATATTTTCAAAGAGCTGAAAAGTGATCTTGGAAAACCAATTCCTGAAAGTGGTAATTTAGAACGCTGGGCAAAGCAAGGAGTGTTTTTACTCAACGCCACGCTTACAGTAAGAGCGAGCACAGCCGGCTCACATCAAGGCAAAGGCTGGGAAGAATTTACTGATGCGGTTATCAGAGTTCTGAATCAAGAAAAAGAACACCTGGTATTTATTTTATGGGGAGCTTATGCGCAAAAGAAAGGAGCCATCATTAATGCCGAAAAACATTTCGTAATTAAATCCGCACATCCCTCACCGTTTTCCGTCACAAATTTTTTCGGCACCAGGCCCTTCAGCAAAACGAATCATTATTTGAGAGAAGTTGGGAAGAGGGAGATTGATTGGTAGGGTAGTGGCTGGTTATTGTATGTGAGAATTCATGAATACCATTTTTCTATGAATGGGCTTTTTGCATTTGTCTGAATCAGGATTTACTTGATCTTAAGATTTACGGGATGACTCTTTTGATTGTATTTGGGATAAAACACTTTCTTGAATTGCAAACTATTTGCTCCGAAATTGATTAATAAACCAATAGGAAAATTGTAAGCAACCACATAATTTTTTGCTTGTGCCAAGTGTACATCTTCCAGATTTATCAAGGCTTTCAATTCAAGATTCTACTACGAAGTCAGCTCTTCTGGTACCCACTTCTTTCATAATAAATTTGTTGCTCAATTTCTTTACCAAAACTCAATCCTGCTTTCTCTAATTCAAATGCCAAACATCTTTGATAAATTACTTCTTGAAAGCCATTTCCCAAAGTGTTGTGAACTTTCATTGCACAACCATTTATTTTATAGGTGATCTCATCCAGCTCCATAAAATCCTATTTATCTAATCCTGAAAATCATGATTCAGACAGTTTGTAAACTTTTAGCCAGCAGAAAAGCAACCAACGCCTACCTTATCACATTAAACAACCTCTCCCACCTGATCTTCTTGTACCATTTTTCAGGATTAGGGTCTACGGAGAGCCATATGAATAGGGCTTTTCCTACTATGTGGTCAGAAGGTACAAAGCCCCAGAATCTGGAGTCATAAGAATTGTGGCGGTTATCGCCCATCATGAAATAATAATCTTGTTTAAAAGTATATTCTGTGGCTGCTTTGCCATCGATCATGAGTGTATTGTCCTTGTCGATGTATTCAGTCTTGTCATTATTTTCGTAATTAGCGATCACCGATCCATAGATCAAAAGATTGGTTGAATCCAGTTTGATCGTTGCTCCTTTTTTAGGTATCCAAAGAGGTCCGAAATTATCTTCGTTCCATGGAAATTTTGAGACATTTGGAAAGATCCTCGGTTCCGGCTCTTCTTTATTTCTTTTATCAAGTATTATACTTGTAATCTCAGGCAGTTGCCTTAGCCTATCGACAACTTCTGGCATGGCATAAATTACATAGCCATTTTGTATTAAATGAGCTTCAACTCCAAGCTTTTTAAAAGTTTTCCCCAGGGGATCTACTGTCTTAACAAAATACCGATACTGTGCTTTCGGAGGATTCTCTGTAGCTGTGCCATTTACATAAACCTGCATATCCTTTACCTGTATGGTGTCACCTGCAATAGCAATACATCTTTTAATGTAGTTGGTTTTCAAATCTGTAGGATATTCAAATTCCACAGGATAATTAAATACTACTACATCATTTCTTTTTACGGAAGATAATCCCGGTAATCGGTACTGAGGAAGTTGTATCCAGGTTACATAAGAAGGAATATTGGTGCCCCAGATTTTTTGATGTGTTAGTGGTACTTGCAAAGGTGTCTTGGGCGTTCTTGCACCATAATTTACTTTGCTGACAAAAAGAAAATCTCCCACCAGCAAAGATTTTTCCATGGAAGGAGTGGGGATGGTAAATGCTTCAAGAAAAAACCATCTGATCAGGGTGGCTGCTATGACTGCGAATAATATGGCATCAAACCATTCTCTCGATTTGGTTTTTACTTTCTTTGGTTTTTTTTTCCAGAACTTCAGGTTCATCTCTTAAAGAATTAATAATTAATTTTTAACATATCATCCATACCGAATACTCCTTTTTTCCCGTGCAGCCATTCTGCGGCGATGACGGCACCTTCAGCAAATCCTTCACGGCTATGGGCAGTATGCTGAATTTTTATTGTATCAACGCTGGAATTATAAATTACTGTATGCTCGCCGGGATACGGGTCTATTCTTTTTGAAATAATAGCAAGCTCTTCTTTTGCTTTTGTATCATGATTTACCCATTTGGATTTTGCTTTTACATTGCCAATAACACCTCCTGCCAGCGTGATCGCTGTGCCGCTTGGCGCATCTTTTTTCTGGGTATGGTGGATCTCTTCCATGCTCACCTCATATTGAGGATAGCCGTTCATGATCTTTGCCAGAATCTTATTAAAATGGAAAAACAGATTTACGCCAACACTATAGTTGGAAGCATAGAAAAACGCGCCATCGTTTTCTTTGCAGATTTCTTCAATCTCTTTTTTCTTTTCCAGCCAGCCCGTAGTTCCTGAAACTACAGGGATTCCATGCTCAAGGCAATATTTAATATTGGTATAGGCACTTTCTGGCTGAGAAAATTCTATGGCTACATCCACAAGTTTATTGTTCAGCGTTAAAAGTTCCGCTTTATTACTGACATCAATTTTATAAGGTACGCTATGTTTGCGGTTAAGGGCTGTCTGCTCTATGATTTTACCCATTTTGCCATAGCCCAGGATCAGAATTTTCATTTCTTAAATCGGAATGTTAATGTTAAACCTGTCGTAAATTGGCGATTTATATTCGCATATAAAAGCGGTTTTACTTTTAGTGAAAGGTTGTCGTTGATGTTAAACTCTTTAAGATGTGCGCCCACATTGGCATCGATAATATTCAAAGCATAGATCCCTAAACCAATGAGCAAGTCAAGGTCTCTGTAGTATCGATATGTATCACGTTCTTTAGCGAGTTGGTCGGCACTTTTATTAGCTACGTGATAACCATTAATGATCGTATTATTTGTATCGATTGAGCTTGGAGCAAACTTTTGATATTCACTTTTAAACTCGTTAAAGAAAGTTTTGTTACTAATGTATAGATAACCCGTTACTCCCAATCCCACCCATGCGATAGGCGCTTTCCAATATTGCTTATTATAGATTTGGCCAAGACCTGGTACTAACGCTGACATGATTGTGGCTTTTCTTGGCGTGGAATTCAGACGCTTTATCTTTTTACGCTCTTCCTTGTCGGCGGCTTTGTCCTGTGCCTGGGAGACAGAGGATGACGTTAAAAGTAAAATAAATAAAAAAAGATATCGGAACATTTATACGTTAAGAATTTCCAGGATTCTGTTCAGATCTTCCACGGATACAAAAGGAATTTTTATTTCCCCTTTATTCTCCTGATCCGCTTTCAAATGAACTTTTGTCCCGAAATGTGAGGACAATTTATTCTGCAGACTCTGGATTTCATAACTTGTTGAAGAACTTTTTGTTGCTTTAGACGATTTTTTCTCCGGCACTTTGCCCATATCCCTTGCGAGCTCTTCAGCTTTTCTCACGGAAAGATCTTCGCTGATAATTTTTTTGAATATCGCCAGCTGTACATCTACATTTTCGACATTGACAATAGCGCGTGCATGGCCCATGCTGATTTTGTTATCCCTGAGAGCAGCCTGAATATCGGGCGGCAATTTTAAAAGTCTGAGATAATTATTGACAGTAGTCCGGTTCTTGCTTACCCTGTCACCCAGCTCTTCCTGTTTCAGATGGCATTCACTGATCAGCCTTTGATAGCTTAAAGCGATTTCAAGCGCATTAAGATTTTCTCTCTGAATGTTCTCGATCAGCGCCATCTCCAGCATTTGCTGGTCGTTGGCGGTTCTTATATAGGCAGGAATATTTTTTAATCCGGCAAGTTTTGAGGCCTGCAACCTTCTTTCTCCTGATATCAGCTGATATTTATTTGGAGAGAGTTGCCTGACTGTAATTGGCTGTATGATTCCCTGTGTTTTGATGGAATCGGATAATTCCTGCAGCGCTTCCTGGTCAAAATGTGTTCTGGGCTGATATGGATTCACCTCAATGCTATCAAGGGAAATTTCATTCAGAGACTTCGCTGCAGCATCCGCCTCTATTTTTTTTTCCGTCTTAAAATCAGAGTCGTCAATCAATGCTGACAGCCCTCTGCCCAACGCGTTTCTTTTTTGAGGTGGTTTCTTATCGCTCATTATTTTTGAAGCTTAAGGCTTAAAGCTGAAAGCACAGAGCTTAAAGCTGAAAGCCGGGTAATATGTTCGTTTTATTTATTTCCGGTTTCCGGCGGTACTAGGCGACCGCCACGCCGTTTTTTTCGAGTATCTCCTGAGCGAGGTTTAAGTAACTGATAGCTCCCTTGCTTTCAGCATCATGCGCGATTACAGGTAAGCCAAAGCTTGGCGATTCGCTTAATCTGATATTTCTTGGTATGATGGTATTGAAAACAAGGTCATGGAAATGGCTCTTCACTTCATCCACCACCTGATTTGATAATCTGATTCTCATGTCATACATGGTAAGAAGTATGCCTTCTATTTCAAGTTCGGTATTTAATTTTGATTGGATCAAGCGGATGGTATGCAAAAGTTTTCCTAATCCTTCAAGCGCGAAATATTCACATTGTACCGGCACCAGCACAGAATCCGCGGCTACCAAGGCGTTGACAGTAATTAATCCCAGGGAAGGTGAGCAGTCTATGATCACATAATCATAATTATCTTTTATGTTTTGAAGTGCTTCTTTCATCTTTTGTTCCCTGCCCGCCAGGTTGATCATTTCCAATTCAGCCCCTACCAGCTCGATGTTGGAAGGAATGAGATCCAGAAAAGGAACTGTTGTATTTCTGATCAGGCCGGTGACCTCAATGCCATCTATCATACATTCGTAGATCCCGTCTTTGATCTGTCTTGGGTCATAGCCAAGTCCTGAAGTGGAGTTTGCCTGCGGATCTGCATCCACCAATAGCGTTCTTTGTTCCAATGCTGCCAGACTGGCTGCAAGGTTAATGGCTGTAGTAGTTTTTCCTACTCCGCCTTTCTGATTTGCGATTGCGATGATCTTGCCCATTGTATAATTACATTTTAATTGTTTCTCCAATATCCATCAGAATGAGTTCTCTTTCATTCCTGCTTGCCATTAAAACTGATGTTTCATGATCAATTTCAATATCAGGCCATGTGTCGAAATGCATGCCTATAATTTTCTTTGTGCCGACAAAATTTGATGCTACGATGGCATCTTCCACATCCATAGTATATGTATCCCCAAGAGATATGAACGCAAAATCTATGTGATTCATATCCGGGATCAGTTTCATGTCCAGATGAAGTGCTGTATCTCCTGAATAATAAAATGTGCTTTCACCTGTCTCAATTATAAATCCTGCCGGAGCGCCACCATAAGACCCATCAGGCAGCTGACTTGAATGTACAGCCCTCACCATTTTTACAATCGCGAAATCCATAGTCACCTTTCCGCCGATATTCATCGCTACCGTGTTTTCCAAACCTTTTTTCCTGAGCCAGGTTACAATCTCGAAGTTAGCGATCACCGTTGCGCCGGTTCTTTTCGCGATCGCTTCAAGATCAGCCATGTGGTCATTATGGCCATGCGATAATAGAATATAATCAGCTTCAATCGTATTAATATCTATATTTGCAGCCTTTGGGTTTGGAGAAATAAATGGATCAAAAAGCACCCTGAAGTCGCCAATGTTGACTAAAAAACAGGAATGACCATAATAAGTAATCTCCATGAACTGACTTTGTTTCTTTTTTTATCCGACAGAATTGACAAATATAGGCCTTAATAAAATGTTAATATAGAAATGTTGAAACAACTTATCCTGCCGTTATGCACATGTTTTCTACTTGTATTCACAAGTTTTGCACCGACTGCCTGTGGAAAAAAAAGAAATAAAAATGCTAAGCTCAAGGTATTCAGATATAACCAGGCAGAAGGACTTAGCTCGCTGGATCCTGCCTTTTCAAAAAATCAGGCCAACACCTGGGCGGTCACACAATTGTATAATGGGTTGGTGGAATTTAATGACAGCCTGAAAGTTATACCTGCGCTGGCAGAAAACTGGACTATTTCCGAAGATCAGAAAGTTTATACGTTTTTTCTGCGCAAAAATATCAGGTTTCACGATTCGGAAATATTTTCTGATGGAAAGGGCAGGGAAGTAAAAGCCTCTGATTTCGTCTATAGCTTTAAAAGAATTCTCGATACAAATACTGCTAGTCCTGGTGCCTGGATATTTAATGACAAAGTTTTAAGGAATGCTCACGGCAGTTTTTCCGATACATGCTTTAAAGCGGAAGACGATTATACTTTCAGCATTTATCTAAATAAACCTTTTCCTCCCTTTCTTGAAATTCTGTGTATGCCTTTCGCTTTTGTCGTGCCTGAAGAAGGAATACAAAAACAAGGAAAGGACTTCAGACGAAACCCCGTCGGCACCGGCCCTTTCAGATTTAGAAGCTGGGATGAAGGCAATGCGCTGCTTTTCGAAAAGAATCCTGATTACTGGAGAAAGGATGAAAAAGGAGAAAGCCTTCCTTATATCGATGGAGTCAGCGTGTCATTTATTCCAGATATAAATCAGACGTATAGAAATTTCTATGCAGGTAATCTCGATATTTTTAATGTCACGGAAGAAAGCGTGAGGGAGCAGATCATTCAGTCGGATGGGAATATTAAAAAAGAGATGACTGATAAATTTCAGATAACAAAAATTCCATATCTCAGCACTGAATATATCGGATTTCAGTTGGATAATAAATTTTATAATGAGCCACATCCTTTGCTTGACAAACGTGTGAGGCAGGCACTGAGTTATGCAATCAACAGGGATGAGCTGATAGATTATCTGCGCAGCGACCTTGGGCAGGCTGGTCATGCGGGCATGATCCCGCCTATGCTGATGAAGGGCCATGAAGTAAATGGAATTAAATTCGACATTGCTAAAGCGCAAAAACTTTTGATTGAAGCGGGATATGGGAAAGGTAAGAAATTACCGGAGATGAAATTTTTTGTAAACCCCACCTATCGCGACCTTGCTGAATTTTTGCAAAAGCAGTGGAGCAACTTTGGAATCAAAGTGACGATTGAAATGAATGCTTTTCCCACCCATATTGAAATGGTCGATAAAGGAATCGCGAAGATCTTCCGCTCGGCATGGATAGCTGATTATCCCGACCCTGAGAATTTTCTGGTATTATTTTATAGCAAAAACTTTTCTCCAGCCGGTCCCAATCGCACTCACTTTAAGAATGATCTTTTTGATAAGCTCTACGAACAATCACAACGGGAGGGAGACGAGCAGAAACGCTATAAGCTCTATCAGCAAATGGATCAGATCGTTATAGACGAAGCTCCTGTGATCATATTGTATTACGATGCTACCCTGCGCCTCTCTCAGAAAAATATATCGGGCTTGCGTGAAAATGCGATGGATGGGTTGAGGGTGGAGAGGGTGAGGATGTAACGGGCGCTAGTGTTGCGTGCAGAGTGCTGGAGATATAAAGCAGTGCTTGAGAAGGCAGTCAATTGTCATTAGTCATTTGGGAAAATTGAATCACGTAGTTCCGGATTATATCCGGAGTTTGTATCTCAGTGAAGGCAGGCCAAGACGAGAGAAAATCCTCCATAAGAGTAAAGCCTGAATAAAACAAAAAAACCAGCCCTACGACTGGTTTTTTTGTTTTCTAATATCTAAAGTCTAATCTCTAAAATCCAACTTATTTCCTCTTATCAATCCCCACATAATCTCTGGTAGTATGGCCGATGTATACTTGTCTTGGCCTGCCGATTGGTTCGCCTGCTTCTCTCATTTCTTTCCATTGAGCGATCCAGCCTGGGAGACGTCCTAAGGCGAACATCACAGTGAACAAGTCAGTGCGTAAGCCAAGGGCACGGTAAATAATACCTGAGTAGAAGTCTACGTTAGGATATAATTTTCTTTCAATGAAGTAAGGATCTTTTAAAGCAGCTTCTTCAAGTCCTTTGGCAATGTCAAGAATAGGATCTTTTACGCCAAGCTTGGCAAGTATAGAATCACATGCTTTCTTGATGATCTTCGCTCTTGGATCAAAGTTTTTGTACACACGGTGTCCGAAGCCCATAAGCCTGAAAGTATCGTTTTTGTCTTTGGCTTTATTCAGGTACTTATTTACATCACCGCCATTTTTCTTAATTTCTTCAAGCATTTCAATCACCGCCTGGTTAGCTCCACCATGCAGAGGGCCCCAAAGTGCATTGATACCTGCGGCTACTGAAGAGTAAAGACTTGCCTGTGCAGAGCCCACAATACGTACGGTAGAGGTAGAGCAATTCTGTTCGTGGTCGGCGTGAAGTATCAGAAGGACATTTAATGCTTCAGCAACAACAGGATCAACTTCATATTCCTGGTTCGGCATACCGAACATCATGTATAGGAAGTTTGAGCAATAATCAAGATTATTTTTTGGATACATCAAAGGCTGGCCTTTGGAGTTTTTCAATGACCATGCTGCAATGGTTGGCAGCTTAGCCATAAGCCTTACGATGGTAAGATCGAGTTCTTCATCATCCACTTTTGGGTCAATTGAACCAGGGTAGAAGGCTGTCAGCGAACTTACCAGGGAGGATAAGACCCCCATCGGGTGTGCGCTGGAAGGAAATCCGTCAAATATTTTTTTAAAATCTTCGTGCAGGTTTGTATGCTTGGTGATTCTGTCTTTAAATACATCAAGCTGTGTTTTGGTTGGCAATTCACCATAAATCAGAAGGTAGGATACTTCCAGGAAGCTTGATTTCTCGGCAAGCTGCTCGATAGGATATCCTCTGTATCTTAAGATTCCCAGTTCGCCATCAAGAAAAGTAATAGCGCTTTGGGTGGCACCAGTATTTTTATAGCCCGTATCCAGTGTAATATAGCCGGTAAGGTCTCTGAGTTTGCTGATATCAATAGCTTTTTCTTTTTCTGTTCCTTCGAGGACCGGGAATTTGTAACTTTTTCCGTCCAGGATTAATTCTGCTTCGTTGGCCATTCGTATATAGAATTTGTGGTTAAAAAATATGCAGGGCTAAAATAAATAAAAAATGGTTTTAAAAAAACAAGATGGCTATTTTATATTAATCAGGCATTCTTTCTCAATCCCATATACTGCTGTTGAAATCGATGATACATTTGATCATTATGGTAAGAGTAGAATGTGGTGCTGAAGATCGCTGATCAGAATAGAAAGGAAGTGAAGCGTCAGAATTATCAAGGTTTGCTTTGTCAGGAAAGGATAAAATAATCAATTTCATTTTCTGAGTTGTTTCAATGGCACTACTCAGGGGCAAAAGAAAGAAATAAAACCACTGAAAGATGGAGAACACAAAGAAACACGGAGATGATCTTTGGATAATACATCAATATAATTTGCAATTTGCCCAAAAAATTAGCCTAAGTGCAGCTCTGTGTGCTTTGTGTTTCTGTGGTGAATAGTCACTTTAAAGGCATGAAAAAAGCATAAAATTTAGATTCTAATGTTATTTTTTTAAATTAGAATGTTAAAAACAAAACAGATATGAAGTTCACATATATTTTTTTAGTCATTGTAACAATAAGTTATCATGCATTCGCCCAAACTGATGTCACCTATACGCCGGAAAATCTGGGACCCAATGTCAACAGTGAATATGAGGAGCTATCTCCAATCATTTCACCTGATGGCAAGACTCTTTATTTTGTAAGGGAAGGAGACCCCAACAATACTAAATATGCAGAAGTTAATGACTCCCAGGATATATATTATACTGAACTGCAACCTGATGGTACCTGGAGTATGGCACGCCACATGGGCTCGCCGCTTAATAAAAGGAAATACAATAATATTCTGACAGTAACTCCCGATGGAAATACCATCATGATCCGTGGGGCATACAAAAATGGGGAATACATTGGGACAGGATTTTCTTTTTGCCAAAAAAGCGGCAATAGCTGGACAGTCCCTCAGATGCTTGATATCAAAGGATTTGTAGAGATGAACCAGGGAAGCACTTATGGCGGATATTTGAGCACTGATGGAAATGTGCTTGTCATGTATCTTTCAGAGGTAGAAGGCACACCTGCTGATATATATGCAAGCTTTCTGGAAAAAGATGGTACATGGACGAAACCTATGAATCTTGGTCCGACAATAAATACATCAGTAAAAGACGTGTCCCCCTTCCTTGCCG
>Ga0210406_10003458_pt1 | contig 17272 bp, 22 predicted proteins | sample IncBWC30MmetaG_FD_155454 | JGI IMG/M metagenome (GOLD analysis project Ga0210406, IMG submission 155454) | Forest soil microbial communities from Barre Woods Harvard Forest LTER site, Petersham, Massachusetts, United States - Inc-BW-C-30-M | ecosystem: Environmental > Terrestrial > Soil >... | reverse complement strand
ATGACGTTCGTTTCCGGAGGCCAGGGCCTCTGGTCGACACTCGATGACTATTGTTGTTTCGCACGCGTATTTCTAGGAGCGAGATCCGCAAACGCAATCCAATTGTTGCGACCCGAGACCCTTGCCTTGATGACCTCGAATCGACTCACGCCGAGCCAGCGATCCGCCGCCAGACTATTGGGATTACCCCTTTTCGCAACCGGACATGGATTCGGGATGGGGGTTGCAGTGGTGCTCGACCCAAAGACGGCGCCGGCGTACCGGTGTCGCGGCCGGGTGGGGACGGTCGGGTGGCCCGGGGCCTTCGGCAGTTGGTGGCAAGCGGATCCTACCGACAACTCGGTGATGATTTTCCTCACGCACAACCTATTCGAACTGGAACAGTTGTCCCGCGGTGTGGGTCTGGGTGCCTACGCCGCGATCGGCCAGTTTCATGCGCTCGCATCGGTCTCGTAGGCGCCTTGGCCTAGAAACCAGAAGGCGAGTCGGGCTCGCGCGCCTGACTCGCCGTGCCGGGCGAGGGTACGGACACGCGCACAGCCCGGCCGGCGGAGAACTTTGATTTGGCCGCCTCGCGCAATGCGTTGACGAACGCAGTTCTGGCGGCGCTGTACTCCTTGCCGGTGGCGACCGGCCATGCCGAATTGATGACAATGACCAACCGGTCGTCTTTGAACGTCGTGATCGATTGGCCAAAGATGCCGACCGCTTCGTAGCTGCCATTTTCACGGATCCACCAGAAATAGCCGTAGCCACCCGCGCCGTTGTCTATCTCCTTTGCGGTAGCCTGCGCCACCCACCCGGAAGGGACTACCTGTCGACCTTGAGCCTTGCCGCCATCTAAGATGAATTGTCCGACGCGGCCATAGTCGCGCAGGGTCATGGAAATGCAGCAGCCACCCCGTTCCTGCTTGCCCGATGCATCCACCATCCACACCGCATCCTGCTCCATGCCGTAGGTGGTCCAGACTTTCTCGGAGAGATATTGCGAGAGTGGCTCGCCGACGGCGTTGGAGACCAGGATGCCTACCATGTCCGTCTCGCCCGTATCGTAATGCCACTTCGTGCCCGGCTCGGCGGCGCGCGGCAAATGACGCATGTAACTCACCAAAGGATCCACGCCCGGCTCGGTGCCGGTGAAGCCTGCCTGGGCCACGTCCGACTTAGGATCCGTGTAGTCCTCATTCCACTTCACCCCCGAGCTCATCATCAGCAGCTGCCTCACCGTGACGCCATCGTAGGCTGAGCCTTTGAGCTCGGGCACGTAGTCAGTGACCATGTCATCCGGCCCTTTGATCTTGCCATCCTGAATGGCTGCGCCGACCAACGTTGAGGTCAGGGATTTAGCGACGGAGAACGAAGTCCAGCGATCTTTTGGCGTGCGATTAAGACCATAGCGCTCCAACACGATCTTGCCGTCCTTCAAGACCAGGACACCGGAGGTTCGGTTCGCGCTCATATAGTCGGCGACTGTCCACTGACGGCCCGCGTAGTCCCAAGTCGGCGACAGTTGCTTGGGTGCCTTGGGCAACGGGTGCACCTTCGATCCGCGCTTTACGGTGGCGACCTTGTAGATCTTTTCGATGCTGCGATATCCCGTGCTCTGCTGTTCTGGCGTCCAGAACAAGAGGCTGGGTGTATCGGATTTTAGTGCCACCTGTGCAGAGCCAGGAAGGGCGAAAAGTAGGGAACAAAACGCGAGTGCGACATTTGAGTTTTTCATTGAGTGTTCCGCCAGTGTGCGAAAGAAGCCACTCATTATAGACACTGGCATTGGCCGCTGGCGGGCTCACCGGACAGAACGTCGGACCGAGAGGGCCACCCGGGGGCAATGTAGTTGCCGGAGACTGATCCGCGCGCAAATTGCTACAGGGATGTAGCAACGGATTCGAAGCCGCTTTGGGCTAGAATCCGGAAGGCGAGTCGGGGCCGCGTGCCCGACTCGCCGATGTTGGCCGAACACACGGAAGTGTGAACAGGCCGACCAGGCGAATTTGTAGTGAGGGGGATTCTATGCACCTATTTCCGTTTGCACTTCTTGCCGGCATTTTGTCCGTTCCTGCCTTTGCCCAAGATGGCTGCGGCTTTCTGCACAAACAGACGCAGGCCTTTTCGGATGCCGGCCAGCGCGGCGACGGCGCGGCGATGGCGAAGATGCTCGATCCCGAGGTCATCTTCTTTAACGAGACAGGCGAGAAGGCGACCCGAGCCGACATGGCGAACGCTACACCGCCGGCAGCGGGAACACGTATTCGCAACATCGCAACAACCGACTGGGACTGCAAAGTTTACGGCGAAGTGGCGGTAGCGAGTTTCATCGACGTGTTGGAGCAAGGAACGCCAGGTGAGATGCAATTCCGCTCGGTCGAGACTTGGAGGAAGGAGGGCGCTGCCTGGAAGATGATCGCCAGCGAAACGCTGACCCTGCAGCAGGACCCGGATACTGTGGTGCTTGCTTCTAAGGCACTGGACGAATATGTGGGCCGCTATGAAGCCGGGGCGGGCATGCAATTCATCTTTGCGCGCAGGGGCGGGGACCTCGTCGCATCGCTCAACGGCGGTGCGGAGACGGCGCAACAGGCGCAGACGCGCGACATATTCTTTACGCCGGCACACGGGACGACGCCTAAGGTGTTTCAGCGCGGAGATGACGGAAAGATCACCGGCTTCATTTATCTGCGCGGCAAGAACAGCATCGTCTTCAAGCGCATTTAGTTAGGTCGAACGCACGGAGAAGTCAGACGCCGCGAAGCGAGGCTGTGAACGACCCGGCGAGCCGAAGAACCTAGGCAAGCCTACAACCACCAAATAACTAGTGAAGCTTCGAAAGACGAGTAACATTGGCGTGAGTTTTCGCCTGGTCATAACCGGCGTCCGCTCGTACCTTGCACGACTTTTGCGCCTCCCCGGTCAGGGCAAGACACTGTTGGATCGCGATGTTATGATCGCCGTCTGCCTGCGCGACGGCCACGTCATACGCGCTCCTGGCGCCCACGTCGTTGGGATCCTTGGACGAGCCGTCAGCGTTCGCGACAGCACTGTCGGCATTTTTCGCCGCATCTTTCCGGGCATCCGCCACTTCGACAGAGGCTTGCTGCCGTGCCGCAGCCACATCGGTGGCGACTGCCGCCGGGGATTTCCCACCATTGCAACCACATGCCAATACCGTGGTGAGTATTCCAATCATCGGCAATAAAAGCTTCTGCACATCATTCTCCTGATTAGACAAATACCGCATTTCACGGTTAAGCCACAATCGACGCATGCGCGCAGGTTTGTTAAACGGCAAAGCGCGTTGGCGGGACTGCGGCAGTGGGGCCAAAGAAGAAGTCTGATGCTTGGCGCCGGACGCACGAGTAGGACAACTCCATCAGAGTAGGTAGGCAATTGGCGCGCTTCATGACAAGCATTGACACAATGCAAGCTAGTCGAGAGTTTGTCGTTGAGACGAGGCGGGCCCTCTAAGCGGATGGTCGATTTCGGATCTTCGCAGGGGACGATGTTCGCCGAAACTGTGTTCCATGCATGTCCCTTTTCAAGGGTTCCGGGTGCATGATTGGAATGACACGTCGCAGGACTTTCCCCGAACCGCTAATTTTAACACCGGCGGCAGACGCGGCGGCAAAGTCGATGCGACCGCCCAGCAGTTGCAATATGACTTCTGGCTTGCCGGTCACAACCGTCGTCGGATGCTCGGTGGTTCCCAGCCAAACGTCGATCCTACCTTTCGATACCTCTATCGCGATTGATTCGTGATTCATCTTCAAGTCGATGCATAGCTTGGGCTCGTGTGGAGTGTGGTCGACTAACAGCAGTCTCAACGGAAGCACCAGCCAATGTGGCTGCAGAGTTTCACCTTTGACGCTTTTCTCCAACAATGGCGCTCCCCACTGGCCCAACTTGAGAAGAGATTCCTGCAGGTCGCGTCCGCGTTCGGTGAGGCTAAAAAGTGTGGTCGCAATCGGCGGAGGCTCCAGATTAGAAACCACAATGTCGGCTTCCTCTAGTTCCCGCAATCGATTCGCCAGGAGATTGGTCGCAATCCCCGGTAGGCCAGCGAGAAGATCGGTATACCGGCACGCAGTTCGAATCAGAAGTTCCCGAACGATTAATAGCGTCCATCGATCGCCGACTATGTCGAGCGCCTTCGCCAATCCACACCGTTGCTTATAAGAGCGCATGCAGTCATTGTCTCAGCAAAGAACTAAAAGTCAAGATAGCACTTGATAAAGTCAAGTAACAGGTGTAAATACGAGAATTGATTTGCAGAGGAGCCGCATATGCAACTTTGGGTGACTCGAGCCCTACTCGCGATCGCCGCCATCATTTTTGCAAGCGGCGGGGTTTTACATGCAATCGCCTACTTTTCGAAAGCGTCGTTGGTCATTGAAAGTGCAAGTGTGAATGCATTTTTTGGTCATGAGCTGAAAGTGCTATGGCTGGCAGACTCCACCACCTTGATCAGCTTGGCTCTGCTCTTCGGCGTTTTGTCGCTTCGGCCGACCTCCGTAAGCAAGCTGGTTCTCCTGTTGTTAGCCCTCGTGCCCGGTGCGACTACCGCATTGCTTTACTGGTTCCTGGGTCCGTTTTATGCCGCCCATATGTTGCTGCTCGCCACCGTGTTGGTGTGCGTCGCCGCCTTGACATTGAATGCGGACCCCGGCCAGCAAGATTCATTGGAGGTACAGATAGGTGCCCATTGAACGGCGTGGATCGCAGTTGCTTTCCGGAGGTAGAGCGTAATTGGTTTTCCGGACTGCGGTAAGTCCATTGCGGTGCGCGCCCCGAGAGCTCGGGGCGCGTAAACCCAATCAAGCCTACTTTTCGACGATGTCTGATTGCATGGGACCGAGTACACCGAGCAAAGTATCTTTGTCCTTGGCAGACACATGGAACTTATCTAGCGCCGCGGTCAGATCCGATACGAGTGCACCGAAGTCCGCTCTGCTGATGCCCATGCCGGCGTGGGCTGCCTTCATAGTCCTGCCGGTGTACTGGCACGGGCCGCCACTCGCCTGACAAATTTGATCGACTAGTTTGGATTTAAAGGCAGCTAGGCGCTTCGGATCCGCGGCGGTGGCGGCAAAAAAGGCATTGATCCGCTTGTCCGCTGCGACCCGCGCGACAAAATCATCCACTACGGCGCTGATGGCTTTTTTGCCGCCCAGATTGTCATACAGCGATGTTTCAGCCTGCGCGATCGATACTCCGGAGGCACCGATGAGTGCTCCGATGAGCGCTATTTTGGTCATCCTAAACATGAATTTACCCCTTAAAAGTTGAGAAAAATCGATATCCGCGTCAGCCCGCGCCGACTTACCAAAAAGCTATTCGTTAACGGACGCCAATCGGATGCGCACGGACGCGCGGAGATAGCGACGCGCGATATAAAAAGAGAGGGTCCCCTTGCGGGCCCAATAGCGGGGTACTCTAGTGCTCCCCTCACTCTTCCGTGGAGCCCCCGATGGCGCATTTGGCGAGAATATTCGTGGCACTCCACACTGCCGGTTTCACGCTGGGAATGGTTGCGATCGCGCGTGCAGGCCCACTCGCGGACATTAAGCCGAAAGTCTTCGCGCCCGGCGTGATCTCTAGCCCTGCGCTCCGGCTTTCAGTCCAGACGGCAAGACCATTGTTTTTGGCCGCAGCTCGGCGGCGGCGGCATTTCTCCTCATTTCCCACAAAACTGATCATGGTTGGTCGGAGCCGCAAATCGCGCCTTTTTCAGGGCAATGGCTCGACCTGGAGCCGGCGATGTCACCGGATGGGTCCTACCTGATTTTTGCGTCCAATCGTCCTGCTGTGCCTGGCGGGCGGCCCGTCGATGGGGAAATGAACGGCAAATCGCAACCGGGAGAGGGATCCAATCTCTGGCGAGTCAACCGGACCCAAGCTGGGTGGGGAGTGCCGGCGCGTTTGCCGGATACCATCAACGCGAGCGGCTCCACTTACTCTCCGAGTATCGCAGGTGACGGTACGCTCTACTTTATGCGGCCGAATCCGACCACGCATAAGTTTCAATTGTTGGAGGCCAATGAAAAGTACACCGAAATCCACGAACTCAGCTTCAGCGACGGCTCGGAATCCGACGTCGACCCGGCTGTTGCCCGCGACGGATCTTTCATGGTGTTCGGATCGGGCCGCCATGCGAAAAAAGATATCGACCTATTCATCACGTACCGGATCAAGGGACTGTGGGGGGATCCGATCTATCTTGGAGACTCCATTAATAGTCCCCAATCAGACGCCGAACCGCGCTTGAGCCCGGACAATCAAACGCTTTATTTTTCCAGCGATCGAATCGTTCCTGTGCCGAAGCCCATACCCGCAGGCAAGGGTCGGGAGGTACTGCGAGAGATGACAAGTTGGAACAATGGTCTATACAACATTTGGATGGTGGATCTTGCGAAGGTGATTGCAAGGACAAAACCTGTGGATAGCACTTGATGACACTGGCGGATGCGTCGCGCAATATCTAGGTGGTCCAAATTACCAGGGCGATCGTCACTAGTACCATTGAGGTGAGCAAGATGTTGTGGGTCCAGCGGGCAATCAGTGCAAGCATGTTCGATCTCCAATAAAGTCTCGATTGATGCAACCTAAGTGCATGGGATTTTGTTGGACAGTGTGGAGCCCAAAGGTTTCATGTCGATGTTGGCGCCATTCGGCGACCTTGCTCTAAGTCCGCGGAAATGCAGCCACTTCTAGTTCAAGTGAGTAACTTTCAACGCTGGGTAAGAAGATATCAGCTGAGAATGAGCTGGATTTTCGCTGCAAGAATCGCCGGGCGGGGAAGACCAGTCTGGGCCTTCATTGGGGCTTCATTTCTGGCAGCTAAAGCGAGCGCAAGAAATTGATGATGTCTTGCTGCTGCGTAATACTTAACCTATTGAAACGCTCGATGATCCTGTTTGCCTCGCTGCCACGGCTTTTGTGTACCTCAATCGCGTTGACCAGGTCGGTCGTTCGACCGTCGTGCAACAAGAAGACACGCTGCCCAACGCCCCACAGCGGAGCTGTTCGAAACTCATCTGGGCCCGCGCCGCCCTGCGTGATGCCGTCCGCCAATGCCTCTCCCATGTGGTGGACGAGAAGGTCGGAGTAGAGGTTCACCGGTTGGTTGGACAGCGCGAGGCTCGGGCGGGTCGATGAGCCGCTTGCGATCGCCTTGCCCGTGGTGAACGATTGCGTATGACAGAAGACACAACCTGTCGTTGCGAACGCGGCCCGTCCATTCGCGATGGATGGCGTATCCGGAGCGGGCGCTGGCGGAGCCAGCATTCGCATGAAATCAGCGAACGCCTCAATGTCTGATACCACAGCAGTATTTTGATTCGCGGTGGACGTCGAGGGCGTCGTGAAGTTAAGCGTGTCCTCGGGCGTGGGGTTCAGGACGCAGCCTGGAGTCTCATCGCGCTCCTGCGGGAACAACTGGTTCGTCACCCCCATCTCAACGTTGTAGGCCTCGCCGGCAAACATCAGGAGGGACTTGTTCTGCGCCTTCCATCCAAACCGAGTGATCGTCCCATCGTTGGCACTGTGGTTCGCATTGCCGCTCAGGTGCGCATTGGGGTGTCCAGCGATTCCCAGCGGCTTCTTAATATTTGAATGCGCGTTCATATTCGCGAGAATTGCCGAATCGGGTATCGCCTCGATGAGCCCGGCACCAAACACGGGCGTGGGAATGCGGAAGATGATATTCGGATTGCCATTCTGGCCGGTCAACGGGTTTCCAGCGGGTAAGAAGTTCGGTTGAGCGATGTTGCAGCCCGCGGCGTCGCTGCGGCCGGTGATGACAAATAGGTTGTGTACGCCGCCGTCGTTGGTGCCGTCGGGATTTTTCTTAAAGCGCGCCTCGCGGATGGGACCGTTCTGCACAATGAACCATGGCACGACGTTCTTTGCCCCGTTGAGCGTGGCGATCGCAATCGACGGATTAGCTGGGGGGCTGGATCCGCCGACGCTTGGCTGCGCGTGGCATGACTGGCAGCTATTAGAGTTGAAGCGCGCCCCGAGTCCATTATTTTGGCTTCCGGTCACGGACTCTATTTCGACAAACCTGGTGTGTCCATCCTGGAAGAACGCAGTTTCGTCCTCGCTCAGGCCTTTAAGGGCAGCGCCAGCACCTGGCGCACCGCCACGCACCCCCGGATCCGTGGGCACGGTCGCCGCTTGACTAAGTGCGCTGGCACACCATGTCAATGCCGCGGCAACGATTCCGGCGGCCATGTTGCAAACCACAGATTGTCTTTTTGTCATTTCCGTTCCTTACCGTTTGCAAAGAAGGACGACTGGGCGGGACCATCGAAGTGCAAAGCCGCAGAAGTTAGTATCGATCGCGACTTTTCCCGTCGAGACCTAGTGGACTACCGCGCGGATCGGACCGTACTCTTGATGTCGGACCCGTGTCAACTGTCTCTCCCCCGCTGCATAGCAAACGTGTTTGCGGGCCGGATGAATTTCCGGCGAACGGCGCGGCCGACGGAGATTCGGACCGACAGACGCTGACCGAACGCACAGACCCGCGGCTAAACTAGCCGCATCCAACCACCATGGTGCTACTCTGGAATCTATGTCAGTTTTGATCTGGGGAGTCGCTTGGGGATCATGTCTAAATTTAAAAAGCTTGTCGTGCCGACGCGATTTTATTTGCTGATGCTTGTCTCGGCGCTTGCCTCCGCAGCGCCTTCGGCGCCGTCGACGATCGATATGGCGCAGGCGAAAGCTGCATTCGCGGAGGCGGAGGCGGTTTCCAACAAGGAGGATGGGCGTCTGTGGGGTAAGAGGCTCTACGGGGGCCTGTTCTTTGTCGATCCCGAAACGCGATACGTCGTGGCGAATGAACCGGACTTGGAAGGCGTTCTGCACGTTACGGATGGCCTCTATGTCGGCACGCTGCCGAAAGAAATCATCGTCTCGAACGCGCCAGTCGAGTGGCAAGGTAAGCGCTGGACGATGCTCATGTGGCCCACCATTCCCACCGATCCGATTGACCGACGGGTCACTTTCGCCCACGAGTTATTCCACCGCATCCAGCCGGGGTTGGGTCTCATGGCGCCGGATTCCCCCAACCTGCAGCTCGACACGCCGCAAGGCCGCCTATGGCTCCAGCTCGAATGGCGCGCGCTCGCCGCGGCGCTCATCGAACAAGGACTTAAGCAAACCCAGGCGATCCGCGACGCGCTCGCTTTCCGCAGCCATCGCCACGAGCTATTTCCCGGATCGGCGCAGACGGAAGCCAGCCTCGAAATTGCCGAGGGCGTTCCCGAATATACCGGGACGATTGCGGGTGAACCTGACCGCGAATCTGCTCGGTGGCGCACGATCGGAAAGCTCACCGCTCCGGACCAAAGCATCACTTTCGTGCGCTCGTTCGCCTATACGTCGGGGCCACCTTACGGGCTTCTGCTGGATTCGCGCTACCCAAGATGGCGCACGAAGCTCTCTGCGAAATCCGATTTAAGCGCGCTTCTTGCCTCGACGCTACCGCCGCACGCTGCTGTCTTGGCCGAAGCGCGCGCACCCCTTTACGGCGCGGTCGCCATCCGCATCGCCGAAGCCGAGCGCGCCCAGAAGGCGGAGGCGGCAAAAGCGCGCTACCGCGCACGCCTCGTCGAGGGCCCCACGCTGGTCCTACCTGGTGGGCGAATTGCCTTCAGCTTCAATCCGAGCACACTTGTTTCATTGGGTGACGCCAATACCGTCTATCCCACGTTCCACGCAACCGCCGAATGGGGCACGCTGGACGTGACGGACGGCGTGCTGGTGCCCACCGACTTCAGCAGCGTGACGCTGGCGGCACCCAAAGACACGAAAGGTCCCCATCTCGAAGGTCCTGGCTGGACGCTCGATCTTAAGGCCGATTGGAGCGTGGTGCCGGGAGCGAGGGACGGGAGTTACACCGTCGCGAAGCAATGACACCGGCGCATGCAGGTCCGCGAAGCGATCGGCGGCCCCATAGCGCCATTTACGCGTTGGCGGGCTTTGGCGGCTAGAGTGGGGAAGCACAGCGCGCTAGGCGTTCACAAACGTACCATGCAGACTTAAGGGAAGCGCCACAGGTGCTTGCCACGTGCAGATGGGTCCATCAGCAATATGGTGCGGATCAAAAACGTGTAATTCCGTTTTTCCAGCGCGCAGATTAATGCTTGGGCCGAGTATCCAACCGTCCATCTCAGAGCGGCTGGCTGGATTGGGCACGAATACCATTTCTTCGACAAGATGGTCGGGCCCGAAGTCGTAATGGCGCGACTGACTGGTGTGCCAGTCATGCAGCGCAATTCCCGTGAAGAGGGGTTCACGCGCTGCTTTGGAGGTGGCGTGTAACGTGTAGGAGCGAGGTAGGCCGGAACGACGGCCGTCGGTGCGGGGGAATTCTGCCGCAATACCCGTATCTTCCAAAGACGCTTTTCCGCCGGGCGTGAGGGTAACCAGGGCAAGCGTGGGGATAGCGTCCGGGCGGTAGACTCCCTGCAGGACATCGCGCGCACCGCGCAGGGCGAACCCGGGATCGGCCGACCGACATACGTCAAACAAAATGGATCCGCTTGGATCGCGCCAGGCTGCGCCCAAGTGGAAAAAGAAAAACGCCGGCAATTCGTACACGCGTTGCCGAGTGAGATCTGCCTTGTCAAGAACGAGAACCTGAGTGCTCCATTCCGGGTGCCATTCCATCATGTCGGCAAAGTCAGAATGCATCTCCGCGGCACGTTGTACCCAGGGTTGCAGCAAAATGATGAGGTGTTGATCCGTCGCGGTGAAATCGTGCACGTAACTGGCACGCGGGAGGGTGATTGGAACTGCCGCCTGCACATCGCCGCCCATTCCGAGCCGCCAGACTACCGCTTGAGGACCTGATACGCCGAGGTTCCAAAGTACGCCGTCGGGGTCAATACGGGGATGCGCCAAAAATGGCATATGTGCAAGATCGTCGCGGAGAGTCTTAACACCCCGAGTGGCAAGTGTGCGTGGATCCATCACAATCGGTGATCCTGCTTCCCACAGCGCCCAGAGCTCATTGCCGCGCGACACGACAGAGATATTCGCCGCATTGAAATCATCGCTCGAGCTGACGGTGACATGTTCGGCCATTGGTGTACCAAAGCCACCACTGACCACGGCATGCGCCGCAATGTCGGCGCGTCGCTTAGGCGTATCGACAAACGCCGCGCTGAGCACAGCCTTCCCGTCGGACAATGAAAAAGCACGGACCAAACCGTCGCCATCGAACCAGTGCGTAGCGGATTTGCCGGGCCGGTGCCACTTGCCGGGACCGTTGCGGTAAAGTGTCCCGGACAGATCGCTCGGAACTTTACCCTGCACACAGATGAGGGGAGTGGAGGGCAGATCCGATTCCAAATCAGCGAATGCGATGCGCCAGTCGGCTGCGGTGCGCGTTCCGGCCAACGCCTGCGCCAATTCCGGGACCAACGGCAACGAGGCGATGCCAGCGAGACTTCCAAGCACTTCACGACGGCTGAGCGTTTTCATCACGTTTCTCCTGGCTCATCGGACTTTACGGTGTCCAAGCTTTCAATCGATGTGAATAGAGATGGTGTTGTCACCGGCGTGGACAACAAAGACGGTCTCCTTCCACGACGGCGCATGCATGTGCACCGGCGCATCATTCGAGAAGGCAACCGGCTCGGTGGGAATACCGAAGAGATTGGCGTTTAGTTTTGAATCTCCATTCAAGTCGTGAAACGCCTTGATCGCGTACTGTCCGGGCGGCAGACCTTCGAGCGTGGTGACTGCGGTTCCGTCCTTAATCTCGAGCTTCAAAGTTCGCGTTGCCGTGTCTGAGGCGGTCCCAGAATTCTCATAGGCCGCCTCGCTGTTGTAGACAGCGACCATGACCGCACCTTGGGAGAACTTCAATCCGATGAAGTGCATGGTCAGTCCAGCCATTGCAGGAGCATCGGCCGCAATACTGGTCGATCCAATCCAAGAGGCAAGCGCAAGCGCGCCGGCGCAGCGCAAGCTTCGGTGCAAGTGTCTAAGCGAGGACGAGCGGTCAGCTCCCAGAGTCTTCATGCAACACCTCCCTTTGGACCAATGTTAACGCAGTTAACACTACTCTAGCACGAATATTAACGGTGTCAATATTCGCTGGTCTTTCCGCTGCGCAGCAGTTATGTTTGCAGGCATGGCGATTAAGGAGAAAACAGCGCGGATTGAGAAACGCGACAGGGCGATTGCTAAGAAAGCCAGTAATTACCATCACGGAGCGCTTCGAGACGCGCTCACCCGCGCCGCCCGCGAGATTCTTGAGTCGCAAGGCTACGAGGCACTGACGTTGCGGGCTGCCGCACGACGGGTTGGCGTTTCCCAGGCGGCCCCCTACAATCATTTCGCCGATAAGGCTGCGCTACTTGCCGCGATTGCGGCGCAGGGATTTAGTGAATTCGCAGCCGCGATGCGCCAAGAAATGGATGCGGCAGTGGATCCGCAGGCGCGGCTGAACGCGGCGGGCATTGCCTACGTTTCCTTTGCAACGTCCAACCCAGGGTTGTTCAAGCTGATGTTCGGCTCGAGCGCCCATAAAGCGTCCGACGATCCGGAACTCGACGCTGCGCGAACATCCGCCTACGAAGTGCTGCGCGGGGCCGTGCATGCGGTTCAGGTGTCGGACCGCCGCCACGCGCCGGACGAATCGCTCGAGAGTCTTAGATCGTGGGCGTTGGTTCACGGCCTTGCGACGATGATCAACGAGGGCACAATTGCGCCCGGCATTTATGGCGCGCGGTCGGCGCGAGAACTCATTACCGCTCTACTCAGTTCGCCGCAAGCCGAAAAGAAGATCAACAGGCCGGTTGTTGCAAAGAAGACGGGGAAATAAGGCAATGGGCATTGCGCGGGGATTCCAGCGCGAACGGACCGGCCAGACGGGGAAGCATTCATCAGTCGATCTCGCGTACCGGGCGCTGCAAAATTTGCAGTGCCGCTGATCCGCGGCGAAGATCTGATGCTCAGCAATTAGAGCAGTGACCGCTCGGGAATTCGCCTAGTCGACGCCTTCGTCTTACGCCTATCTCTTCGCGTCGCGACAGCTTGGGGATTTGGTGAAGACAGGGAAGTGAATGAATTGCACGTCTACTTATTCTTCGCAGGCCCGACCTCGGGTATCGAAAATCGTGTCATCCTCGATGATTAGGTCACCGCTAAACCGGAAGAACGTCGTCAACTTAAGGTGAAAGCCCTTTCCCGGCACGCGGCTTGAACTTACGAAGCGCACCGCGACGCGATCGCCTTCAATGATAATGGTCTTCACGTCATCTCGAATATCGGGGAAGGCGCGAAACAGCGCTTCGTACGTCCGGGTTACGTCCGCGCCGGTCCGCGGTCTGCAAAAGTCCGATGACGTGAGCTGGGCATTCGGTGCGTACAGCGCCTGTAAAGCGGCGATATCGTGACGGTTGAAGGAGTCGAAGAGCCTGTGAACAATGGCTGCTGGCCCGCTCATCATCGACATCGATAGAAACAGCGCGGGAAATGCCATTACGAGGATCCCTCTTGCAGCGGCAATAGGATATCTGTCACCAGGTCGTCGACGGGCGTTTGATCCGGATCATTGTGAGCATGATGGATTATTGGGAAATCTGCCGGTTCCCGACTAGAACTGAGGAGCCATTCACTCACAACAAACTGAGTGGCTGCTTCCAGGCCGTCATAGGATCCGAAGTGCCGAAGGCACGCGTACTCACCCGCAGGCAACCGAAGAACTCGGAAAGGTTCTGGGGCGCCTGTGACGCCAAGGGCCAGACAAGCATCGTAACGAAGCTCGGCTTCAGGCACAGTCGCGGGATCGTCGAGCAGAATTCCGTAAATGCCCTGCAAGTCCTTAAGTATGCCTTTCGCTTCAGCCCAGGACCAGACCTGTCCAAATGTCGCGTTTAAGTTGGTATACGGTTTGCCTTCGCGTCGGAGCCCAATAACCACGATTTCCCCGCGCCGAATTACTGCTACCTTCATGTCCCGGCCACTCATTTCGGAGACAGATCGTTGAGAGTTTCGGTGCTCGCTTGGCGTGAGCCCGGTATGACGCCGAAATGCTCGAGCAAAGCTTTGTGGCGTGCCGAAGCCAACCGCTATAGCCGTTTCCGTCACGCTCGCGTTCTTAACGAGCAGCAACTCCTGAGATACTTCCATCCGGAGACGTAATATCGTTTGGGCAACGGTTTCGTGCGTCAGCGCTCGCCATATTCGATGGAAGTGAAATGGGGAGACGGCGGCGGCGGAAGCGAGCTCCGTTAGTGACGGCGGATCATCCAGTCGCCCCGAGAGCAGGACGGCAGCGCGCTCCAATCTGCGCCTCCATCGGTCAAGAATGTCCTCGTCCACGTGAAGCCTCCATTGTCGTACTTCGTCTTTATACGCTTCCCATTCAAAAGTGCGGTCCATGGTTTGCTCTTTTGGGCGGGCGTGGTGTACAGCAGGGCGGGGCCCTTTCAAGACCTTGCACTTGTTGTCAATCGAGGGGCTGTATTCAGCGCCGACAGAAATCGTTAAAATCGGCGCCTCGCCAAAAAACGCCGCAGGTGTCATATGAAGCCTAAGAGCGCCCTCGCAATCGCAGTTGTAACGCTGGCTGGCGTTATCGCTTACCTCCTGGTCACCGCGTCCGGACAGGCAGATGAGAATGCTGCTTCAGTCTACGTGACGAAAATTCCCTCGGGTTACCGGGACTGGAGGGTGATCTCCGTGGCCCACGAAGAAGGCAAGCTCAACAGTTTAGGCATCGTTTTGGGCAACGATGTTGCGATCAAGGCGTATCGGGAAGGGACGCTTCCCTTTCCCGACGGCGCGATCATCGCCGCTTTGCACTATAGTCACGTGCCGTCGGAGGAGAACAACAAAGTTTTTGGCGACAAACAATCTTTCGTTCCGGGTCCCCCTACGAACATACAGTTCGAGGTCAAGGACTCGAAAAAGTACGCGGCGACGGGCGGTTGGGGGTTCGGGCACTTCAACGCAAATGGCAAACCAGCGGATGCGGCACTACTTAAAACCTGCTTTCCCTGTCACGAGCCTGCCAAAGCTACCGACTTGATCTACACGCGTTACACACCGTAATAATCGTTCACGAGTAAGGCGGAGCGATAGGGCGCGGTGGAAGCGCGAACAATAACCATTCTTGCTCTCACGGTCGGCCTCCTCGGTCGTCGGCGAATGAGTTAAGCATTACTTAAGAGTCAGTCAGAACCTCCGTTTGTTGTGCAATCGCCTACGGCGCACTCTGTTGTCTGTTCAATCAGTTCAGCTAATGGAGTATGCGCATATGAGCAACGCCAATCTGATCATGCGTATCGGGCAGGGGCCTCAGGCTCTTTACCTCGCAGGTAATTGAAGGGCCTGCGCCGCGCACGCATGATCGCTCTCACAATCAGACGGAGTAAGCACATGAGCAACGAATCTAGGATTTTGGCACGGATCGGGCAGGGGCTTCTTGCGGTCGTGGCCACCGGTGCCACGGTGCTGGCTTTGCAGATTGCCATGCTGGCGTAGTTCGAATTGAACGCCCGCCAGTATGCGATGTGAAGATTTGGAGGCGGGCCTGTCGATTTCAGGCCGCCTCATTCGTCTTAAAGTTATACAGTCAAGAGATGCACCGTGATGACCACCTCAACAAATACCTTGCCGATCCTGAAGGGCTCCAACTGGCGGGACACGCGGTGGACACTTTCGCTGCGCATTTGGATAGGGTTTGCAGTGACTATCATTGTACGAATTAGGGCTCTCGCACCGTACGCGCTGATAGAGCTCATTCTCCCTGGTGGCTCGGTGATGGCGCTATTGTTATGGCTTTATCGCCGGCGGAAAAATCAGGTATCCCCGATGGGCAGACGAATGGTGGAAGCGGCGGTAGGACCTACGGCGTCATGCCGGGCCGCCTAAGGCAGGCGCGACAGAGCGCTCGGCTCGCGGTGTTGAAAGGGAATGCCCGCGACAGAAGCTTCCAATAGCCCAGCGTTGCGGCGGTCTCAATGAGTGCATTGAGGAGTTGTTTGCCGGCGCCTCGCCCCCGCGCTTTCGAGTCGAAATAGACCGAAAAGTCGGCCACTCCCGCATAGCAGGCACGGGCCCGATAAGCGCTCAAGCCCGCCCATCCCACGACGATACCGTCCGCATCAATTGCTGCCAAAACAGGAAACCGTGCGGCCGATTTTATGCGTTCCAGCATGTCTTCTGCGCTTCGTAGAGTTGTCTCAAACGTCGAGGAGCGCTCGACGATGCCTTGGTGTAGATCGCCGCAATTGCCGACGCGTCAGTTGGAAGGGCAGCTCGGATTTGGATACGCATATTAGATCGGCGCCGGCTCCCAGAAGAAGATCGGTCTTGATCGGTCATTGCCGCTGAGCAGGGTCCCAGCGTTTTCCTTGCAAGACGCAAGCAGCTTCGCTTTGAGAGCCGGGTTATCGGTTGTGTTAGCGACCGCGAGAGCGCCGACTATCAGCGCCGCGGTGGACAGGCTACGGCTCTCAGCGAATCGCGCACTCGCGCTTAAATGGCAAAGAAGCTTTTCGCTGATGGACCAGAACGCATCGGTAAAAGCTGCGCGGACCTCGGGAGTTTTGCTGGCGACATCAACTGCCAAGAATGCAAATTCCGGGGACAGTTTTGCGCTCGCCGTTTCCGCTGTTCCAAGGTATTCGTCGAGCACTGCGTCTATCGAGTCGCCATGCATGAGCGCATCGCGGTAGAGCTGTCCCTTGCTCGAGAAGTGAGCATAAAATCCACCGCGCGTTAGGCCGCATGCATGCATGATCTCGTCAATCGACGTGCCCGCGTAGCCCTTCGCAGCAAATAGCCGGTTTGCCGCTTCCAGTATCCGTTGCCTGGTTCTCGCTTTGTGCCCGATTGAATATGCCATGCGCCCGAACTCCCGGCTCTGATGTTGACGACCCTGCTGATAGTATCTACCGGATGAACTGTTTTGGAGAAAGCACAAAAGGGTGCTGGCGAAAGCGTCGAGAGACGCATAGGCGACAAATTCACGCCAAGCGGGAGGAGGTGTGGCTGCGTTCAATTGTGGGTATGGGTGACCTGCGAGGAACTCATTAAGCCCATCGCCCTTCGTCGATAGTTTTCAAGGGTAATCTCCGAATCGATCGCTGTACGCACCGTTGCCAAAGTCGTCCTGCGCAGACGCTCCTTAGTCGAGGCATGAGAAGGAAAATCTATTTTACGCAAGACGGCAGCGATGGCATCGGCGGTTTCTCGTAGATTCTCCGCTGCAACCACCCGATCGAGAAAGCCTGCCGTCATTGCTTCC